>PDWI01001357.1_pt1 | contig 38721 bp, 50 predicted proteins | sample 1430891 | NCBI WGS metagenome assembly PDWI01 (sample SAMN01162508, study PRJNA174530) | Oral metagenome, whole genome shotgun sequencing project. | biome: Marine environment; feature: Marine mammal; material: Swab sample of the gingival sulcus; isolation source: swab sample of gingival sulcus... | reverse complement strand
CCTGCCGCACCCGTGTCCGTGGCAAGGCGAGTTGGCGGAGTGGTGACGCAGCGGATTGCAAATCCGTGTACACCGGTTCGATTCCGGTACTCGCCTCCAATAAAAACAAAGGGTTAGCGGAAAGGTGTTTCAAAAACGCTTATCCGTGTTTCAAGATTCTGTTTCCGTTCTGTTTTTGTCTGCACGCTATTTTCGCTTTTCCTGGGCCTTCTTGGCCAGTTCCATTTGCCAGACTTCGCCGCCGTAAAGGTTCACCATGTCGTCCGTTGTATGGCCGGTGATCGCTTTTATTTCGTCGCGGCTGCACCCCGCTTCGGCCAGTTCCATCGTCGCGTTGTAGCGCAGCGCGTGCAGATCGTGCTTTTCTAAGCCTAGTCGCACCCGTTCCGCGCGCATGATTTCGGCCATACGTCGATAGCGAAGCGGTTGCCCCGAAGGGCCGACCAGCATGGTCAAACCTTGGCGGGGCATACTTCCCAAAAACTTCTGCATCCGGGTTGTGCATGGGATATACAGGCGCTTGCCTGTCTTGCCCTGCCGGTGCCAAAGGCCCATGCCGTCGAAGTTCTTCCAAACGAACGTCGGCCAATCTCCGGGCCGCTGGCCAAAACACAACCCGATTTCGAATATCTGCAATTCCAGTTCGCCCGCGTTTTCGCGCCAGTGCTTCATGGCCTCCGGCGTCCAGGGAACGTGCGGTGCTTTCTTTTCGGTTTTTAGCAGGCGCACACCCTTCGCGGGGTTGTCGTCGCGCCAACCAATATCGATTGCGTGTTCGAACAACACCCCCAAAATCTGAACGATATAGTTGGCGAAACGCACCCCCTTGGTGCTTTCTGTCTGGGCGCGGATCACGTCCTTGCGCTGCATCTTGTCGCTTGGCAACTGTCCCAAGGTGGTTTCAATCCACGCCAACACCTTGCCGTAGTCTAGTTGCGTGCGCGGCTTCAATCGTTGAAACCGTTCGGATCGCTCATAGGACTGGATCAAGGCTTTGAAGGACCGCCCCATGGGCAGCGGTTTCCGTCCCTTCACCAACCCCGCGTAGACCGTCCAGAATGCGGGATCGGCTGGATCGGGCATCCGAACAGGCTTGTCTCGGCCCCGGATAAAGTAGTGGTAGACCGTGCCGCCCTTCCCCTTCTTGGGGTAGACATATTTGGGCAGTTCCCGCTTCATCTCTTCCCGAAATCAATCAAATCAAAGGCATCCTTGTCGTCTTGGCCTTTGTCATACACCAATTCGATCTTGTTGCCTTCGACAATCACCCGGACGACTTTGCGTCCGGCGGCCTCAGAAGCAGCCACCAGACGTTCGACCTTCTGTTCAACCGCAAGCGCCATTGGCTCACGCCGCCAACATTAAGCGTTGGGTGTCGTCTGGCAAAAGCGGCTTGGCGTCGGCAATCCCGCTATCGCCCAGATATCCGAATTGCCCCTTGTGCAGTTCGACTTCGGTTTCGATATGGACCAGGCGCAGCTTGTCTTTAGACGTGGTGCCGTCGGCTTTCAGGCGCACATAGCCGCCAGAAACAGCCGCGAACAGATAACCGTTCCGGGTGAAGATCGGGACTTGCTTGTAAACCCCGCCGCTGGCGACGATTGCAACATCCCCTTCAAGTTCTTTGAACAGTGACATTTTCCTTCCTTTCATATGGTGGATAGTCTTTCGGATCGCAAAGCGTCTTCCAGGCATCATCCTTGGTGGTGAACAATTCGAGTTGGGCCGAATACTTGACCGCGAACACCCGCTTGCGGGTGAGCCAAAGGATCGCCTGCGCTTGGCACGGCGCGACCCCGTTGTCGTTGGCGACGGTGCGAATGCCGTCTGCGATTTCCCGATAATCTGACGCCCGTTTCAGGTGGCGCGAAGCATCTTTCATTGTCATGGCACCACCCACCCAAGCCGCAACCATGTGGCCGTCCACAGTGACTTCGCGACTGGTGTTGGGCCGTAGGATGTTGTCGCGGAATGCCCGGATTTTCGGCCCCTTGACCGTTTTCAGAAACAACGCTTCGCCGGTCAGATAGCGAACCGCGCGATCCCGGCAGGCGTTGTAGGTCGAAACCGTGATCTGATCGACCGGCACACCGTCCCGAACACCCGCAAGAACGCTTGCCAGCGAACGCAGGTTGCCATGGTAATCGCTGTTTGGAGACAGCGCGACAAAGGCGCTGGTCACGTCTTTCAGCGGAAAGTCGTAGTGATCGGCGAAAGCCTGCATGACACGCCGATATCTGCGATAGGCCATAAGCCCTTCGCGGTGATCTATGGCGTCGCGCTGATCCCAAAGTGATATGAGATTGGCGACTGTCATGCGATCCGCGCCCCAATGTCTTCTTTCAGCGCGTTCAACAACGCCCGTTGGGTCACGTCCTTGCGGCCAAGCGCGGCCAGAACAGTTTCGTCCACGGTGTCCTGCACCGCCAAGTGGTGCACGATCACGGGCTTGTCCTGCCCTTGGCGGTGCAGCCGCGCGTTGAATTGCTGATAGAGTTCCAGCGACCAGTTCAGGCCGAACCAGACAATCGTGTGACCGCCCTTCTGCAAATTGAGGCCGTGGCCCGCACTGGCCGGGTGCGCCAACAAGATAGGGATTTCGCCCCGGTTCCATGCGTCGATCTGGGCCGGGTCTTTGCCTAGCACCTGCGCCTGCGGGAACCGCTTCAACAGCCGTTCGGCATCGGTCTTGTAATTGTAGGCCACCAGCAACGGCGATCCGGCGGCCTCAGACACGATTTCGGCGCAGGCGTCCAGCTTGGCGTCGTGGACTTCGGTCCAAGCGCCTTGATCGTCGGTGTAGATCGCCCCGTTGGCGAATTGCAGAAGCTTGTTTGTTAGCGCAGCGGCGTGCAGAACTTCGACTATTTCGTCGCCAACTTCGGCCAAGAAGTCCCGTTCCAACGTGGTGTATTGGTCGCGGGCCGCCTTGGGTAGATCGATGGCAACGGTGTTGTCGATCCGATCCGGCAAGTCCAGATAGTCGGCAGCCGTGAGCGTGAGACAAATATCTTCCAGCTTGTCGTAAATCTTCTGGTCGGCGTCCTTGCGCAGCGTCCAGTTGTAGCCGTGGTAGTCGCTGACGAAGTAACGGTCGCGGAACCCGGTGAAGGTCCGACCCAGCCGTTCGCCGCGATCCAACAAAAAGACTTGGGGCCACACATCCAACAAACCGTTGCTGGCAGGCGTCCCGGTCAATTCGATCAGACGCTTGACAGCGGGCAACGTCTTGCGCAGCGCCTTGAACCGCTTGGTCTTGGACGATTTGAAGCTGGACGCTTCGTCGATCACCACCACGTCGTAAGGCCAGCGCAGTTTGTTCTTCTGACAGAATTCGACCAGCCACGGGACCAGTTCGCGGTTGATTATGTGGATATCGTGGTGCCCCGATCCGCCTACGATCCCCGCGCGGGTTCTGGGGCCGCCTGCGATGTTCTTGAACGACAGGTGGCGCAGGTGATCCCAAGCCCGGATTTCATGTGGCCAAGTGTTCAAGGCCACCCGTAGCGGCGCAAGGATCAGCACGCGGTGCGCTTCGAAGCTGTCCAGAAGATCGGCGACAGCGGTCAGAACCGTGACAGTCTTGCCCAGGCCCATATCGACCCACAACGCGCAGGACGGGTTGTCCTTGATAAAGGACACGGCGCGGTTCTGATAGTCGTGCAGCCTATCTCGCGAAAAGGCGGGTGCCGTCTTCAATGCTGTCAATGACATGAACTTCGTATCCTAGATTGCGTAGTTTCGTGTGGGTATGGGTTTGCAGGGGCGTAGGCTTCTTTCCGGGGGCTTTGAATTCGACGAAGATCAGCCGATCCGCCGTGGTAAAGGTCCGATCAGGCCAACCCCGCGTGCCGTGGGCCGCCTTGGGGTGCACCAACCAGCCTTTGGCCGCTGCGGCAGCGCAGACGCGCTTTTCGATATGGCTTTCGCGGGTCATGCGGCAGCCTCGATCGATGGCAGCACGCATTCCAGATAGGCTTCTATGAAGGTTTGAGCCGTTGGCGCGACGATGGCGTTTCCGTAGGCGCGAAGTCGTCCCACTCTGCCGGCAACCCCATGAGCCAACGGGAATGTGCCGGGTTCAACTGGCCGCCACTTTCCATCGCGGCAGCCAAGCCAATCAGCATTTCGCCAGAAGCCGTTAGTCGGATCGGCTGATCCATTTCGATCTGCGCGACCCGCTGGTTCAACGGAATTCCCGTGTCCTGCGGACGCGGCGGTCGTGCACCCCTGTTGGCGTCTGTCGCCGTCGGTGACGGCCAACCCGCTTGATTGGCTATTGTTACCAGTTTGCGGCCCGTCGGCCCCATTGGCTCTACACCGCCCGAACTGTCGGACGCTCTTGGTGTCGGCCAACCAGCTTGGGCGGCCTGTCTTGGCAACTGGTCGATCCGCGACCGCCCGTCGGGGCGTTTCGTCTGCATTCCGGGCGTGTCCTTCCAGTCGCGGGCGGAAGGTGTCACCCAACCGTTCGGCAACGAACCAGAGCCTTTGACGGATGTGCGGCGCACCGACGCCCGCAGCGCACATATCGGCAGCCCCGACGGCGTAACCCGTTCCTTCCAAGTCAGCTTGTACAAGGTCGAACCAGTTAAGGCCGTCTTTGCTCGCAACCTGTTCGCCAAAGATCGTTGCAGGGCGGCACTCTGCAATGAGGTGATACCAATCTGGGAATAGGTGCCGCTCATCGATGAACCCATTTCCCTTACCTGCCGCGCTGAAAGGCTGGCACGGGCACGATCCTGTCCAGACGGGCAAATCGTCCGGCCAACCAGCTTGTCGTAATGCGTAAGACCAGACGCCAATTCCTGCGAAAAAGTGGCATTGGGTGAATTCGGTGAGTTCTTCTGGGGCAATGTCACGGATATCCCTTTCATCCACGACCCCCGGTGCGATCTGTCCGGCGTCCACCAGGTTGCGCAGCCATTGGGCGGCGAAGGGGTCAATTTCGTTGTAAAATGCGGTCATTCGTCTTCTTCCATGAACAAGCTGTCGGCCACCGTGACCTGCAATTCGACCGTGGACACACGGAAGCCGCACGATCCGCAGACCTTACGCCGACGAACCGTGGCGAAGCCGTAGGCGTCGTGTGGGCGGCTGTCTTTCGTTTGCAGCTTGGTTCCGCAATCGGGGCATTTGGTGCAGTTCAGGTGCGGACTATTCATGCGTCCGCCCCCTGTTTGGCTTTTTTCCAATAGGCGTGGTCAGTCCCGCGATATTTGATTGCGCAATCCGCGTGTTGGATCAGCCAACGCCGACGAACGGCAACAAGGCCAAGTTTTTCAAGTGTCCTTCGCGACGGCTGTTCGAAATGACCCTGCCCCGCAGGGACATGACCGCCGCAACGATAGCAAGTTCCTGGAAAACGGTTCCGCATATCAGTCGTCCTTCTTGTAGCGGCTGGCGACGAACCCGGCGGCAGCCAGTGGGAAGCCGTCGGCCCATTCGGGGCGCGTGGCCATGAGTGCTGCCAAACGCTCGGCTGAATAGGCGTCGTCGATTGGTGCTTCTGTCACGGTTTCGTCGTGGACCGTCAGCAAGATTTCGAACCCGGCTTCTTCGCAGGCGGGCATATTCTGGGCCAGAATATCCCGGCTAAGGCTTTGGCAGGCGTTTTCCACCAGCTTGCCGCCGTAGGTGCTTTGGCGTTCCCATTGGCGTGTCAGCCCGTTCAGGCCCATGTGGGTGATCGTGCCGTCGGTTGCGATCCGGGGCGCGAAGTAGACAAGGAAGTTGCCAGACGGCAGGCGCATAAGAAGATAGCCGTGTCCGGCGTGAGACACTTTCTTGAAGCGCAGATACGGCCCCGCTTGGAACGTCGATCCGGGGTTTTTCAAAGCATTGCGGGCGGCGGCTTCGCAAGCGTGCCAAAGACGGGCGATTGCGGGGTGGCGGTGCCGCCACGCCAGTTTGACCGTTTCCGACGCAATCCATTCCGTCGAAGGCAATTCGGGATCACGTTCCCGCCCCCAGATATTGTAGTTTTCTTCGGCGCTGGCTGCGAACGACGGCATGTTGGCGCGGATCGTGTCCCAATGATCCGCCATGTGGACGCCATAAGCCCGCGCGAAAGTCTGGAACGCCCCGACGCCGCCCTGGTAGCCCAAGGCCAGTTCGGGCACCTTGCCCATGACGTTCCGGTCTGTCTTGCTGATTTCATAGGGGTCTTGCCCCAAGAGACTGCCCGCTGTGACATTGTACAAGTCCGGGCCTTCCCGTAGGAAGTCGCCTTTGCCGTCCGGTATCGGTTCGCCGCTGTCGTCCAGCTTGTAAGTGTCGAAAGTTTCGAACGCTTCCAGCTTCCACGTCTCGCCCGCCAACCATGCGTTTGCGCGGCCTTCGATGTTAGACAGATCGGCAACGGTCAGTTGCTTGCCTTCACTGGCGACCAGCACGCCGCGCAAAGCCGCCGATCCGAACAACATCAAATCGTCGAACAGAAGATCGTGCACGCCCGATTTCAGCGCCCGGATATATTGATCCACGGCTTTCTGGGGCGGCAGGCCCCGCGACGGCAGGTTGTGGGGCTGGAACGTGCGTCCGGCCCAACGGCGGGTTCGCGCTGCACCTGCGAACTGCAACCCGCCCCGGAACCGACCGTCAGGTGATATCGCGGGTTCCAGTGCCGTATATTTGGCCGTCGAAGTCTTGTTCGACATGATACTGATCTGCATCAATTCGACTGCTTCGTCTGGCAGCCCATGATCTGGATCGGCCAATAGGTCTTTGAAGGTCTGGGACCGCGTGTTGTCCAATTCCAGATCGAACGTGTCGTTCAGGAACTTCATGAATTGCGCTCGCATGGTCGGACGAGCGACCACCCCACCGGTCAGTTCGATGAACCGTGCGGCCAGCGCTTGCTTTTCGTCGCCCGCCGCACGGCTTCCTGCCTCAACCAATTCACGGTCCACCATGAACCCACGGTCGTTGATCCGTTGATCCAGGTGGTACATGCCCAATTCGAAACCGCGATAATTCCAATCCGGTAAGCGCCGGTCGATTTCGCGCATGGCTTCGATATCGCGCACCGCGTATTCGCAGAACTTTGCCCATTCGTCGGGGTGTGTGTTCCGGTCGTAGCGATCCGCCTTGTGGTTCTTTGGGGCCGGTTTGCAGAACCGGCGGATCAGAGCCTTGCCGTCTTTCAGCTTGGCTTGATCCTGGGGCAGACCAAGAATTTGTCCCAACTGATCCAGCGATCCGGGGAAGCCGTGCGTCAGCCCTTTGACCATTGTGCAACGCCAGCGGTCGGGCTGCGCAGCTATATCCCCGACCAGATAACCCAGACAGTTGCCCAGGATTTGGCGGTCGAACATCGCGTTGTGGGCCGTGATCTGGATCGAACCATCCAGAAGCGCGTCGAACAGTTCTTCGGGTCGTTCGGCGGCGTCGTCTGTCAAATCCCAACACCGAACTGGGCCGTTGTCGAACGCATAGGTGATCAACAGGATTTCCGCCGTTCGGGCGTATTCATACGTCCCGGCGGAAATGTCCTTTTCGGCGTTGTATGTTTCGGTGTCGAGATAGAGCATGGATCAGGCCGCCAGGAAGTCGTCGTTGGACAGTTGATCCAGCGCCATGCGCAGACACCGCACTTGGTGGTGTGCGTCGTCCAAAGCGTTGTGGTAGGTGCCTTCACGTTTGACCGTGCGCGGATCAAACCCGGCTAGGTCATAGGCGGTGCGGGTGTCGCGACCAGCCCAGAATTCCCAAGGTGGGCGTTCGCCGACGGCGGCCATTGCGCGGCCCCAGATTGGGATGTCGAAATCCATACCTTGGCACCAAACCGCGTTTTCACGGGTGCGGTGCTTCGTGAACCATTTCTTGAAGGCTTCGACGACGTCCGGCAGCGGGCGGCTTGTTTGCGGGTCCAGGAACGCCGACTGAATGGCTTCACGGTCTTGTTTCATCCACCAAAGAAGGGTGTCGGCGTCGATCCCCAAACCCGCCTTGCGGCTGGTGCGCAGATCAATCGCTTGGTAGAATTCGCCGTGGATTTTGCCAGTGCTGCGCCCGAAAGCGACGCACCCAACGGTCAGCACGGCACAACCCGGCTTCGTTCCAAGGGTTTCAATATCCAACATAAAGTCCATAGCGAACCGTCCAATCTCTTTAATTCGGGGGTGTGAGGTCCGCCGCCCACCGAAGCGGGCAGCGGGTTCCGTGAGTGTTTGACTTACGCCGCCAGGAAGTCGTCGCCGTCGTCCACAGCACTGAAACCGGAAATGGCTTCGTCTTCGCTGACGTAGGAACCGTCCAGCGGATCGCCGTCACTGTGGAACTGGATTGCAACCAGTTCGCCGTTGATCCGCTTGCCGTATTTGTTGTCCTGCGCCCAAAGACGAACTTTGGCGTTCACATGGCAACCAGCATAGATCGGGCTGTCCGCTTCTTCTTCGATCTTGGTCTTGCCGTCGCCGCGCAGCACAATCGGGCGGCTGCGGTTGTTGACGGACAGAACCATGTAACCTTCATATTCGGGGCGGCCTTTATCGTCCCCGTCACGCAGGCACAGTTTGTCGCTTGGCAGCTTGCGGCCTTTGAACTTGAACTTGGACAGTTCGTCGATACCGCCTTCGATCTGTTCGATCACCTTGGCGTGTTTCTTCGGGTCCAGCATAAGCACGGCACCGCACTTGCCTTCTTCGCCGTTGATCACCGGCGGCTTGAACAGGTGGGGGAACGAAACACGCGCCCCGCTGATCATGATGAAGTCCTTATCTTCCATTGGTTTTCGTCCTTTCGGTTCTTGGGTTATGCGACTTCGGAGAAGCCTTCGGTGGGATCGATTTCCAGCGCGGGACGCTTGTCGGAAACCGGGGCAATCGCGGGCTTGCCGTCAGGCTTGACGACGTGTTCCGCGATAATCTTGTGGTTCTTGCCCAGCTTCTTTTCGGCTTGGGCAGGGCTGATCAGCTTCTTGGTGAAAATGTCAGCCACTTTCAGTTTGGACCGTTTCAGCGCTGCTTCTGCGTCCGCTTCGTCGGCCCATTTGCGCAGCGACCGGCCTTCGACCAGCTTGTAACCTGGAACCGCTTCGCCCCGTTCAAGTTGGGACAGCGCATAGGCTTCGACAGCTTTGATCCAATCCGACAGTCCGTTCAGTTCGGGCAAGATTTGGGCGATTTCGTCGTTGCTCAGTTTGTTCGGGTCTTTGGGTTCGACGGGATCGCCGACGACCGAAAACCCTTCGCTGGCGACGGCCAGATTGTGTTCGGCCAAGGCGCGGCACACGGGCTTCGCGGCACACCAGCGGCATTGCTTTTCGCCGGGGTTGAACGGGGCGTCGTCGGACAGCGCCAGTTCCGCCGCCGGTTTCAGATCGTCGTCGCCCCAGGCTAGCAAGTCGTCGCGGCTGATTTCCCATTCGCTGACGCTATCCAAGCGCGGCTGATGCACCACCAGACAAACCGCCTGGATATCAAACAGGAAGTCGTATTCGTTCAACGCCCCCAGTGCGTAGCACATGGCCTGCGGATTGCGTTCAGCGTTCACGGGAACGCCCTTGCCGTATTTCAGGTCCACGACGTGCAACGTGCCTTCGTGGAACACCACGGCGTCGGCAGTGCCGAAACCTTCGGGCACCCAACGGGTCAGATCGACCCGTTGTTCGACCAACAGCTTGCCGCCCAGCCCCCGCACATAGTCCAGATATTCTTGGACGTATTCGACCATTTCCTGATCAACGTGGATCAGATCGTCGTTGAAACGGGTGCCCAGATAGGCGTCGGCGTTCTGGTCGTTCGCAAGGGCCATTTCGGCCAGCGCGTGCGCGGTGTTGCCTTCAATGATATGTGGGCTGTCGGATTTGCCTTCCGGCATTTCGGCTTCCATAGCGACCGAAGCGGCGCAGACCATCCAACGGTGGGCACCAGAAGGTCCAAGTTTGGCGTGTGCAAGTGCTGGCATTATGCGGCCCCTCCAAGGCTGGCGACTTCTGGTTCGCGGACGTTGAAGTCCTGCGACCGGTCGTCGTCTGAACAAATTCGAATGTTGGTGATCACTGCACCGCCAATGTCGTGTTGCCGGTACAGGGCGGCCCGTGCCGCTTCCGACCAGTGCGATTGCGGGGTGTTGCCGCGAAGAAGGACTTCCCGGCAATCTGTCCCGCCCGCACCGGTGCGGAAGCTGACAACGCAGCGCATGAGGCGTTCGACACTCACGCTGCGGCCTTTTGTTCAACCATGCAGGCCGCGATCACGTCGCCGAACTTGGCTTCGGGGATTTCGCCGACAATCGGCTTGGCACCCTTGGGTAAGAACTGGGACATAAGTTCGACCGTGGCGTCTTTGCCGTGGGCGTCGCGGTAGTTCATAAGCGCGTCGCGCACGTCTTCGACCGTGGCCGGAGCTGCGTCTTCCTTGGCGTCGTCCACCGTTTCGGCAGGCGCGTCGTCGGGCTGTTCTTCTGCGGTGTTGTCCACGGCGACAGCGACAGACGGTGCGGGCGGCAGACCCCCTTCGCGGATCGCGGACAGGATTTCGGTCAGAACGTCTTCAATCTTGCCAAGACGTTTGTTGGTTTGCCCCTGTTCTTCGCGCAGGGCGGCGACTTGTTCTTCAAGCATCGATTTTGGCCTTTCATTGCTAGACATGGACGCCAGAACGAGTTCGATGGCGCGGTCGATTTCATTGAGGTTTTTGCGAAGGTGGCCGGGCTTAAAGCCCTCACGGACACCGGCACGTTCAAGACCGATTTCATCTTCGACGAAGACTTTCCCGGTCATGAGTGCGGAAAATACGGTATCCAAAGCGGCCAGGTTCACGCCGCAACCTTCCGAAGTTCGGACAGTTCACGGTCGATCTGATCCAGTTGGGCACGATAACGCGGGCCAGACGCCCAGGGCGAATTCTGATAGGCGAAGTCCACCGAACGGCGGTGCGCTTCAAGATTTGCAATCTTCTGGGAAAGGTCTTCGGGTTTTGTGGTTTCGGTTTGCATGTTCACGTTCCATCGGTTTCCGGTTTTGGAAAAGTCGCGATCTGCGGGCCTGTTGGAGCGGTGTCCGGGTCGGCGCTATGCGTCTTCGGTGACTTTCGATGGGATGAACTTAGCCGCTATTTGCGTACACTTCAAGCAAATTGCGAACACTTGCGTTCGATTGAACGCATTTTGCAGATAACTAGCTGATTCGATTTGAAACTTTTTTGAGCATCAGACTTTCCGCCCATACCAAAGAACCTTCCCGACCGGTTCTATGTCCGCAACAGCGGCGGTCATTGGTGGGTAAAGTTCCTTGTTGTCGGATATGATCGTGATGTGCCCTTTCTTCGGGGACCGGCCTACACGCTTCACATGCAGGGCGTCGTCGAAGCGGATCACAAACAAGCCGTCGTAGCTTAGGTTGGTCTTGCTCATGTCCAGCAAGACAATGTCGTTATCCAACAGCGTGGGTTCCATAGACTCCCCTTTAACGCTGATAATCGACAGGTTTTTGGGGCTGCTTGACGTGAGTGTTTTTAGGTAGCTAGGCGGAAAAGCAAGGCTATATTCCTGATATTCCTCCGAAACTAGCGCCCCGGGACCTGCGCTGGCCTGCACGGCATAAACCGGCACCAGATCGCGGTCAGACGGTGGGGCGTCTTCGTTTTCCACTCGGATCATGGGCGTTTCGGCTTCGTCCAAATTGGGAAAGCCTTCCATAACCCCCGCCAGTTCCATCGCCTTGTAGGCAAAGGCTTCGTGACCCACTTTTGCTTGTATGTCCTGGGCAAGCGCAAGTGGTAGGTACTCTGATTTGAAGCGGTCGGGGTTTTCGTAGTGACTGTAAGACGTGGGTTTCAGCCCAAGCCGTCTAGCCACCTCACGAAGCCCAAGGTTTGCGGCCTCACGGGCCTCTTTTAACTGTATCGCGATTGGTCGTGTTTTATCCATGCGTCCAATATGCCGGAATTTGCGAACACTTTCTGTAGGCAAATTGCGTTTGACATTTTGTAGGGTAGAAGCGTACAAATCGCACATGTCCTATGTAGATCACATTATTCAAGCCTTCGGCGGCGTGCGAAAATGCGCCCGCACGATAGATGAACCGCCCAGCAATGTGTCGGGGTGGCTTCGACGTGGCACGATCCCGGATGAAAAGAAAGTCCGGTTGTTCGACGCCGCGTGTCGCCTCAATCTCCCCCTTGCGCCTTACGACTTCCTTCCTTTCCCGGCGCAGCGTTGCGGTTCGTGTAAACACATTACGGCGGCGCAGACGGTCGGCCAAGGAAACGGGGTTTCACATGGCTGACTATCGCAAGATCGTAACCGCAAACATGCGGGCCTTGATTGATTGGTTCGGTTGCTACGACGCCGTTGCAGAGACCATTAACGCACGTTGGGGTGGTGGGGCCAGCAAGGGCACCGTCAGCAAGAAGGCGTCCGGCCAGTTGGACTTCACCGTGGCCGACGTGATCGCACTGGAAGACGCCGCGCAACGCTACCCGATCACCCGTCTTCTGGCCCGTCGGTTGGAAAACCGCGACCAGACCGACGTGGATTGTCTGATCATGCAAACCGGTGTGATCGCCAAGGAAAGCGGCGAAGCGATTTCCGCGATCCTGGCCGCCGAACAATCGTCCGACGCGAACGAAACCGCGCAGGCCCTAACCGAAATCAACGAAGCAATCGAAGCGTTGAAGGCCGCACGCACCCGATTGGAGGCCCCCCAGTCTAAACCGGGGGTGCCGAATGAGTGAACGCCGACAGTCGATTTTAGCAAAGGTGAAAGCCCGTGTGACCGTTGAACAAAACGGTTGTTGGATCTGGCAAGGTCCAACTTCGGGCAGCGGACGCGGCGGCGGCTACCCTCGCATGTGCCTGGATGGACAGACCGTGGCCGTTCATCGCGTGATCTACACCCATTTCCACGGTTACGTTCCGGGAAAAAAACAGATCGACCACACTTGCCGCAATCGCCTTTGCTGCAACCCCGATCACCTAGAACTGGTCACGCACAAAGAAAACCAGCGACGCCGGGACGCCGCCAACACTGCGGAGGTTGGCGCATGAAACGTGGCGAGATGAAAGAACGCATTCTGGCCGCCGTGAAGGCCAACCCCGGTGCAAAGAATGTCGAAATCGCACGAATGGTTGGGGCGGACCAAGCCTATGTCAGCACGGTTTTACAGCGGGCGGGCTTGGCTGGACGCAACAAGAAGCCCCCGCAACCAAAGGTGCGTCGGGTCCGTTTCGAAGCCGCCAACGACGATTGGATCGTTCGCCAGTGCGAAGCACACAACCTTGATATCGCTGAATTCGTGAACGCTTGCGTCACCGACGCCCGCCTGGACGACGAAGAACTGGGGGCCGCATGACCGACAGCTTTCTAAAGACCTTTGGCCAACGTCTTCTGGACCAAGGGTATCCGATTATCCCGATCAAGCGCGGCTACAAGTTCCCGCGCGGTATCTCCGATTGGCAGCGGATCGAAGCCAACGAAACGCGGCTGAATAAGTGGCTGGCCAACGGCTTCGCCGACGGCGGTGTTGGCATCCAGACCCGTCGCTTCCCCGCCGCAGACCTAGACGTGCGCGACGCTGATATCATCGATCAGCTTGTCGCATGGTGCGAAGCCAATATCGGGCCGACCGTCCAGCGCGTTGGGCAGGCCCCGAAAATCTTGCTGGCCTATCGCACCGATAAACCGTTCCCGAAAATCGCCAGCGGTAAGTATGTCGATTTCCTTGGGCTGGAACATAAAGTGGAAATTCTGGGCGACGGGCAACAGTTCGTCGCCTTCGCGGATCACCCCGACACGGGCAAGCCCTACGAATGGGTGTCAGACGACAATCTTGCCGACGTGAACGCAAGCGATCTACCTTGCATCACCGAAAAGCAAGCCGAACAGCTTGTCGCTTTTTTCGAAAGTATCATTCCCGACGACTGGGAACTGGTGGAAAGCGCCCCGTCGTCGAAGGCCGTGGATACATCGATCCCCGAAGCCGAACGGGTATTGGCCCACGCCAAGCCCAAGGTGCAAATCTCACGCACGAAGCTGCGGCACGAACTATCGTTGCTGGACCCCGATATGCGTATGCTGGATTGGGTTCGCGTCGGCATGGCACTGTTCCACCAGTCCGACGGCGACGAAGACGGGTTCGATCTGTGGGACGAATGGAGTTCGAACGGCACCAAATACGAACCGGAAACCATGCGTGCCCGCTGGCGGTCTTTCGAAGCCGATCTGCGCAGCCAAAACCCGGTGACGGTCGCGACGATCCTGCAAATGGCGAAGAAAGAACGCCGGGAAAACGACGACAAGAAAGACCCGCTGGACAGGTTCATTGATCGCTATGTGCTGATCGAACACGGCAACCTGGTCTGCGATCTGCACAAGCCGCCTTATTGCGCAGTGTCCAAGGTCGAAGAATTCCGCAATTCGACGGCCAACGTTCGTCATGAAGTCCCGGCCCCGACAAAGACGGAACCGGACAAAACCAAGTGGGTGCCGGTGCACCAAACCTGGATGATCGACCGCGACCGCAAGTCGGCCCAGGGGGTGCGCTACGACCCGTCGAAGCCTTTCTTCTTCCAAGACGAACACCACGACCGGCTGCACTGGATCAATGAATTCTACATGCCGGAGTTCACGGAAGCCCAGGCCGACACGCAGGTCTTCCGCGATCATATGGAATATCTGTTCCCGATTGAACGGGAACGCGAATGGTTCATCGATTGGATGGCCTTCAATCTTCAATACCCGGATCGCCGGTGCAAGGTCACGCCCCTGCATGTGTCGATCCCCCACGGCACGGGCCGGGGTTGGGTTGTCGAGTTGATGGGCAAGCTTCTGGGCCAATGGAATTGCACCAAGGCGAAGATGAACACGCTTTGCGGCGAAGGCTCTGGCGGCGGGTTCCAAGACTTCTTGGACAAAAGCCTGTTCTGCGCGGTCGAAGAAGTCCGCGAAGGCAACCGTCGCTACGGCATATCGGACAAGACGCGCGATATCCTGACCGAAAACTATCTAGAAGTGAACGTGAAGTTCGGCAGCAAGAAGACACAGAAGGTCTTCACCAACTTCTTCTTCATGTCCAACCACCCCGACGCGCTGGTTCTGACGGACCAGGATCGCCGCGTGAATGTGCTGTCCGGCCCCGACAAGGCGATGGACCGACACTACTACCTACGGCTTTACGAATGGCTGGAAACGGACGGTGTGGCCGCCCTGCACGCGGAACTTCTGGCCCGTGACCTGTCCGACTTTGATTGGCAACATTCAATGCGCACGGCGGGCCGCGCCCGCATGATCGAGAACAACCGAACAGAAACCGAAGCCCTGTTCCACGAAATGATGGCCGACCCCCCTTATCCGGCCATGACCTTCGCCCAGATCGTGCGCGAAATGATCGGGCTATCCGAAAAGGACGCTTTCGAGACGAACATAGACGAAGGCCAGTTGACGAAGCTTCTGCAACATCATGCGCAACAGGTGGGGCGCATTAAGATCGGCGGCAGAAACGGCAAAGCCGTGCGCCCGTGGGTCGTGTCTCCGGGCATCGAACAAGACACAAGCGCGATCCGAAAGGCGGTGGAAACATGCGGCCTTTGACGATTTCAGCGTTTTGGGGTGGCACGGGTGACACTGGGGTGACACCTAAGACCGCGCAGGTGACACCCCGTTTTTCCATATACAACAAAGGCTTAACCTGTGGGGTGACAGGGGTGGCACCTAAAACAAACTTCTTGAGTGAGTTTATAAATTATAGGGAATACAGCGTCTTTATACGCTTTATATGTTTTTCCCGAAATAGTGTCACCCGTGTCACCCGCACCGTTAAGCGGCTGTTTTTGCGAACTTTTTGGGGTGACACCCGATTTCCGTTGGTGCCACCCCGGCGTCACCAGGTGACACCCCGACAAATCAACACACTGAAATCATTCATTTTTACCAACACACGGGGGTGCCACCACTATGCAAGCCGCTGATTTCCTATCGCAAGCCCAATCGGAAATGCAGGACCGCGCCACGACCTACGACAACGCCGCCGGTGAACGGTCAATGGCCGCCACCGTCGCGATGTTCAACGCGCTGACCGGCCACGACCTGACCGAAGAACAGGGTTGGAAATTCATGGCGTGTTTGAAGCTGGTGCGATCCGAACAGGGCGCACACCGCGCCGACAACTTCGTGGACGGGGCCGCCTACTTCGGGCTGGCCGGGGAAGCGGCAGAACGAAACAGCGAATTGGAGGGCACGACATGACCAAGACGAAACTTCTGCACGGGACACGCACCGACCGAACCAAACCCGCCACGTTGCCCGCCGACCCTTGGAACGAATTGTCAGATCGGATTTTGACCACCCTGCGCAGCGCAAACAGCATGACAGCTTCGGAGATTGCCCATGCGGTTGGTGTTGATCCGCGCAAGGTTCAAGAAGCGTTGATCGACCTGGACGACCAAGAACGGGTCCACATGCGCAACGGCTGGTATGCGTTGAGCGCCAGCGAACGGGCAAAGCGGGGCTGACAATGGGCGGATCGAACCTGGCAGAAGATCGGACGCCGTTCCAGCCAACGGACGATCAACAAAAAAAACACGGCCACTTCGTCCAGCGTTGCGGCGAACGCGGGATCGTAGCCGCAGACCCTTGGTGGGTGGCTGCCGAATTGGAAAAGGCAGTTCAGGGCCAGCCCAACGGATTGGAATTCGCCACGAAGGTGATCCCCTGTTTCGGACGACGGGCCGACATTTGGCGGTTCGGCCTGGTCGAAGGGATTTTCTATGCGGCTGTCGGCCACGACGGACGGCCCAGAACGATTTTAACGAAAGACATGGTGCGGCGGAAGAAGTGGGCGTTGAAGCGGCAGCGTCGCGGGATCGTCAAACCGCAATTCAATAAGCAGAGGTGACGGCAGTGCAGGACGATCAGGAAATCCAGTGGTTCGCGATCCGAACCAAGAAGCCCGCAAACCGCAACCGGACCACGGAAGTGATCGGGGGCGAATTCGAACAATACGTGGACAAGAGAGGCCGGAAACGAAAGCGTCGGATCAAAGGGACCGGACAGCGAGAATTCGTGATTGAAACCCTTCTGCGTAAGGCTGGTTTCCAAGTCTTTCTTCCCACCAAAAAAGTCTGGCGGCGCAAATCCAAGTACACAAAGGAAAAACAGCTTGTCGCCTACCCTCTGTTGGTCGGGTGGGTGTTTGTCGGTTGGCCGAAAGGCCAAAACCGATGGCTTGATCTGTTCCGGGTGAGCCTGGTTTACGAAGTCGCCGGGATTGACGGACGCCCGTTCCCGATCCCGCAGTCGATCATGGACGATATGTTCAAGCGTTGGGGCGGTCGCAGCACGAAGGCACCGGAACGGGAAAAGTTCATGCGGACCCACCACGAATTCAAGATCGGGGATCGGGCAAAGATTGTCGAAGGACCGTTCGACGGCGTGGTTGTCCGGGTTGTCGATCTTCGCGGCCCAAGTGCCCGCGTGGTCTTGGAACTGCTCGGCGGGGAACGGGCAATCGAAGTTGAAGCGATGAACCTGGAAGCCGCCTAGGTTGACAGATCGGGCCATTCTAGACCAGCATTCGATTGCGGCACTACATCTTGTGTCGAAGGACGAGCCAATGCGTCCCTGCCAAAAAAGTAATCACGTCCTAGTACGGAAAGGCAAACGCGGCCCCGGATGTTGGCGGACCCAATAGGCGCAAATCCAACATCACGCATAGCGAAGCTATGCCTAATCGAATTCCACCCGTTGGCTACGCGCCTTCGGATAGCCCCGCCCTAACCAGGCGGGGTTTTCATTTGCCGGTGCGACGCACCAAGGATTGGATTGTGACCAAGAAGCGGCCCGCAAATCGGCCTTCGGAATACGACAAGGCCGGGGGCGACGAGAAGGTTCCAGCGATCACGCTGCAACTGACTTTGTTGGGGGCCACCGAAGAAGAAATCGCGGCGGCCTTTGGCGTCAGCCGTCGGTCTATCACCAACTGGAAAGGCCGCTACCCGCAATTCAAGCAAGCCTTGATCGAAGGCAAGATGCTGGCCGACGCCCAAGTTGGGCAGCGCCTTTTCGAACGGGCCACGGGGTACGAACACCCCGAAGACAAGATTTTCTACGACAGCAAAACCGGCGAAACGGTTGTTGCCCCGACCACGAAACACTACCCGCCCGACACGGTGGCCGCGATCTTCTGGTTGAAGAACCGGCGGCCCGATCTTTGGCGTGACAAGCAGGATATCAACCACGGCTCCGAAGACGGCAGTATGAAGCCGCAGGTCGTGTTGTATCAGTTGCCCGACAATGGCCGGGGTAGCGACAATTAGGCCCCAGGCGGGGCCGCAAGAACAATTTCTGGCGTCCCCGGCTGACATTGCGATCTATGGCGGTGCGGCGGGCGGCGGCAAGACTTGGGCGCTTCTGCTTGAGCCGCTGCGCCATATTCACAACGCCGATTTCGGGGCGGTGTTTTTTCGCCGGAACACGACCCAAGTTCGCAACGAAGGCGGCTTGTGGGACGAAAGCGAAAAACTATATCCATTGATCGGGGGCGACCCCCGGCAAGTGGTTTTGGACTGGCGGTTCGGGTCCGGGGCGAAGATTTCCTTTCGCCACCTGGAACACGAAAAGACGGTTCTGGATTGGCAGGGTTCGCAAATCCCGCTGATCTGCTTCGACGAATTGACCCACTTTTCGGAGAAGCAATTCTGGTACATGGTCAGCCGGAACCGCAGCACAAGTGGCGTCCGGCCCTACATCCGGGCAACGTGCAACCCCGACGCAGACAGTTGGGTGGCACGGTTCATTGCTTGGTGGATCGATCCAGATACCGGCCTTGCGATACCCGAACGGGCTGGCAAGCTGCGTTGGTTCGTGCGTTCCGGTGAGACGATTATCTGGGCTGATAACCCTGACGATCTGGCCGAACACACAATGGTGGATGACACCGGTCGGGAAGTTCCGATCCCGCCCAAATCGGTGACGTTCATCCCGGCCAAGTTGACCGACAACCAAGCGTTGTTGGCCGCTGATCCGGGCTACATGGCGAACCTTATGGCGCTTTCGACGGTCGAACGGGAACGGCTGTTGGGCGGCAACTGGAAAATCCGGCCCGCTGCGGGTCTCTATTTCCAACGGGGTTGGGTCCAGGTCGTGGACGCGGCCCCCGCCGGATTGCGCAAGGTGCGCGGCTGGGACTTGGCCGGAACGCCGAAGACAGAATTGAACGATCCAGACTGGACCGCCGGAACGCAAGTCGGGAAGACAGACGACGGTCGGTTCTTTGTCTTGGATCACTGCTTCGACCGCACGACGCCCGCAGGTGTTGAACGGTTGATCAAGAACACTGCGCAAGCCGACGGCCCGGAAACGGAAATCGACTTACCGCAAGACCCCGGACAGGCGGGCAAAAGCCAAGTCGCGGGTCTGACGAAGATGTTGGCCGGGTTCAATGTCCGGTCGTCGCCGGAGACAGGCGACAAAATCACAAGGTTCAGCGGATTTTCTGCGCAGGCCGAAGCGGGCAACGTGTTCGTGGTTCGGGGCGCGTGGAACGAACGCTGGTTCACACAATTGGAAGGTTTTCCCGAAGCGTCCCACGACGACGACGTGGACAGCACCAGCCGCGCGTTCAACCGGTTGATCACGAAGCGGGAAGCCAAATCCGAAACTAAGACAGTGGCAGGGTTCTTTTGAGCGGCGTTGACACCAAACACCCCGATTTTACGGCGGCGCGGATCGCCGAATGGCGTCTTATGCGTGACGCTGCCGACGGGGAAAGTGCGATCAAGGCCGCCGACGAAACGTATCTGCCGAAGCCCAACGGCTTCACGACGCAGGCGGATCAGGGAAAAGCAGCTTATGCGGCGTATCAGGGCCGCGCCCAGTTTCCCGAAATCCTAAGCCCTTCCCTGGCCGCAATGGTCGGGATCATTCACGGCAAGGAAATTCAGATCGAATTGCCGGATCAGTTGTCCGGTTTAACCGAAGCTGCGACGGCGGACGGCCTAAGCCTTGAAGCCTTCCACCGCCGGATCACGCGGAACCTACTTTTGCTTGGCCGCTATGGTGTGTTGGCCGACGCACCGGCCAGTGGTGGCGATCCGTTTCTGGCAGGGTATTCCGCCCCGACGCTGATCAACTGGGATCAGGACTTCTTCGTTCTGGACGAATGCCACCAAGCCCGAACCGGGTTCACTTGGGGCAAGGTCGATCAATACCGTGTGCTTGAACTGGTGGACGGTCGGTATGTGCAAACCGTGCACCGCGACGGCGGCGAAGCAGACGTGACGCCCACCATGCGGGGCGGTTCGATGTTGGATCGGGTGCCTTTCGTTGTGGCCAATGCGATTGACGTATCGGCAGAAATCAAAACGCCACCCCTGATCGGGATCGCGCGTGCGGCCTTGGCGATCTACCAGTTGGACGCCGACTACCGGCACCAGCTATTCATGTCCGGCCAAGAAACCTTGGTTGCGATCAATGGCGCGGCCCCGTCAGCGGTTGGCGCTGGCGTTGTACATGAAATGCAGGGTTCCGAAGGTGTGGAACCCGATTTGCGGTATGTCAGCCCGTCTTGTTCCGGGATCACGGCACACAAAGAGGCAAAGCAGGAATATCGCGAAGACGCGGCCCAGGCCGGTGCACGACTGCACCGGAAAGAGACGGCAATCCAAGAAAGCGGCGAAGCGAAGCGTTTGCGGCACCGCAGCGAAACGGCCACCCTTTTGAGCGTCGCGCAATCGTCGTGTGCCCTTTTAGAAAAGAGCCTTCGCAACGCGGCGATGATGCAAGGTTTGCCCGAAGACGAAATCGTTGTGACGCCGCCCGCCGATCTGTTGGACAGCACAATGTCCCCGGCAGACGCGGCGGCCCTTTTGGGTGTCTACGCTGGCGGCGGCATGTCTTGGCAGACCTTTTACGAAAACTTGCAGCGGGGCGGTATCGCTTCCGCTGAACGCGATCATGAAGAAGAAGCGTCCCTTATCGATGATGATGGCGTTTCGCTTGATCTGGGGGCGACCCCGTAACCAGGCGTGTGATGCACGCTTTCCCAAAAGAAAGGAACTGGGCCGATGGCTCTTAAATCCGTGCTGGATAATCTGGACGACGTTCAGGAACCCCTAAAACCATTCTACACCCAAGTGGACGACAAGTTCGTTCTTCAAGTTGAAGATGCCGACAGTTTGCCCGACGTGGCCAACCTGAAAAACGCCTACACCGCCGAAAAGCAGAAACGTCAAACCCAAGGGCAAGAACTGGCGACGCTGAAAACGAAGCTGGAAGATTACCCGGAAGATTTCGACCCCAAAGTCTGGGAAGCCGCCAAGAGTGGCAAACCCGACGACGCTGCGTTGGTGGAACTGCGCCGCACCCTTGAAGGTGAACGTGACACCGCGATTTCTGAACGCGACGACGCCCGGAAACAAGTCCGCAGCCTGAAAGTGGACCTGAAACTGGACGAAGCGCTTTCTGACAATGGGATCACAAGTCCGGCGTTCCAAAAGGCCGCGCGTGCGCTTCTGTCGCCGCAAGTGAGCCTGGACGACAAAGGCAATCCGGTCGTGGACAGCGACATGGGGCCGTTGGCCCTGGCCGATCACGTCAAACGTTGGGCCGCCGGAGACGGCAAGGATTTCGTGTCCCCGCCAAAGGGCGGCGATGCAAAGGGGAATGACAAAGGCACGGGCAAAGGCGGAAGCGGCGATCTGGCCGACAAAGTTCCGGGCTTTGCAGACCTACCCGAAAAATAACTCATAGGAGACAGCTATGTCACTTTCCCAGATGCAGGTGTTCAACGACTATATCATGCCTGCCACCATGATCACTCTCGACCAAGAGATTGACAAATTCAACGCCGCTTCCGGTGGCGCAATCGTTCTTTCGTCCGAAGGTATGACGGGGGATTTCCTGCGCGAAAGCTTCTTCGCTTCGCTGGCGTCGGCCCGCCGTCGCGTTGACCGCGAGGCCGCCAATGGCGATCAGGCCGCGACTGATCTAACCGAACTGACCGGTTCGAAAGTGAAGGTTGCCGGAGGCTTTGGCCCGATCCGCTACGAACCTTCGCAAATGACCTGGCTGCAACGCCCCACCCAACAGGGTGTTCAGGCTGCCGCTTCCGCTTTTGCCGAACTGCTTGTTCAGGATCAGTTGAACACCGCAATCGCTTCGCTGGTTGCCGCGATTGAAAACCAAGCTGCGTTGGTGAACGACGTGTCCGGCTCTGGTGGGATCAGCTATTCCGCGATCAACAGTGCCCACGCGAAGTTCGGTGACGCTTCTGGTCGGATCGTGGCCAACGTCATGACCGGCTCGGTCGCACACCGCCTTGTCGGTGACAACCTGACCAATGCCGAACGCCTGTTCGAAGCGGGCGGTGTGACCGTGATCGACATTCTGAACAAGGCTGTCGTGATTACTGACGCACCAGCGCTTTACGAAGCGGGCACCCCGAACAAGGACAAGGTTCTTGGCCTGGTGTCGGGTGCTGCGGTGATCGGTGACGCCAGCGACGTGATCACGAACGTCCAGACCGTCAACGGCAAGAAGCGGATCGAAACGACCTTCCAGGCCGACTATTCGTTCACCGTCGGGCTGAAAGGCTACGGCTGGGACGAAGCCAACGGTGGGGCGTCGCCCAGCGACGCCGAACTGGCAACCGGTTCCAACTGGGACAAGGTTGCAGAGTTCAACAAGATGACCGCCGGTGTGATGGCAGTCGGCAACGCGGCCTAACCCGCAGGTCGGAACAGCGGGGCGTTCGCGCCCCGCTTAGCCATTGGAGATTGATATGACCAAGATTGCTTATCTGGCGCACCCCGTGTCGAAGGAAAAGAAAGCCGAAGCCCGCAAGGAAGGCTTCAAGATCATCGACCGCCGTTTTGCGCCCGCCGAAATCGGCGAAGACGACGTTCTGGAAACCGTCGCGACCGACGAACAGACCGACCCGATCACCCGTGAAAGCATTGCAGACATGAAGAAAGCCGATGTGGTTGACCTTCTGGAAATGCACGGCGCTTCGACAGAAGGCAACCTGCCTGAACTGCGCGAACGCCTGATCGCAACAGTGTTCGTAGACGCCTAAGCCGGTGTCCAACGTTCACTAATTGACAGCGGCCCCGCTGCCGGGTGAGTGCAACGAAGAACTGGTTTCGGCGTTGCGCGATCTTCTTGGGCGGGCAGAGAGAGGGGAAATTCAAGCGATAGCCTGGGCGGGATACACGAACCCGGAGAACGACACGATCTTCACCGGATGGGACGGTGCAGGAAAGACGATGTTCCAGCTTTGCGCCGCAGTTTCGATGTTGGACAGCCGCTACCGCGAATTTCTTTCGAACGGACCCGAATGACCTTGATCACCGACGTAGGCGCAGCCAACGCCGACAGCTATGTCAGTCTGGCCGACGCCGAAAGCTATCACACAAGCCGCAGTGCGGGACAGTGGACCGGCGACGACGCAGCCAAAGAAGCCGCGCTTCGCCGCGCTACGGCGTGGATCGACGGGCGTTTCCGCAGTCGGTTCCCCGGCAGCCGCAGCAACGGACGTGGCCAGTCCTTGGAGTGGCCACGCAAAAACGCTTATGACGTTGCGGGCGATTTGGTCGGGGATACGGAAGTCCCACAAGAAATTGTTTCGGCAGTTTGCGAAGCCGCCCTGCGCGAATTGATGAACGCAGGATCGCTTTCGCCCGACGTGGTTCCGAGTGACAGCAAAGTTTTGACGGGCGTCGGCAAGTTGTCGTGGACGCCAACCGGAGCAAAGGGGGCCGAAGCGCAACGCCCGGTTCTGCACGTTGTTGACGACATTCTGTCCGGCCTGATCGCGCCCCAGACCGGCACGAAGACCTTGGTGCGCGGATGAACACCCAAGAATGGGAAGCGATTGCCGGAGACGTTGCCGATGGGCTAGGCGAAGTCGGGTTCGAAGCCATGATCCTGCGTGCTGGTGCGGAAAGCGGGCCGGAATTTGCCCCCACAATCGGCCCGGACACGGAACACCCGTGCACGGTTCTTCGTGACGAATTTTCCCAAATGGAACGCAGCGGAACGCAAGTTCAGGCTGGCGATCAGAAATTCATGTTGTCCACGGACGGCTTATCTATCGAACCAAAAGTGTCCGACCGCTTGAAAATTGGGGAAAAAACGTATCAGATCGTGGACGTTTCGCCGTTCGCACCCGGAGACGTGCCGATTTACTATGAATTGCAGGTTCGCAAATAATGGCCCGTGATAGCCGCCGCCGATTTGAGGCCGCCGTAAAAGGAATGGCCCCCGAAGTGCGCACGGCGTTCTTGCAGGCTATCGCGGACGTTCGATCAACGGCGCAAATGGAAGTGATCCACGCTGCGATTGATCGTGGCGACGTGGAAGCCGTGATCAACGCCCTGCGACTTGGGCCGGAGTTCTTTGCGCCCCTGGACGACGCAATCACAAGAGCGTTTCAGCTTGGGGGCGCATACGCGATAAGCACCTTCCCAAAGCGCGTCCCCACAAGCGGGGGCGGGCCGCTGATCATTCGGTTTCAGGGCCGTCACGAACGGGCCGAAAGCTGGATCAGTGAAAACGCAGGTGAATTGATCCGGGAAATTCTTTCGGATCAGAAAGACTTGATCCGCGAAGCAGTGCGCAAGGGCCTGGAAGCCGGAAACAACCCGACTTCAACCACGCTAGAAATCGTAGGGCGGATAGACCGGCGGACAGGGCGTCGCACTGGCGGTTTGATCGGGTTAACCAGTCAAGAAGCTGGTTATGTGCAGAACATGAAAGCCGCGCTGCGCGATCCGAAGACGGCTTCGGATTATTTTGGGCGACATGCACGGGATCGACGTTTCGATGGCTTGGTGCGGCGCAGCATTAAGGACGGCAAGCCGCTGTCCCAAACAGATATTGACCGGATCGGTGCACGCTATGCCGACCGGTTGTTGAAATTGCGGGGCGACCGGATCGCCCGGACCGAAACTATTAAGGCCATGCACGCAGGCCGCCTAGAGGGTTTGGCCCAGTTGGTGGACAGCGGAACCGTAGCCGCTGACGCCGTGACCAAAGTATGGAAGACAGTTGGCGACCGACGCACGCGCGACAGCCATTCGGCGATGGCGAACCAGCGGGTCCGCTTCGACAAGCCTTTTGTCAGCCCCACCGGGGCGAGACTTCTACACCCTGGCGACACGTCGTTGGGCGCGAAAGGTGCGGACGTGATCATGTGCCGGTGTTGGATGGAACAGAAGATCGATTGGTTGGCAAAGGCGGCCTAATTGGTGAAGTCGTTCACTGCGCAGATAAAAAACTGGACCGACAAGGCGAAGCGCAACGCTGATCTGGTCATGAAACAAAGCACAACCGACGTGATTGCAGCTATGACCACGGGCCAAGCCAGTGTCAAAGTTACCGGCGGCAGTTTCGATATCGGCAAAATCCCCGTCGATACCGGGTTCGCGATCAACAGCCTAACGTCTGAACTGAACGGTTCCACCGTTGGGGTTGGGCAAGACAGCTATCTGCTTGCGATTGCGGGCATGGAATTGGGCGACAGTGTTCAAGCGGCTTTCACTGCCGAATACATCTTCGACCTGGAATACGGAAACAGTAATATGCCGGGCCGGTTCTTTGTACGCGAAGCGGTGCTGCAATGGCAGTCGATTGTCGATCAGAACGCGGCACGGTTGGCGGTTTGAGAATGACACACGAAGAAATCGCAGACCTGCTTATGGGGCACTTGACCACAGTCCCCGACCGCCCGGAGCGGAACGGCATTGTGTGGGAAGATGATCCAGCGACCGACAAAGACGGCACACCACGTTGGGAAGTGTCGGTCGGCCACGCACCGTCAAGAACCCGGACCTTGGACCATAGCCAAGATAAAAGCGGGGAACTGCGCGTGATCGTGGTGACGACTTTTGGCCAATACGGGCGTGACGCAAAAGATCATGCAAAAGCGATTGCAGCCCATTTCGCACCGGGAACCAAAATTGGTCCCGTGAAAATCGTTCAGGAAGCCCACCGTCCAGGCGGGTTCAAGGACGGCACCGAATATCGATACCCGGTGCTGATCCGCTTCCGGGCGCTTTTGTAACCAACGAAATTCGCGCGTTCGTCCGCGCGATTAACCGGCCCCGTCTTCGCGGGGTCTTCAATCATGCCAGAAAGGAAAACGAATGGCTTTTGATACCGCAGCGGGCGCTTCACTCGCAATCAGCGCAGCACTTCCCGCCACTTTCGACGCCGCAGGCTACGGTGCCCTGGCACCCGTCGTCGTTGGCGAAATCACCAACATTGGCGAATTCGGCAAAGAATTCGCGCTTGTGACCCACAACCCGCTGGCCACCCGTGGCACGAAAAAGGCGAAGGGCAGCTACAACAACGGCACCCTGAACCCGACAATGGCGTTGGACAATGACGACGCGGGCCAAGAAGACATGCGGGACGCGCAGGAAAGCGACGATCCGGTGGCTTTCGTGATCACATTGGACAACGGCGACAAATACTTCTTCGAAGGTCTGGTCATGTCGTTCAAGCCGAACGTTGGCGGCGTTGACGACGTTGTGACGGCCACGTCGTCGATTGAAATCACCGACCGCGAAATCGTGTTCGTCGCGGCCTAACCGCCACGGCAAACAGGGCCGGGTGAGAGGTGGTTACGCTTTCCCGGCCCACCTGTAACCATGTGACCAATCAGGAACGAAGATATGGATTTTGCAGACCTTGACGTAAGCAGCGCCGCCGATAGCGGGGCCACACTGCACATTGAACACCCCACGACCGGCGAACCGCTGTTCACCGAAGCCGGAAAGCCGATCACGGTTCGCGTGAAAGGCGCAGACAGCAAGTCTTTCCGCCAGGAAATGCACCGGCTGGCCGAAGCGCAGGCGGGCAAACGGCAGAAAGTTACGCGCGCCAAAGCCGAAACTAACGCCATTGAACTTCTGGCGTCTGTGACAATCGGCTGGGACGGGATCGTTTGGGAAGGCGAACCGCTGAAATTCAGCGAAGAAAATGCCCGTATGTTGTACCGCGAACGCCCTTGGCTCCGCGAACAGGTGGACGAATTCATCGCGGATCGCGCCAATTTTTTCAAGGACGCCTAGAGGAACTTACCCTCTGGGCAAAACAACACGCTTGGCTGTCGGCCCCCGAAGATAAGGACGGGCCGACACGCTGGCAAAAGCTGGAAAAAGCGGAAAAGGAAATCCCGCTTCCACCCTTGGACACAACCAAACACCTGGCCGATTACCTATTGGAAGTTGGCCCGGTCATGAGCGGCGGAATGGGGCTTGCCCCAATTAGTTGGCAGGAATTGCAATCATGGGCGCAATTGACGGCGGTGCCGTTGTCGCCCTGGGAAGCTGATACATTGATCAAGGTTTCCAGTGCGTATCTTTCAACGCACAACGCGGCAGACGAAAAACGGGTGCCCGCACCTTGGTCAGACATCAGCCAAAACCGAAAAGCGGTGTCAGATCAAATCCGGGCTGGTTTCGCCGCCTTGATGAAACGCCGAAAGGTCAGCTAGGTTGTTCAAATTTGGGCGATCTACTGATCGTCGGTGCGTGCGGAAACGCGAGAAGCAACGTCGCGACGCTCGATTTCTTGAAGCAATAGTTTGGCGTTCGCGCCTTTCGTTTCTTCAAACGCAACAAAAGCGCCGTCGTTGAATTCAACGAACACCGTGGCGGTCTTGCGGCGGCGACCACCAAAAGCCGCCCCGGCTAATAAGCCGACGCCGCCTGTTAAAACCCCGCCGATCGCGGCCCCTGCAACCGCCTTTCCAGCCGAACGGAACTGTTCTTCGTCAATTAGTTCAAAACGGGAAATATCTTTTGGGTAGTACGTCGTTTGTTTCCAGCCGTGCGCACACTCAATAAAGAACGCCGCTTTGAAAGACGGTCCAACGCGGACAGCGACAATGTTGTCCGAAGCATCAATCAATCGAGCCATAAAATCCTCCTATGACTGATATCGCAAAACTAGGCTTGGAAGTCGATAGTCGGCCCGTGGACACGGCGACCGGTGCCCTTGACCGTTTCGAACGGTCGGGTGCCCGTGCCGAAAAATCCACTAAACGGGTTGAACGGGCGACCGACCAGTTGACCAAATCAATGTTGACCGTCCGGGGGGCGATTGCGTCGGTTTCGGCAGTGTTGGCGACTATTGGTGCGTCGCAACTCTTTTCCGCCAGTATGCGTGCGTCGCGTGAATTCGGAAAAGCGCTGGCGGAAGTGTCTACGCTACTTGAAGGCACCGCCGAAGAAATGGCCTACTTGGAACGGCAATCCCGTGCGCTGTCTCGACAATACGGTGGTACTGCGACCCAACAAGCCCAGGCGTACTATCAAGCAATTTCTGCCGGTGCGGGATCAGCGGTAGCGGCCACCCGTATTTTGGATACAGCCAATCGTTTGGCGATTGGCGGTGTTTCTGACGTGACCACTGGGGTCGATATTCTCACCACCGCGATGAATTCTTACGCCAGTGCGGGTTTGACGGCTTCCGACGCCAGCGACACGTTCTTTGTGGGCGTCCGCGCGGGCAAAACAACGGTTAACGAACTAGCCGGTTCACTTGGCAACGTTATCCCCTTAGCGGCCAGCACGGGCGTTTCACTTCAAGAATTGGTTGGCGCAACAGCGGCTTTGACCACCCAAGGGCAAAGCACCAGTACGGCGGTTACAGGACTTCGGCAGATCATCGCCAGCGTGATCCAGCCCACAAATGAAGCAACCGAAGCCGCCCAAGCACTGGGTGTAGCTTTCGACGCGCGTGCGCTTCGTGAAAAAGGTCTGCAACAGTTCTTGCAAGACGTGATCAACGCGGCGGGCGGGTCGCAAGAGGCTTTGGGGCAGTTGTTTGGATCGGTCGAAGCCTTGAATGCGGTTCTGGCGTTCACCGGCGGCGCGGGAAGTCAATTCAACACCATCATGGCCGAAATGGAAGAACGCACTGGCGCGACTGACGCAGCTTTCCAGAAAATGGCCGAAGACATGGACCACCGCTATCTGGTCGCGATGGCCAAGATCAGCGACCACATGCTGCGCTTTGGCGATATATTGCTTCATGCCGCCGTACCGGCCTTGGAACTGTTCGCCGACAATCTGGACCGCATAGCGATCTACGCAGGTGTCGCGGCTGTCGTGTTTGGTGGACGCCTTGCCGCCGGGATCGCGCTTGCCGCCGCCCGCACTTTCACTTTTTCAGGTGCACTTGTCGCATTGCGCGGGGCACTGATCCGAACAGGTATCGGCGCACTGATCGTTGGCCTTGGCGAGATTGCTTACCGGTTCACGCAACTTGTTGAAAAGGCCGGTGGGTTCGGCAACGCCCTTGTTCTGCTATCAAACGTCGCTTCCGAAGTTTGGGACCGCATTAAGACTGGCCTTGTCGGGTTAGGCATGGCTTCGAAAGGCGAGTGGAAATATGTCCAATCACAAGCCGTAGGGGCTTTTGTCGGGATCGTCAGCGCCGCAGAAACGTGGGCCAACACAACAATCGGGATTTTTGTTGGATCAGGCAAAGCTATCGTGGCCGCATGGCAAGCCGTCCCCGCTGGTCTGGAAGCTTTGATTTTGGCGGCAGGTGAAGTTGTTGGAAACGGCGTCAAGAATATGCTGAACGCGATCATTGACAAGATCAACGACTTCCTGCGTTTCGTAAATTCAGCGATTGCAAGCCTCCCCGATTGGGTCGGTGTGAGTGACACGCAGATCGATCTTCTTGGCGACGTAACTTGGGACGGGCTTGGTGCGTCCGCTGCCGCAGATCGTGCGCGTGAAGCCGGTGCGGGCATTGGTGACGCTTTCGCCGAAGGCCTGAACGGAACATACGTTTCCGGGGTATCGACAACCTTAGAACAGACTTCGGCGGACTTGCTTCGAACCTCTAATACCTATCGCACCGCAGGCAACGCTTTGATCCGTTCGGCAACGCTTCCGCTTCAATCGATTCAGGCGTTAAACGAAGTTATGTCGCAATCCGAAGACGAAGCCCTTGGTGCAGCAGACGCGGCAACAGAATTCGGCCAAGCGCTAGAAGAAGCAGGGACCGCCGGAGAATTGGCCGGAAACCGGGCCGCCGGTGGCGCGAACCGTTCACGCCAAGCAACCCGATCCGCGATCCAAGCGCTGCGTGACGAAATTCGTCAACGCCGTGAACTTTTGAACATCGCCGGGTTGGACGAAGAACGCCTGACAGCGTTGCGCCGTGTTGAAGAAGCCCTGGCACAAGATCGCGCAGAATGGTCCGAAGCCCGTAAACAGCAACTTGCAGACGAACTGATTGCCGTCCAACGTCTCGAAAACCAAATGGAAGGTATGCGGGGCCTGTTCGGCAGTCTGATCGACAGCTTTGCTTCTGGCGATATTTCCGGCGGGCTGAAATCGTTCTGGACTGATTTCAAGCGGCTTGGAACCGAAGCCTGGTCGGGTATCTTGCAGGACGCTTTCAAAGTCGGTGGCGGCGGCTTCAAAGCTATTTGGGGCGGCCTGAAATCTGCATGGCAAGGCGTGACTTCCAGCCTGGCAGGTATCGGCGGTTCGCTTGGATCAATCTTTAGCGGGATCGGCGGTGCACTGTCTGCGGCCCTCCCAATCGTTGGTGCGGTCACGGGCATTATCAGCTTGATTAAGGGTTTTTCGACCAAGAAGTTGGTTGGGGCTGGGGTCGGCGGAACCCTGGGCGGTGACGCGACAAGCGCCTACAGCTATCAGCGGATCAAAAAATCGTCCTTCTGGGGACTGTTCAGCAAGACCCGGACCTACAACACGGCACAAGACGAACTATCCGGCCAATTGGGGCTAGAAGTCGCCAACATTCAAGACAGCGTGACTTCGCTGATCGACGTAATGGGTGGGGCCGCGTCTGACATTTCGGCGATCACGCATAGCTTCAAGTTCGACACGCGGAATATGAGCGAAGAACAAATCCAAGAACGCCTTCAAGAAGAACTTGAAGCCTACGGCAACGCTATCGCGTCCACTGCGCTAGGAACTGACGAATTCACCCGCCAAGGCGAAAGTGCACTTGAAGCACTCACCCGCATGGCAACGGGCTTGCAGGCGGCCAACACCGCATTCGAAGCCTTGGGCCTGCACCTATATGATACGTCCCTCGCCGGGGCTGACGCCGCCAGCGCCTTGGTAGAACTGTTTGGATCGCTTGAAAACTTCACGCAGGCGACGGATTTCTACTACCAGAATTTCTATTCCGAACAGGAACGCTTGGACTTCACCACGCGCAAACTGACCGAAACTTTGAACGATCTGGGGTTCTCGACGGTTCCACAGACCCGTGCGCAGTTCCGAATGCTGGTCGAAGGAATGCGCGAAATCGGCGACAACGAAGGCTTGGCCACATTGTTGCAGATCGCCCCGGCTTTTGTGGGAATCGAAAACGCCGTGTCGTCCATGCTGGAAAGCAACGTCACGAATGCGGAAAATGCCCTTCGTGACGCAGAACAGGCCGCCAAGAACGCCTATGACGCTGCCGTTTCCGCCATTGAAAGCGAACGCGACGCCGTGATCGATCACTGGCAAGCTATGCTAGACGAAGTGGCTGACGCGACTGAAACCGCCAGTAAGCGTGCATCGGAAGCCCTGCGGATCGCCGGGATCATCTTCGACGCCCAACAATCTGCCCTGGAACAGGCTTTCAACGCCGTCGAAACCCATCTGACGGCGCTGATCGATACAGCGGCAGACGCGGCCAAAGAGACCAGCACCGTTCTGGGACTTCTGGATCGTGCCTTGGAAAACCGTTCCAGCACGCGCACCGAAGAACTGGCACGGTCCCAAGCATTTGCGTTAGTCCAGAGCGGGGACACGTCAGACCAATCGCGACTGGAACAGGCCCTTTCGACGCTGAACGAACCGTCGGACCAGTTGTTTGGTTCCTATGTCGAGTACGCCCGCGATTATGCCCGCACCACGGCGGCGATTTCGACATTGCGCGACCAAACTGCCGAACAACTCACCGCCGAAGAACAAATCGTTGCCACTCTTGAAGCGCAACTGGACGCAGAACGTTCCGCTTACCAAGATCAGGTCGAATATCTGGACCAACAACTTGTGGCAATGGAAGCCCAAATCGACCTATTGAACGGGATCGACAATACCCTTCAAGGCGCGATCACCGCGATCTACGGTAGCAACATCGATCTGGCCAGTGCCATGTCTGACGAATTCGGCGGACAGGCCCGTGTGATCGAATTTGTTGAAGCTGCGATCCGCGAATTGGCTGACGCCCGCGAAGAAGAACGGATCACACAAGAAGCGGCTGACGCCCAGATTGGTGCAGCGGAAAGTCGTGCTGCCCAACAGATCGAAGCTTTGAACGAAACGGTTCAGGGTATCCTTCAACTGGATAACACGATCCTGACCGTCACGCAGTCAATCGACGACCTGGACGCCGCGATCCTGGACCTGTCCAGTGCGCAACAAGCACTGAACGCGGCAGAACAGCAATACGCCGAAGCGCAACTACGCGAAGCCCAAATCCAAAGCCAACTGACGGCAGAACTTCTTGCGATTTCCCAAGAGCAAGAGCGCGTCCGACAGATCGCGGCTTTGCAAGACCAACTGTCCGAAGCCTTCACGCAGGTTGGCGATCAACCATTGGTGCTGCGGATCGTGCAGGAAGTCGGACGTGGCGGAAATTGGTTCAGAGACAAGGCGTCTTATGTTCGCCTGAACAATGGGCAGACGTTCAGTTCCAAATCCGGCGGCACCGCCAGCGAGTTGGCCCACGCACGGGCGCAGGCGCAACCCATAATCGCAGCCAGCGAAGCCGCGTTTGCCGCTTGGCAGTCCGCGCAAGCCAACGTTCTCGAACCCCTACGGCAACAGATCGTCGCCCTTGGCGGTGTTCCACAGTTCGCCGACGGCGGGTTCCACTCTGGCGGTCTGCGGATCGTGGGTGAACGCGGTGCGGAAGTCGAAGCTACGGGACCGGCACGGCTCTACAGCAACAAGCAGACCCGCGAAATGTTCCGCGATCCCGATCTGGTGCAAGAAGTTGCCCGTTTGCGGAAAGAAGTTTCCGATCTGCGCGGCGAAAATCGTGCAGGCCAAGCGCAGATTGCCAAGAACACGGGCCGCGTCGCCGCGTTGGCCCGCAAGCAAGATATCGAAGGCACCCCGCCGGTTCGAGAAGAAGCCTAAGACCCATGCGAATGCTAATCCCCGAAGTGCTGACCGACGCCGCGTTGGTCAGCACGAACCTGTCTGAAAACGACCACCCCGAATGGGACGGCGCGACCGCGTATAACACCGGCGATCAAGTGATCATCGCAGCGCAGCATAACCGCTATGAGGCGATCCAAGCCAACACTGGGATCAATCCGGTTTCAGACGCGGGCCAGAACTGGTTGGAACTGGGGGCGACGAACCGCTGGAAAGCCTTCGATCAATTTTTGGCCGATCCGGCTGCGCTGGCGAACCAAATCCAATACGAACTGCGCCCTGGATCACTCTGCACCGCTGTCGCTCTGTTCGGGCTTGAAGGATCAACAGTCCAGCTTGTCGTCACCGATCCGGTGGACGGCGAAGTGTTCAATCAGACGAAAGCCCTAGTCTATCCGGGCGACGTGATCGACTGGTATTCCTATTTCTTCGCTGGGATCAAAACCGATCCCGAAGTTCTGTTTGCAGATATCCCGCCATATCCAGACGCGACGTTCCAGATCATAATCACCAACACCGGTGGCACTGCCGAAGTCGGCCAGATCGTTTTGGGCGAAGACTTTGAAATCGGTGAAACGCGCGTCGGTACTGGTGTGTCGGTCGAAGACTATAGCCGCAAGGAACGCGACACTTTCGGGCGTCCGATCATTGTGGAACGAGCATACGCCCAGTTGGTCGATTTCGACTTCACGATCTTCACCGGAAACACCCGCTACGTGCAACGGCTGATCGCTGCCCGCCGCGCGAAACCAACGGTGTTCTACACCGCACCCGACCGCCAAGAACTTGGAACGTTGGTCTACGGACTGACAGGCCAACTTCAAATCAACCTATCCACCCCAACCCTGTCCGAAGTGACACTTGAAGTAGAGGGGCTTGTATGACCGAAATTCCACACGTATCGCCGCCACCTGCCGCCCCGCAGCGGTCGGAACCGGCGACATTTTCCAATCGTGCCGACGCGCTGGTGCGTTGGTTGGCCCCCTTCGTTTCCCAGGTCAATGCAGCGGTCCATTTCATCGCGGCCAATGTCGCCAACGCTGCCGAAGCCTTGGCGCACAAGCAGGGCGCAGAAGCTGCGAAAACGGCGGCATTGGCGTCGCAGACAGCGGCGGCGGGATCGGCGACCAATGCCGCCGCCGCCGAACAATCGGCCCGACAGGTCGAAGCAACGGTCTTGGCGGCAGCGAACGCCCAAGGACAAGTGGCGATTTCAGCGACCAAGGCCGAAGCCGACGCCGCGACGTGGGCCAACGGCGATGTTGTTGAAGTGCAGGCCGACGAAACACTGGGCGGCCACCGCACCCGGTATCGCTTCACTGGTGGGGCGCTGACACTCCTGCTTGATATGGACGCCAGCGGCGAAAACGAACTGGCCCTGATCATCGCCAATCAGGCCCGCATTACCCGCCAACAATTCCACCTTCGTGAAGCCCACTTTGCGGCGCACGGCAGCTATCCAGGAGCATGATATGACCACAGAAAACCAACAAATGCTGGCCGCGCTTGGCCTGCTTCACGACGATATCCACGGGAAACTGACAGAGTTCGACGGACGTGTCGCCGCGAAAGAAGGTGAAGTCGATACGTTTGTAGCCAATGCCAGAAACGAGTTCGGGCACGTATGTGTTACACCAAACCAAGCGATGCTGCCCAATGCAACGAATGATGGCGTGGACCAGCTCAATCAATCCGGTCTCGATCTTACTATTGTGGAGCACGCGCAAATTGTCACCGGGTCCGCGAGCGCGCAGCCCACAAGCAACGGCACGGATTTTCTGAACAATATTCAGCAGACCTATTCCAATAAACACTTCAAGGTTTTGGATATCACATGGGCCGCCACCGGTAGCGGTCGTTTCCACGATCAGCGCCCGACCGGGCCACTAACCCACGCTGCCTACATTAAGCCAATGGACCTAACAGCGGGGACCATTGGTGGGGCGTTTTCGCAAAAAATCGCGCTGAACAACGGTTGGGGCCTCTGGGGGAGTTGGGACGCTGGGTCACTTCTGAACGATCACGGCCCCCTGATCTTGGGCGGATCAGGTCGGATGCTGATTGCGCTTTATGGATCGGTTACGGGCCGTGCCCCACTCGAAAACAACAAATGGGCTTTGTTCCCATACCTTGCAGGATAAGGGAGCCGAAAATGCGAGTTGAACTGAATGGAACCAAGATTTTTGTTGGGACACCGCAAGGGTTCGAACTGTCCAAAGCCGACTTGTTGGAAGAGCATGGCTGTTCTGAAAGCGACCTGACGATTACATTGTCGCCGGACGAATTGCGTATCGCAGTCCGAAGCCGGATCGCGGCAGAGGCGGGCGACACCGAAAGCCTGCTTGGCACAACGTCCGACGTAGCAGCCCTGGGGTTGCTTCACGACATGGCGACGATTGTTGCCGAAACCCAATCCGGCGGCGATTTCGCTAAGTTCGTGCAAATCAAACACGGGCTGTTGTCTCAAATCGCGGGTGACGCCGAAATTGGCAACCTAGCCGCCGATTTCTTGGGCAAGGTCCGGTCCGGGGAAGTTGTAGTCCCTATTATGGCGAAGGGGCTGCCGAAGGCGCTTGCCGAAATGGCAGATCGATCCAACGCCGTGACCAAGGCGCTTTCTGGGTCCTGAACCCATGACAACACTGGCGTTCTACAAAGGGCGGCGCACAATCGTTGATAAGATGATCTGCGCCGTCACGCGGTCCCAGTACAGTCATGTCGAATTTCTGATCGCAGAACCGAACGGGCTTCCCACGCCTTCGATTTCGGCCAGTGGTCGGGACGGCGGTGTGAAAGAACGGCTGATTACCTTCGACCCCGACCGGTGGGACATGGTGCGGGTGTCTTGGGCACCGGCGAACGCCCTGGACCGTATGCGGAACGAGCTTAACAAGCCCTACGACTTCTTGGGCCTTCTGGGGGCGCAGCTTTTCAATCTGCGGCGTCAACAATCGGGCCGCTGGTTCTGTTCCGAACTATGCGCCCACGCCTTGGGACTTGGCGCACCGCACCGCTACGCCCCCGGCGACCTGAAACGTGAAATCGAAGAACGCAATGCGTTGTTCGCAAAGACAATCTGACAAGAGGCATTTTATGGCAGACCAAGGCGGCTTGGCCGAACTATTTTCAAGTATGCGGGATCAAGTCGTTTTGTTGACGTTTTCCGGCGTTGGCGGCGCGTTCTTCCGCGCCGTCCTAGCACCCGAAGAGCACTGGAAGCGTCGCGTTGTGCAGGGTGTCGCGGGCGCGTTGTCTGCGATCTTCCTGGGCGGTGTGCTGGCCCATGTGATCGACACAATGACCAGCGCGGGGCTTCTTTCCTATCTAGCCGCAGGCTTCCTTATGGGGTCCGGCGGCGAACTGGCTGTCAAGGCCATGCAAGATCGGCTCATGGTGAAGAAATGAACTGGTTTCTGATCACGGACAACGTGGTTTCGGTCGTGCTGGTTTTCGTGTTCTGGACACTGGCACACCAAAATTCCGGCGGGCGCGAACCCTTAGCCCGAACCATAGCGACCGGCTATGCGCTGGCCGCTATGACCGTTCTGGGATCGATGCTGTTCCACAATCTGGACGCCCTGGCGTCGCTGATCAAATACGCCGATCTGGCAACCAAGATTATTCTGGCGATCACGCTTGGCGCGGTCGCAAACCGATTGGGTCTTCTTTACCGGCCCGACTGAACCAACCCTCAAACCGTAACCGACTGCCCGCCTTTTGGCGGGCTTTCTCATTTTGGAGTGACCCCAATGGACTTCCACGGCAAAGCAAAGCGCATTGACGATATCGATCTGCCCCGGATCGGCGCGAAGATCGGGGTCGGCGAAGACGAAATCCACGCAGTTCTGGACGTGGAAACGCGCGGCGGCGGCTTCGACAGCAAGGGCCGCCCCAAAATGCTGTTCGAACCTCATATCTTCTACCGCGAACTGTCCGGCAAAGAACGTGACCAGGCGGTGGCCCAGGGCCTTGCCTATCGCAAGTGGGGCGAACGCCGCTACCCCAGCGACAGCTATCCCCGCTTGGAACAGGCTATGAAGATCAACGCGAACGCGGCCCTGCGGTCGGCGTCGTGGGGTCTGGGCCAGATCATGGGGTTCAACCACAAGCTGGCCGGGTATCGGTCGGCCCGTGACATGGTGCTGGATTTCCTGGACGACGAAGAAAAGCACCTGGAAGCGATGGTGGAATTCATTGTCGCGACCGGGCTGGACGACGAACTGCGCAACCACGATTGGCGCGGCTTCGCGCGGGGGTACAACGGCGCAGGTTACGCCAAACACGGCTACCACCTGAAACTGGCCCGTGCCTTCGACAAGTGGGCCAGGATCAAAGACACCCCCTTCGATATCAACCGGACGCCCGACAGCCCCGAACCCGGTATGTCGTTCGCCGAACGTCTGTTCGCTGCCCTTGCGGTCCTGTTTGGAAAGGAAGCAACCGTATGAAGTATCTGAAACCTAAATCGCTCACCTGGTGGGCCAGTGTCGCCCCCGTTGTCGCGGGTCTGATCGTTGCGTCTGAACCGCTGCACGGTGGTTCCGCCGTCGTGCAGACGATCAACAGCGTGACGGGCAACATTTCGCCCGCCGTCATGATCAACGCAGGATTGGCCGGGATCGGCTTGCGGGGGGCGCTCTAATGCTGAAATGGCTGAACCCGCTTGGTGTGATTGCCGACCGGCTCACGGCGGCGTATGAGGCCAAGCAGAAGGCGCAGACCGATCAGGAACGCTTGAAAGCGGACGTGCTGATCAATCAGCTTGAAGCCCGCCAGACGGTCTTGGTGGCCGAACAGGGGTCTTGGCTGACGCGCTGGATACGGCCCGCCCTGGCGTTCCCGATTGTGGTCTACTTCTGGAAAATCGTGATCTGGGACAAGGTGCTGGGCTGGGGCGTGACCGATCCCATTGGCACCACCGGCGAATACCTTATGACGGCAGTCATTGGGGCCTACTTCGTCACGCGGCCCTTGGAGAAGATCGGCAAGGCGTGGGCCGTTGGTCGTCCGAAATAGGGTGTTTCAAGTTTCGGGTTTCGTTCACCCTACGTTCGGGGCATTTTTCAAGCAAAAATTCAATGATTTCAAAGCTACTTGATGGATTGCAAATCCGTGTACACCGGTTCGATTCCGGTACTCGCCTCCATTTCATTCTAAGTCATAGGGTTAGCGGCTAGATAGTCGAGTGGGACACAAAGTGGGACACACACCCTATGATGCTGTCATCTTATCTATCCCCCTCAAGACACGGGATTTACTACTTCCGCTGGCCTATCCCTCCCAATAAGGAGGGCAAGCGAACTTCAATTCGCATCTCTTTGGGCACCCGATGCCCGGATCGGGCTGGTGATTTGGCCCGACATCTTGCATCCTGCGGACGAATACTACGCGAGAACAATGCATTGGCGGGACTGAGTCAAAGCGAGATACGCGCAAAGGTGCACACCTATTTCAAAGCGCAACTGGACCAGTACCTTGACTGGCTGGATCGGCGCGGCCTGTCGAAAAACGCCCTAACAGACATTCGCGAAGAAATGCTGGACCATGAAACCTATGTGGATATGGAAACTTCACACCCGCAATGGCTTCCCGTGGCTCGCTTCAAGCGCAAAATGGAGATTT
>PDWI01001356.1_pt1 | contig 38732 bp, 41 predicted proteins | sample 1430891 | NCBI WGS metagenome assembly PDWI01 (sample SAMN01162508, study PRJNA174530) | Oral metagenome, whole genome shotgun sequencing project. | biome: Marine environment; feature: Marine mammal; material: Swab sample of the gingival sulcus; isolation source: swab sample of gingival sulcus... | reverse complement strand
AAATACGCAGATATGTTTGAATTTTACGACAACCTCCCCCAGTACATATCATCATATTCTCATGGAATGAAGCAAAAAATAGCTCTTATAGGAGCGCTCATAAGCGAACCAGACGTTTTTATACTGGACGAACCAATGGTAGGGCTAGACCCAAAGAGTTCATTCAGACTAAAAGAACTTATGAGAGAAAGATGTAAGATGGGTAAAAGCGTGTTTTTCTCAACCCATGTTATGGAAGTTGCAGAAAAGGTCTGCGATAGGATAGCCATAATAAATAAGGGAAAGATCATAGCCCTTGGAACATTGGAGGAAATTCACCAAAGATCCAAGCTAGAAGGTTCTCTTGAAGAACTGTTCTTGGAACTTACCGATTAGGAGGCAGTGTTATGAACGAAGTAACCCTACTCTTAAAGAAAGATCTCATGCAGATATTTTCCTTTGCTTTAAACATAAAAGAAACTACCAAAGATAAGGATATGTCTAAAAAATTATTTATGTACATCATTATAGCCCTATCTATGGTTTTTGGTACTTATTCTATATTTATTGCAGTTTCAAGTATGTATGATGCCTTCGCAAGTTCGGGACAAGAGGCTGTGTTCTTTTTTCTTTCAATACTGGGATATAGCATAATGATAATTATATCCGTAATGCCCTACTCGATTTCAAAGCTATACTACGCAAAGGATACAGAGAGCCTACTCTGTCTGCCGATAGAATCCAAAAGTATACTTCTTGCCAAAACTATAATGATGGCTGTTTCATTTCCGTTTTTTATAGTTATAGTGATGCTGCCGGGGATGATAAAGTACGGAAATGGAATCCTATACTACATCTTCAACATAGTAAACCTAGTTGCATACGCCTTTATAATTAGTTCTATATTTGTATTGATCAGCATAGTCCTAATGCTTTGGATTTCAAAGTTTCCAAGGGCAAAAAATGTTTTGCAAATTATAAGCATGATAGTTATGATAATCTTGATACTCCTAATCCAATTTATCACAAAAGATGCCATGGTAGGTGCAAGCCCTTCAGTTATAACAGAACCAGCCTTGAGGTTCCATGAAGGTTTGAAATCCATCTCTACGTATTTTCCACCTATTGGAATACTTACAACAGGGTTATCAAGCACCTGTGATATATGCACGATAAGAAATTCCCTGCTAAACGTTGTAATCGCTATCTTATCAGTGAACCTCGCCTCATACCTAGGATTTAAGATGTGGCTTAAGGGCTTATCTAGAACAAAGTCATCTCCTAAGGTAAAGGTAAACAAAAAGGCGCTCGGAAGTTCGAAGACATATAAGACAAAATCACCAGTATTTAGCTTAGCTCTAAAGGAATTAACCTGTGTGTACAAGATTCCAATATACCTATTCAACATAGGACTTATAGGAATAATAATGCCTATTGCCCTAGCAGTGCCAATCGCAATGGAAGGAGAACTTGACAAGGCGCCAGAGGTGGCAGCAAAACTGGGGGAATTTATTTCACAGCTTCCGATAAGCATTCCAAACTTCATAGGTGCGAGCCTAGTTATAGGAATAGCTCTAGGAGCATTTGCAAGCATATCTGGTAGCAGTGCATCCAGTAGTATATCAAGGGAGGGAAAAAACATTTGGATTATGCAGACCCTACCGATAGATGAAAGACAGCAGATTTTGGGTAGATTATTGGCATCTGTAATTATATCGATTATCAGTGTGCTACCCATAATTATACTTGTAACCGTATTCGTTAAACCACCAATATACTTGGTACTATTTGTATTACTAGGAAGTGCAATATCCTCTGCTCTAATAGCAACCTATAGCCTATACATAGATATTTTGAGACCAAAGCTATCTTGGAACAGTCCACAAGGAGCGGTAAAGCAAAACCTAAACATAGTATTTACAATGTTTATAGATGTTGCTTATGCTGGCGGAATGGGCTATATAATTTTTAAACTCTTCGAGGGCGGAACATTGAATACCGAAAACATGTACCTTACAGCAATTGGCGTAGTAGCTGCACACATAGTTTTAGAAGTTCTTTTCTACAAGCTCTGTGTAGAAGCTATTAAAAAGAAAATAACTAGATACAATACATAAAAAACAAGGAAGAAGACTTAATGGAAAGAAACTTTTCACTCTACAAAAACCTATTTACATCTACGTTTGCACTCAGTGCATTCACCTTTGGTGGTGGATACGTTATAGTGCCCTTGATGAAGGAAAAATACGTAGATAAATTGGGGTGGATAGATGAGGAAGAGATGCTGAATTTAATAGCAATATCACAGTCTTCTCCAGGCGCAATAGCAATAAATGCATCTATAACCCTAGGCTACAAGATAGGCGGTGTTCTAGGGTCAATCTGTACAATACTGGGGGCAGTCCTACCACCACTGATAACCATATCTATAATATCCGCCTTTTACTCTGCTTTTAGAGATAACGATGTGGTAAGCGCAGTCCTAATGGGGATGAAGGCAGGGGTTGCAGCTGTTATAGCAAATGTGGTATTTGATATGACAAGTAAGATGGTAAAGACAAAGAGCGCCTTTAACATAATAATAATGTTAGGGGCGTTTTGCGCCCAATATATATTAAAGATAAATGTGATATTTATAATAATAACCTGTGCACTAATAGGTATTTCAAAGGCAGTTTACAATGAAAAAAAGGTAGTAAAGGCTCAGATTACCGAGGGAGATATAGGGTCAAAAAACTATGTTGATGGAACTATAGATATTCCACCTGAGGATGGCAATTACAAAGGTGGTGAAGAATAATGCTATTAGAATTATATATAAGTTTTTTCCAAGTAGGGTTATTTAGCATAGGTGGCGGGCTCGTAGCCCTACCCCTTATTCAGCACCAGGTAACAGTGGCTCATAACTGGCTTAGTTTAGGTGAATTTGCCGACCTAGTAACCATAGCCCAAATGACCCCTGGACCAATTGCCCTAAACGCATCTACCTTTGTTGGAACAAAGATGGCTGGATTTCCAGGTGCTTTGGTGTCTACACTTGCAGCTATAACGCCATCCATAATTATAGTTAGCATTCTGACCTATATATACTTTAAGTATAAAAACCTAAATATAATAAAAGGAGCTCTAGAAGCCTTAAGACCAGCTGTAGTAGCGCTAATAGCTTCTGCGGGTGTAACTATCTTTACCATAGCTATGTCAAATAATGGGGAAAAAATATTGGGAATTGAAGGCTTTAACCCGATTTCAGTTTTGCTTTTCATCCCCGCAATTTACACCTTGAGAAGGCTCAAAAAAAGCCCCATCCTCGTCATATTTATGAGCGGTTTAATAGGAGGGGCTATTTATTTAATTATTTAGGCTGCAAAGTTCGATTTAAAGTAGGTATATTCCCTTTTCGCTTAACTCCTGTCTCATATCCTGAGGCCAAATAGATGCCTGAACTTCTCCAATATGGTGTCTGTGTAGAAAGAACATACACATTCTAGACTGACCTATTCCTCCTCCTATTGTAAATGGCAATTCATCATTTAAGAGCATTTTGTGAAAGTCATTCTTACGCCTATCATTTGCCCCAGCTATGTTTAACTGTCTATCCAAGGATTCAGAATCAACCCTTATACCCATAGAAGATAGTTCTAATGCCTGTTTTAGGTTTTCGTTCCAGAATAGTATATCTCCATTTAGTTCCCAATCGTCGTAGTCAGGAGACCTTCCATCGTGCTTATCCCCAGATTTTAAGGTCTTTCCTATTTGGCTGACAAATACAGCCTTTTTTTCCTTTGCGATAAGATCTTCTCTTTCCTTTGCAGACTTATCAGGATACATATCCTCAAGTTCTTGTGAGCTTATAAAGAAAATTTCTTTTGGAAGTTTGTTCCTAAACTGGGGATATAAGGATTCAACATGGTCTGCAGTAGATAAAAAGACCTCGTATATATCCTTAACCACAGATTTTAGGGTTTCCATATTTCTATCTTCTTTACGGATTATCTTTTCCCAGTCCCACTGGTCTACGTATACAGAGTGTATATTATCTAGTTCCTCATCTCGCCTTATCGCGTTCATATCAGCGTATAAGCCTTCACCCACAACAAAGCCGTAGTTGTGCAAGACCATGCGCTTCCACTTTGCCAGCGATTGAACTATCTGAACGTCACAGTTTATATAGGGGATGTCAAATTCAACTGGTCTTTCAACTCCGTTTAAGGCGTCATTTATCCCAGTATCACTCTTTACAAATAAGGGAGCAGAAACCCTTACTAAGCCCAATTTTTGAGATAGGGTCTTTTGAAAATGGTCCTTTATGCTCTTTATGGCATTTTCCATCTCCACTATATGTTCAAAGGCTTCTCTCGTTCCCCTAATAAGTTGATTTGATTTCATCGTTTCTCCTTCGTTTCTCTTTCGCTTCTTCTTAAAATAAAAATAAATTCGCTTAGTTGGTAAATTATAACAGAAATATATATCAAGTTCAAAAAACCTAATCTATATTCAAATTACTTTGCCATCATATCTTTTATCACACCAAGCTCATCCCAAACCTCTGGTTCCTCAAACCCCAGCGCCCAACACGCCATCCCCGAAAGCCCTTTTTCCGCTGCAAGAGATGCCTTTTTGGCGATTGCCTTAGGGTCGTCATACCATAATTTTACAACTGCATTTTCTTTTGGGTCTATAAATACATAGAAGTTCTGCTGGGCTCCTTCATCCCAAACCTTGATAACATTTTCAGCCTTATTTATAAGGTTTTCAGCACCTATCATATATAGGGATTCAGAGTCAACAACAACCTTATTAGGTTCTGTGTCTGAATACCTCTCATACCAAACCCTGGTATAAAGGGGTAAGCCCAGTATAAACTTGTGCGGGGGTATGTCTTTTGTGAGTAAATCTAGATTTTTAGCTACCCAGTCATAGGCTGCCACTGGTCCTGAAATTTGTGAAGAAGCCCAGTGTTGGTCATAAGCCATAAGGTGTAAGTAATCTACGTATTCAGCAAGCCTAGGTCTATCAAATACCTTGGACCAGTTTTCGCTCTTACCTGGAACAGTTACGCAAGCACTCAAGCTAATATCAGCTTCCTTTAATCTGCAGCTGAGTTCAGCTATAAATTGAACATATAGATCCTTGTCCCTTAGGTGTATGTTTTCAAAGTCCATGTCTATACCATCTAGCCCATAGGTCTGGGCGTAATTATAGAGATAGTCAACCATATTTTTTCTAGCTGAGTAGCTATTTAAAACCTCTGATGTAAGGTCTGGATCAAAGGAATTTGTAACCAGCACCCAAAGGGATTTTCCCTGCCCCCTTACATTTGCTATATAGTCTTCATTTACATAAAAATTAAAGGTCCCATCTCCTTCCTTTAAAGATAGCCACCTCGGAATTACTATGTCTATCGCAGGATGAAACTTTATTTCAGAATCCCTTCCAGAAGGGTCCCACACCATAAGGTGATTTGTCTTTGGAATTTCTTTGTCTTTTTGGTCCTCTTTTTTCTCTGTATCTTCGTCTGATAGAGAGGCTTCGTAATCTTCCTCTGTCATAACAGTAGCTCCAAAGTATTCTAAAAAGAGCCTTGCATCCACCAATACAGTCTCCCCATCCAATGTGTAAGAACCGAGCACATCTGTTGAACCAGGCTTGTATATCTTGCCATCATCTAAGGGGTAGGTTTCATGCCTATCATCATAGACAACTGAATAGAGCTTTTCATCCAAATCAAAGGCTGCAGAAAAATGAAGATAGTCCTTTAGGATGGAATGGTCTATTTTAAAACCCTCTTGAAATGTCAATTTTTTGCCTTTTTTTGAAAATACAACGTATTTTTGAACCTCTTCTTTATCTTCAGATTTATCACCAGAGGTGTCCTCGTTTTGAGATTCTTCTCCAGTATTAGATCCACATCCAGAACAAAATAATACGCCTAAAGATAAGACTAGGCATATCAGTAAAATAATCCTTTTATTCTTCATATCGTCTTTCTCCAAAACTAATAATTAGAAATAGCCTTTGCCAAATCCCTAAAATCCTCAGGGCTTAGAACCTCTGCCCTTACATTTTCTTCCTTACCTATCTTTACAAGGGCTTCTATTATTTTTTCCTTGCTAATTCCAAGTACGGGAGAAGCTGAGTTTACAAGTTTTTTTCTCCTAGCGTGGAATCCAGCCCTCACTAGCTTCATAAAAAAATCACGTTCATCATCGGATAGGTTTTTTTCGGGTCTTATAACTATCTCGACAACAGATGACACAACCTTTGGGCGGGGAATAAATGAAGATGGTTTTATGTCAAATAGGATATTAACATCTGCAAAGCTGCTAAGGCTAACCGTCAAGGCTCCATAATCCTTGTTACCAGGCTCTGCAGACATCCTCAAAGCCACCTCTTTTTGCACCATGACTACGAGTTTAGAAACTGGGATTCCCTCTTCCAAAAATTTCATTATTATAGGTGTAGTTATGTGGTATGGCAAATTTGCAACTACGTAAATATCGTCGTATTCCCTATGTAGTTCATAACATATTGATTTTAAATCAACCTTTAAAACATCTCCCTTTACGAGGTGGAAGGTATCCCTGAAACCAAATTCGTCATCTAGGTATCCCCATAGCTTGTCGTCAATTTCTATAGCAAATACCCTTCCTGCGGAATTAATCAATGTGTGAGTTAGGGCGCCAAGTCCTGGACCTATTTCTATAACGCCTACCTTTGAATTTACACCAGCACTTGAAACTATCTTATTTATTACATCTTGATCTATCAGGAAATTCTGACCCAAGCCCTTGGTAGGTTTTTTACCAATGTCTTCCAAGGCTTTAGCAATAAACCTAGGAGATGTATACCTTTGAACCTTATCCATTATTCTCCCTTTAAATCCTTTAATTCCGCCTCTATTTTATCCCTAGAGATTCCATAAGACCTTATCTTTTTAAGAAAGGTCTTAGAATTGCATTCTCCAATCCTAAGCCTAGCACAGAGCTTATGACGCAGGTCTTTAGAACCTACACCACCAGCTAAGCCCATATCAAATAAGTCCTCAAAGGTATAACCAATGGCATCAGATTGAGGGGCACTTCCTACAAGCTTTAAAGATTCTAAGGCAGATATTAGGGCGGATTCACTTGCATTTTCAACCCCTATATCTCCATTTTTTCTCCCCTCTCTTTTGCTAATATAGGCGTGTTTTATCCCACTTGGAAAGCGTTCAGAAATCCTGCGCCTTATGGCTTCTCCAGGACCGTCTGGGTCTGTAAATACTATTATTCCAGTGTCTTCCATAGCTCTCTCTATTTCGACCATGGTGGAGGAAGATATTTGGATGCCGCCAGTTATTATAAAGTTTGCAGAACAAACCCTCTCTAAGTTGGCGACATCCCTCTTACCCTCAACTACTATGGTTTCTTTTATTTTAAGCTTCATTCAAAATACCTAAAATCTAAGGAACAAAGCTAGGCTTTGACGCCATAAAATTCCAAGGCGTTTTTACCGGTAACCTTTATTACTTCTTCGTATGTCGTATCCTTAAGCTCTGCTAATTTCTCAGCTACTAGTTTGACATATGATGGTTCATTTCTCTTACCCCTATAGGGGGTTGGTGCTAGATAGGGACTGTCAGTTTCCAAAACCATATGTTCTAAAGAAATACCCTTAGCCACTTCCACTAATTTTTTGGCATTTTTAAAGGTCAATACACCACCTATACCGAGGATTGCCCCCCGCTTTACGTATTCCCGAGCCATCTCAAGGCTAGAACCATAACAGTGCATCAAGACTCCAAGTTCAAAGGCTCTGTTTTCAACTAATATGTCAAAGGTATCCTTATCAGCATCCCTAGAGTGTATAACTATAGGTAGGTTCAATTCCCTTGCAAGATCTATCTGCCTTACAAAGACCTCTTTTTGCTTTACCTTGTCAGTGTTATCATAGTGGTAGTCTAATCCGATTTCACCTATTGCCCTCACCTTTGGAGACTTCGAAAGTTCCTTAAGCCTAGCCTCCGCCTCATCTGTATAAGAGGCGCTGTCTGAGGGGTGAAAGCCTATCACAGCGTATATGTCATCATGCTTTTCCGCTAGGTCTGTGGCTGCTATAGAGCTATCCATATCATAGCTTATATTAAATATCAGCCCTACCCCTGCTTCCTTAGCCCTGCTGATTACTTCTAACCTGTCATTATCGAATTCTACGCCTTCAATGTGGGCATGAGTATCTATCAACATTGGTATCCACCACCTTAAGATACAGACAAGCCACTTGGAGCATCAACTCCAAGTAAGTGTAGCTTGCCATTTTGTTCATCTGCTACAGCCATTATCATTCCGTTTGATTCTTCACCCCTTAGCTTAACTGGCTTTAGATTTGCTACTACAATTAGGTTTTTACCTACCATTTCTTCAGGGCTATAGTACTTAGCTATACCAGAAACTATCTGCCTTTTTTCACCCCCAATTTCAACTTGTAGAACCAGCAATCTATCCGCATTTGGATGCTTTTTAGCGCTTATGACCTTTGCAGTTCTAAGGTCTAACTTTGCAAAGTCATCTATGCTTATTTCTGGCTTAAATTCTGGGGCTTCTTCTTTTTCTTCTTGCTCACTACTTTTCTCTGCAAGGTATTTCTCTATCTCTTCAAGCTTTTTCTCTAAATCCATTCTAGCAAACAATACTTCCCCACCTGGAACCTCTGCACCTTCCTTCATTCCACCAAAGGTCTTAATGCTTTCAAAATCCGAAACTTCTGCACCTATTTGTGCGAGGATCTTATCAGCTGTCTCTGGAATAAATGGCTGCAAAGATACAGCAGAAATCCTTATTACTTCTAATAAGTTGTATAAAACTGCATCTAGTTTTTCCTTTTGAGACTCGTCTTTTGCAAGAATCCAAGGAGTTGTAAGATCTATATATTTGTTTGCGTTTCTAAGTAGGTCCCAGATGATTTCAAGTGCGTCTGCAATCTGGTAAGCATCCATTTTTTCTACTAGCTTATCTAATAACTCTGTAGCTTCTTTTATAAGCTCTGCATCGTGCTCACCAGCATTACCCCTAGCTGGAACCTTACCACCATTGTATTTTTGAACCATGCTAACCGTACGAGACACCAAATTCCCGAGGATGTTTACTAGGTCCGTATTTATCCTTTTTATAACCATCTCGTATGTTAGGGATCCATCATTTGCGTAGGGGATTTCCCTAAGAACATAGTACCTAACAGCATCTACACCAAAGAGGTCAACTAGGTAATCTGTATATATAACATTTCCTCGAGACTTACTCATCTTCTCCTTGCCTGTAAGTAACCAGGGATGCCCAAACACAGCTTTTGGAAGAGGTACACCTATTCCTGTAAGTATAGCTGGCCAGTATATAGTATGAAATCTTACTATATCTTTCCCAATTATATGAACATCAGCAGGCCAAACCTTTTTAAACTTATCACTTGGATTATCAACGTCAAAACCAACTGCTGTTATATAATTTGAAAGAGCATCTATCCAAACGTATACTACGTGACCATCATCAAAGTCCACAGGGACTCCCCACTTAAAAGATGTTCTAGATACGCAGAGGTCTTGTAGCCCTGGATCCAAGAAATTGTTTATCATTTCATTTCTTCTGGATACGGGGTATAGGTTGTTATTGACAAAGTCCCTTATTTCTTTTTCATATTTAGATAGTTTGAAGAAATATGCCTCTTCACTAGCTTTTTTCACTGGTCGTCCACACTCAGGGCAATTTCCATCTACAAGCTGAGATTCTGTCCAAAAAGATTCATCTGGAACGCAGTACCAACCCTCGTATTTCCCTTTATATATATCACCATTGTCATATAATTTTTTAAATATTTGCTGTACGACACGCTTATGCTCAGGGTCTGTTGTCCTTATAAATTGGTCGTAGCTCATATTGACCCTATCATAAATTCGCCTAATCTCTCCAGCGACGTAGTCAACGTGTTCTTGAGGGCTTACTCCTCTACTTATCGCATCTTGTTCTATTTTTTGCCCGTGTTCATCTGTACCAGTCAAAAAATAAGTGTCGTATCCCTCAGCCCGCTTAAACCTAACGATGGCGTCAGATAATATAGATTCGTAGACATTTCCTATGTGTGGTATCTTTGATGTATAAGCTATTGCAGTAGTTAAGTAGAATTTTCCCTTTGTCATTTTAATCCTCCTCAAAATAAAAACCGCCCCTAAATACAAGGGACGAATTATAGATCCGCGGTACCACCCTAGTTCCGCAGGATAAACCTGCGACAGCTCTAGTCACGAATAACGCTCGCAAACGTCGCCCCCTAAAACAAAGTCATCGAAGACGCGGGCTCCGAAACCATCTTCAACGCAATATCCCTCCGCCTCACAGCTAACAGCGGCTCTCTGAGCGGATATTAAATACGTATCTCTTTTCTTCACTGCCCATTTGAGCTTAAGTTTAGCATAAAAGAAAAGTAGTTTAAAGACTTTTGGCGAGTTTATAAGAAAACATCTCAAAAGGGCATCACAAAAGGGGACGGTTCTTTTTGCGTCAACCTTTAGATATAGTGAGACTTTCGTCCCCGTTTGCGTACACCAAAATAAATATGATATAATTTTTGCGAAAACAAAAGGAGAAATCTAAGGATGACAAATATTTTTTATGTAAGACACGCAGAAGCAGATTATTCAATCAAAGATAACCTCACAAGACCATTGACTAAAAAGGGCTTGTACGAATCAAAATTTGTAAGTGAATTTCTGTCTAGAAAAGGAATAGGGGCGATTTTTTCTAGTCCATATAAAAGAGCCATCGATACCATAAGCGATTTCGCAGATTCTAACAAATTTGAGATAAAAATTATAGAAGATTTGAGAGAAAGGGAAATAGGCGAGTGGGTAGAAGACTTTGACTTATTTGCCCAAAAACAGTGGAATGACTTTGGATACAAAAAATACGGTGGAGAATCATTGTCAGAGGTTCAGGATAGAAATATTAGGGTAATAAAAAATATACTTAATACCCACCCCAGTCAAAACGTTGTAGTTGTAGGACACGGGACTGCACTTTCAACGATACTTAACTACTATGAGAAGAGCTTCTCATACGAAGACTTTTTAAAGTTAAAACCCAAGACACCCTGTATAGTAGAATTTATATTTGATAATGTGGATTTTGTGAAAACTAAACAGTACGAAATATTATAGTTGGTATATATATCTTAGGAGGTATGGAATTGAAAATACTTATTACTTATTCATCAAAAACGGGAAACACAAAAAGACTAGCAGAGGGAGTATACGAAGGCTTAAAGGACAAGTACGACATGACCATTGTAGACATGGCTACAAAGCCTTCGGTTGAGGACTTTGACCTAATAATGCCCGCTTACTGGGTAGATAAGGGAACCGCAAATAAAATCTCCCAAAAATTCATCCAAAAGATCGAGAACAAAAAGGTATTATTCCTCGCAACATTGGGAGCTGATCCAGAGGGAGAACACGGACAAAAAGTTAGAAATAGAGCTCCCGAATTACTGAAGCCTTCAAACGAATACCTAGGTCTCTTTTTAGCTAGAGGAAAGGTTGATCCAAAGTTGACTGCTAGAATAAAGTTTCTGCCCATGCCAAAGAAATTAAAGGATCAGATGTACGAGTCTAGCATAAATTCTAGAGAAACCAATGAAACCGATATAGCAAATGGAATCGAGTTTGTAGATGGAGTACTGAAGTCTCTATAATTGACTTTTTAAAAATCTTTTAAATCACTTATGGATAATAAAGAAATAACGAGACTTATAATAAAAAAATACAGATCAAAGATTTGGGCGCCCTTTATAAGGGCGCTAAAAGAGTTCAATCTTATTGAAGATGGAGATATAATTGCAGTTGGTTTTTCAGGCGGAAAAGATTCTATAATTTTGTCCTACCTCTTAGAAGAATTGAAGAGACATAGCAAGACAAAATTTGAGATAAAGTATATCTCTGTATGTGAAAACTTCAGCGATGACCAAGACTCAGAACTTAAAAAAGTGGCTAACTTAATGGGAATTCCAATTAATCTTTATAAGACAGGGCTCTTTGATTACGTAAAGAAATCGGGCGTTAAATCGCCCTGTTTTTTGTGTTCTAGAATGAGGCGGGGATTCCTATATGAAAAAGCCTTAGAACATGGAGCAAACAAGTTGGCACTAGGTCACCACATGGACGATGTAGTGGAAACTATAATGATGAATATTCTATATCAAGGTCGTTATATGACGATGATGCCAAAGATAAAGGCTACAAACTTTGAAGGCATCTCACTTATTCGCCCCATGTACTATATTGAGGAAGACTCTATACTAAAGTGGATAAAGGCGTCTGGTCTAAAAACCATTTCAAAAGACTGCCCCCTAAAGCCCGCTGAAGAAGGAACCAGAGTAAAGATAAAAGAAATATTAAACCAGCTGAATGCAAATGACCCATTGATTAAAAAATCGATACAAAAAAGCGCACACAACGTGTGCGCCGATGCTGTAGTTAAAATGTCTGGTATTTCTAATCTCCAAAACAAGTTCCCGCAAGTTTAGCAGACTCTATTGCCAAGTGATCAATTGGAACCCTCTTTGTCTTTTCTGCAACATCTTCAAGTGGAACTGATGTTATCTCTTGACCCTTTACACTAACCATCTTTCCATAATCACCCTTAGCCATGAGCTCAGCTGCCTTTGTTCCAAACTGTGTAGCTAAAACCCTGTCATACCCAGATGGAGAACCACCTCTTTGGACGTAACCTAGAACCGATACCCTAGGTTTTTCTCCCATCTTCTTTTCTATTTCTTTGCTGAGCCTGTACCCAGCACTTTCTTGTTCCGCTCTTATCTTTTTAAGTTTTTTGTCTGAATATCCAGCCTCATCTATCGTCTTAGCTCCCTCAGCAACAGCTATTACAGCAAAACCATGTGGTGGTTCCATCCTAGCCTCCAATTTTTTTACCACTATGTCTATATCATATGGTATCTCGGGAATTATAATTACATCAGAACCTCCACCTATACCGGCATATAGAGCCAACCAACCAGCTGAATTACCCATAATTTCAGCTATTAGTATTCTTTTATGGGATTCTGCCGTTGTATGCAACCTATCTACGGCATCTGTAGCAACTTCCAAAGCAGTGTGGAACCCAAAGGTCATATCAGTTCCAAACACATCATTGTCAATAGTCTTGGGTATACCTATCACGTTTAAGCCTATCTCTCTGAGCCAATTCGCCCTCTTTTGAGTACCATTACCTCCCATGCAAACAACACAGTCTAAATCCCACTTTTTGTAGTTATCTAACATATTTTGGACCTTTATAGAATCTCTAAAAGGTCTTTCTCTAGAAGTACCTAGTATGGTTCCACCTTTATGTATTATTCCAGAATAATCGCCAGGCATAAGTAGGTTTCCATGACCTTCTACGAGACCCTTAAAACCACTCTTTATTCCCACAATTTCCATTCCGTATACAAAGTGCCCAGCCTTACATATAGCCCTTATTGCGGGGTTTAATCCCGGCGCATCTCCACCAGCTGTAAGAACGCCGAACCTCTTAGTTTTACTCTTTTTCATAAGTCCTCTCCCATTTGTTCCGTATTTAAAATCTTGATACACGTGCTATATAACTAACACCTTAAATCATTGACGATTTTTTCTAAACCTCTTCAAAATCCTCTGGCACATCATCTTCATCCGCTAAAACCCTTCTTATATCTGATTCTTGACCCATTACTACTAGGCTATCTCCCTCAGCCAAAATCGTATCAGCATGGACCAAAGATTCCCTCTTACCATTTTTTCTAACTATGAGTGCTATTATATTATAATCCTGTTTTATCTTGGATTCAGCCATGTTTTTATCTACAAAAATCGCAGGTAGGGTTTTTAAAAGGACTTCCGCTATTATAACGTCTTCATACTCATCTATTATTAGAACTGGATTTTTATTGTTGTTAAATACATATTTTTTTGCTATTCCCTCTATTTTTTTATTTAAAAATTTTCTAATTAACTTATTATTCCTTGCAAACCAAAGTCCAAAAGCAAGTACAAAGACCACTGGAATAAAGGTTATAGAGCTTAAATCAGATATATCCTTTATCTGTATAAATACGTTTACAGTAGAAGAAACTATAGTTACAGTAAATGCATACCCAAACATCATAGTCATTCTAGCGAGCTTCCTACGCATTTTAGATTTTAAAAACATTTCACTTTCCCTGGAGGTATAACCGCTATTCGTTAGCATAGATATTACCTGAAAACGGGCTTTTTCCTCAGGAATTCCAGTAAACCTAAAAAACACAATAAAAACTTCTGCTATTATACTATATACGACTATAAAAAAGACAAACAGTAAAAGAGATCCAAAAAGTTCCATTTAATTACCTCTCAAATGAGTATTGAAAAAATTAGAATTTTGCTATATCACTTCTGTAGTGGGCGCCTTCAAATTTAACCTTGTCTATCTCGCTGTATACCTTTGAACGAGCATCTTCTAAATCATTTCCAAGGGCAGTTACACCTAAGACACGACCACCTGAAGTAACTAGGTCCTCTCCTTCAAATTTAGTAGCACTGTGAAATACCATAACATCTTTAAGACTATCTAATCCACTTATTACCTTTCCCTTTTCATATGATCTAGGATATCCACCAGAAGCCATCATAACCGTAACTGCTGACCTATCATCCCACTCCATATCTATACTGTCGAGTTCTCCCCTAGTCGTCTTTAACATCATTTCCAATAAATCAGACTTCATCCTAGGAATTAGGCTCTGTGCTTCGGGGTCTCCAAATCTAACATTAAATTCTACGACCTTTGCCTTACCTTCATTAACCATAAGACCGATAAATATAAGCCCCCTATACTTTAAGCCCTCTCCCCTTAAACCTTGGACAAAGGGTAAAAGTATCCTGTCATATATGTAATTTTTTTCTATTTCTCCTACTACTACACTTGGAGAATAGGTTCCCATTCCACCAGTGTTTTCTCCAGTGTCACCATCACCCTCTCTTTTATAATCTTGAACCGTATCCAATGGAATTATGATGTTCCCATCTACAAAACAGAGTTGAGAAGCCTCAGTTCCTAGTAAAAATTCCTCTATTACCAATTCTTTACCAGCATCCCCAAAACGTTTTTCTACCATAAGTTCGTCTATTGCACGGGTTGCAGCCTCATGCGAGCGAGCTATTATAACTCCTTTTCCGGCTGCAAGACCATCAGCTTTTATTACAATTGGTAACGCAAAATCATTTAAAGCCCTTACAGCTTTATCCCTATCACTAAAGGTTTCGTACCTAGCAGTAGGTATTTTGTACTTTTTCATAAACTTTTTAGCGTATACCTTAGAGCCTTCCAAAACAGCTGCTGCCTTTGAAGGTCCAAAAGTGGGTATTCCCTTTTCAAGCATCTTATCAGTTATACCTAGCCAAAGGGGCTTTTCAGGCCCTACTACAACATAGTCTATCTTATTAGATACAGCAAAGTCTACTAGGCCATCAATGTCCTCAACTGATATATCAACTATTTCTGCATACTCTGAAATTCCAGCGTTCCCAGGAGCTACAAATAATTTTGTCAACATAGAACTCTGCGAAAGTTTCCAAGCTATAGCGTGTTCCCTTCCTCCTGAACCAACAAGTAATACCCTCATATTAAGCCTCCCCTTGACTACCACCATATAAAGCACAAACTAATTCGACTGTTCCAATATCTATCTCGAGAATTTTAGCAATTTCTTCAGAAGAAATCCCACTTTGGTACAGAGATAGTATCCTAAACTTAAAAATATCCCCCTCGTCTTCTTCACCTCTTATCGTGAAATCCGTAGGTGGAATAAACTCTGCGGATTCTACGTCTTTTTCTTCCTCTATTATATCTTTCCCTTCACTATAGTCCAGTGGTTTTTCTGCATTCAAAATCCGCGAGACGGACTCTTCTACCGAACTTATCCTCTCATCCTGTCTATCCAATATTTCATAGTAACTGTAATTTAACTCATCTAATTCAGATCTGAGTTCAGAATGGCTCTTAAAGGCGTCTGTCCCATACAGAGAATTTATCTCCTCCAAAACAGAGGATAGGGTCTCTGTGAATTTCAAAAGCTTTATAGAACCAAAAAAAGCCAATATAACTCCCCCTACAATGAGAACAATCGGCATCATATTTTTATATCGATGTGTGAAAATTCGTGTTTGTCTCCACTCTCATCAGTAATTATAACCTTCTCTGACTGAGATTTGCACCTTCCCCGACGTTCACCATCGTCCTTTTTTTTTCGCCCGTCCCTATTGTCTCTGGAAACCTTTGGTTTTTGAGATTCAGACAGTTGGTTTACCGTCTTTTTCTTTTTTTCAATTTCTTTTCCAAGTTCACTTTCAGCGTTCGCGTGAGCTATATCTCCACGATTCATAACGCTGGGTTTTGCCTGAGGGTGTTCTAGAACACGGGGCAAAGCAACTTGCATATCAATAGGTCTAATAGGCATAGAATCAACGCCTTTCTAAATGGTCTCTTCCCAAGGAATTAAAGAAATCCCCGCATTAACTTTTACAAATTCTGTCTGCAAAAGCCTATCCTTTACACTATAAAAACTATTTCCGAGCTTTAGCCTAACTCCAGGGAATACATCTCCAACTTTTATACTGGATTTCTTCAATTCTTCAAGCAAGACGCCGTAAGCTCTTATTGACTTATCTAGCTCCAAAAGTTGTTCTTTATAGCTGGTCTGAGAACTGAGGGTCTTCTCCAGTACTTGTGGATCTATATCCCCTCCACTAGCCTGAGCTTGTTTTTTTATCAAAGCCAAAACCTGCTCTATCTTACCTAGGGCGAGCTTTACTTCTTGCATCTCATCTTGCATAGATTGGTACTCTTTAAGCATCTCTTTAGTTATACCAACCCCTGCAGATGTTTTAACGCCCATCTCTGAGCCTATCTGCCTCGCGATTATATTTCTAGTAGAATATACATTTCCACCTACAATTATTCCCCTCTTACCAGAAACCCTTACTACATTATCACACATTATATCTGAATGTGTTATGGCTCCAGATTCGATATTCCCAGAACAATGTATAGCAGCACTGCTTATAAACTTAACAGTAAGGTCTCCTCCAACCTTAATAACGGCTTGCTCATTACCTTGTATTCCGCCATTTATGGTTAAGTTGCCATCAGTTTCTATAATCGCCCCTTCTACTAAGCCTCCTATAACGACATCCTCTGTTGCCTTTACAGAAAATCCAGTCATTACATTTCCAGATATATTTACCCTGCCGGAAAAGTCTATGTTTCCGGTTCCTAAACCTACATCTCCATTCACGTCTAAGACGTGAATAACAGATACAGTACCATTTACAAATTCTATATTACCGTCTAAGGCAGAAATTAACATATTTGAATTTTCAGACAAAAAAACGTTTTTACCCATCTTAAAATTTACTATTTTTCCCTGTTTTGCCTTCATTTGCTTTCCAGTGACTAGGGTGCCTGTTTTCCCAGCGGTAGGAGGTATCTTAACGGCTAAAATCTGCCCCCTCTTAGCAGAAAGCAAAAAATTGCTATTTTTAAAGTCAACAGAACCGTCTTCGTTGATCTTAGGCTTGCTTTTTGTCTCTGTATCAAACTTGTATTCTATCTTACCATCTACACCATCTATAGTTGGTATTCCCTTAGCTACAACTACATCCTTTGCAGCCGCAGGATTATCACAAATTGTCTTTATTGCCCCCTTATCTATTCCAAAAGATACATTTTTCTTTGCAAGGGCGTTCTCTATATCAGAAATTTTCACAACAGCAAGTGGGTCCTGAAGATACACAGTAACGAATGCACTTAAATAGTCTGGAGCTATCTTTACCTCAATTTCAAAAGGCTCCTTACCCTTTTTAACTCGAACATTGTTATCTTCCATATTGGTCTCCTCATTTAAAGATTTATTACAAAACTTGAGTTCTGTATTAAAAAATAAAATATAGTCAGATTTTTTAAAAAGCTAAGCCCTAAAAACCTCAATATCCTTAACCATTTAATAAAAACACAGTAAATACGCTATATCTTGCGTATTTAAAAATAAATTAAGGAGGAAATAAAAATCTAATTTTAACAGACTAAAGGTCCATATTTACCCTAAGTTTAGCAATTGCCTTTGTGTGTATCTGAGATATCCGAGATTCAGATATTCCTATTATTTCTGATATTTCTCTATAAGTAAGCTTGTCGTAATAATAGAGGCTTATTATAGTTCTCTCTCTATCGGTAAGCTTATCTATACTATCGGCAAGTAGCTTTTTTATTAGTTTGTTTTCTAAAGCTTTTTCTGGCTGAAATTCAGAATTTTCAGCCATTATATCAAATTCACTCTTATTTTCAAATTTTTCTTCAAGAGATACAACGGAAAATGAAGATAATTCACTGGTCAACGATAGCAATTTGTCCTCTGTTATCCCCATAGCAGCTGCTATGTCAGAATCTGTGTAGTCACCACCCTTTACTCTCTGAACTTCACTAATCGCCCTCTCGTAATCCCTAAACTTTTGTCTCAGGCTACGTGGAATCCAATCCAGGGATCTTAACTGGTCTACTACCGCTCCCTTTATCCGAAAATTTGCGTATGTTTCAAACTTGTTAGCCTTGTTAATGTCATACTTTTCAATAGCATCAATCAATCCTATTATGCCGTAACTAACGATGTCATCGTATTCGACGTTATGGTTATAGTCAACAAAAAGCCTACCAGCAATAATCTTAACTAAGCTAACATAGTTAACTATAAGCTCGTTCTTGGCTTCTTGATTTCCTTCAATTTTATAACTGTGCCATAACTCATCTACGGAGACTGCTGACATCTATAACTCCTTTGTTCCGTGACCAATCGTTTTAATCACTAAAACGCCTGTGTCTGCACGAAGTTCTATAGTTCTTCCAAAATTCCCACCGGTATCGTCTGCCTTTATTTTTATTCCAAGGGCTTCTATCTTTTCTCTTACAGCCATCAGATTCTTCTTACCTATCTGCATTGTATCATTTCCAGAGGAAAAAGCAAACATTTGGGCACCACCAGCCAATTTGCATTCCAAAGCATTGACCGACGCCCCCATTTGTTTCATTTCAGATATTAACAAATCAACCGCAGTATCTGCAAATTTTGCTTTATTAGAGTTGTTCTTAACCGCCTTGCTTGAAGGCAACATTATATGTGCCATTCCAGCTATTTTTCGCCTAGAATCATACAGACATATGCCTATACATGATCCAAGACCAAGAGTAGTCAAGACATCAGGCGACTTGCAAACATTAAGATCAGCCATACCCACTTTAATCAAATTGCTCATAAGCTTATTCCCAACGCTCCAAACAGTGTACTATAAGATTCTATATCAGGTATCAAAAAGAAATATCCCTGTACAGGTTCACTCTTTGACTCTTCAAAAAAGTCATTTTCTATTATGAGGATTGTATCTCCTACTAAACCAAAATGTATGGCGGGAACACTCAAAATAGCTCCAGCCATATCTATTGCAACCGATGGAATAGACATATTAACCTTTAGACCAGTAAGGTCAGAAAGTGAAGTGACGTAGGCTCCTGAAAGTATATTCCCCACTTCTTGAAGTATAGACATCCCCATCTCATCAAATTGATTTAATTCTGCTCCCGGCATAAGTAAATTAACCAATCTTTTAGCTGACGCCATTGTTAGAACAAACATTATTGTTCCATCAATTTCACCATCTAATTTAAAAAATATACCAGCTACAGGTTCTTCTTCTCCCCCGAGCATAGCTGGAACACTCTTAAAATCTAAAACGTTAACTTTAGGCACGCTCATGTCAACTTTTTTATTTATCAAGTTTGCAAGTGAAGTAGCTGCATTGCCTGCTCCTATATTTCCGATTTCCTTAAGTACATCAATAACTATTGCGTTGTTTTCTATATTTAAAAAATCAGACATGCAACAGCCCCTCCTATCTTTTTATAATTAGTACAATGTGTAACCAAAGATCATATCAGCTACCTTACAAAGTCAATGACTTGCAAGACATTTTGAAATTAAGTAGTTTTAGAAATCACTAATATTTCAACAGTCTGCAATATGATTATAGGTTATATTTTAACATATGAAAACCTATAAAACCAAACCTTTATTCTTCTTGAACAGAAATTCCCAAAACTTTTTTCAAATCAAGGAGCATTATAATTCTGTCATCGTGTTTTCCAACATCTTTTACAAACTCCTCATTGGTTCCAGATTTTATGGACGGAGCCTTATCTATATCTTTTTCAGTTAATTGAAGTGTCTCAGAAGAAGAATCCACTATAATACCAATTTGTAAGTCTTCATAATTTACTATAATTATTCTAACGTCGTCATCAAAATCCTTGTTTTCAAGACCAAAGCGCGTTCTCAAATCGATTACCGGTATTATGTTACCTCTTAGGTTTATTATCCCCATAATGTAGTTTTTTGTATGAGGAACCCTAGTAATTGAAACTTTTTTTTCAATATTTTCTACATTGTGTATGTCTATTCCGTAGTATTCCCCATCTAGCGTGAAAATTACATATTCCATATTGTCTATCATATCCTACCCTCCTTGGTAACAAATTACAATAATTGGTTCGGGTCGACTATTAGAGCTACTCCGCCATTACCCAATATTGTAGCACCAGCAACAGCTTTTATTCCACCCAAATACTTCCCTAAAGACTTAATTACAATTTCTTGTTGCCCAATCAAACCGTCAACTACAAGACCTGCTTCGGCAGAACCCTTCTTAACTATTACTACAGTCATATTTTCCTTGTCTTGTACATGGTTTGGAACCTGTAGTTCTTGAGAAAGTCTTACTATTGGTAGGGTCTGATTTCTATATAGAACAACCTCTTGGTTTTGAACCCTACTTATCTGAGATTCCTTTATACTGGTTATAATTTTTATATTGTTGAGTGGAATTGCATATTTTTCATCACCCAAGTTTACCATAAGAGCTTGAATTATAGCCAATGTTAGCGGTAGTCTTATGATAAATCTAGCTCCTTCTCCAAACTTGCTCTGAACTTCCACATTTCCAGATAGGGATTCTATCTTAGACTTAACTACATCGAGGCCTACACCTCTACCTGAAAGATCCGTTATTTCCTTTGCCATAGAGAAGCCAGGCAAGAAGAGTAGGTTTATGATTTCCGTATCTGTCATAAGTTCAAGTTGTTCCTCTGTAACTAGACCTCTATCCAAAGCCTTACCCGCAATCTTTTCTACATCCATTCCATTTCCATCGTCCTTGACTTCTATCACAACAGAATTTCCATCTGGATAAGCCATGAGGTGAACTGTTCCCTCTTGAGGTTTTCCTCTTTCTGCTCTCAAAGCTTCATCTTCTATTCCGTGGTCTATCGAGTTTCTAATTAGGTGTATTAGTGGATCGCCAATCTCATCTATGACAGTTCTGTCTACTTCTGTCTGCTCACCTGTCATAACTAATTTTATCTTCTTGCCTAGGTCTTTAGATAGGTCTCTCACAAGTCTTGGGAACCTGTTAAATGTTCTTTCAACGGGAACCATCCTAACCTTCATTACAGCATCGTGAAGACTTGTAGTTATTCTCTCCAAATATTCGATTGCCTCAGATATATTCTGTTTAGAGTCCATTGAGCCATAATCATCTAGCCTAGTCTTTACAATTATGAGTTCACTAACTAAATTCATAAGATTGTCAAGTCTATCTATATCAACCCTAACCATCTTATTGGTCTTAGGCTTAGAATTCTCGTTTTTCTTAGTTTCTTCTTCCTTTTCCTTCTTACTAAAGCGCTTTAGTTTTTTGCCTCTCTCTTCCTCAACCGACTTAGCAAGCGCATCTTCTTTTTCACCTGTTCTACTTAGGTTTTCCAACAAGAAGTCTTCTGACAACTCCTTAGTATAAACATTCTCTATTTCGGATATGTGGAGAAGTTCTTCTTTAACCATTTCAGCATCTAACCTAGATAGGTATAGGATTTCAAACACGTTCCCAAAGTCTTCACTCTCAGCTTCATCAATCGTAGGTAGAGTTTTAACTATATCACCAAATTGTTCAAGAGTACTAGTCGCAATGAATATTCTAGCAGCCTTTAGAGCACAGTCCTTAGATAGAACCATTTTAATCATAATCGGAAGCATTCCATTTTCCTTAACACTGTTCATTATAGACTCAGGAACTCCACTTAAATCTATTGTGAACTCGGAGGCATCCGATAAAGATACAGTCTCCTGGACATCTTCTTCAAAGTCTCCTCCATTAAGGTCTCCATCCAAACCCTTAGTGGTCTTATTTTTAGCTATATAATTCAACTTTTTGACTAGGGCAGATGTATCTAAATTCCCCTCTTTTCCTGTTTTTTCAAGATGGTCGTTGTATTCCTCAAGTCCGTCAAAGCACTCGAAAAGCGTATCTATTATGACATCATCGACTTCAAGCTCCCTATTCCTACATATGTGCAAAACATTTTCCATCTCGTGGGTTAAAGACGCAACCTTGTCAAAGCCCATGGTACCACTCATACCTTTTATGGTATGCGCTACCCTAAAAATGTCATTTAACAGGTCAACATTAGAAAAGTCCTTCTCAAGATTGAGAAGAATTTCATTCATCTCTTGTAAATGCTCTTTTGATTCATCTATAAAAACCTCAAGATATTGACTCATGTCCATAAACTATACCTCCATCGAGCGAAGAATTTCATCCGCTATATTACTTAAAGAAACCACAACATCCGCGGCCCCCAATTCAACTGCACTTCTGGGCATACCATAAACCACAGAAGATTCTTTGTCCTGTACTATACAAGTTGCTCCCTTGTCGTGAAGCCTCTTCATAGCATCTGCTCCATCCCTTCCCATACCTGTCATTTGAACAGCTGTTATGTCGATACCACTTAGTTCAACCAAAGAATCATACATGACATTGACAGAGGGTCTGTGTCCAGAAACCTTATCGCCATTGTCAGTCTTAATCTTATAAACGCCGCCAACCTTTACAACCTTGATATGTTCATCTCCAGGGGCGACATACACATGTCCTGTCTTCAAAACATCTCCATCTTCTGCTTCTTTCACAAATAGATTGCAAGAAGCATTAAGTCTCTCAGCAAAGGGCTTTGTAAATAACTTGGGCATGTGTTGTACAATCACTATAGGAGCCTTTAAACCACCATCTATTTCTGCAAGTACCTCTTGCAATGCCTTAGGTCCGCCAGTCGAAGTTCCTATGGCTACTATCCTCTTAAAAACGTTGGAGCCCGCTCCTACCTCAGATTTAAGATCATCCCTTGTAAAGCCACCACTCGTGCCGGTAACAGGAACATATTTAGCTAGTTTTAACTTTGATAGAATTCTATCTATAACATCTTGAGATAATTTTGAGTCTGCGCCTTGGGGCTTTGGTATAAAATCACAAGCCCCTTCGTCTAAGGCTTTTATAGTCGTTTTCGCACCCTTTTCTGTAAGAGTTGAAAACATAACTACAGCACATGGTCTTTCCTTCATTATCATCTTTAAAGCTTCAATACCATCCATAATTGGCATTTCAACGTCTAAAAGTATTACATCTGGCTTTAAACGAAGGTTAAGCTCTACTGCTTCTTTTCCGTTTTTAGCGATTCCAACGACCTCGAGATCCTTGTCTAAATCTATTATGTTGCTAACCATCCGACGCATAAAAAATGAATCGTCTACCAAAAGAATCTTTTTTTTCATTCTTAATCCTTTTTAAGTTGTCTTATCTGCATAACGTTTATTACACCAGTCAATTTCCTAATCTTTACGTTGTCGATATCTACAAACATAACACTGATAATAGACTTTGTCACATAGTTTTCAGACTGTCGTTCTCTCAAAACCTTCCCTTTTAACATAAAGGTAGACCCTTCTATTTCAAAACTAAAGTTGTAGATATCTCCAATGCGGAACTTATCACCTGAAATAAACGCAATGCCGCCTGCACTTATATTTACAAGCAACCCCTGACCCCTCTCTATAAGGTTATCGCCAGATTTTTCAAAAATATTAACAGGAATATCAATAAAAATAGGAAGTCTAAAATACTGCCTCCTCTGTTCAAGCTTTATATCCGTACCTACTTTGACTACAAAAAACCTATTATCTCGTACGTGTTTTTCCTTTACAAAGAGTCCCTCAAATACGTGTCTTCCTACCTCAGCCTTATAAACAGACATAGTGTATGGTTTTTTCAAAACAGGTTCAAACACAACTCCATTTAAAAGAGGTTCACTCAACAAAATACTCTGTGGCTCCATCAGGTAAAAAATCTCTGACTTTGCCAAGATTTCTACATTCTTTTTTTTAGATAGTTTTATGCTAACTATGTCCCCTATTGAGAGATAATCCCTCAAAGAAAATTTGCTATCCAATCAAAACTCCTCCAAAAATTAAGACTTCCCAAAAAGCCTCTTAATGAATCCACCAAAGGTGTCGTCTTGTTTTTCTACTGATCCATCTCCGTCTATCGTCCTAGCCATAAGTTCCACACACTTAGACGCAGCAGTTTTGGGATAATTTATAGAAAAAGGTTTCTGCTGCCTTATTGAATTTATAACATTTACATCTTCTAAAATATATCCCAATTTTTTTACCTTTAAACCCAAAAATTTCAAACACGCAACAGAGAGTTTTTCATAAACTTCATTAGCCTCAGCAGCTGACTGAACCCTGTTGATTATTATGGAAACATCTCTGTTTTCTCCACCTATGTTTTTTAGTAAGGCGTAGGCGTCAGTAATACTAGCGGGGTCTGGGGTTAAAACTACAAAGAGCTCTGAAGCGGCTCTAATAAACCCCATAACTGGAGAAGAAATTCCGGCTCCTGTATCTATGATCATATAGTCTGACTTGTCATTTAAAAGGGCTAGGTTGTCTATTAAAATTTCAAGTTTTTCTTCTTCTAAATTGGCAAGACCTACTATCCCAGAACCACCAGATACTATTTTTACTCCCTCAGGTCCATTGAGGATTATATCATCTAATGTACGCTTTCCGTCGAGCAGGTGAGAGAAGTTATACTTGGGTATCATTCCTAAAAGCACATCTATATTAGCCAAACCAAGGTCAGCGTCTATTACTATTACCCTATTTCCCAATTTAGATAATAGTATAGCTAAATTCAAAGAAACATTGGTCTTTCCAACCCCTCCCTTACCACTAGCAACGGCTATAATCCTCGCATCTCCAGACTTCAATCTATCATTGTGCCTATTCTCAGAAATCCCTTTTCGCTTCTTCTGAGAGTTTTCTATCATTTGCCTCAATTTTTGCGCTTGGTCAACCATTTCAATTCTCCGCTCAATTAATCAAAAATCATGTCTACTATTTCGTCAGGGTCTGCAGTAATTATATCGTCAGGAACAGACTGCCCGTTGGTTATAAACGATGTAGATTTTCCAGTACTGTACTTGACATTTAGTATATTGCCCGGACTAGCACTTTCATCAAGCTTAGTAAAGATTAACTTGTAATCATGTAAAAAACTATAGGAATCGACAATACTCTTTATATCTAGCTGCGATGTAGTCAAACTTATAAGGAGGAAGATCTCTGCTGTAGACTCTACATCTATGTAGGACTGTATATAATCTTTCAAACCTTCATCCTTATGATTTTTGCCAGCGGTGTCAACAAAAACAAAGTCTTTATCCTTGTATTTATCCAAGACTTCTTCTAATTCAATTGGCTTGTACACAACGCTTACCGGAACATTCATTATATTACTATAAGTCTTTAACTGATCAACTGCAGCTATCCTAAATGTATCAGAAGTCACAAGGGCTACATTCCTTCCTTCAAGTAAAGAAAGCCTAGCTGCAATCTTGGCTATGGTAGTAGTCTTTCCAACTCCGGTGGGCCCAATAAAGAAAAACACCTTTCTATCCGCTGAATTTTTGCTTATCTTGTAAGGCATACCAAGAATATCTTTTACAGCTACCTTTGCGAGTTTTTTTGTTTCTTCATAACTGGCGTCTAAGTTATCTAATTGATTTCCTACAGCCTCACTTATCTTGAAGGCAAGCTCTTCAAAAACGCCCTTACCTATCATTCTTGAATATATTTCAAGGTCCTTATAACCTTTTTGGGGCTCATTTAAAGGCTGCTTGGCTTCTATTTGAATCTCTTTTTCAGGTTCTTTTCTTGCGGGTTCTTCTCTAACCATATCTTCCTTTAAGCCTTCAAATTCCTTCTTGCTTTCATTTATTTCAGACTTAGCGTTCTCAAGTTCGCCAGCAATTAAATTAAGTGTCTCGTGAATTTTCTCAAGCGCGAGCTTTGTCTCCTCGTTGTCCTTCCTTAAAAGCCTTATTTCTTCGTCTTTTTCGGATTTATCACTCGCCTCTTCAATTCCGACCATAACTTCCACAGTAGTTTTTTTAAAAAAGCTAAAAACCCCCTTGGGTTTTACCTTTTTAGTGTGAAGTATATAGGCACCATCACCTAACTCCTTCCTTATTTGCTGCATCGCTTCATATTCTGTCTTTGCTGAATAACGCTTGATTTTCAATTAAACCACCACCGTTCCTACAGATTGTATTTCAATATTCTTGTCTATTTCATTATATGAAAGTATAATCAAATCTGGTATATGAGCCTCTGTAAGTTGCTTAAGATAAAACCTGACTATGGGTATCGTAACGATTATGGGTTGGGCTCCCATTTCCAAAAGACGCTGAACTTCTACGCTTATAGCATTTATTAGCGCATTTGTCATGTCTGGTGGATAAGCTAAAAAAGTCCCATGTTCCCCATTTTTAATCGATGACATCAATTCATCTTCTAAATCCTGATCCAAGGCTACAATTTCACCGTACCCCTCAGGGAAGAGGTCATTAGATATCTGCCTCTTTAAAGATTGCCTAACATATTCTGTAAGTACATTTGTATCCCTAGTAGCTCCAACGTAATCAGCAAGGGTCTCCAAAATAGTGACTAAATCCCTTACGGATACCTTCTCCCTAAGAAGGTTGGCTAAGACCTTCTGTATATCTCCATAGCCCATAAGGCCAGGTATTAATTCATTTATTAGGGTCTCATTTTGGTCGCTTATATTATCTACCAATTGCTTTACATCTTGCCTAGATAAGAGTTCGTACGTGTGTTTCTTTATGATTTCTGTTAGGTGGGTAGATATTATTGAAGACGGGTCTACAACGGTATAACCTAAAAGTTCTGCCTCTTCTCTTTTGTCCGCGCTTATCCATTTAGCGGGAAGTCCAAAAGCGGGTTCAAATGTATCCATCCCTTCTACTTCGTCTTCAATATCCCCTGGACTCATAGCCATAAAGTGGTCAAATACTATCTTTCCATTGGCAACCATAGAACCCTTTATTTTTATGCTGTATTCATTAGGCTCTAGTTGAATGTTATCCCTAAGCCTTATCATGGGGACTATTACTCCATATTCTAGGGCTATCTGGCGCCTTATCATTACAAGTCTATCAAAGAGGTCTCCACCTTGGTTCGGATCTGCTAAAGGGATTATACCATAGCCAAATTCCAATTCTATTGGATCTACCTGGAGAAGTGGCATTATATTTTCTGGGCGTTTAATATCTTCTGCAGTTTCTTCATCTTCAACCCCTTCTACGAATTCCTCACGAGCTTCTTCTACTCCCTTCTTTCTAAACTTAAATCCAAGCACTATAAAAAGAGCGCCTATAGACAAGAGAGGAATTGTAGGGAGCTCTGTAATTGATAGGGCTGATAGAACCCCACCAACTATAAATAAAACAACTGGCTTTCCAAGCAATTGACTAACTAGGTCGTCAGCCAAGGCTCCGTCAGAAGCCGCTCTAGTAACTACGATACCCGTTCCTACAGAAATCATAAGTGCAGGTATCTGTGATACCAATCCGTCTCCAACTGTCAGTATGGTATAGGTCGCCAATGACTCACCCAGCTCCATGTTCTTCATAAAGGCACCTATGGCAAATCCCGCAGCTATGTTTATAACGGTTATTATAATACCAGCTATTGCGTCACCTTTTACAAATTTTGACGCACCATCCATAGCCCCATAAAAGTCTGATTCTCTTTGAACCTTTGTTCTTCTGGCTCTCGCTTCTGCTTCATTTATAAGACCTGAGTTCAGGTCCGCATCTATCGCCATTTGCTTTCCAGGCATAGCGTCTAATGTAAATCTAGCAGCTACCTCAGATACCCTTTCAGAACCCTTGGTTATTACCAGAAACTGAACAATGATTATTATCATAAATATTATAAAACCGACAATAGCATTTCCCTGTATTACAAAGTTACCAAATGCCTCTATCACGGCACCAGCATCTGCATTCATAAGAATTCCCCTAGTAGTACTTACATTTAAGGAAAGTCTAAAAACGGTGGTTATTAACAAAACAGAAGGAAATATAGAAAACTGAAGTGGCTCTGTATTAAACATAGATATCAATAGAACCAAGATTGATATAGCTATATTCGTTGCAAGCAAAAAGTCTATAATTCCAACAGGCACGGGAATTATTATCAACAAGACCACTAGGACCAAGGTTATCGGTATGTAGACGTTAAAAGACTTTAAGTCGTTCATCAACTAACCCTCTTTTGAAGTTTATAAATATATGCCAATACGTCAGCGACGGCTTCATACAGATTAGGAGGAATTTCATCCCCTATATCGACAGATGCGTAAAGCGCCCTCGCAAGTGGAGGATTTTCAATTATAGGAATATCGTGTTTTCCCGCAATGGTTTTGATATTAGAAGCTATCAAATCCTTCCCCTTGGCTAAAACCCTAGGCGCTTCAAATGAATCACTATCATATTCTAACGCTACCGCATAGTGGGTCGGGTTTGTTATTACAACATCAGCTTTTGGAACATCTTGCATCATTCTACTCATTGCCATCTGTCTCTGTTTTTCTTTTATTTTTCCCTTTATGAAGGGATCCCCCTCCATTTGTTTATACTCATCTTTAACCTCTTGCTTCGACATCTTGAGTTCTTTTTCGTTTTCCCATTTTTTATATACAAAATCAAAAATCGCAATGGTCAAAAGAAATACCGAACACCTTAAAACGATGGCAAATAATATGTCCCACATAATAAGGACAGATGACATAGTAGTTTGCTGAAGCGCAGAAATTAAAACCTCTTTTTGACCCTCTATGTAATTATAACATAAAAACAGTATTCCCATAGCCTTGAGTATAGATTTAACCATCTCAACTACAGATTTTAGAGAAAAAATTCTCTTCATCCCTTTTATAGGATTTAACTTGCTGAGTTTAAACTTCAAAGTTTCTGCCGTAAACACAAAACCAATTTGAAGATAATTAACTATTAACCCAGTAAATAAGGCAACTAACAAAAATGGTAGGATCAGCTTAAGTAAGGTCATTATAACGCTAAAAAACATTGCATTTAAAGAATCTTGAGTCAATTCAACAGATGGGTTGGAGGAGTATTCTATTACCAAATTATATAAATTAAAGAGTTCTTGGAGTATAAATTTTATAAAAAATTGTATAGATACAAATACTAGGAGTAAGCTAAGAGCAGCGCCTAATTCTTTGGATTGGACTACTTGCCCCTTTTCGCGAGCGTCCCTCCTCTTTTTAGGAGTCGCTTTTTCGGTCTTCTCCCCTTGGAAAAACTGAATATCGTATTTGAAGATGAATTCTTTATTGAACATCAAAAAAACACCTTTCTAAACAAACCACTAATCATATAATTATATATCAAAATCTTCTATAAGTACATCCTACCAACAAGTCCATATATAAATTCAGTCATTATATCCAAAATATCTATTAAGACTTGCCAAGTAGCTGGAAAGACTAAAGACAAAGTAAATAATCCTATTAAGATTTTAAAGGGCATACCTACCATAAACACATTCATTCCCGGCATGGCCTTTGAAAGAAGTCCTAGTACAACATTTGTTACGAGTATGGTCATAATTATAGGCATTGCCATTCTAAAGCCTATGTCAAAGGTAAGGGTCATAAGTTCATTATAAGAGGCAACGTGGGTAGAATTAAATCCTAAAATGCCTAGAGGAACCTTATCCAAGCTCAAGGCAAAGGCGTCTATTATAACGTGATGAGCATTTAACATTATGAATATGATAAGCATCAAAGTATAATAAAAATTGGCTGTGACGGGAACAGAATTATCATCTTGGGCGCTTAAAACGTTTACCATTGAGAAACCAATATTCATATCTATTATCCGACCTGCTATATATATTGAATTCATAATGATCAGAGCAGCAGCACCTATAACCATACCATTTATCATTTCAAATAAGACCTCTTTTAAGAGGTCTACCTCTTGAATAATTCCAGGAGTGTAATTAAAAGCACCTGACATCAAAAAGGAAGATGATACAGCGGCTATAAAGATAACCTTAACAGTCATCGGAGCTGATCTCGAACTAAAAACAGGAACAAAGACTAAAATGGTAGATAATCTTACGAATATGAGTACCCAGACTATTATTACATCTGAAAACAACATAGAACCTACCTCATAAGCATCATATCTGTAAGACTATTAAAGAGTTCCCTAGTAAAGTCAACAAGAGAAGTAATTATCCAAGGACCAGTGAGAAGCAGCATCAGCATTATTACTATAATCTTTGGAACAAATGCAAGTGTCTGTTCTTGGATCTGGGTAGTAGCTTGAAAAATAGCTATAATCAAACCAACTATAAGGGCTGAAATCAGCATTGGAGCCGCAGTTATTAGAATTAGACTTATAGCCCGCCCAAAGGTATCGAATACTAGGTCTGTACTCATAGCCTAAACCCCGAAACTATCGCCCCTGTTAAAAGGTTCCAACCATCTATCATTATAAATAGGAGAACCTTAAAAGGCAGAGAAATCATAACCGGCGGTAACATCATCATACCGAGCGCCATAAGTGTAGAAGCGACTACCATGTCGACAATTATAAAGGGAATGAAGAGCATAAAACCTACTATGAACGCCGTCTTAAGTTCACTTATTATAAAGGCTGGAACCAAGGTCCAAATAGATATGTTCTTAACATCATCCACCTCTTCCTTACTGATTTTGGCAAAGAGTTCTAGGTCAGCTGTTCTAACCTGTTTAAACATAAAATCACGCATTGGATCTACAGCCCTCTCAAAGGCCTCTTCCTGACCAATCTGATTTTCCGTTAAAGGAATATAGGCGTTTTCATAAACCTCGCCAAATACAGGTCCCATTATAAAAAAAGTCAAAAACAATGACATGCCAATCAATACCTGATTTGGAGGTGTTGATTGAAGAGATAAGGCTCGTCTCATAAATGAAAAAATGATGAGGATCCTAGTAAAGGATGTCATCATAAGTAATATGGATGGAGCTATTGCAAGTACCGTCAAAGCTATTATTATCTGAACGGTAGAAGACAAACCTTCTCCATCTCCAATTTTCAATTCTATATTCGGTATGTCAACTGGTCCCTCAGCATATACCCTTGGCGAAACAGCCAAAAACACGAGCAAAATCAAAAAAAATACAAAAATACTCGGACAAATTTTAAATTTTCTCAGAGCCACTTACTTCCTCCTCTTTACGTTTAGAAAATCTAAAAATGACTTAGTCTCTTCTTCTGTGTTCTGAGAATCTATTGTTTTAATTATCTCTGGGTCTAAGGTATCTATCAAACTCACCCCGCTCTTATCAGACGCCAATAAGTAGAGTTTATCAGCAAACTCCACTAGAACTATCATCTTATCAGGCGGAATAGTAACCCTATCCACTAGTTTTAAATACCTTGACTTAAAACCAAAGGAATAAACCTTCCCAACAAAACGAGTTGTAAAGTACGCCAGAACTACTATAACGACAATAGCTATAACGTACATCAATACTCCAAAAAAGGTCTTGTCAGCAGGGGCAGCCGCAAAAACTAAAGAACCAAAGTTATAAGCCACCTAACCTAGCACCTTCTTAACAGCTTCCAAAACCCTATCAGCTTGGAATGGCTTAACGATAAAATCCCTAGCACCTGCTTGAATAGCCTCAATAACCATAGCTTGTTGCCCCATCGCAGAACACATAACTATCTTGGCGTCTGGATTTTCTGCTTTGATTTTTTTAACGGCTTCAATTCCGTCAACTTCAGGCATAGTAATGTCCATTATAGCTAAATCTGGAGATAATTCCCTAAATTTTTCAATAGCTTTCTGGCCATTTTCAGCTTCACCTGCAACCTCATACCCATTCTTTGTTAGAATTTCCTTTAACATCATTCGCATAAAAGCTGCATCGTCAACAATTAAAACCCTATTTGACATTTTTTCCTCCTTAATCAGTGCAACGTGCTAGGCACGCACAGTCAAATCATAATGAATATTTCAATAGATAATTAGCATAAACTACCTTAAAATCTCTGTTCAGGAACTACGATTTCAGTAATTCTAACACCGTAGTTTTCTTCTATAACAACTACTTCACCCCTAGCTATAACCTTTCCATTTGCCAGTATATCCAAGGGATCGCCCACCAACTTGTCTAGTTCGATAATGGAGCCAGAAACAAAGTCTAGAATATCGCTTATCTTCCTTACAGTGCGACCAAGCTCTACAGTTATCTCTAGAGGTACGTCCTTAATCAGCTCTATGTCGCTCCTTATTTGAACTAAATTCGAATCAGGAGCAAAATTTGCGAACTGTACATTTTTAGCATCAACCGGCTGTTGTGGCTTCTGTTGATAAGTTACACCTTGAGGCGACGCCTCCATTTTTGGCGGTGGACCAGAATTCTCTTGCTGCAAGACCTGCTGCATAGAATCAGGTTGAAGCATCTGGTCTATTGGATCAAGTTCTGGAACAGGTTCTACTTTATCGTCAGAGGAGCCACCCTTCATCGTGTTCAAGAGTTCCCTAGCCATTTCCATAGGTATCATCTGCATGATTTCCGAATCGACCAATGTGCCAATCTTCATAGCAAAAGAAATCATCACTACCTTTTCATTGTCTAAAAATCCTTCTTTTTCAGCTGTATCTTCGCCGGATTGATTATAAGTTGCTACAGGTGGCGATATATCTATCTTCTTTCCAATCATTTCAGAAAGAGATGTAGAAGAAGATCCTATCATCTGATTCATAGCTTCGCTTATTGCACTGAGGTGCATTTCATTTAGCTCCCCTTCAATATTGCTACCATCTCCACCAAGCATAAGATCAGTTATAATCTTTACATCCTCGTGATTTAAGATCATCAAGTTCTTGCCCTTGAGTCCAACTGTATAGTTTACATCTATCGTTACATATGGATTTTCAAACCTAGCAAAAACATCCTTTATGTACACTTCGCTGACCTTCGGAGTTGTTATGGTTACTTTTTGGTTTAGTAACGTAAATAGGGTAGTTGCTGCAGTACCCATATTTATATTGCCGATTTCTCCAAGTATATCCTTTTCTTCTTCTGTAAGCGAAGTACTTGAATCTCCTGCAGAATCTTTAGCCAAATCGTCACCCGATGCACCCGCTATAAGAGCGTTTATTTCATCTTGTGATAACATATCAGACAATTATTTTCCTCCTTCTGCTGATCCTTGGTACTTAGAAGTTACCTTTATAGCCATTTTTTTTCTGCTAGTTCCAGGAACACCTAAGTACTTCAGCTCTCCGCCCACATATATTTTCATTTCGTCTTCTACTTCGTTGTTTAACACAATTATATCCCCCACGCCCAAAGTCAAGAGTTCTCCAACAGTCACCGAAGAAGATCCTGCAACAACCCTTAGGTCTATGTCTGTCTTCTCTATTTCTGACTCTATGTAAGAGTATTCAGTCTCAGTTTGATTCTTCTTTTTTTTGCCTGTAAACCAAAACCTTGAAGATAAGTTTTCTAAAATTGGTTCTATAACTACAAAGGGTATAACTATATTTATAAGTCCATCACTGTCACCCAAATTAACACTGCAGGTAACTAAGGCAATGGATTCACTTGATGAAAAGAGCTGCGAAAACTGAGAATTTGTCTCTATATTCCCCAGTTTAGGCGTCAATTCTATCACAGCAGACCAAGCTTCCTTCATCATGGATATCAATTTTTCCATTATGCCCCTTATCAAAATTTCTTCTATTTCAGTAATAGAGCGTTTTTCTTTTGGTAAAGGATTTTTGCCTAACCCCCCAAGAAGCCTATCTATCATTAAAAACGCTATATTCCTTCCAAATTCTATTAGAATGTGACCTTCTAAAGGGGCAAAGTCAACCACACCTATTATTGCTGGATTGGATATAGAGTTATTAAATTCTCCAAAAATCATACTCTCTGTTGATATTACCCTAACTTCAACAGAAGATCTAAGGTACCCAGATAAAAAGTTGGTAAGGTACCTGGACAAGTTCTCATGAATTACTTCAAGGGTTCTAAGTTGTTCTTTAGAAAATTTATCAGGTCTCCTAAAATCATACTTTTTGACCTTTTTCTTAGGATCTTCTTCAATGTTCTTTACATCAACTTCTCCGGCACTCAGGGCGCTTAAAAGATCATCAATTTCATTTTGCGACATTTTATCTGACACCCTGAACCACCTCCTTTTTTTATTATAAAACTTTTAAAAGATCCAGATATCTCTTTTACTGCCAAGTTATATCCTTAAATAAAACATCCTGTATAAGCTCTCCATCCTCACCCATAATTTCCCTAACTATATCAGCAAGATCTTCCTGAACTCTTTCTTGACGTCTTATCTGAGGTATTGTCTTGGTAACAAAATACTTGCTAAACTCATTACCTATAAGGGTCTTTTGCTTGTTAAGCTCCTTTGAGGTACCTTCTTCAATATATACTATTACCGCATTATATTTTATTATTGGAGCTTTTTTAGAATTTTCTTCTGGTGCTAAGTTTCCCATTCTTTCACCAAGCTCAAATTCATAAGTTTCTGGTTCTTTGGATTCTTCCTCATCATTCCCAGCAAATAAAAACATATACGCTACAACCCCTACAACAACTAGGAGCAAGACCACAACTATGATTATTATAAGCTTCTTTTTTTTCATCACCGTCTACCTTTCAACATCAATTGCCTTTGAGATTCTCTACCATTCTAAGACCCATAACTATGGCCTGCTCTCTGGTAGAATCAGCATACATCATAGCCGACTCTTCAGCCATTAAACTCTTAGGGGCAAACATATTATTTCCAACTCCTCTAATTATATCATTTTTTACCATAAAATAAACGCTTGATTTTGCCCAAGGAGAAATATCTCTATCGTCTGCAAAGGGAGTAACCCCTGAATAGTCTAGTGGAAATTCGTCGTCTTTTTCTAAACTCCAACCATCTATCTCTGCCTTTTTAAACACCCTAGTAAGCATCGTGGCTGCTTGTTCCCTATTTAAAGGCATATTTGGAGCAAACTTCGTGGGAGATATTCCATTTGTTATTCCCACACTATAAGCCTTCATAACATCTAAGTCCTCAGTATCAGAAAAAGGATTCTCTACGCCTTCTCCACTTACAGAAATATCGGTTAAAGCTTCATAAATCTTTACAGAAACAGCTGCAAATTCGCGTCTATTAATCTCTGCCTGCATATCCATATTCCTTAGAACTTCAGGGATGAGTCCTAGTTCTAATGCCCTTTCCAATTCAGATTTAGCCCAATCTGAAGCATTTTGAAATTCCGGAACGTCCGCATTCTGCAGTTCAGAATTCAAATGGTAAACACCTACCACACCTGTTTCTTTGTCTTTGGCAAATATTATAACAGGTTCATTTTTCTTAACCGTTATTTCCCCTTCGCTATTTACGCTTGCTACTTCTGGGTTAGAACTCTGCCATTCATAGTCATTCGGATTCTTTGAAATTCCATTTGTAGCTACTCCCTTTAGAACCTCTCCGTCTTCACCAACTTCGACGTCCACCTTTATAAACACAGCCCTGTATATTTGTTCGCCAGGGCTATTAGATTCTACAGTTTCTGGCATACCATCAAAGATATACTCATCTTCTACAAGGCTAGTCCCAGCGTTAAATGGACCGGCACCTCCCTGAAATGAGTTCATAAATTGAGTGAATTTTTTATTATCTATAGTAGAGAAGGCAAAAAGTAACACAAAAAAGCACATAAGAAGGGTAACCAAATCTCCGTATGTAGCCATCCAAGCAGGCGCTCCAGGAGCTGGACATTCTTGTTTTTTTTCTTTCGCCATCGTCTATACTCTTCCTAACATCATGTTGGTATAAGTCAATAAATTATAAATTTGCCTAAGACTAAGCTTCAGCTTCTTCACCAGGCATTATCTCCGCTCTTAGTTTAGGAGCCAAGAAAGTCTTCAGTTTTTCCTCTATTATTCTGGGGTTTTCTCCAGCCTGTATAGAAAGGAGCCCTTCTATCATCATCTGTTTGATCAAAGTTTCTTCAGCTCCATTTATTTCTAATTTTTTAGAAATCGGTATAAAGAATAGGTTCGCCAAGAGTGAACCGTAAAAAGTAGTCAAAAGGGCTACCGCCATAGAAGGTCCAATTGCCCCCGGATCCGATAAATTCTGCAACATGGCAACAAGCCCAACAAGGGTACCTATCATGCCAAAGGCAGGTGCTAGCGCACCTAAAATATCAAAGAGGCCCCTACCAAGAGAGTGTCTTCCTTCGATATAATCAAGTTCTGTTTCCAAAATATCCTTTACGAGTTCAGGGTCTGTTCCATCAACAATCAAGGTGACTCCCTTCTTCAAAAAGTCATCTTGAACTTCTGCAACAGCCTCTTCCAACGCTAGAAGTCCTTCTCTTCTAGCAGTGTTGGCTAACTCAAGTATCTTTTTTATTATCCCTGCTACATCATTCACAGGGGTTTTCATTACTTTTGAAGCAATCGCACCAACACCTAAAACCCTCTTCATCGGGTAGGCTACAAAGGTAGCGGCAAAGGTACCACCTACTACGATAATTATAGAGGCTGGGTCAACATACGCTCCAAAGCCAACTCCTCCAGATAAGATTCCCCACGCAACCAGCCCTAGACCAGCAACAATACCGCCTATAGTACCTATATCCAACGCTACACCTCATCTCTATAAATTCCACTAAAATTAGGTAAAATACCTATTTTTCTCCTATATTCTACTATTTTTTCTATTAGTTCGTCAATACTATCACTTACTATTATTTTCTTCCCTGTAACCAAGCTTACAACAGTGTCTGGGGTCTCTTCAACGAATTCAATAAGATCGGCATTGACCACAAACATCTTCCCATTTATCCTAGTGAGTTTTATCATACATAACTCCTAAAAATCGAGGGCGGATTTAATCAAAAACCCGCCCATAATAGCCCTGTTGATTAGGCAAGACCAAAACCGGATTTATCGTTTTAGATTTACAAGTTCTTGCAACATCTCATCAGTTGTAGTTATTACCCTTGAGTTGGCTTGGAACCCCCTCTGAGTTGTTATCATCTCAGTAAACTGGTTAGAGAGGTCAACATTACTCATTTCCAAAGCTCCAGGTGCAATAGAGCCGAAACTACCACCACTAGGAGCTCCATATTTTGGAACACCTGAGTTAGAAGTGTTTACAAACATATTCGCCCCTACCTTTTGTAGCCCGGCATTGTTGTCAAAATCCGCTAAAATTATTTGCCCTAAGACCTGTCTTTCCCCATTGGTGTATATGCCCATAAGTTCCCCTGACTTTGAAACGTTAAAACTGTCAAGAAAACCCGGTGCGTTTCCGTCAACCTTTTTGCCTTTAGCGTCTCCCTCTGCTGGGTAGTGAGTTAGACCCTTAAATGCGTTGACAATAGGAGAAGCTCCTGTATTAAACAGACTTATGTTAACGTCATCAGCAGCAGGAACAACAAGTGACATTGACGACCCAGGATCTCCAGGACCTACAGCTGTAACAGCGTTAGCAACACCGCCACTTAAGGTTATATCTCTAACCAAGCCTACAAAGGTTCCCTGAGAATCAAACTGAGCGTATATGGCATTTGCATTAGGTGTGTCAGTAACTAAATTTGCCAATCCCAAGTCTCCAATAGTTCCACCTGGGTTTATATAGCTATTTGCAAATTGGATGTTCCTAAGGCTACCCTTATTTCCGGCTCCGTCATCAAAGTCGATTCTCTGTCCAAAGTTTATAGTAACAGTATGGGTATTACCGACGCTGTCATAAACATTCATAGAAGTAGTATAAGCAATGTTTGTAGAAGGGTCTATTTCCTCTTCCATATTTACATTGCCCGAAATTTCTACCTTTGTTGTAGCTGTAGCAGCCTTAGTAGAGGTCTTATCCACTCTAAGTGGCTGCATATCAGCTCCTAATAACTTAAAACCACCTGGATTTACCACGTACCCTAAGCTATCAGTAGTGAAGTTTCCCGCCCTTGTGTAGTATTTGTTTTGATAAGTAGGATCATTTGTAACGCAATAGAACCCATTTCCGTCTATCATCAAGTCTAAGGGCCTATCTGTACGTTGGGAAGACCCTTTTCCGTGATTTACATCCATAGCCGCGACATTCACCCCTAGTCCAATCTGTTGCGGGTTGGTTCCACCTAAACCACCCTGCGGAGAGCCTGCTCCTCGCATTATCTGAGAGAAACTCTCTTGAAAATGAATTGTCGTAGCCTTGTATCCAACTGTATTTACATTTGAAATATTATTTCCAATTACGTCCATTTTTGCTTGGTGAACCCTCAGGCCGGACACGCCTGAAAACATTGATCTCATCATAAGAATGACCTCCGTATTTTTGATGCGT
>PDWI01001355.1_pt1 | contig 38732 bp, 34 predicted proteins | sample 1430891 | NCBI WGS metagenome assembly PDWI01 (sample SAMN01162508, study PRJNA174530) | Oral metagenome, whole genome shotgun sequencing project. | biome: Marine environment; feature: Marine mammal; material: Swab sample of the gingival sulcus; isolation source: swab sample of gingival sulcus... | reverse complement strand
GTCTTTTTACCTTATTTTACCTTAGGGAAAAGAAGGAGGAAGGTATCCTTTTGTATATTTTAGCATATATCGGAAGAGGTAAAAGCGTCGTTTTCTCATTTTGCGCTCTTGTCGCAGCTATTGTCTTGTGCTTTGAAGTTGCCCGTAGCGGCCGGCATTTTGTCCTTGAAGAAAAGACCTTGGTACAGATGAGTAGAATATATGGGGCTCAGGCACGCAAGGATCTTCTTGCCTGGGCCGATCTTGTCAATAATGACCATAGCCGTAGTGAGCTTGCAAAATTAAAAAAAGTAAATCGTTTTTTTAACAGGATTAGGTTTGTTGATGATATCTATCATTGGCAAAAGAAAGATTATTGGGCAACACCTGTAGAGTTTATTGCCAGCCGGGGGGGGGATTGTGAAGATTTTGCTATCGCCAAATATTTTACCCTGAAGGTCCTTGGTGTTCCTGAGTCCCGATTAAATATCACTTATGTAAAGGCCTTAAAGCTTAATCAGGCGCATATGGTTCTCACCTATTATAAACGCCCTGGAGTGGAGCCGTTGATTATCGATAATTTAATAAACGAGATTCTTCCAGCCTCCAAACGGCGGGATCTTTTGCCGGTATACAGTTTTAATGGTAGTGGCTTGTGGTTAGCAAAACAGCGTGGACGCGGCAAAAGGGTGGGGTCCAGCTCTGGACTCTCCCGCTGGAGAAATATGCTGCAGCGTTTGCCTGATGAACTTCAATAGGGGGAAGTATGACTCTTTATAGGCAGATTTCATTTTTTGTTTTTACCTGTATGATCGTTCTTTTTTGCTGCTTCTGGTGGGTACAGTTAAGTTCTACCAGGAGTTTTCTTGAGAATCAGCTGCAATCAAATGCTCAGGACACTGCGACATCTCTCGGTCTGTCTCTTTCCATGGCGATACGGGGTGATGGCGGCGAAGTAGAGATGGAGACCATGGTCAATGCTATTTTTGATCGAGGATATTTTAGGTCTGTCATTGTTAGAGGAGTTGATGATAACATCTTGTTTTCACGAGAAAGTAGTGCTTCTGCTGGTGATGTTCCTTTATGGTTTATTCATTTATTTCCTATTGTGTCTCCTTCTGTAGAGGCCATGATTATGGACGGTTGGAGTCAGGCCGGGCGAGTGGAGGTGCAATCTCATCCGGGCTATGGTTATGAGAACTTATGGGGAGCGGCAAAGAGAGCAGCACTATGGGCGGTAATCTCTTTTTTTGCAGCATCTTTGCTGGGAAGTTTGGTGTTGAAATTATTACTGCGCTCCCTTAATAAGGTTGAGCGGCAGGCGATTGATCTAAGTAATCGTCACTATAATATTCAGCAGAAAGTGCCTCGTACCCGGGAGCTGAAGCGTGTTGTGCTGGCAATGAATTTGATGACAACCAAGGTTCGGGATATGTTTACTGAGCAGACGTCGGTTGTGGAAGAGCTGCGTCGATATTCCTATCAAGATACATTAACAGGTATGGGGAATCGCCGTTTTTTCGTTGGCCAGTTGAAGACTGTCTTGAAAGAACACGGAGATGAAGAGAATGGTGCTTTTTTTCTCCTTCATGTAGAAGGATTACAAGAACTTAATAATCATAAGGGATATAAGGCTGGTGATGATCTTATCTGTAATATAGCATCAATTATTACAAAGACTATAGAGCCTTTCCCGGGGGTTATCAGTGGGCGTTTGTCTGGAAGTGATTTCGGTCTGCTGTTTACCAACGGTGACGAGGAGAGTATTGAGGCTATTGCGGGGAAATTGCAGTCAGCAGTACAGCAGTTGCAGGTTTATGAGGATTCTCAGGCAGAGAGGATGAGTAGTCTGGGGGGAGTCATCTTTAATGGTCAAGTAACAGTTGAAGAAGTTTTGAGTAAAGGAGATGAGGCATTGCGCGACTCTTCTCATAGTGGTTCTCTCCTTCCAACCATTATTGATATTGCCGAGAGTGAGGGGCGGCCGACATTGGCAAGAACCCGATTGCGGGAGATCCTGGAATATGTTCTTGCAGAAAAGAGTATCGCTTTGACCTTTCGTAAGGCTGTATGCAATAGCAGGGAAAAGGAGTGCCTGCATTATGAGATTCTAAGTCAGTTTTATGATGAGCATGGTAATAGCTTCTCAGCAGGGCTTTTGCTGCCGGCAGCAGAGCAGTTGGGATTGATGTCTGCTCTTGACCGTATTGTTATTGAAAAAGTATTGGCTGCTCCGGTGGAAATTTTTCAGAAGAAGAGAGTGACGGTGAATCTCTCCTCCTCTTCCGTTGCAGATGACGCTTTTGTTGATTGGCTGGAACAGAGGTTACAGCAGCAGGAGGGGCAGCTTACCTTTAATTTTGAAATGCCGGAGATTTTGGTTTCTGCTCATCTGGAAGAGATCGTTGCCTTTAGTAAGAGAATTACCCGTCTGGGACACGGTATTGGTGTTGATCATTTTGGCCAGGGATTGGTTCGTTTTGGGTATCTACAGACCCTGCAGCCTGATTATATCAAGATTGATCGGGCTTTGACCCAGGAGTTGACGGAAAAAGAGAGTGATGTCTACTTTTTCATTCGTTCTCTCTGCACGGTTGCCCATAGTCTCGATATCAAGGTTATGGTTGATGGTGTTGAGACAGAACAACAGTGGAACTTGCTGTTGGATCTGAATATTGATGCGGTACAGGGTTTTTATATCAATAAACCTGTACCGGTAGATGAGTGTAATCAGATGATATCATCAACCATAAAATAAGCCTCTCCCAGCCGGCTGCGTATAGTCTGCCGGTTGCGGATTTTTGTCTGGGCTTCTGGCGGGAGATCTGTAAAATTAATGATGTTACGGTCGATAAGAAGCTGGATAAGATCTTCCATCACCCGGACAAAATCACTATCTGACTGTTCAAGGGCACTGGTAATAAGCTCATCACTGGTGCCTGCTTTCTGGAGGAATTGAAGAACCTCCGGCTCTTTAAGAGATGTTTGTTCAAATGTTCCTTGCGGGTTATTACTATGGATTGCTGCGATGGTGCCGTTTTTGTCTCGTTCTATGAACAGCATGGAGTCTCCCTGATAGATTTATGAATATTACCTGCGATTCACACCTTCGTTACTGTATCGGTTATTAAATGAAAGTACAAGCAACAGACGACTCAGGGAGAGTGTGATTTTTGTTATTTTCAGCAAAGAGAAAATATATGAGTGAAAGAAAAGGAAAGATTGCTGCTGATAAAAGGTGGGATGTTTACGGCGATGACAGGGTAATGGATGATCCGCTGACAGATTGCTTGCTGCAGCTCGCCGCAATTCATAATTTGGAGGTGAGCAGAAGGGCACTTCGAGCCGGTCTGCCATTGGTTGATGATCGATTGACGGTGGAGCTTTTTGGTCGGGCGGCGGAACGGATTGGGCTTGCGTCACGGGTTATGCGGCGAGCTCTTGATGACATGACCGATCTTGAGTTGCCGGCCGTATTACTGCTTAATGATCGACAGGCGTGTTTGCTGGTCTCCGTTGATAAGGAGAACAAGAGTGCACGAATCCTGATTTCGGAGAGCGGGATGGGGGAGAAGGTTCTCTCTCTTGAACAACTGGCCTCTTTTTATAGCGGCTATTCTATTTTTGCTCGTCCTCGTTTTAATCCAAATAAAGGTAATGATGATTCTGTGTTGCGCCGTAAAAGTTGGTTTTGGGGCGCGATATTCTCTTCCTGGCGGGTATACAGAGACGTTTTTGTCGCATCTTTTCTGATTAATATCTTTGCGCTGACCGGGCCTTTTTTTACGCTGAATGTGTATGACCGCGTTATTCCTAATCTCGCATTTGAAACTCTCTGGGTGTTGGCAACCGGGATTTGTGTTGTATATGTCTTTAATTTCCTGATGAAAGTGTTGCGGGGGTATTTTATTGATGAGGCGGGAAAAAAGGCAAATCTTGAGATCTCCGCCACCCTTTTTGCCAAGGTCTTGGGGCTGCGGATGGAAGTGCGGCCGAAATCAGTGGGGGCTTTTACCAAAAATCTGCAGCAGTTTGAAACGGTGCGGGATTTTATTACCTCTTTTTCCATAACCTCTCTCATTGATCTGCCCTTTATGGTTCTTGGCCTTGGTGCAGTCTGGTATATCGGCGGCCCTATCGTTTTGGTGCATTTATGCGCCATAGCGTTACTGGTCAGTTATGCGTTACTTGTGCAGATACCTTTGAAAAAAGCCGTTGCCAAAAATTTTCAGGCATCGGCACAAAAAAATGCCATTCTGGTCGAGGGGTTGAGTGGATTGGAAACCATCAAGATGCTGGGAGCGGAAAGTCAGATTCAGCGCGCCTGGGAAGAGGCTGTGAGTTATATTGCCACCTGGAGTGCCAAGGCCCGGATTTATTCCTCATCTGTGACCTATTTTTCCGAGTTTGTGATGAATGTTACCACCGTTGCTGTTGTTGTTTTTGGTGTCTATCGTATCGCTGCCGGAGAAATGACCCAGGGAGGAATCATTGCCCTTGCCATTCTTACCCGACAGGCCATTGCCCCAATGTCGCAGGTTATTGGGTTAATGACGAGGTTTCACCGCTCAAAGGCGGCATTAGGTGCATTGAATACCATTATGGAATTGCCGGAAGAACGGCCTGAAGGAAAAGTCTTTTTGCACCGGAGTGAATGTCGGGGTGAGATTGATTTAAAAGGTTTGAGCTTTTCCTATCCCGGTCAAAGCTCTGATGCCTTGAAAAATATTACCCTTACTATCAGGCCGGGAGAAAAGATCGCCCTTATCGGGCCCATTGGTTCGGGGAAAACCACTCTGGGTAAGCTGCTGCTTGGACTTTATCAGCCTACAGGGGGGATGGTTCGGTTGGATTCTACTGATATTCGCCAAATTGAACCTTTTGAATTACGTCGCTTTGTCGGCTATGTACCGCAGGATATCCTGCTTTTCCGTGGAACGATTAAGGAGAATATTATCCTCGGTTCTCCGGGGATTGATGATGCGGCGGTATTGCGGGCAGCGGAGCTTTCCGGAGCAGCACAATTTATCGGCAAGCATCCAAAAGGGTTTGATATGGAGGTGGGAGAGCAGGGGCAGGGGCTTTCCGGCGGACAGCGGCAGTCGGTTGCTTTGGCTCGGGCTCTTCTGCATGATCCTCCGGTTCTGGTTATGGACGAGCCCAGCAGCTCTATGGATAACCGTACAGAGTCAATGCTGAAGAAAAACCTTGAAGGGTTTATTGGTGATAAGACGTTTATTCTTATTACGCATCGTGCGTCTCTACTTGATCTGATTGATCGGATTGTTGTTATCGATGATGGAAGTGTCGTTGCCGATGGCGCAAGGGATCAGGTGCTGAGTGCGATACGGAGCGGGCATATCAAGTTTTAAGCCCTTTATTTATGGAAAACAGGAGCAGGGCAGTAGAGGCAATGAGCACTGAACAGGAAAAAAGAGAGCAGAAAAGAGCTGTAAAGCCGGCGGCAAAAGGTGTGGTGCAGGGGAAAATCCGTTTGCGGAAAAAAGTATCTGCAGTCCCTGAGAAAAAAGAGGGTACGGGAGTTGTCGGTGGTACGCCGAGAGCTGCTTCTCAAGGCATTAAACAGAGAACCTCTCAAACCGGCGGGCGTATTGTAGAGGGGAAGAGTGCTTCGCAAAAAGCAGTTTCTCCGGTGAGAAGACAAAAAGTACAGACTCAAATGGTGAGGAGGGAGCCTCCGCATCAAATAGAAAAAAACAAAACTGGGAGATCTGCTCCCCCCTCTTCTGGTGGAATTCGACAGGGTACTGCTGAAAAATCAAGTACACCAGGAATGTTTATGCGAATTGCACCCCGTAACCGAGAACTTATTACGGATATTCGGGCGGCGATTCTGGTGCAGTCTCCTCGAGGAGGGCGGTGGATTATCTGGCTTACCCTGGCTTTTGTTATCGCTTTTTTTATATGGGCCTATTTTTCTGAGTTGGAGGAAGTTACCCGGGCTAATGGTAAGGTCGTTCCATCCAGTCAAATTCAGGTCGTGCAGAATCTGGAAGGGGGGATTCTCTCTGAGCTTAATATCCGGGTCGGTGATGTTGTTGAGAAAGATCAGGTCTTGTTGAAAATTGATAAAACCCGTTTCACCGCATCGTATAACGAGAGCCGGGCCAGTTTTCTCTCTTTAACGGCGAAAGTTGCCCGTCTGGAGGCGGAGATTCAGGGAAAGAGATTTGTCGTACCGCAGGTGGTAAAGAAAGAGAATCCAAAAATTGGTTTGCGGGAAGCACAGCTCTATGCTTCAAGAATGAGAGCGCTGGAAAACAGCCAGCAAATTTTAAGAGAACAGCTTTCTCAACGAAAGCAGGAGCTGGCAGAATTACAGGGGAAACTTAAAGAGTTACATCGAACCAATGAGTTGTTGAAAAAAGAGCTTTCCATTACCCGGCCTCTGGTTTCTCAAGGGGCAGTTTCGGAAGTTGATATTCTGCGCCTTGAGCGGCAGTCCAGTGAGATGGAGGGAAGCATTCAGGCGATAAAACTTTCTATCCCTAAGGTTCGCTCACAAATTAAAGAGGCAAGGAAGGCGATTGAAGACGAAAAACTGCAATATATTAATCTCGCACGGGAAGAGCTGAATAGAACCTATACCGAGCTTGAGTCAATCAGTGCCTCCTCGGTTGCATTGGCTGATCGATTGCAGCGTACAGAGGTTCGTTCGCCGGTAAAAGGGACTGTTAACAGAATTCTGGTTAATACGGTCGGTGGTATTATTCAGCCGGGAATGGACCTTATTGAGATTGTACCCCTGGAGGATTCATTGTTAATTGAGGCTCGGATTAAACCGGCGGATATTGCCTTCCTGCGCCCAGATCAGAAGGCAATGGTGAAGTTTTCTGCTTATGATTTTACTATTTATGGTGGGCTTGAAGCACGACTGGAGCAGATAAGCGCGGATTCGTTAACTGATGAGCAGGGGAATGATTACTATCTGGTTCGGCTGCGTACGCAAAAAAATTATTTGGGTTCAGAGAATGATCCCCTTCCCATTATTCCAGGGATGATTGTTACGGTGGATATTATTTCAGGGAAGAAAACAGTACTGTCATACTTATTAAAACCGATGTTGCGTGCGAAATATCTCGCATTGCGGGAGCGTTGATTATGGATATCGTTATATATACTCCAGTAGAGGGGCTCGCCGATCGCTGGTCGAAAATTCTTGGCAGCAAGTATGTTATATTGCATGCCCAGGATATGGCTGAGTTGGAGAAGTTGTTACTCCGTGTTCACAGTGAGTTGTTAGTGTTGCATGAGAAGGGTCTTCCCTATGAAAAAATAACAGTTTTGCGTCAAAAGAGTCCGGCGAGCAGATTTTTTGTCCTCTCTGATCGGCCGGATGAGGCAAAAGGGCTTGCTCTTTTGCAGCTTGGTGTTGTTGGTTTCGGCAATAGTTACATGGCAGAGGAGCGGTTACTGGCGGCGGTGGAAGTACTTCTTTCCGGTTCTGTGTGGATGAATCAAAAGATTATGCAGAAGCTGATTATGTCATTAAATGTTGGTGAACGTGTAGAGGATTTCTCTGTGAAAATGGATGCACCGGATGGCCCTTTAGCAATGCTTTCCAACCGTGAGTTCCAAATCGCCCAACTGGTTGCACGAGGATTTTCTAATATGGAGATTGGCGCAGAACTCGGTATTGTTGAGCGGACAGTCAAAGCTCACTTAAGCTCAATTTTTAGTAAGGTAGGGGTACGAGGAAGGCTGAGTCTCGCTTTATTGGTGAATGATTTTATTGGTAGGGAGAGATAAAAAGTTATCCTTTGTCTGGAGAACCAGGGGAATCACCCAAATTGTGAGATTCCCCTGGTTTATAGGGACAGTCCCGGGAACTGTTCTTATCCCATTACTGATGATCCATCATCGATGAGTGAACTGAGATCATCACTGTCGTCTACAGCAAAATCCCCGCTATCACCGGCATCGGATGCCGCAACAGGATCAAGGCCGTCTGCATCAATAGATGCGTTGTCTTCTTCGCTGTTACTTCCGTTTGAATCTGCGGTAACAACATCTTCGTCACTATTTTCCACGGGGACGGTGTATGCCCTGCTGGATGAAGTGTCATCTCCTGAGTCGTCAGCATTTGCAGCGGCATTGTCAGTTACCTTATCTCCCTGGAAGGTTATGGTAAAGACATTAGATGTGTCTGTATCGCCTGTTGATATTTCTTGTGTTCCTTCGCCATCTGTCGTGGGAACGGTATCAATATCTCCATCGGTAATTTTAACAGAATATTCGATATCCTGAGGTTCATCTGTGCTATACTCTGATTTAACCGTTTCGATGGTGAAAGCGCACTTTTTGGTAATCCCATCAGGGGATACAACGACTTTTGCTACCGCTTCATTGATAACAATCTCTTGCGGCTCCTCTGGCAGTAAGTGTTTTGAAATAACATCTCCAACCAGATTTCCTTCTGCATCATAGGCCTCTACTTTAACCCAGTTGCCTTGAGAATAATTTGTAGATTGAATAGTAAAGGAGGTTTGTTCCACTTCGATAGTTTGAGCAGCATCATTCGTAAAGTCGATGGAAATATGTTCCCCCCAATCAATACTATCCTCTTTATCGTTATTAATTTCTGGAGAATCGACCCCTATTTTCCCCTCGTTAATGGTTAGTTCTGCTGCATTATCTCCATCATCATATCCGCTGATTGTCATGATTACTCCGCCATCCAGTTCTACGGCAGCCTTGGCATATTGCCCATCTTCCAGGGCGGCAGTCTGTTCATGTGAGATAGTATGGTTATCTAACAGGTTTTCTTCGCTGAGGGTCACTGTATAGCTCGCCTCTGTTTCTCCCGCAGCTGTTGGGGGAGTAACTTCCACCGTGAATACTGTTTGCCCTTCACTGTTGACCGCAATAACGCCGCCGTTACCGTCGTCACTATAGAGAAGTTTCTCCCCTCCAGAGGTAAGAGGAGTACCATTGCTGTCTACAACTTCCTTACCAATCAGACTTTCTCCGTTTTTATCAAGAAGTTGTATCGCTTGTACTCCTGTCTCTTCCGGAGCCTGGCCATCGGTGCCGTAAGTGGTGGTGAAATTTTCCGTTATACTGTTACCTCCCTCGTTACCAAGAACGACACTTCCAACTTCTTTAATTTCCGGGGCGCCATCTTCAATGGTAATTGTCAGCGTGCTGTCATCTGTGAGGCCGGTAGTTGTATCCGTGACTGTATATTTAACAGCATCAAGAGTGACATCATCATTTTCGCCGTATTTTTCAGGGAGATTATGGTTTGCTCGATTGTCAAGGTTGTAGGTGTAACTTCCATCTCTCTTAATCTCCAACGTACCGGTTTTTAGGCCATCCTGGTAAATATCAACAGTTGTTCCCGTACCGCTGATTTCAAACCTTTCATATTCTCCAGCAGCATTTTTTACTTCAATGGCAGATATAACCGGAGTGATTGCATCCTGCACATTGTCCAGGAGGTTACCACTCTGGGAGAGTCCGTCATCCCCCATAAGAGGAGCATTTTCACTGACGGTTAACGCTTCATCCGGATCGGCAAAAGGCTTAGGCTCCGGCTGTGGTGGCTCCGGCTCCGGCTGAGGAGGTTCCGGCTCTGGCTGAGGAGGTTCTGGTTTCGGCTGAGGTGGCTCCGGCTGGGGTTGCTCTGGCTCTGGCTGTGGTGGTTCCGGCAAAGGAGGCTCAGGGGGAACCGGAGGTGGTGCGATTGCAGGAGCAGCAGGAGTTGGAAGGGGCGCGGTTTCTGGTTCTCCCTCAATGATGATGGTGGGAGGATCAAGAAAATCACGGGTCAGACCGATAGTTTCTGCACCTGAGTCAGGGGTTACCTCCTGAGCATCCGGGGTAAACTCTACGGTCTCGCGACCACCACCTGCCAGCGCATTTGCACCTGCTGCCGTGGGGCCTGCGGCAGTTGCCTCAAGTTGGGTGGTTGGATCAAAATTCCCGTCTTCTAATGCCTGTTGAATTTGATCTACATCAGCAATGCTGTTTTCAATTTCTGCATCATCCAGCCTTGTATAGACATCTGCATCGAGCTGTACGTTTGAAAATTTACCGAGATCAAGCTGTGTTTGCCCATCTTCAAACATTATGCTGATTGAGCCATCTGCACCTGTTAAGACTCTCTCATTTTCAAAAACAGGACTGTTTGCATCAAGAACCCTCTCCATGCCTTCTGGGGAAATAGCTTTTACTTCTCCATAAACGACAAGAACATTTCCTATGGGAGTATTACTCGCTTCTGCCATGATTATTCTCCTTTTCTATATCGTGATAACAGCATATTGAAGCTGTCTTGTAAAAAATGCATAGTTTGCTACGAGATGAATAGTCTTTTTGTCCCTACTCACATTCTGGTTGAATATCCTAGTAGAAAAGTAGGTGGAAAACTATTGTCCTTAAGTACTAATCTACACAATTATCCCGTATATGTTTTATAGTGATGCTCTGTTATAGTTGGTAATGTGTATTTTCTGTCTGGGAGTAGTCCGTAAACTTTATAGGAACGCTATTATGAAGCAGGATCGCAGTATTTTTTTTTACCAGCAAACGGATTCCACCAATTTACGAGCGAGAGTTCTGGCAGAACAAGGTGTTGCCAATGGAACTCTTGTTTGGGCGCTTGATCAGAGTTCTGGACGAGGACGGTTGGGGAAAAGATGGTCAAGTGTTTATGGCAAGGGGTTATATCTCTCTTTTATTTATCGATTGAAAGTCGATTTTAGTGATTATGCAAAAATAACCCTTGTTACGGGAGTTGCTGTGGCTCGTTTTATTGAGGAAGTACTGGGTGATGCTCAGGAACGGATTGCATTAAAATGGCCCAATGATCTCCTTATTGATGGTAAGAAGGTTGCGGGAATTTTGGCAGAAGCTGCTGCTCCGGGAGGGGCACATAGACCGTATGTTATTATCGGTATCGGAGTAAATATCTCTCAGGAGGAAGCGGATTTCTCAGAGGAATTACAGCCGCTTGCAACATCTCTTTTTATTGAAACGGGAAGAAAGGAGAGGCTGCAGGATTTTCTTCGCCGTTTGCAGGGGCATGTACAAAGGGCCGTCTCTCGCTTTGAATCCGGGCAGTTCTCTCAACTCTTGAAAGAATGGTGCCGCATGGACTACCTCTATGGCAGGGAGATTACCTGTGTTGGTGTGGATGGGAAAATTATTTCCGGTATTGCTTTGGGACCGGACGAAACAGGAGTGCTCTATCTTCGGGACAAGAACGGCTGCAAGCAGGAAATTCTCTCCGGGGATTTACGTCTGGCAGGGGACTCCCCCATCAATCGGGATTGACGGGGGAGGGAGTACTCTTAGTAGCGGTAGTAGTCCGGTTTATACGGCCCTTCTACCTTAACGTTGATATATTCTGCCTGCTCAGGAGTGAGCGTGGTCAGTTTGGCACCAATGTTGCCCAAGTGGAGTCTGGCAACCATCTCATCCAGTGACTTCGGCAGGAAGTAAACCTTGTTCTCATATTTTTCAGGATGCTGCCACAACTCAATCTGTGCCAGTACCTGATTGGTGAAGGAGTTACTCATTACATAGCTGGGATGACCGGTAGCGCAGCCCAGATTTACCAGGCGTCCCTCTGCCAATACGATAATCTTCTTCCCGTCGGGGAAAATGACATGATCTACCTGAGGTTTAATATTTTCCCATGTGTACTGCTTGATACCGGCGATATCGATCTCTGAGTCAAAATGGCCAATATTGCAAACAATAGCCTCGTTGGGCATCTGCTCCATATGATGTTTGGTAACAACATTAAGATTACCCGTGCAGGTAACAAAAATATTTCCATAGGTACAGGCATCATCCATGGTAACGACTTGATACCCTTCCATTGCCGCCTGTAGTGCGCAGATGGGATCAATTTCCGTTACATATACTGTTGCCCCCATACCACGCAATGCCTGCGCGCATCCTTTGCCTACGTCACCATAGCCAATAACGACAGCTTTCTTGCCGGCGATCATAACATCTGTGGCACGTTTGATTCCATCAATAAGAGATTCACGGCAGCCGTAAAGATTGTCAAATTTTGATTTAGTTACGGAATCATTGACGTTAAAGGCTGGACAAGCAAGAATCCCTTTGTTTGCCATCTCCATAAGACGATGAACCCCGGTGGTTGTTTCCTCAGAAATACCCCGAATGTTTTTAAGCTCGTCTTTGTACTTTTCATGCATAACGAGGGTAAGGTCTCCCCCGTCATCAAGGATCATATTGGGACGCCAGCCATCAGGTCCAAAGATTGTCTGGTCAATGCACCACCAGAATTCCTCGTCACTTTCTCCCTTCCAGGCGAAGGTGGGAATTCCTGCAGCAACCATTGCCGCTGCCGCTTGATCCTGTGTAGAAAAAATATTGCAACTTGACCAGCGAATTTCTGCTCCCAGCTCAACCAGCGTTTCCATCAGAACCGCTGTCTGGATCGTCATATGAAGACATCCCGCAATACGGGCACCTTTCAACGGCTTTTTATCGCCATACTCCTTGCGGAGTGCCATAAGTCCCGGCATCTCTGTTTCGGCGATGGCAACCTCTTTCCTGCCCCACTCGGCAAGGGAGAGGTCTGCTATTTTATAGTCGGTAAATTCTGCCATTTCTCTTCTTCCTTATTATAATTTTGCTGCGTCTTTTAACTCTGCAGCTTTATCTGTTTTTTCCCAGGAAAAACTGTCAAGTTCCCGTCCAAAGTGACCATAAGCTGCTGTTTGCCGATAGATCGGGCGCAGCAGATCAAGCTGTTGAACAATGGCTTTAGGACGCAGGTCAAAATGCTCCTGAATAAGTTTGACAATCTTGTCATCATCAATCTTGCCCGTACCAAAGCTGTTTACACTAATGGAAACCGGTTGGCTGATACCGATGGCATAGGCAACTTGTACCTCTATCTCATCAGCAATTCCCGCTGCAACCAGGTTCTTGGCCACGTAGCGGCCGTAATAGGCACTTGAGCGGTCTACCTTGGAGGGATCCTTACCGGAGAATGCTCCCCCGCCATGGGAGCCTTTGCCGCCGTACGTGTCAACGATGATCTTTCGTCCAGTGAGTCCGCAGTCGCCTACAGGTCCGCCAATAACGAAACGTCCAGTAGGATTGATAAAGAACTTGGTGTCTTTATCAAGCATATTTGCAGGAAGGATCGGCTTGATAATCTCCTCCATAACACCTTCTTTCAGGTTTTCGTAGTTGACGGTCTCATCGTGTTGGGTAGAGAGAACAACAGCATCAATGCGCTTTGCGACACCGTTATCATACTGCACCGTTACCTGACTTTTTGCATCAGGGCGTAACCAAGGGAGAACGTTTGCCTTACGAACCTCTGCCTGACGCTTGGTTAGTCTGTGAGCGAGAGTGAGGGGCATCGGCATAAGCACTTCTGTCTCATTGACGGCATAACCGAACATTAATCCCTGGTCGCCTGCACCTTGATCGAGGTCAATACCTGCTCCTTCATCAACACCTTGAGCAATATCAGGAGATTGTTTATCAATTGAGGTCATTACTGCACAGGATTGCCAGTCGAAACCCATGTCTGAAGAGTTGTAGCCAATTTCCTTGAGGGTTTGTCGAACAACTTCCGGCATATCTACCCATGCGGAAGTACTTATCTCTCCTGCAATAAGTGCCATACCGGTGGTTACCAGGGTTTCACAGGCTACCCGTGCATATTTGTCCTGAGTAAGGAGGGCATCCAGAATAGCATCAGAGATTTGATCGGCAACCTTGTCCGGGTGGCCTTCAGAAACGGATTCAGAGGTAAAAAGATGACGCGTAGACATATAATTCTCCTGTTGAGATTGATTTGAAATAGAGGCTGCAACACCTGATTTAGCCTAAACTGAAAATATTGTAGTGATTTTTTTTAAAAAGGCAAGAAAGAAAGAGGCAGGTAGCTAAATTGTCTCTTTTTCTTGCAAGAAAGAAGAGTGATGATTACTTTTGCTGCCGATTGTTATGAAATGTGATTGAGACGTTTTCCCGAGAAATTTTTTCCTGAAAATAGGACATATTATGAGTGTTGAAACGGCACAGCGGGTGTTGAGAATTGAAGAAGAAGGTTTGGCGGCAGTTCGTGCCAATATCGGCAATGAATTTGTTGCTGCCGTTGATGCAGTTATTGGTTGTTCCGGAAGGGTTATTATCTCAGGAATTGGCAAATCTGGTCTGGTTGGCCAGAAAATTTGTGCAACACTGAATAGCACCGGAACGTCATCTCTTTTTCTGCATCCAGTGGAAGCGATGCATGGGGACCTGGGGATTGTAGGAAAAGATGATCTCGTTATTGCAATTTCCTATTCCGGTGAAACGGTTGAGCTGAATGCGTTGTTGATTGCTATTCGTGAACGGGGAAATACTGTCATTGCAATGACTGGCGGGCGGACATCGACTCTGGCTGCTGCAGCGGACATTGTGCTTGATATCCATGTACCGAAGGAGGCGTGTCCGTTAGGGCTTGCACCAACGGCAAGTACGACAGCTACTCTTGCTATGGGGGATGCCCTTTCTGTTGCACTTATTAACAGGAGATCTTTTCAGGCTGAAGATTTTCGTTTTAATCATCCGGGCGGCAGCCTTGGTCAGCGATTAAAGGTGCAGGTTTCGGAGGTGATGAGTTGCGGCATTGATATTCCGCTTGTACCAGAAAATGCGGTTGCCCAGGAAGCAGTGCATGCACTTCATGCTAAAAATAAAGGGGCGGTGCTTATTGTGGCGGAGGATGGCTCTGTTGCCGGGATTGTTACTGATGGAGATATACGCAGGGCATTTATGGAAGAGGTGAGTGTAAAAGAGATGCAGCAGCTTTCCGTCTGTAAACTCATGACGAAAAACCCGGTATGCGTAAACGAAGGGAAGTTGGCTGCAGATGCACTCTCCATTATGCAGCAGCATGAAATTACTGCATTACCCGTTGTTAATGATGCAGGTCAATTGACAGGGCTTATTCATCTGCACGACCTGCTTGGTAAGGGGGAATTTCGTTTTCTGGTTTAATCTTGTTTGTCCTCTTCTGGTGTATGAGAGCCATTGCTCCATTTGTGCTCTTTTTTATCATAACGGCAAGTCATAAGCAGAGTTACTGTATGGGAGCCTGATTTGTCGTTGCATTGCAGACGAAAGACGATCTGATCTTCATCCTCACTTTTAACAGAGATCTTGGGATTTTGCAGGTTATCGCTCTTGACGTTAGGGTAAAACTCAGCGAAAAATTTGGTGTAATTCTCCTGTAGATATGCTTTTTTCTCGTTCATGCTTATCTGGTGGTTCAATTCTTTGAGCTTTTCCTGAATTTTTTGCTCTGTGAGGATAAGCTCCTGATCTTTATTAACGTTGCTGTTTTTGATGAGGTTGAGCAGTTTTAGGTAAAGATTTCGGGCACTTTTTATCTGTGCCTTGTCGAGCATTTTCTGAATTGACTCTTGTTCCCGAACCATTACCGCCTGGAGAATAATCTTCTTGAGGCGTTTATCCTGCCGGTTAAACTCCTCCTGAGATACTATGGGTAATGTCGGGTCGGTGAGGATATTGTTTGCTTTGGTATACGCAACAATAGCATCATCCCATTTTCCTTTGGCAAAGGCCTTGTTTCCTGCAGAAAGAGCCTGGTATAAGACCGCTTTTGCCTTCTTTTTACGAAGATCGCGAATGTCAGCATCAGTGGCAGTTGGAATTTTCACTATCAATTTAAGTGCTTCTTCATAGTGTACGATAGCTGTTTTCCAACGTTCGCGAAGCAGTGCTTCATCTGCTTTATTGGTGGCAAGAGAAAGCCGTATCTCTATTTTTTTGAGAAGAAGGATCGCCTTATAGTGATTCTGTTCAAATTGGGGCAGGGTCGAGAGCATCTCATCAGCTTCTGCTACTGCTTTTTGTAGTGCCTTGGGGTCGTTCTTACTCTTATACTCTTCTATCACTTGCAGGTCGTAATGAAGAAAAGAACGATTTATTTGTAGAGCAAGAGAATTTTTTGTTTCATTGGTTAACAGCAGGCCGCCCTCTTCAGCAAGTTGTGCTGCTGTCCTGTAACTTTCTGCTGCTTTTTTAAAATTTCCGGCAATATAGAGCGAATCTGCTATCATCTTTTTTTGCCGAAATTCAAGCAGGCGATTTGCATTTTCCAACGAATACTGCTTGCCGTCGATAATCATCGTACTGCTTAAACCCGTTTCAATAACATCTGAGTGTAACACTCTTTCTGCAGCAGAAATAATCTGTTTTTTTTCGGTTTCAAAAAAGAAGATGATCTTTTTGGCTGTCTGGATAGCTGCCCCACATTGATCCTGAGCTGTCTGGTAATACTTTTTTTCAAGAGAGCGTGCACATGTCTGCAGTAAAAGATTTGCTTTTTTTTCGTTACGCTGCGAAAGAAAGAAAAGGGAAACTGCAGCACCAGCCAGTAATAAGATGAGAATGAAGGGGAATATTTTCCAGGAGAGCATCCGCCTGCTAAAGGAGCGAGTTGCCAGATACTCTTTTGTTGCTTTTTTCTTCTTGCCCTTTTTCCTCTTGTTATCATGCTTTTCTTCCTGGGGTAAGGGCTGCTCGTCTTCTTGCTGAAGACCGATCTCTTCCATAAAAGAAAGTGTTTGCTCAACACGGGATATGTCCGTTTGAATAGCCGGAAAATCGGAGACTTTTTCCGTGATCCTCTGGTAAAGTTGAAGAGCGTTGGTAAAGTCCTCTTCTTCCTCCAGTTTTTTTGCTTTCTGGTGAAGAGCTTCTGTTTCTATAATAACTCTCTCTACTTCTTCCTGCAGTTTCTCCAGGGAGGCTGAAGAGGCCGTGAATGCTCCTTGTAAATCCTTTTGTAGAAGAAAGAAGGATTTCTCTTTTTTGAGCTGTAAAAGTGCATTTATTTGGTCTTGTTGCTGGCCGTCATCAAGAGTGTTTTCTTCATCTCTCGTCTTTTCCATGGTAAGAAGTGTTTCTTCCACTTCATCTATAGTGCGTTTTTGGGAATCGGCCATTATTTGTTCTCCATCTGAAAAAGCTTTCTCCCTTTAATGTGATGTGGTAAGTGAAAGCTCAGGCAGGGCGAAAAGTTCCATAAATGAATTTATGTGATATTTCGCATCCAGTTCTCTATTTTTAAAAGCAATAAATGTAACATCACAGGCAGAGGCCTGCATTTTATCCATAATGGAATCCCCAACAAAAAGCGTCTCTTCAGGAGCAGTCTGTAATGTGTCGAGAATTACCTGTAAACCGTCTGGTGCCGGTTTTGGGTGTTTTACCGAAAGAGATGTCACTACTTTCGAGAAGTAGCTTCGTAAATTATGAGCCTCAAGTAGAGGAATCATTGTATTGCCGCGATTAGTGGAAATTGCCATTTTATATTTCTGAGTGGCTTGCGCAAGAAAGTCCGGCAAATCCGGCTCCATTCTCATATAGCGAAGATAGTTGTCATAATGCAACTCTTTTTTTGCTTTTTCCTTTATCTCCTGTAACTCTTCCTTATAGTTGCGGAAGATATGCTTTAGTGATTCATCAACAGTTGCCATATGACTGAAAGTCTCTTCTTCCTCTGTCATTGGAGGGTAGTTAAAAAGCCGCAGGGTGTCATTGTAATAGCGGATGTTGGATTCCTTTGAATCAAACATCACGCCATCACAATCAAGAACAATAAGCTGAATCATCCTTTGCCTCCTCGCAGGCAAAGCAGAGGGCTGGCAATAAAAATGGATGAATAGGTTCCCACAAAAATTCCGGTTAAAAGAGCAAAAGTGAATCCATGAATTACTTGTCCGCCAAGAAAAAAGAGGGAAAGGAGAACAATCATTGTGGTAAGTGAGGTAACAATTGTTCGGCTAAGCACTTCATTGATACTTCGGTTGATTGTGGCAGTGAATGGTTCTTTTGTCGCTTTTACCATGTTCTCCCGTATACGGTCAAAAACAACAACGGAGTCGTTGAGAGAGTATCCCGCCAAGGTAAGAAGTGCGGTAACAATAAGCAGCGTTATTTCAACATCTGCCAACCAGCAGATGCCGAGAACAACCAATACGTCATGGAAGGTTGCCGCTGCTGCTGCTAATCCAAAGCGGATATCAAAGCGAAAAGCAAGGTAGATAATGACCCCTGCAAGAGAAATAAGAATTGCTTCAATTGCTTTATTGCGTAAGACAGAGCTGATGGAAGAACCTATCTCTGACTGACTTTCCAGAACAAAACCTTTTTCTGGCAGCCCTTGTGTAAGCAGTGAGCTTACCTGCTCACTGATATTACCGATAACTGCGTCTGCTTTTTTGATCTTGACGATGAGGCGGCGTTCTCTTTCCACCTTCTGCAGGTTGATATCCCTCATATCGTTTTCGGTAAAAATGGCTCTGACTTCCCGCATGGAAAAATCCTTATCTGCCTTGTATTCAAGCATTGAGCCGCCAGTAAAGTCCACACCTAAATTTGCTTTACCAAGACCAATCTCTACCAGGGAGACAAGGCCAAGGATAACCAGTATGCCGGAGAGGACATAGGTTACCTTGGTCATCTTCATATAGTCGAGGCTGGGTTTCTTCACCAGTGACATAAAACGAAGCTTTTTTAATGGAGAGATGGCGTAAGCAGTATCAAACATTAAGCGGCTGAAGAAAAGAGCTGCAAACAGGTTAAAGATAATACCCAGGGAGAGGGTCACCGCAAATCCCTTAATTGGACCAGTACCAAAGAGGAAGAGAGCCAATGCCGTGATGAGAGTTGTTACTTGAGAGTCAACGATAGTGAGGAATGCCTTGCCGAAACCCCCTTCAATACTGGAACGTACGGTTTTCCCGAGAGCGTACTCCTCCCTCATTCGCTCAAAAATAAGGACATTGGCATCTACCGCCATTCCCACAGTAAGAATAATACCGGCGATACCCGGCAGGGTGAGGGTTGCATTAAGGATAGCCAATCCTGAAAACAATAGCAGAATATTAACAAAGAGTGCTGCGTCGGCAATAAGACCCGATAGACGGTAGTAAACGAACATGAAAAGGAGCACAATAAGCGTCCCCATAATTCCCGAATTTAAGCCCTGGCGAATAGAGTCTTGACCGAGGCTGGCACCGACAGTAACATTTTGAATGATATCTACTGGTGCCGGCAGGGCTCCTACCCGAAGGACAATAGCAAGATCGGCTGCTTCCGCATGGGTAAAGCTGCCGCTTATCTGTGCAGAGCCGCCCAGAATCTTCTCTCTGATAACGGGAGCAGAGCGGACAACATCGTCAAGGACAATAGCCATTCTTCTGCCGACATTATCTGCGGTGATCTGTCCGAAGACTTTCCCGCCATGGTTGGTCAGATCAAGACTGACATACGGCTCATTAAAATTCCCGCCGATACGAACCTGGGCATTTTTCACCATATCTCCGGTCATAAGCACCCTGTTCTCTACCAGCAAAGGGGTCTCCTTAACGATACCGGTCGCCTTGTCCGTCTCTTTTTCAAAATAGAGAGATGTGCTCTCAGGAAGCAGGGTTTGCAGGGCGCGATTGAGTTTTTTTACCGGCTCCCCCTTTTTCCACTGCCCGGAATCTACCGCTTGAGTTATCAGTTCTGATAGATTGATACCGGCACTGTCTGCTACCATCTTGAATTCAAGCTGAGCGGTATCTCCAAGCAGTTTCAATGCCCGTTTTGGATCTTTTACTCCCGGGAGCTGAATGACGATCTCGTCTTCGCCCTGGCGAATAATGACCGGCTCGGCAACCCCAAATTGATCAATACGGTTACGTAGAATTTCAAGGGATTGATCGACTGCATTCTTTTGCAGTTCCTGCCGGGCATTGTCACTGAGTTTCAGACTGATTCGGGGAAAGCTCCCCTTTTCACTGATATCTGTACTGGAGATATCTGGAAAGGATTCCTCAATGGTTTGCTGGACCTTGTCAACAGCAGAGCTATTGGGGAGGGTGAAGATAACAGTATCGGGAGAAGAACTCCCTGTCTGTACTGCGGTGATTGACTGTTCGGCAAGGGTGTCTTTAAGGTCGTTTGCTGCAAACTCAAGAGTATTCTCCTCTGCCTTTTTCAGGTTGACCTTTAATACCAGGTGCATTCCTCCCTGCAGGTCAAGGCCAAGGCGCAGCCCTTCGGGAGCCATATATTTCTTCCACCAGCTCGGGGTCTGCTGATAAAAAGAGGGGACAACGGTTATTACTGCCATTGTCAATACAACAAAAAGAAGAAGGAGTTTGAGTTTAAGGGACCTGTTCATTGTTGTCTATTTTGAAAAAGAGTAGAAATAGGAATGTCGGGGAAACTGCCGCCCCGACACACGACACTGCCTGGCGAAGCGGTACCGCCATTTGGTTCAGGGGAAGCCGCTTCGCCGCTTTTCTTTACTGTAACAAACTACTATAACGCAACTGTTAAATCCTGCAATCGGCTTTCTTTTATTCGGGAGGTGGTGCTGCCTGCTCTTCTCCTTGAAAGAAACTGAAGCCGGGGAGGGTGCTGAAGAACGATTTTTTCTCCTCTCTTTTTTTCTCTAACTGCTGTAGAAGAGTGCGCCCTTTTTTTGCGGCTGTTGATTGTGGATAATTGGCCAGCAGGTAGCGTAGGCGTGCTTTTGCCTGGGCCGGTTTCTCTGTTCTAACATAAAATTCTGCGATAGAGAATTCATGACCTGCAAGAAAATCGGTAGCCAGAGTTACTTTTTCTTTAGCGTCAGCGGAATAGGGTGAATGGGGAAACGCCTTTAACAGTTGCTTAAAGTAGCGAATAGCTTTTTCTGCACCGCGAGGATCGCGGTCTATCCTGTCGATTTGGCGGTAGTTACACATCCCTTTTTGATAGAGGACATAAGGCAGCGATTTACTGGAGGGGTGGTGGTCTTCGAAGCTGTTATAAAGAATTTCTGCCTCACTGTATTGTTCCATATGGTAACTGCAATCAGCTGCTTTTAACTCTGCCTCAACGGCCTGGTGACTGAACGGATAGCGGTTGATTATCTCTTTGAAGCTTTTGATAGCATTAAAATACTTGCCGTAGCGGTACTCCTCCATTCCTTCTGTGAGCAATTTCTGCGCAAGTACATCCATGGAGACTTCTGCTTTGTTACCGGCTGTATCTTCCTCAGTGTTCGTAAAGACTGAACATCCGTTTACCGCAAAGAGCATAACGATAGAGGCGAATACAAGGTGTTTTTTGGCCATTATCATACCGCTTATTCCTTACACAAGTTGATAAACACTTCTGCAGCAAGTACTGCCTCGGCTCCTTCTCCGGCAGCATTCACAACCTGACGAACAGCTTTGCTGCAAATATCTCCTGCGGCCATAACGCCGGGAATATTGGTTTTCGTCTCTTTATCTGTTTGTATAAAACCCCATTTATCTGTTTCTAAAACGTCTAACGGTAATCCTTCATTATTTGGTGATACCCCAACAAGAATAAAGATACCATTTACGTCAAGTTGAGACTGACTGCCATCCTTATGCTGCAGCTGCAGCCGTTGTACTTCATTTTCCCCTTCAATGGCGGTTACTTCTGAGTTCCAGATAAACTCAATTTTGTTATTGGCAAAAGCGTGCTCCTGAATGATCTTTGTTGCCCGCAGCTCATCCCGGCGGTGAATGACGCTGACCTTGTTGGCAAATTTGGTGAGGTAGATCGCTTCCTCTACGGCGGTATTTCCTCCGCCAACTACAGCAACGTTCATATTGCGGTAGAAAGGCGCATCACAGGTCCCACAGTAGGAAACGCCTTTTCCTGCAAGCTCCTCTTCGCCGGGGATATTGAGCTTATTGGGGTGAGCACCGGTGCAGATGATGAGAGCGTTGCAACTCACCTGCTCCCCATTGTCGAGGAAGAGTACCTTCCGTTTTTCATCGGAGAGATCCATGGAGGTAACCATGGCTGTTTCTGTATTGAGGTTAAATCGTTTTGCATGGGCCAGCATTTTTTCTGCCAGATCAAAACCGCTGAGACCATCAGGGAAACCCGGATAATTGTCTATCCAGTCTGTTTGCATAACCTGTCCGCCAGGGGCTCCTTTTTCCAGCAAAACATGGTCAATACGAGCCCTTGCTGCGTAAAGGCCTGCTGAAAGCCCAGCCGGTCCACCGCCAAGGATGACGAGTTCATAGTGTGATTTCATAATATTCTCTCATAAAAATTGCTCCCGCATTGCCATTGAATGGAAAGGGGAGCAGTCTGTTAAAATGAAGGGGAGAAAACCTCGTATTTCATGGATAACGGTAAGCAGCTTAGCTGGCTTTGCTCAGTAAGTCAATGAGTTGAGGTTTTGCCACAGAGCCGGTGATTTGATCTATTATCTCTCCATTTTGAAAAAGAATCATGGTAGGGATAGCACGAATCCCGAATTTTCCCGGGGTTTCTGCATTTTCATCTACATTCATTTTCGCAATAGTAATCTTGCCGTCATACTCTTCTGCAAGCTCATCAATTATGGGGCCAATAGCCTTGCAAGGACCACACCACGGAGCCCAAAAGTCAACCAGGGTCGCTTTGCTTTCCTTGATGGTGTTGTCGAAGTCTGCATCGGTGAGGTGAACAACTTTTTCACTGGCCATGATTTTACTCCTTTACATTGTGTTTTCTTTAATCGCAGCGTTGTAAGAATTTTGCTGGATGTTTCTGCGTCTAATACGCTCTGTTCTTATCTCTTTTACAAAATAAAATCCCTGTCTACCTTGATCATTGAACAGTAAAAATCAAGGGCTGTAAATTGACACTGGCAACAACCCCGTGCTATATTGCCACGTTTTTACCATATATGCTACACAGATGTCGTCTTGTCTCTTTGTTTTTAGGGTGGAGACGTTTTTGCTGCATATTGAACCTGTTGTCTTGTAATCTTAGAAAAGGAATTGCTATGGAAAGTAAGGCTTCGACTGCATTGTTCTTATCTGCAAAAAAAGTTATTCCCGGGGGAGTAAATAGTCCGGTAAGGGCTTGCCGCTCTGTTGGTTGTGATCCTCTTTTTATCGTTAAGGGGAAGGGAGCGGAGATAGAGGATGCTGATGGAAACATTTTTATTGATTTTGTCAGTTCATGGGGGCCCATGATTATGGGACATGCTCATCCTGAGATTGTTTCTGCAGTACAGCAGGCCGCAACAAGGGGAACGAGTTTTGGTGCTCCAACAGAGGCTGAAGTTGAGTTGGCAGAGATGGTGGTTGCTGCTGTTCCGGCAATAGAGAAGGTGCGTTTTGTTAACTCTGGCACGGAGGCAACGATGAGTGCTGTTCGTCTTGCCCGCGGCTATACAGGCAAAAATGCAGTTGTCAAGTTTGATGGTTGCTATCATGGCCATTCCGATTCGTTTCTGGTGAAGGCCGGTTCTGGTGTCTTGACTCTGGGGATTCCCGGCAGCCCTGGGGTGCCGGATGATATCGTGAAGAATACGATCTCAATACCTTATAACAACGTAGAGGTGCTGGAAAGAACACTTAGGGAAAAATCTTCCGATATCGCTTGTGTTATCATTGAACCGGTGGCGGGTAATATGGGGTGTGTGCCGCCGGAGCCAGGTTTCCTGGAGGTCTTGCGCAGTTTGACTGCTGAGTTGGGGATTGTGCTTATTTTTGATGAGGTTATCACTGGATTCCGGCTGAGCTACGGTGGTGCGCAGGAGTATTTTGGCGTTACTCCTGATCTCTGCTGTCTGGGAAAAATTATTGGAGGAGGGCTACCTGTGGGAGCCTATGGCGGAAAGCAGGAGATAATGGATTGTGTTGCCCCGGATGGTGATGTCTATCAGGCCGGGACGCTTTCTGGTAATCCTCTGGCTATGGCAGCAGGAATTGCTGCATTGAAAATTCTTAAAAAGCCGGATTTCTACACTGCGTTGAATAAAAAAGCAGCGGCATACGGTGCAGGTCTAAAAGAGATTGCGGCACGGTCTGGCGTGCCGGTGCAGCTGAATCAGGTTGGTAGTTTGCTTACCGGCTTTTTCTGTGAGCATAAAGTTTTTGACTTTACGTCTGCGATGAAAGCAGATACCAATCGCTATGCTGCTCATTACCGGCAGATGCTTTCCCGGGGCGTTTATCTTGCTCCATCTCAATTTGAAGTTGCGTTTATTTCTGCAGCACATACGCAAGAACAACTTGATACTGTTCTTGAAATGACTGAATGGTCATTCAAAAAAGTTGGTGAAATTTGATTTGATATCGGCTATAGATGGGACGTAGAAGATGAATGGAGGTGCTTTTAAATACATTTTTGTGTCGCCGGGTGAGTAAATGTCGGAAGTGAAACGGGAGTTTGTTCGTCTTCTTGCCAATTACGGTAATGCTGGTTTTACTTTTGGATCGGCAATTATTGTGGGGTTCGTTGGCGGACTTTTGATTGACCAGAAGGTTTTTTCCGGCCGGACGGCGCCGTGGTTTACCTTTGTCGGCCTCGCTTTTGGCATCGCTGCTGGTTATAAAACCTTGTTTGAGTTGATTTGGCAGGCAAAAGATGAGGAAAAACGGCAACGTAAGTAGGTTGGCACGTTGAGATAGAAATGAAAACTGTGTTTATGGAATAAAGATGAAAGCGCTCTCCTTTGAAACAATGCAGAACGCTGCCCTCGTATTGTTGGCTGTTCTTACCGCTGTTGCCGGAGGGATGTTCTCTCTTTTTATGGCGTGGTCTGTATTGGCTGGAGGTTTGATTGTGGTAACAAACCTCTGGTTTTCGAAAGAGGGAATATTGCAGATGGCGGACGCTGTTGTTGCTGCGACAACGGATATGGGTGCTCGCGATCAGCAGGCTGTTGCCAGTGGTAAGCGGCGTGGGTATATGCTGAAATTCTGGCTGAGAATTGTAATTACGGGTATTGTCCTTTTTGTACTGATTCGTTGGCAACTGGTCGATATCCTTGGTCTTTTGGTTGGGTTGTCTACTATTTTCATAACGGCTATGGGAGTGTCTTTTTTTGTGGTCGTTAATTACCTGATTCAGCGGAATCAAGGAAGGAGGTAACAGGCTATGGAGCATCCGATTCTTTTTATTTCAGTTGTTTTGCAGAAACTGGGGTTGCCAGTGCCGCATGGGGCCGTAGGTAATGGTTTACTAGAGCAGCTTTGTGCACCCTATATGACCTATACCTGGTTTGTGATGGCGTTTCTGTTGTTTGTTGTAAAGTTAACCTTGGGGGATATGGAGCTTGTTCCCGGTGGGGGGCAGAATTTCTGGGAGTTGGTTGTTGGTGGTTTGGACGATTTCTTTGCTGAAAATATGGGACGGGAAATGACAGATCGTTTTTTCCCCATGATTGCAACCTTTGCTCTTTTTATTGCCGTTGCCAATCTTATTGGCCTGATTCCTGGTTTTATGTCGCCGACTGCTTCGATTAATACGACGCTGGCCCTGACTCTTATCGTGTGGGTTACTCATCATATTATCGGTTTCAAGAAGCACGGAAAGGAGTATTACAAACATTTTATCGGTCCGGTCTGGTGGCTGATTCCACTGATGTTCCCCATTGAACTTATTAGTAACTTTGCCCGCCTGCTTTCCCTCTCTATCCGTCTTTTTGGAAATATTATGGCCAAGGAGACGTTGTTGGGAATCCTCTTTATGTTGGCGGGAGGTTTTTTTGCTCCTCTGCCGATCATGATTCTAGGTGTGCTGGTTTCTCTGGTACAGGCAATGGTTTTTGTTCTTCTGACAGTTGTATATTTCAGTCAGGCAGCAGAGCATGCTCATTGATAAATGGATTTGATTGCTGCAGCCCGGATGGGCCGGGCTGTGCGTTTTTGTAAGAAGAAGGCCAATATAACACTTAACAAAAGGAGATGTAGTTATGGAACTTATTCATGTTGCACTGATTTGCATTGGAGCGGCCCTTTCTATTGGTTTGGCAGGACTGGGTGCTGGTATTGGTATCGGTTCTATTGGTAATGCTGCATGTCAAGGACTTGCCCGTAATCCGGAAGTACAGCCAAAATTGATGGTATTTATGATTTTGGGTATGGCTCTTGCCGAGTCTGTTGCTATTTACGGTCTGGTTGTTTCTCTGATTTTGCTCTATGCAAATCCGTTTATCGCTTAATTTCTGATCGTCAGTCTTTTTATTATGGGGAGTGTGGAATTTCTGCACTCCCCATTTTTTATGGACTTTTGGTTGATTAAAAAGAATTCCAGGAAGCATTGGTAGTCAGGGGAGAGGATGGCTGTTATAGAACCTGTACGGGGAAAGAAAGAGCGTTGTATTCCGGCGGCGGGGCTTCTGCTGGTTAACCCAATTGAGTCTCGGGCGTGTCGAGAAAGATTGTTGGCAGGAGGGGCGAGGAGACAGTATCTTTTTAATAGTGAACTTGTTGTTGATGAGCATAGAGACTTTTTTGTTGCAGGGCCGGCTATTGGAGCACCCGCAGCGGTAATGGTTTTAGAAAAATTGATTGCTCTTGGAGCGAAGAAACTGGTGCTTTGCGGTTGGTGCGGTGCAATCTCTCCAGAACTTGCTGTCGGAGATGTGTTGGTTCCCGATTCCGCTCGTATTGGAGAAGGAACATCTCAATATTATGATCGGCGGCAGGAGACGGCACCATCACAGAAATTCTCTGACTCTATAGGGAATGTATTACGCGAAAAAGGTTTACCGGTTTTTCGCGGACGAGTATGGTCAACGGATGCCCTTTTTAGAGAGGAGCGGGAGGTGCTGCTTTCATTGTCTGAGGAACATGATGTCGTTGCTGTGGATATGGAGTTTTCGGCACTTTGTTCGGCAGCGGCATTCCGTCATATTGATTTTGCGGCAAGTTTAATTGTTTCTGACAGGACACTGGATGAGCCGTGGCGCTTAGGTGTTCATCAGAAATGTTTTCGGGAAAACAGGGATTGTGCGCTGGATATTTTGCTGAGGAGTGTGGCGCAAATAGCGGAGTGATATATGGAAAGAGGGAGTTTTTATCTCGTCAGTCTCGGGTGTGCCAAAAATCGAGTGGATTCTGAGGTTATGCTTGGTGCCTTGCAGCAGGCCGGATGGCAATTTGTTGAAGATGCTGCAGCGGCAGATGTGCTATTGCTCAATACCTGTGGTTTTATTCAGCCTGCAGTGGAAGAGGCGATAGAGGAGATTCTTGCACTTGCTACGGTCAAGAAGACTGCCCCGGAGAAGAAACTGGTTGTTGTTGGCTGTTTTGTTCAGCGTTATAAGCACTCTTTGCAGGAAGAGTTGCCCGAGGTGGATCTTTTTGTTGGTACGGAAGGGCCCGAATTGATTGTTTCACTGATGGATAAAATGTGTGCTGGTGCGCTGAGCGAAAAGGTTGTTCTGCCGCAGCGGTATCTTATGTCCAGCCGTTCTCCCCGCCAGTTGACGACTTCCCATATGGCATGGCTGAAGATTACGGAAGGATGTAATAATCGTTGTGCTTTTTGCAAAATTCCTTCCATTCGTGGTGCGTTGCGTAGCCGTGCCATGGATGACCTGGTGCTGGAAGCCCGTCGTCTTGAGCAGCAGGGAGTAAAAGAGCTCTGTCTTATTGCCCAGGATACCACTGCTTATGGCGATGATTTACAGCAGCAGGATACTCTGGAAAATTTGCTGGAACGCCTGCTGGGACAAACGTCGATCCCATGGCTGCGGGTACTATATCTTTACCCCAACGGTGTTACCGATGGCCTGCTCTCTCTCTTTTCTGAGGAGGGGCGGATAACCCCTTACCTTGATATCCCTTTTCAGCATGCGAGTAACCCGGTTCTCAAGAGGATGAACCGGCACCATACAGCCGAAGATCTGGAGGTGCTTATCTCTCGCTTGAGGGGGCGGATACCAGATATTGCTTTGCGTACGACTTTTCTTGTCGGTTTTCCCGGTGAAAGTGAGGAGGATTTTCAGGAACTTGTGCAGTTCTTATCCCGTCATCAACTCAACCATGTCGGCGTCTTTCCCTATTGTAATGAGGATGGGGTTGCTGCCAGTAGATTTGACAACCAGATTCCGGAGGAAGAGCGTTTGCGTCGTCAGCAGTATTTGCTTGATATACAAAGGGATATCTCCCGTAACATTCAGCAGCGTTATGTCGGGCGGGTTGAACCTGTGCTGGTCGTTGGTGTCTCTGCAGAGAGTGATCTGCTGCTTGCCGGGCGCACTCGCTTTCAGGCACCGGATGTAGATGGAATTGTTTATATCAATGATGGTACTGCTGCCCCGGGAGAAATTGTAGATGTGGAGATTACAGAAGCTCATGAATATGATTTGGTCGGGCGAGTGGTGAATAATTGTTTTTCCTTGTAATTCACAGGTTTTTTTGTAGATTTGTTGCTTATTTTAGGCTTGCTGGTGATAGGTGATTTTTTGTCTTTCAAATTGCGTAACGAAGGAGTTTGTTTATCATGAAACTGGGAATTAATGGTCTTGGCAGGATAGGGAAACTTTCCCTGTGGAATCAGGTGGCAAAGAAAAATTTTTCGGGAATTGTTGCGAATATCGGGCGTGATGTGGGCAGCAGCCTGGAGGATCTGGCTTCCATGCTGGAACGTGACTCTACCTATGGCCGTTTGGGCTCATATCTTTACGGTCATCGCTGTCCCCGGGTTATTGAGGAGCTGAATGAAGAGAAGGGAAGTATGGTGATTGATGGCGTACCGGTAACGATCCTGCGTAGTGCCCGTAATCCGGCAGATATCGCCTGGCGGGAGAATGATGTTAAGCTGGTGGTTGATACCACGGGTGTTTTTAAGGACCCTACTGCAGATGCCGATAGTCCGAAAGGGGCTATGCGGGGCCATATCCAGGCTGGCGCAGAAAAGGTTATTCTTTCTGCACCATTTAAAATTAAATCAAAGGGAGTGGGGATACCTGATGATGCAATTACGACGGTAATAGGTATTAATGATGATGCTTTTGATGCAGGTAAGCACTCTCTTATTTCTGCCGCTTCCTGCACGACAACCTGTCTCTCCTATATGATGAAACCTTTGCTTGAAACGCTGGGATCAGACAAGATCCTCAGTGCATCTATGGTAACGGTTCACGCCTCTACTGGGAGTCAGGAAGTTCTTGATCGCCTACCGGCTGCAGGCGCAAAAGATATGCGTAAGAACCGTTCGATAATGAACAATATTATTCTTACCACTACCGGGGCGGCAAAGGCGTTGGAATTGGTCCTCCCGGAGATGGCGGGTATCGGTTTTATGGCAGAGTCTGTGCGTGTACCGACCAGCACAGGTTCCCTGATAATTTTGGTGCTTAATATCCAGGATTCAGTGAGTACACCTCTAAAACGGGCCGATATTAACGGTATCTACAAAAATTACTCAGAACACAGTGAATATCTCCATTTCACTGAGCAGCAGAATGTCTCTTCTGATATTATTGGTATGCCGGCTGCTGCTGCGACTATTGAAGGAACTGAAACCCACACTCGTACAGCTTCAATTCATGTGGATTTGCGCAAGGTTCCCGGAGCAAATGTTGTGGCAGGGGCAGATCCTGTTCTCCAGGTTCCGGTAACCCAGGCAGTTGTCTATGGCTGGTATGATAACGAGTTGGGAAGCTATACCAATATGCTTGCTGATTTAACGAAACATATCAGTGAAGAGATGTTTTGATGCAGATTCGCTCTATGGGGAGAGATGACTGCCGCGGTGTGCTTGCGCTGGAGGCAGAGAATCTTTCCCCATGGACAGAGGCTCTCCTTGCTGCAGAGTTGGCGTTTCAAGGCGCAGTTTTGTTGGTCGCTGAAGAGAGGGGGGCTATTGTCGGTTGGCTTGGTGCGAGGGTGCTGCAGCCAGAGGCGGAGTTGCTGAAGATTGCAGTTCAAAGGGAGAAGCGGCGTAGAGGTGTTGCCGGGGGGTTGCTCTCTGCTCTTTACCGGGAGCTTGTGCAGGGTGGTTGCCGGGAGTTGTTTCTGGAGGTTCGGTCACAAAATGTTGGGGCAGTAAAATTTTATTTGGCAGAAGGGTTTACCCAGATTGGGCGAAGATCTCTCTATTACAGGGAACCAGATGACGATGCCCTTGTGCTGAAGAAGCAGATAGCCAGAGAGAATATTTATTTCAATATGGGATAGAGGAATGAAAACGATTCACGATCTTGATGTAGAGGGAAAACGGGTATTGATGCGGGCCGATTTTAATGTGCCGATGGATGATGAGAAAAACATCACTGACGATATTCGTATTCGTATGGTGCTGCCGACTATAGAGTTACTCCTTGGAAAGGGGGCGAAGCTGATACTCTGTTCTCATTGTGGACGGCCTAAGGGAGAGCGTAATCCTCAGTTTAGCCTTGCTCCTGTTGCCGCTCGGTTGGAGAAGCTTGTGGGGAAAAAGGTATGCCTCGCTCCAGATTGTATTGGAGAGGAGACAGCGGCTTTTGTTGATGCTGCTGGAGATGATATCGTTTTATTGGAAAATTTGCGCTTTCATAAAGGGGAAACGGAGAATGATCCCGCGTTTAGTAAGGCCCTTGCCTCTCTTGCCGATGTGTATGTGAATGATGCGTTTGCTGTTTCCCATCGCAGTCATGCCTCTGTTGTTGGCGTTGCTGAATTGATGGCGGAGAGTGCTGCCGGCTTGCTGCTGCAGACAGAGATTGATTATTTTAAAAAGTCGATGGATTCACCGGTACGTCCCCTGACTGCAGTGGTAGGGGGAGCAAAAGTCAGTTCCAAGCTTGGTGCGCTGACCAATATGCTTGATCGTGTGGATAAGATGATTATTGGCGGGGCAATGGCAAATACCTTCCTTAAAAGCATGGGTGTGGATGTGGGTGCATCCAAGGTGGAAGATGATTTGCTCGAAACTGCCAGGGAGTTTGTTGATGCTGCGGAGCAGCGGGGAATAAAACTCTATTTTCCTGTTGACTTTGTTGTTGCAGATCGTTTTTCTGTTGATGCTGCGGCGATGAATGTCAGTTATCGTGATATACCTGAGAATTGGATGGCACTGGATATTGGTCCTGCTACATCTATTCTGTTTGCCGAGGCGTTGTCGGATGCCTGCACTATAATCTGGAATGGGCCTATGGGGGCTTTTGAGATGGATAGATTTGCCAGGGGGACGATGGCGATGTGTCGGGATATTGCCTCTTCCAATGCGCTCTCTATTGTCGGCGGCGGTGATTCTAATGCTGCGGTGAAGAAATCGGGCGAAGAACAGAATATCTCTTATATGTCCACCGGTGGAGGAGCCTTTCTTTATTTGATGGAAGGGAAAGAGCTACCGGGGGTAGCCGCTTTATGTAAATCAGAGGAGAAGTTATGAAACGAAAAGCACTCATTGCCGGAAATTGGAAAATGCATATGAACACGGCAGATGGCTGCCGGTTGGCATTGGATGTTGCGGCTCGAAAAGGGACCAGCAGTGACCGTGAGGTGCTGCTTGCTCCTCCGTTTACCATATTGAAAGAGGTGGCTTATGCCCTTAAGGATAGCGGTATTTTTCTTGCCTCGCAAAATGTTTGTTGGAAAGAGAAGGGGGCCTTTACCGGGGAGATTGCGCCGAACATGGTGAAGGATGCTGGAGGGAGTGCTGCTATTGTCGGCCATTCTGAAAGGCGTCAGATTTTTGGTGAAAGTGATGTGCTGATTAATCGACGGGTGAAAGGAGCCCTTGCAGGAGATTTATTTGTTATTCTCTGTATAGGGGAGACGTTGGAGGAGCGGGAAGCAGGCAAAACTTTTGACGTAATTGAGACGCAGATTCGTGAAGGTTTAGCTTGCGTCTCCGCAGAAGAGATGGCGCGTGTGGTTATTGCCTACGAGCCTGTATGGGCAATAGGTACGGGAAAGACTGCCTCTGCAGAGCAGGTTCAGGAGGTACATTCCTTTTTACGGCAACTTTTGGAAAAAATATATGAAAAAGATCTTGCCGAGCAGACACGAATATTGTATGGTGGCTCGGTCAAACCAACGAATGTTGATGAACTGATGGCTTTGCCTGATGTTGATGGGGCGTTGGTTGGTGGTGCTGCACTTGATGCTGAATCCTTTGGCCGTATCATAAATTTTCAGTGAGAGTGTGTTTGTTGTTTACTTGTGTGGTTAAGGATCGTTAAATAGTAATGGATAATTTGCTCCTCATTGTACATATTGTCGTTAGTCTTTTCCTTATTGTTATTGTGTTGCTGCAGCATGGGAAGGGCGCGGATATAGGTGCAACATTTGGAGGATCGAGTCAGTCCCTGTTTGGGACTGAGGGGCCGCTTCCTTTACTGAACAAGATAACAACTGCTGCTGCCATTATTTTTATGTTGACATCTGTTACATTGGCATATACTTCTGCTCAAAAGAGCCGGTCTTCTGTTATGCAGGATGTGCAGATGGAGAAGGTAGCTCCTGAGAGGGAAAAAGCTGTTCAGGATGTTTCGCAGCAAGAGAAGAAAGATAGCCCGGCAGAGGCTGGAGTTAAGTCTGTGGATGATGCTCCTGCGCCTGCAGGGGAGTGATAATTTGTGTGCCGAAGTGGTGGAATTGGTAGACGCGCACGCTTGAGGGGCGTGTGGGGAGACCCGTGCCGGTTCGACTCCGGCCTTCGGCACCAGAATAGAGAGCTTCCTGCAATCTAATAGATTGCAGGAAGCTTTTTTTTTGCTGTTATTACAGCCTGTTCTCTTCTTAAGAGGCGAAAAGATTGTGTGGAGAGGAGATTCGCGTTATATCCACAATTTTATTGTTGAAGTAGGGAAAGCTGGATTATGAAACCGAATTTGTCAAAAGCAGTTATTCTTGGCCAGCCATCTCCCCTTATTGGGCATGGGGAGATAAGGGAAGAGCATATTGTTGTGGACGTGCGTTCTTCGGCCGAATTCTTGTCTGGAACAATACCCGAAGCAATTAATATACCCTTATTTGATGAAAATGAGCGCAGTGTCATTGGTACACTTTATAGTCAGACGGGAAAAGAGAGTGCCGTTGATATGGGCTTGGATTATGCTCAAGATAAACTGGAATTCCTATTAGGTGAGTTTACCCGACATGGAGATGGTCCTTTTGCCATTTTTTGTGCAAGAGGTGGAATGCGTTCCCGTTCCATTGTTAATTTGCTAAATCAGATGGGGTATAAGGCAGTACAGATAGAGGGCGGATATAAAAGTTTTCGTTCAGGGGTTTTACAGACACTGGATCACTTTGCTCCTCCTCTTATTGTACTGCATGGTCTTACAGGTACGGGGAAAACTAGAATCCTGCAACGTCTTGATAATGCTATAGATCTGGAAGATTTGGCGCAACATCGCAGCTCTCTTTTTGGTGCTCTTGATACAACTCCACGGAACCAGAGAGATTTTGAAGCTCTTTTTGCAAAACGGGCAATTCTGCTTAAGGAGCCTCCTTTTTTTGTGGAGGGTGAGAGCCGGAAAATTGGTGGGGTTTTTATGCCGAAGCCTTTCGCGATGGCAATGAAAGCTGGTGTGATGGTTCATATAACAGCTTCCCTGGAAACAAGAATTCGCAGGATTATCGAAGATTATCCCGTGGAAAGTGAGGAAAAAAGAGAAAAGATAGAAAAGATATTACGCTCTCTTACGCGGAGTATGGGTAAAAAAAGAGTAGAGGAGATGTGTCGCAACCTGGCTGCCGGAGATCTTGAATCCCTGGTTCACGTTTTGCTTACTGAGTATTATGATAAACGATATGCGCGCAGTATGCGGAACTATCATTTCCGACTGGAACTTTCATCGGAGAATATTGAGCAATGTGCGGAAGAACTCACTCTTTTCCGTAAAAAAATATCCCGTGACCAGTTATTCACCGGCGGTGGTCTGTGAAAGAGTATAAAAAACGCTCCTCTCCGGCAGGTGGAAAGGAGCGTCCAGGAGTGGCAACATGACAAAAGCTTCATGGAGCCGCGCATTCTTTCACCCTATGGTTTTCTGAGGTTAGAGTGAAAGAAACCCGTCTATGCTGAATTTTTAATAAGAGATTACAAGTGCAATTTATACAATAACTATATTTTGTCGTCAATAAAAAAACTAGTTTTGACTTAAATTGTCTTCTGACTATATAGTCTATGATCGGTTTTTTGACAGAGAATACAAAGAGTTGGGTGCATTGACAACTTGTTTGAGGAATATATCTTTTTCTTGCCAGAAGTTGAGGGTTTATCTATAGTGATGCTCATCGGAAGAAGGGCTGTACTGTGATGTTTAACTCTTGCTGCTCATTCTTTATTGTTGGTTTCTGTGATATGATTTTGTCTATGATCCCCCATAAATAGTAAAAAAATGACTAGATATTCCGTTTTATTTTTTATTCTTTTTCTTTTGCCCCTGCAGTGCGTTGCCAGTCGAGAGCCGTTGGAAAAGCTTTCACGTTCACCATATCTTGCCGCTATTGTTCTGGATGCAGACAGTGGAGAGGTCTTTTTTGAAAAAAATGCTGATGTTTCTGCCTGGCCTGCTTCTGTATTAAAATTAATGACTCTTGCTGTTGTGCTTGATGCTGTCGATAGTGGAAAGATCTCTTTTAAAGATATGGTCCAGGTGACGAATGAAGCAGCGCGAATGGGGGGCTCTCAGGTTTATCTTGACCCCAAGGAACAGTTTTCGGTGGAAGATTTACTTTATGCCCTTATGGTGCAGTCTGCCAATGATGCTGCTGTTGCACTGGCAACCCATGTTGCAGGTTCAAAAAGAGCTTTTGTGGCGTTGATGAATAAAAAAGCGCAGCAATTGGGGATGAAAAACAGTCGTTTTTACTCCGTACATGGTTTACCTCCGTCAGCCGGTCAACAGGTTGATGTGACGACGGCAAGAGATCTTGGTCGCCTTTGCCGGCAGCTTGTCAAAAACCCACAGGTTTTTCTCTTTACTTCGGTGGTTGAGCGCAGTTTTCGCGATGGAACATTTATTATGCGAACCCATAATCATTTGCTGGAGGATCTTGCCGGTTGCGATGGATTGAAAACCGGGTATTTTTCTGCTGCAGGATTTTCTATTGCTGCCACGGCTAAACGTAATGGGAGACGGGTTATCGCTATCGTTCTTGGCAGTGAAAATCGCAAGGTGCGGGATGAAAAAGCACGAGAGTTCATTGAGGAGGGATTCGCCGCTCTTCCTGCTGGTGGACAAAAAAAGGAAGCAGTAAAAGAGAAAGTGGAGAAAATATTGGCCGTTCAGAGGACTGAAAAAGAAGATTCGGTTGATGATGAAGCTGTGCGTATTCTCAGCAGTGCAACCCTTGCCCTTGATGGAGGAGAGCACTCTGCAGAAGAAAATATAGACCAGGATGTATCGGAGAAAGGATGTTGGACATTATTTATTGCGGGGCTCGTTTGTGGGGTTCTTTTGGAGGGAGTGGTTATTATTTTTATTGTACGGCGTAAGAAACGTTCCCGTTATCATTATACTCGTTGAAATTCAATTAATAAAAAGAACAGTAACATTTTTATGACAGCACTTTCTATTCACAATTTACATAAAACGTACAAGACGGATAAGGGCGGGTATCAAGCATTAAGAGGTATTAATCTTGATGTTGACGCTGGTGATTTCTTTGGATTGCTGGGACCGAATGGTGCTGGCAAGACGACGACCATTGGTGTTATTACTTCGTTGGTTATTAAAAGCAGCGGTACTGTGAAGATTTTTGGCAAGGATATTGATAAAGAGTTTTTGGCTGCAAGGCGCATGTTGGGGGTTGTGCCTCAGGAGTTTAATTTCAATATCTTTGAAAAAGTGGAGGATATTGTAGTACAGCAGGCGGGATACTACGGTATTGAACGAGCACAAGCTCTTAAAAATGCAGAAAAATATCTTAGAAAACTGGGCTTATGGGACAAACGGAGAAGTCAGGCGGGAGAGCTCTCTGGGGGAATGAAGAGGCGGCTGATGATTGCCCGCGGTCTTGTTCATGAACCGCAGCTTTTGATTCTTGATGAACCTTCCGCGGGGGTTGATGTAGAGTTACGCCGGGGAATGTGGGATTTTTTACAGGAGCTGAACCAGCAGGGACGAACTATTATTCTTACCACCCACTACCTGGAAGAAGCAGAACAGCTGTGTAATAAAATCGGTATCATCCATAAGGGAGAGGTTGTTGAAAATACCACGACAAGAAAACTTTTGAAAAAGCTGGATTATGAAACGTTGTTATTGGAGGTTCGAGATCCATTATCTTCTCTCCCGACAGTAGAAGGTGTATCCTTTACGTCTATTGATCCAACAACTATTGAGGTGGGAAAACCTCGTGGGGTTTCTTTTAATGACCTCTTTTCTGTTTTTAATGCAGAAGGTATTGTTGTTGAGGGAATTCGTAACAAGAGTAATCGTCTGGAAGAGTTGTTTATGCACTTTGTGGAGCAGTAGAGGCAGAGGAATAATTAAGTCTTACCTGCGGTAAATTCTCTTCTGTATATTTCGTTTTTTAGACCTGTTTGAAATTATGAAAGAATCATTTGTTGCTCTCAAGTCAATTGTACGTAAGGAAGTTATGAGGATATTTCGTATCTGGATGCAGAGTCTGGTGCCTCCAGTTATTACTGTTTCTCTCTATTTTCTTATTTTTGGAGGTTTTATTGGTTCGCAGATAAATAAGGTTGAGGGGTATAGTTATATGGCTTTTATTGCTCCCGGATTGATTATGATGTCTATTATAACCAACTCTTATTCCAATACGGTATCTTCTTTTTTTAGTGCGAAATTCCAGAGGAATATTGAGGAGTTGCTGGTAAGTCCGGTGCCGATATGGGTTATTATTATCGGCTATGTTGCAGGTGGGATGGCACGGGGGATCTGTGTTGGAACACTGGTCGGTTTAATGAGTATGTTTTTTGTTAAGTTACCGGTAAGCAATATCTTTTTTGTTCTTGTTTTTGCGCTGCTCACGAGTCTTGTTTTTTCTCTTGCGGGGATGATTAATGCCGTATTTGCCAAAAAATTTGATGATATCTCCATTATTCCAACTTTTGTCATTACCCCTTTGACCTATCTTGGCGGAGTCTTTTATTCTGTTTCCTTGCTTCCTGAATTCTGGCAGGCAGTGTCAAAAATAAACCCGATTGTTTATATGGTGAATGGTTTTCGTTATGGTTTTTTAGGGGTGAGTAGTATTAATGTCTGGCATGGCCTGGAGATGCTGATCGGTTTTAGTGTCTTTCTCTTTGTTGCTAATTATTATCTTTTGATGAAGGGACGGGGAATCCGTTCGTAGGAGGAAAAATGATACAGCTTTATCTGCGTTATGATTGCCCTTATTGCAGGAAGGTATTGCGCGCAGCGGATGCGATGGGTGCAGTAAAAGGCTCTGATTATGAGGTTATTGATGCCGCTCAAGGTACTCCTGGCCGGCAAGTTGTGCTTGATCTTGGTGGTAAGGCAATGGTCCCCTTTCTTGTCGATGGCGATCACCATATGTATGAAAGTGATGATATCATTGCCTATATGGAACGTAAACAGGTTGCATCTTAAAAAATCTCGATTGCATCCTGTCGTTCTAACCTCTCATCTAGTCATTAATGGTTGGCGAGCTCTTTTTGCCCGCTTTGGAAGATTCATCTGGTTACTCAGGAGTGTTTCTGATCGAGCAGGTAAATCTTACTCTTAGTTTTTTCCAACTTATCTTGAAACGAGTTTGAGCACCTCAACAACCAGATCGGCCATCTCTTGTGCTGCGGGGCTGTTTTTATCAAACTCCATTACAGACTGTCCTGTAATAAGGCTTTGTTTATATAGCTGGCGGTCAAAAAGAGAGGTTTCCAACACGCTGAAAGGATAGAGTTTTTCCACTGTACTACGGAGTTCCTTTGTGAGAATGGTGCCAGCCTTTAAACGGTTGAGGAGGAAGCAGCATTGCAACTCAGGATTGACCTCTGTTTTTATGATGCTAAGAGCTTTTACCGTATCGCCGGCAGCACGGATGTCCAGGGGGGATGGTTGGATAGGAATAAGGACAACATTGGAAACCGCTGCAGCAAGGTGCATTAATTCATGGCTGTGGGGAGGAGTATCAACAACGACAATATCTTCCTCCAGACGCATGATCGTCCTGTTCGGTTTATCCTGAACTTCATAGACAACCAGATTGTCCCTTTTGTTTTTGGCCAGAGTCTGGATACAGCTTCGCTGTTTATCGGTATCGACCAGTGCCACCTTATAATTTTTTGAACTACTGGCGATCATAAGAGCCATATTAATAGCTACTGTACTTTTGCCGGCACCACCTTTTTGACTTCCAATTGTTATTACCATAATTATATATATAATATTTAAAATGTCTTAAATAGGAAAATGTTTAAAAACCAATTTCTCCTATCCTTTTATCTCAGTTTGAAATATTTTGATAGGAGAAATTTTATGGAAGTAAATATTTTTGGGCTTTGTTCCGCTAACCTGGATATCTCATCAGTTCAGGTGATGTCGGGCTTGACGTTTTTTTGCGGTAAGCAATAGCAAGCGATATTTACTGTAAAAACGCTGAAGAAGACGGCACCGTATGAGCTGATCTTTGGTGAACACTTTAGCTATTTTACAAAGTAAAGTTGATATGCGTGGTTTTTGATCTTGCCACAATAATGCCCCCGCTGCTGTAGCTCTACCGATACACGAAGCTGCCCCAGAGCGGGATTTTCTATCGCAATATCGATGACGGCTTTTTCAATATGCTTCAGGACACGATTTTTTATAATCGGTTTTTTCGGTTGATCTTCAGCAGGGCTTCTTCTCCTCCGGTTTCATAGAGTTCCTTGAAGCGGTAGAAATTGTCCCGAGAATACTACATTTATTTAAGGGAGCAGATTAAATTAGAATTATTACATTTAATTGAATAAGTTCAGACCAGATCGTACACGTTGATTGCAAAATCAAGGGTTACCGGTTTTGATAGTTGTGCCAACAACAAATCCAAAACTATAGGAGG
>PDWI01002001.1_pt1 | contig 38767 bp, 33 predicted proteins | sample 1430891 | NCBI WGS metagenome assembly PDWI01 (sample SAMN01162508, study PRJNA174530) | Oral metagenome, whole genome shotgun sequencing project. | biome: Marine environment; feature: Marine mammal; material: Swab sample of the gingival sulcus; isolation source: swab sample of gingival sulcus... | reverse complement strand
CTGACGGTGTGGTAAGTGCTGGAGTGCAGGTTGCACGAGTTGCTAGTGCAGGAACGGATATTACTTGGCTAGCTGCACGAAAAGGTTTTACAGCAGGCGCTGCTAGTTTTGCTTTAGGTACCGGACGTTTAATACTACATGGCTCGCAAGCAACGGTTACGTGGTCTGCATATACGGCTAATGGTATTGAGCTAAAAACTGGTACGGAGCAACTCAGTGGAATTAAAGGAATTGACTTACCTGCACGCGCTAATTATGTGACGGTTAAGGCTGATAAAGAAATTCATGGCGGGGTAGCAGTTTCTACTAAATTAAAATCGGGTATGGGCGTAGATTGGGTGCCGTTTAATGAGAACATTTCACAATCTAGTTCCGTAGTAATTCTTAGTGAAAATTAGTTTATTGTAAAAAATCTATTTCTTCAGGCGTGGTGTGTAAAACGGATGCGAGCTGATTAGTTATTAGCTGATGTAAATACCATTCTTTATTCGGTGTATTATGTAACGTTTGCATTATGGGTAGACGGTAGAATACAATTCTACCTTTTTTTCCCGTACCTCTATCAAATGGTAAAAAACGGCTTAATACGACTCCTTTTTCCCAAGATGAAGGATCGTTTTGGGGTACGTCTAATACGGCAAAGTCGTATTTTTCTAGTTTTTCCCCTAAATGTTTCTTATATTTACGTAACTGTTTAGCTAGTAGTTCATCAAAAATACTGGCACGATTTTTCCATACGGGTAATTCGGTTGGAAATAGGGGTCCACGTAAGCCACGTCCGTGTCGATCACGACGTGGAGTTGTGCCACGGCTCGGAAAATCAGTATTTAGCATCGTTTCCAGTGTACGCTTATTCTTTGTAAGGCTGGGAAATTTCGGCGTGGTGTTCAGCGTAATTCATATTAAAACGGTAAATTAAACTATTATGGCTTATATTCGTACATGTTCTCGCAGTCAATGTGCTGAAGCCGCGGTAGCTACGATGACCTATGGATATCGTGAGGCTAGTGCGGTGGTTGGCCCCCTTTCGCCTATTCCGCAAGCTGGAGCATTAGATTTGTGTGCGGAGCATGCGCGGAATGTTACCGTGCCAGTAGGGTGGGAGCTAATTCGTTTGGCTACGGAATTTGAACCAGTTGCTCCTTCGGCAGATGATTTAATGGCATTGGCTAATGCTATACGTGAAGCATCGGAAAAAGAATTGCCACCAATCGCTCCAGCTACGCGTAATGTGAAACGTCCTATTGCAGACGTTACGCCAGAACCTACACCGCAGACTCCGAATTTTTCGGTAGTTGAGGGTGGAAAAGAAGACTAACTACTTATAGTGAATAGGGTATTTTTTGCACGGCTTGTGAAATATTAGCTTGCCGTTGGGTGGTTTGTTTCCCCTGTTGGGTTTCTACATTGTGCCGTATGGTAAGAAAAGCTGCTAGGAATTCTTCGGCTGGTGTATTCCAAGGCGGGGGTGGTGATACGTATCTTTCTACGGTCGCTGCTAACACCTGTGCCTGTTTTAAGCGTACTTCAGGCATTAGTTTATTAGCACTTTGGAAGAAATTAACTATATTTAGGGTTAAGCCACCTGGGATTGCTCGGGTTTGGGCAGTGGTCGCCCAATTTTGTAGTGGGGGTGCAATTCCTAATTGAAAATCTCGTAATTTATTTTTTGGCCAGTGTACCGCATATGTTCCCGCTAAAATATCGCCGAGTCGTTGGCTACGTTTATTAAAAAATGCGGTTGCCATAGCTAGCACTCCACTACTCGTCCAAATTTCAATTAAACCTACGGTGCTTCGCACAAAAGATTGACGCATCGTGAGTGTTCCTCCGTCACTACGTACTACCCGTACGCGTAGTAGACGTTTACCGAGCGAGCTTCCGTGTGTAAAGCCTGTGATAAGAGCGGGTATTAGCCAAAGGCAAAGGGCGGTAGTAGCGGTGGTGGTAGCGGTAGCAATAGCTCGATTTGGTTTCGGTAGTAAATTTATTATTTGCAGGAATCCCATTAACAGGAAAAAATATAGGGTGGTGTCAATTATGCCAGTCACAATGCGCGTAAAGACGGTTACGGGTGGAATCTCTAAGGCTACGGCTTCGCCCGTAATAATTTCATCTCCGAGATAACCTTGCACTTTTAGCTGTTGCATCGTGTCAGCATTTCTTTCCATGCTTTAAGGGTAACGAGAAAAAACATAACGGCACAAGTTTTATTTCTGAATGTGCCGATTTGGGAGAAAACTTTATATAATCTTGCGATTTTAGATAAATGTGGCAAAGTGGAGAGGTGGACTCTTTAGCATTTGAAAAGAATCATGATGATGATTGGCAACGTTTGGCACAGTTGGCAAAACGTAACCGTTTAACCGGTGCTGAAAGTGATGAGTTTATTCAGTTATATCAGCGTACGGCGGGTGATTTAGCCTATTTGCGAACCAATGCTCCTGATCCGGAATTGATTTTGCGTATTTCTGCAATTTTAGCTGCGTCTCGTTCTAAAATTACCGCGTCAAATAAAAATTTCAAAAATGCTACTTACGATTTTTTTATGCAAACTCTACCTTTAGCTTTTTATCGGATACGTTGGTGGACGTTGGCAATAACTATCTTATTTGTAGCGGTTTCTAGCGCGGTTTTTGTTTCTTTTTTGCTTAATCCCAATATGCTGGAATTATTGGGTTCTCCCGGTGAACTTGATCAATATGCTAATAAAGCCTTTGCAGCTTATTATAGCGAGTATCGGCATTCTGATTTTTCAGCTCTGGTGTGGACTAATAATGCGTGGATTGCCCTGCAATGTGTGGCAGGGGGAATTACGGGAATATTTCCTATTTTTGTGTTGGGGCAAAATGCTATGGGTTTAGGGCAAGCTGCGGCAATTATGGAAAGTCGTGATGTTTTAGATCTATTTTTTCAGTTGATTTTACCGCACGGGCAATTGGAGCTATGTTCAATTTTTATTGCGGGTGGAGCGGGCTTAAAAATTTTCTGGACCTTTATAAATCCGGGTAGATTACCACGGGTGCAGGCTTTGGCGCGTGAAGGTCGGCAAACCATACTTGTAGGTATTGGTTTAATTTTTGTTTTATTTATTTCGGGACTTGTAGAAGGTTTTATCACCCCGTCATTCCTGCCTTGGTGGTTAAAAATTTTATTGGGGTCACTGGTATTTTTGGCTTTTTGGGTGTGGGTTATGGTGTGTGGTCGTAATGCCCTACGTAATAATATTTCTGCAGATCAGGCAGAAGAAGAAATTGGTTGGACGGTAGAATACGCCTAGAGTTTTCCCTGCGCTTTGAGATTAAGGTAAGTGTCGGCAATGTGTGGGGGTAACGTATCTTGTGTTCCAGTTACGACTATTGCACCGAGTCGATTAAGTTCTTTAGCAACCGCATCCTTTTCTATTTTGGTGCGACTTTGTGCAATATTGGTAAAAATATTTGGATCTTTTATCTGTGTGGGTAGTGCATTTTCGTCATCTTGTAGTGAACCGATAATTACTTTATGAGTACGGGTCATAGCTGGTAGAACATTTAAGAGCCCATCAGAAATGGAGGTTAGACTCATTGTCGTTAAAATAATTATAAGTGCGGGATTTTTAGTTAATTGTCTAATTTCCGAATATCCAACTTGCCAGTCTGTGGCAGATAAAACTGGATTAACATCAGCTAGCATTTGGGCCATATTATGCATAATATGAGGGTCATTATCGCTGGATAGTCGCCCCTGTATTTTAGTGTCTAGGGCCCGTAAATTTATTTTATCTCCAGCACGTTGTACTAAAATTCCAGTTAGTAGGGCAGTATCAATAAAAGTGTCAAAAGCAGGATCTTTGCCGATACGCATTGCTCCTGCTCGTCCTGAATCTAATACAATTACTACCTGCCGATCGCGTTCTGGACGCCAAGTACGTACCACTGTCGTGCCTAGTCGGGCAGTGGAACGCCAATCAATAGCACGAACGTCATCGCCAGCAACGTATTCACGTAGTGAATCAAATTCGGTGCCTTGCCCTCGTACTAAAAGTAGTGCTCGCCCTTCTAATTCTTTGAGTCGTTTTAGGCGTGAAGGGAGGTGTTTTTTTGCTTTAAAAGGAGGTAAAACACGTAATTCCCAGTTTGTGGGAAAAGAACGTTGCCGTCCCGCAAGCTGTAAAATCCCATTGGTACGAATTGTAAGGTGCTGGGAAAATATAGTTCCGCGTCGTTTTGGAGTAAGTGTATAGCTAAGGTCTTGCTTTCCGCCTGCTGGTAAAGTGAAATCTTGTATATCTGGTTGTACTCCGGCAGAAGGAGGCCACACTTCACGCATACTTCCTTTAATACGTCGGTTTTGCGGATTAGCTAGGGTTATTGTTTCTGTTATTCCAGTATTGGTTTTAGTAAACGTGGGGGCGTCACGGTTAATAAGAATTTTTTTTGGAGAAACTGCCGTTACTACATCAATTAGACACAGAAGCAGAAGCACTACGTGAAATCCTAGTAGTACCCACATATTTAGCGTTAGTAATGCTACTAAAATTCCCAGTAATGATACGAACGCGGCGGTAGGGCGAATATACATTAGCGTGGTACCGGCACGGTCGTTAAAATCATTTGCAATACTTGTTCGGAATTTAATCCGTCTAATTCGGCATCTGCATGTAGTTTAATACGGTGTGCAAATGCTGGTATTACAAAGGTTTTAATATCGTCTGGAATTACGTAATCACGTTCATTTAACCATGCCCAGGCTTGAGTAATGCGTAAAAGGGCGGTTGCACCACGCGGTGATACGCCTAATTGGACGGTAGCTGCATCGCGAGTAGCGCGTACCAAGTCTACGATATAGTCCAGTAAGGCTTGATGTACGCGTACGTTGCGGACTTCTGTACGAGCTTTAAGTAGGTCGTGGGCATTGGCTACTTTTTGAATATGAGCGGTTGTTAAATCGGAGGGATTAAACTCTCCTGCATGCCTGCGTAGAATTTCAATTTCTGCATCACGTTCGGGCAGGGGCATAATCACTTTCATAAGAAAACGATCCAGCTGTGCTTCGGGCAGGGTGTAGGTTCCTTCGTATTCAATTGGATTTTGGGTGGCTACTACCGTAAAAGGAGCGGGTAGTTGGCGTGGTTCACCGTCAATTGTGATTTGGTGTTCTGCCATTGCTTCTAGTAGTGCCGATTGGGTTTTTGGGGGAGTACGGTTAATTTCATCCGCGAGGAGCACATTGGTAAATAGTGGTCCTTTGCGGAAAGTGAATTGGGCGGTACTGGCATTGTAGATGAGTGAGCCAGTTAGGTCGCCGGGCATCAAATCTGGTGTGAACTGTACACGTTTATTTTCTAAATCTAGCGCACTGGATAAGGCCTTAACTAAGAGGGTTTTTGCTGTTCCGGGCACGCCTTCTAGGAGAATGTGTCCATCGCATAGTAAACCAATTAGGATTGCATTTACGGCGGTTTCTTGCCCAACTACGGCTTTAGCAATTTCTGTTCGTACCGCATTTAATTTATTACTGCTATTAGCTTGTTCAGTAGAGTTTATGGCAGATTTGAAATTATCTAGGATCATAGGAAATATCCTTTTCTATATTTTTGAGTTCTTGTTCTAGTATATATAATTCTTTTTTATTATTTATGGCTTGGTCGTATAGCAAATTAGCAATTTCTGTTTCGGATTTTCTGCTAATTTGCGTTATTGCTCCAATAATTTCCGTTTTAGAGCTATTTGCTCGAATTCCAATTTTATTTGCAAATTTACTAATAAATTCAGCGCGTAGGATAGTTGCTAAATGTGTGTAGTCATTACTGCGGGAATATAGTTTAGCTCGTCCCAGATCGGTTTCTCCGGCAGGAACGATTACCGGTAAGGGCTCGGCTACGAGTTTACCAAAACGCCGCCAAACTACGACGCTATACCATAGTCCAGATAGCATTAACGCCACAAATAGGAAGTATAGCCAGAGCATTCCGTCTATTCTGGGAGTTTCGGGATTAGTATATGCATCTTTACCCCGATATTGTTCAATCCAGAATAATTGTTTGTGTTTTCCTAGCTGATGCAGAGCAAAGGCGGCATTTCCAGCTTTGGTTAGGTTTTGATTCATAAAGGTTTCCCCCGCGCCAAAAAAGTGGAGTTTGGGATTATCGGCAGGGGTGAGCCAAGTGGGATATTTGTTTTTTAGGAAACAGCCAGTATCTCCATCTTCTAAATCAAAGAATACTTTTGCTGGAGTGATATATTTTGCGCTTTGTGCTCCTTGTTCGTCGCATTGGGCGGCAATTTTATTGGGAGTTGGAATTTCTACTAGTTGGTTATATATTTCCCAGTCATATAGGTCAATCGTGTCATTATTTACTATTACGATTATTTCCGCCTTGGACTTTAAGATTAGGGTAATTTCATCGGTAGATAATTCGTCAGGGTTGGTTACTAAAACGGTAGCTTCAGCGGTAATTTTTTTTAGTTGTTTTTCTTGCGTGGTGTGTATTACCTGTACTCCATGTGTTTTGAGTATGGTTGCCAGGGCTTCTGCACCGGTTTTAGTGGTGGAATTTGGGGCAAGTGGGCGTTTGTTGTCATGTTCTATTAACATCATATTTGCTAAAGCTGCCAGTCCAATTAGAATCGCAAAAATAATGCTAAAAATAATTAAACCGTTTCTATTTTTTGCTTTTTGCCCCATGATTAGCTCTTTTTCTCGGCTTGTAGCTTGGCTTGGTATTCGGCTTTCTGCGTGATTTTGCGTAGCGGTAGTTCTTGTGTAATCCGCATTAGTTCAGTGCTGTGCTGTAAGAAAGTACTGTTTGCGGTTTCTTTAGCGTAGTACAGTCGATTAAAATTGCTTGCATTTTCATATAAAAGTGCTTGATTTCCAATGGTGTTGCTAGCATTGTGGGCGGCTTCTATTGCGGTCATTCCGGGTTTTAATAGAATGTATTGACGTTCATCAAGTAGGCGAATTACTCCCCGGAATTGTTCAATAATTGCTAGTTCCAGATTGTTATCTTGTAAGGCTTGTTCGGCAGCGTTAAAGAGTTCGGTGGAATTACGAGTATCGTCAAAGAAGGCTGGTGAGCCAGTGCTATGGTTATGTGCTTTATGGGCGTTATGAGTTTTGAAATATTTATATAAAAAATATAAGAGGACGATAAGTATTAGAATGACGAGGGTCAGCGTAATAAGGTCACTTATTCCTAATTTTCCTCCGCCCAGTTGCGGAAGCTGTAAATGCCTGTTGATCCAGTCTACTATTTTTTCAATAAGACTTTCTTCATCAATATATTTTGTTTTTGATAATTCTTTTTCTGCCCATTTACGGGCAGTGTCATCATCGGGAATAAGCGGTGGAGCAAAAATCATGCTTGGGTAGCCTCATATAATAGCTGTTGATGGAAGTTTTCCCGTTTGAAACGCATGTTTACGTAGATTATGTTAATCATTGCACCATAAATTGGAACTATGCTGGCAAAGATTAGTGCCTGCGATAAAATCATTGCCGAAGATAGTAAAAAGTTAGCTCCTCCAGCGACTACAAGTGCTGACACACCTGCGTTTATGCCCATGGGTAAAATCATTACCATTTGTGCTAGCAGACCGGTAAGCCAGTAGGTGCCTAAAATGTGCCAGAAAGAACCAGTTGTTAGTTTCCAAGAGCGTTTCAAGCCGGCAATTGGTCCAATATCTTCGGCAACCATGGCTGGTATTGCTACTATAAATTTTAGGGAAATAATAAAGAGCAGTACCGTAATAGTAATTATTACTAGCACACTCACTAAAATTACAAAGCCATTATTATCAGAGCTGGCAATGGCGGCTATGGCGATAATTATGCTGGCTATGAGGGCTGTGAGCATAAGCATCTCCAAAGCTATTAAGCCTAGAAAGCGTAGTAACAGTTTGCCAAATTTAGGTAGCGTTAAATTAAAGGCATCCATAAATGATACTTTGTGCCCGCGTACCGATACTAGAGTTACTCGCGTAGTGAGTATGCCAATTAAGACCAGTTCCACTAGAACTGTGAGGAAATAGAGGGGAACAGAAAATGCGAAAAATCCTCCCAGATTAGCGTCATCAAAGTTTGCGGAATTCTGGAATGAATTTAAGAGATTTGTTTGTGTATTTTGGAATGGCACTAGTGCAAATGTGCGTAATGTAGTTACCACTCCAATAATGGCAAAGGGAACTAGGATGTAGGCAATTGGATTGAATTTAATTACGCGGAGCATGGCGTCTAGGGTATCTATTATACCCAGTGGGCGCATCGGAATTACGGTTTTCCAGCCAGAAGTAAATGCTTGCGTTCGCGTATCTGCTTGGCCATATTGTCCATAGGCTCCCGTGGATGGATTTTGCCCTTGTGGTGGTTGAGAAGTGTTATAACCTTGCGGTTGCACATTATTGGGATGAGGAAAATTTTGCCCATAGTTTGGTGGGTTTTGCCCATAAGGATTATTTGTGTAGGGTTGTGCGGTATTAGCTGGTGGAAAATTGTGTGTAGTGGGTTGCCCAGTTTGGGGATAAACTGGCTGGTTGCCCTGTATATAAGGATTTTCTGATTTTGGTGTGGGTGGAGTTGGGGGAATGCTTTGCCAATTTTGCTCGCTGTTATCCTGTTGCCAAGGATTTGGGTTATTCATTTGTTCTCCTCATATACAGCAAATTACCAAATATTTAATACTGCAAAATGCTAACAGTTGTATAGCTATATATTATAGTGTTTATGTAAACTATACATAGTTGTAGCGAGTTAAAGAGAATAAAATTATGAATCAGCGAATATTAGTAGTAGATGACGATCCGGGTATTTCCGAAATGGTGGCTATTTTACTGGAGTCTGAAGGTTATGAAGTCACGGTATGTGCCAATGGTTCTAGTGCGTTACCGCTATTTCGTAATGAACGTCCAGATTTAGTTTTGCTTGATGTTATGCTTCCGGGTTTAGATGGAGTTTCAATTTGTCGTTTTTTGCGTGAAGAATCAGATGTTCCCATTATTATGATGAGTGCAAAAACTGATTCAGTAGATGTGATTGCTGGTTTGGAAGCGGGGGCGGACGACTACGTCAATAAGCCTTTTGATAATTCTATTTTATTAGCACGTGTAAAAACGCGGTTGCGTCGGCAAGAACCAGAAGCTGAAGTTTTCAAGATTGCGGATTTAACTATTGATTTGACTGCTCATGAGGTGCGTCGTAATGGTGAATTATTACATTTGACTCCGTTGGAATTTGAGTTATTAACCGTTTTGGCACGTAAGCCGTTCCAAGTCTTTTCCCGTGAAGAGTTGTTGGAAATTGTGTGGGGTTATCGGCATATGGCAGATACGCGTCTAGTTAATGTACATATTCAACGTTTGCGTGCCAAGGTGGAGCGAGATCCAGAAAATCCGGAAGTCGTTTTGACGGTTCGGGGTGTTGGTTATCGTGCGGGAGCAGATAAAAGCTGATGGTAACGTATTCCTTGAAGTTGGGGAATGATCAGCGTTCTAATAGTGGTTTATTTGAGCGTTTGTTATTTTTTGTTGATGAGTTGCAGGCTCGTTGGCGTGCTTCATTACGTTTACGTATTATCATTGTGATTTTATTGGGTGGAACTTTCGGGCTTCTACTTACTGCTTTAATCGTAACTACACAGATTCGGGTTACTATTTTTGATCGGGTTGTGAATAGTAGTGTAGAGCAGTTTTCTGCGGATTTGTCATCAGTAGATGAAAAATTCATCTCGGGTTCTTTTGCACAGAAGGGTCAAGCGCAACAATTTGCTAATGAATTAGTTGCTAAAATGTACGATTCCGATAATGGGGTTGTGGGTGTGGCACTTTTGGGTGTGGGTCAAGGTAAAAATAAAACCTATAATATCGTAGATACTACGGTTGCTTCGGCTATTGACATTCGTCCCCTTTTATCGGCGGAGATGCGTTCGGAAGTACATTCTAAAAATTCTATTGCGTGGCAATCTATTAGCATTAAAAATGAACAGGGCGATAGTGTGCCTGCGGTTCTTATGGGTGCAAAGTTGGTTAGTGTAGATAATTATGAACTGTATGCACTGTATTCTTTAGAAAAGCAAGAAGAATTAGTATTGCTGGTGTATCGGGCACTTTTGGTGGTTTTTATTTTAATGTTTTTCTTTTTGCTGGTTTTGACTGTAATTTTATTAAAAATGATTTTACGTCCAATTACGGAAGTGTCAAATAGTGCTTCACAACTTGCACAGGGTAATTTTGATACGCGTATGGTGGTACGAGGTACGGATGAATTTGCTTCTTTGGCAAAGTCTTTTAATAGTATGGCCAGTTCGTTACAAGATCAGTTTATGGCATTGGAAAAAATGTCTACGTTGCAAACTAATTTCGTGTCGGCAGTATCGCATGAGTTGCGTTCTCCGGTAACCACTATTCGTATGGCCGGGCAGTTGCTTTATGATAAGCGGGAAGAGTTGCCGTCAGCCTTAAAGCGTAGTGTGGAGTTGCAATACGATCAGGTGAATAATCTGGATACGATGTTGTCGGATTTGTTAGAGATTTCTCGTTATGATGCGGGTGCTATGGAGTTGGCAACGGAGAAAGTTGATCTGGGCTCAATCGTGGCGCGAGTTATGGAAATATGTGCTCCTTTAGCACAAGAGAATGGGGTGGAAGCTAAATTAAATTTAGTTGGAGATACTACTGCGGAGGTTGAGCCACGTCGCATTGAGCGGATTGTACGTAACTTAGTAGTAAATGCTTTGGAGCATGCGGACGGAAATCCGGTTGAAGTTACCGTGCAGGGTAATGATACTGCGGTGGGTGTGGAAGTTCTTGATCACGGTGTGGGTATGACTTTGGAGCAGGCTAATCACGTATTTGATCGTTTTTGGCGTGCGGATAGTTCGCGGGTGCGTAAGACTGGTGGTACTGGGCTGGGACTTACTATTGCACGTGAAGATGCACGGCTTCATGGGGGTGCTTTGGAAGTAACTGGTGAGTTGGGAGTGGGTTCGGTATTCGTGCTTACCGTTCCGAAAGTCTTGGGTTCTGAATTTGTTAAGCCTATTGTATTGCCCGTGTATGAAACTACTGATGCGATGGTAGATTCTGAGGAAGTGGAGTAAGGATTATGCGTAATATTAAAATCTTTACGTTACTTTTAATTTCAGCATTGTTTTTGGCTTCGTGTGGAGCGTTGCCGCGTACTGGAAATGTGCATACGGTTTCGCGTAAAGCTAATAGTTCCTCTAGCGAAGTGGTGTTTGATCTAACTGGCCCGGCAGTGGGAGCATCACCAGAAGAAATTGTGCGTGCTTTTTTGCGGGCAGCGGCGGTTGGGATTACTGATAATTATGCGATTGCAAAACAATTTTTGACTCCAGCAGCTGCCAAAGAGTGGAATCCACAAGCGCGAGTACGGGTGCTTGCTGATGATGATGTGCAAAACGTAGAAAAGACTGCTACGGGTGCATTGAAGGTGGTATCTCAAGCAGTTGGGTATCTTGATAACACCGGTCACTATATGCAGAGTGCGGAAAATTCTTTGGTACAAAATGAGTTTACGTTAATTCGTAGTGAATCTGGACAGTGGCGTATTGCCTCGTTAGCGAATGGGGTGTCTATGTCGGAAACTCTATTCAATTTTCTTTACAAGAAAGCAACTTTATATTTTGTAACTAACAATAATAACAGTGCTTTAATTCCTGATGTGCGGTGGTTTCCAGCAGAGGGTTTTTTAACTCATATCGCACAGGGAATTTTAGATGGAGCTTCTCCGTGGTTAAAAAATGCGGTCTATGATTTTATGCCTGCTAATGCGAAGCTGGAAAATGGAGTGGTTATTGATGAAAATTCGGTAGCTACGGTAGATCTGTCCAATAAGGCTTCTTTACTTAATAAAGAGCAACAGTTATTGGCGGAGGTGCAATTTCGTAATAGTTTAGTGTCTTCGGGTCAGGTAAAAGATATTGATTTAAAGATTGTGGGTCAATCGCTTAAAACTAAGAAAAAGCTAGATCTGTCTATCTACCCTTATAAGACTGCTTCTTTATTTGTTTTGCGTGATGGTGTGCCTGTGCAATTGACGGAAGGTAAGTCTGTTGCATTGTTGGATAAAGGGCAAATTAAATCATTGGCTTTTACTGATTTGGCAATTAGTTATGCAGATAAGGCACGTTTTGGTGTAGCGTTGGGAAATTCGGGTAAAGACTTATATTATTTAGATTTTGCCAATAAGCAGGTGCGTTCTTTGGCTGCGGGCAATTCATTCGTTAAACCTTCCATTGATTTATATTCCTGGGTATGGAGTGCTAATGCGGATGCTAAAGGAAAATTGTTAGCTATTAACGCGGTTTCGGGTAGGAAACTAGTTTTATCGGTTCCTAGTCTAGGGACGGCCAATGTTAAAGCCTTAATGGTTTCACGTGAGGGTAGTCGTCTTGTGGTGTCTTATGTGGTAAATGGACAAAGTAAATTAGCAATATTTGCTATTTCCCGTAATGTAAAAAATATGCCCACTTTGCTGGGAGAGCCTTTAGAAGTGGGGCAGGGTCTTAGTGGAATTAGTGATTTTGCTTGGATTAGCGATACGGAATTAGCTTTATTGGCAAAACGCCCAGTAGATGTAAAAAAACGTTTGTATGTGCTAGAAATCGGGGGCGATATGACCGCGGTTAATTTAGTAGATGAAGCGGTAGAGCTGACGGCAGGTCGTGGGAAAAATTCTTTAATTATTATGTCTAAAAATGGGATTCTGTATGATTTTTCTGCGGGTTTGTGGAAGGTAATTGCTTACGGTGTGGATTCGCCGGCATTCCCGGGTTAATTTTAGGTTTTTCCACAATTTTTTGTAGTAGATATTTTACCCCCAAAGTGGGGTTAATTGGTTTTTTACTTTATATTTAATCCCATACTAAATACGTGTTATGTAGGATTTTGAAAAATATTCTTTTAGATTTTTTAGATCTTTTGTATCCGCAGTTTTGTGTGGGTTGTGGGGTTTGGGATACCGCTTTATGTATACGGTGTATAGCAAAATTTTCAGTGTTTAGGCCGGTTTCCTACGTGCATTTACCATTGTTGAACGAAGTGGGAGCGGGTGATGACGTTTTAATTTCCCTTTTTCCAGTATTTTCGTTAGGTGTTTATCGAGATGTTTTGGCTTCTATTGTGCGTAGTTGGAAGAATTCTAATTCTGCAGAATTGGACGCAAAAGTTGGTGCATTGTGTCAAAGTGTTTTGATGCGGGCTAATAAGCCTATTTCTGCATATTTTCCCGCTACTTCTAGTGGGCGAAAGCTGGTGATAATGAGTGTACCTTCTGCTTGGCAACGGCGACATGCGGATAGATTGGTTGCACAAAAGTTGGCGTGGAATATTGCTTCTTATTTTAATTTGGAATACGTGGATGCTTTGTATCGGCAGCAGCCTTTTCATTCTTACTTTCGTCAGCTTTTTCCTTCGCGTTTTAGACCCGCCTCTTGGCAGGTACGTTTAGCTAAACAGTATTTGCCACGAGTGCAAAAAAATCTGGTTAATTTTGATGTAATTTTAGTGGATGATGTAACTACTTCCGGGGCAACTCTTTTGGGGTGTGCTCGTGCGGTTTCTTTGCAAGGTGGGCAGGTTGTGGGGGCTTTTGTGTTGGCAAATTCTGAAAAACATTAACACTATCGGTGGTGTTTTGAGTCACAAAATAGTGTATATTGGAGGTACTAATTTAATCCTAGACTTTTTGGAGGTCATTATGGAGTACGTAGTCCAAGGACGTAATGTAGAGGTTTCGGAACGTTTTCGCACTCACGTTAAAGAAAAATTAGCTAAGGTTGAACAGTTTGCCCCGAAAGCACAACGGGTGAACGTAGAAATTATTCATGAGAACAATCCGTCGCAGGCAGAAGTTTCGGAGCGAGTAGAAATTGCAGTTCATGATAAAGGTCCAGCAATCCGTGCAGAAGCTGCAGCCGGTGATCGTTATTCGGCACTTGACCTTGCCACGCAAAAATTGATTGAGCAGTTGCGACGTGCTCATGAGCGGCATACTCATCATCGTAAAACGAATGCTAAACGAGATTTGAAAGTGGTGGAGTTAGATTTTGCAGCGCTCTTATCGGCGGCGGCAGAACAGGAAGAAGTGGTAAAAGAAATAGACGTTCCCAAGGTGGGAGAAATTGTAGAAACCCAACTTGGTGATTCGCCTGTTGTAATTCGGCAAAAGACGCATGAAGCTAAGCCAATGTCGGTAGATCAAGCACTATATGAAATGGAATTGGTTGGCCATCCGTTCTATCTCTTTATTGATGCGCAGACGATGCAACCGTGTGTAGCTTACCGTCGGCGTGGTTGGACGTACGGAATTATTCGACTTGATGTGAATGCGGAGGACTAAAAATATTGTTTTAGCAGTGGGTGGCGAGTAGGTAGTAATCTACTCGCCACTTTTATATTTACGGCAGGTGCCTAATAATTAGTATGATTAGGGCAGAGTGTTTTTATAGAAGGGGTTTTCGTGGAGAATCGTCCATTACAAGTAGCTGTTATTGGTGCTGGTCCTGCCGGTATTTATGCGTCTGACATTTTAGCTAAAGCAAATGTAGATGTGCGTATTGATCTGTATGAAAAAGTTCCTGCACCCTATGGTTTGGTTCGCTACGGTGTAGCTCCCGATCACCCGCGTATTAAGCAAATTATTAAGGCGCTTTATAATATTTTGCAACGTGGTGATATTCGCCTTGTGGGTAATGTGGAAGTTGGTAAAGATATTACTTTTGCTGAATTGCGTGCCCACTATGACGCTATTATTATTGCTACGGGTGCAGATCGGGATCGTCCCTTTGTGGTTCCTGGTTCGGATTTGCCCGAAGTTTATGGAGCTGCTGATTTTGTGTATTGGTATGATGGCCATCCAGATTATCCGCGTACGTGGGACTTAAATGCAAAAGAAATTGCGGTTTTGGGTGTGGGTAATGTGGCGCTTGATGTGGCACGTATATTGGCAAAGCATCCGCAGGATTTAATGCAAACTGAAATTCCCGAAAATGTGGCACAGGGTTTACAGGCATCTCCAGTAACTGATGTGCACGTTTTTGGGCGACGCGGACCGGCGCAGGTAAAGTTTAGCCCAATGGAATTACGTGAGTTGGGTGAAGTGCCCGATGTGGATATTATCGTTTATGAAGAAGATTTTGATTATGATGAGGCCTCGGAAGCTGCGGTGGAATCTACCAAAATGACACGTTTAGTGGTAAACACTTTAACGGATTATTTGTTGGAGCAAGAAGAGCCAAAAACTGCGTCACGGCGTATTCATTTGCATATGCTACAACAGCCTGCAGAAATTTTAGGTTCGGAACACGTGCAGGGTATTCGTATGGAACGTACGGCTTTGCAAGGAGATGGCACGGTTGCAGGTACGGGTGAATTTATTGACTATCCGGTGCAGGCGGTATATCGGGCAATGGGTTATTTCTCTTCTGCTATTCCCGGTGTGCCTTTTGATACTGAAAATGGAGTTGTGCCAAATGTGGCTGGACGGGTTACGGACGGGGTAGCAGGCGAGGTAGTTACGGGCGCTTATGCTACTGGCTGGGTAAAGCGTGGTCCGGTAGGTTTAATTGGGTCTACAAAATCGGATGCGCAGGAAACTATTGCCAATCTTGTGGCTGATTATGACGCTGGTAAATTGCAGGCAACTACTGCGGAAGTTGGCTGGGATGCAATGCGGGAAGTGCTTAATAGCAAAGGCGTTCGCTACACTAATTGGCAGGGTTGGGAACTGTTGGAAGAGTACGAAAAATCTCTCGGTGCTGCTGTGGGACGTGAGCGTATTAAGGTTGTGGAACGCGATACGATGACCGCCATTTCACGTAATGAACCACATGACAGAAAATTGTATTAAATAGCTGGCAGATTATTTACCTAAGCCCCTAAAATACCTAAACCTCTAAGTTACCTAAGGTGCTAAATTACATCAGCCCCTAAGTTATGCAGGCACTAAGTTAATTAAGATGGGTTTAGCGATAGTTTACGAACTGTAAAGCAACCTCTAGCTTAGAATTTTTTAGTAATGCGATTACTTCTTGTAGGGAATCACGAGATTTAGAAGAAACGCGTATTTCAGCTCCTTGGATTTGTGCTTTTACGTTTTTAGGCGCATTTTCGCGGATTAGCTTGGTAATTTTTTTGGCGTTTTCTTGGTCTATGCCTTCTTTCAGGTTGGCTATTAAGCGATATTCTTTGCCCTGTGCTTTGGGTTCACCCTCGCCCACGTCTACCTGTTTTAGGGAAATACCACGGCGAATTAGTTTGCTTTGTAAAACGTCCCAGACGGCTAGGGTACGTTCGGGAGTATTGGCGATCATGGTGATGCTTTCTCCGTTTAGAGTTACGGATGCACCCACATTTTTGAAATCGTAACGGTTCACAATTTCTTTTGCAGCTTGATTGACCGCGTTATCAACTTCTTGTTGATCGTATTTAGAAACGATATCAAATGAAGAATCTGCCATAATATTCCTTTCAGTCCCTGCCATTTTAATAAAATGTGATAAGAATGGCATCATAATTTGCGTATTAAGTTTGACATCATACCCACCTAACCCGCTAATCTTAATGGGCAAAGAAATTTATTTCTAGGCGGGTTGACCGAGCGGCCAATGGTATCTGACTGTAAATCAGACGCGTAATGCTACGGGGGTTCGAATCCCTCACCCGCCACGGTGCTTATATATTAGGTTGCGTGACTATTTTCACCAGCTCTAATTCATTGTTTGCTGGCTAATAACCAAATAACTTTGATAAGCTAGCCAACGCTGCCCCGATAGCTCAGTCGGCAGAGCGTCTCCATGGTAAGGAGAAGGTCAAGGGTTCGATTCCCTTTCGGGGCTCGGTTCATTTTTTAAGTCATTAAATGATGGTTTAAAAGATGGCATTGAGGCGGGGTAGCTCAGTTGGTCAGAGCGCACGACTCATAATCGTGAGGTCGCGGGTTCAAACCCCGCCCCCGCTACTGTAAAATAGGAGCGAGAAGCACCAGCTTCTTAAACTGAACGAAGGAAAAGGATCGTGGCTAGTAAGTCTCAAGATGTTCGCCCGAAGATTACCCTCGCATGCGAGGTTTGCAAAGAGCGCAACTATATTACTAAAAAGAACCGTAGAAATACTCCAGATCGTTTAGAAATGAAGAAGTATTGTCCACGGTGTAGAAAATCGCAAGTACATCGGGAAACCCGATAGATCTTTTACACAACTCTTAACCTCCGCTTTTGCGGAGGTTTTGTGTTTTCTGGCTATAATTTGGTTATGACTTCTAATAAACCAATCGTATTCGGTGGGGATTTACCATTTGCTGGTGATGTGCCAGATGTTGGTGATTTGCCCGTATCGCCGGTACTTTCTATGCGTTATCAAGAAAATGCTGATACGCTTGCGCAAATGACCACGATTGGCATTGGTGGCAAGGTAGCTAACATCGTCTCGTCTACCACGGAAAATGATTTTATTGCGGGTATTTTAGAAGCCGATGCGCAAGGTCTGCCGTTGTTAGTACTCGGTGGCGGTTCCAATATTTTGCCAAATGATGCGGAGTTTGCGGGAGTGGTCGTTCGTGATTTACGGAACCGCATTGAGCTATTAGAACAAAGCCCGTGTACGGGAGCAATAGTGCGTGTGAGTGCGGGCACTCCGTGGGATCAGGTAGTGACGACTGCTGTTACACAAGGTTGGTTGGGTATTACGGGTCTGTCTGGTATTCCCGGTACTATGGGTGGGGCCGCGGTGCAAAATATTGGTGCGTACGGACAAGAAATTTCTAAAGTAATTGCAAGCGTGCGTACTTTTGACCGTGAAACTAAAACTCAGCGTACTTTTTCTAGTGTGGAATTGGATTTTGCTTATCGTACTTCGCTATTAAAACGGTCTATCGGCGGGGAGTGGGGTTATTCGCCACGTTGGATTGTTTTAGATGTGACTTTGCAATTGCGTTTGGGTACGTTATCTGAACCAATTCGCTATCAACAACTCGCACAGAGTTTGCACGTGGAAGCGGGAGCGCGTGTACCTCTTTGGGAAATGCGCGAAGCGGTGCTCGGATTGCGCCGTAGTAAAGGCATGGTGTTGGATAATGCGGATCGGGACACCTATTCGCTCGGTTCTTTTTTCACTAATCCAGTTTTGTCTGCGGAACAGGCGACTAATTTACCTCCTGATGCTCCAAAATATGGTTTGGCGGATGCGGTAAATCTTATTGGTGCAGCTGTGCCCGACCGTAGTGGGCAAATTAAAACTTCTACTGCTTGGCTTATTGCTAATGCTGGGTTTAAGCCGGGATACGGTTTGCCAGCCGCCGCATCACTATCAACTAAACACACTTTAGCTTTAACTAATCGCGGTGGGGCAACTGCCACGCAAATTTTAGCACTGGCCGCGGAAATACGCGCGGGTGTGCGGGAAAAATATGGTATTGATTTAGTTCCTGAACCAATTATTATGGGCTGATATGAACGCTATTTCTAATGCGGAAAAAGAACGTCAAGATTTGGCAGTGCTTACAAGTTCCCGTGTGGCAAATATGTTGCGGGTGGCTTTTAGGGGGCAGGGAACTTTGCGTTCGTGGGCGTTACATAAGGTGCATCATCGCCCAGGTGCAGGAGTTTCGGTGGGCTATACCGTAATTATTGATAATGCGGATACTGGCGTGCGTAAAAATCTATATGTGGTGGCTTCTACGGCAAAAATTCCTGCTTGCTCTATTCCGAATTTACGACATTTAAGTGCGGGAGAAACGAAAGTGGCACTTTGGGAATATCCCTACGATCCGTTACTTCCAGCTTTACCTACTGCTTGCAATCCCGAAAAAATGCGGGAGTTGGTGGGGGAGCCTGTAGAGTTAGAGTTACTGGGGTATCGCCCTACTCGGCGGGCGGTGGTGCGCGTAAATCGTGAAAATAAATTCCCGCTGTATGCAAAGGTTGTGCCCTTGTCAGAGCAGGATGATTTGGTGCGACGGGTAGCGTTAATGGCAGAAACTAGTATTCCTACTCCGACTTTAGTGGCTCAGCATGATGGTTTGGTACTTTTAACGCAGGTGTCGGGAGTGCCTTTAGTGCAACTTTTTGCCAATGTAAAACGCAGCGACCCGAATTTACCAAAATTACTTAATCACTGTTTTTTCTCGCTTTCTAAAACGCTTAGTGCTTTGCCACGTACTGCTTTGCAACTTCCTGCCCGTCCCGCTTGGGTGGATCGTTGTGAACAGTATGCGCAGGCGGCCGCGGCGGTACTTCCTGAAGTGGCAGAACGTTGCTATGCATTAGCGCGCGATATTAGAGCCGTGCTCAAAACGGCAGATATGGGTGCGCTTGTGCCCACACACGGAGATTTTTATGAGGCAAATATTTATGTAGATCCAACTACGGGTACGGTAAGTGGCTTGTTGGATTTAGATTCTTTGGGTGCGGGTTATCGGGTAAACGATTGGGCATGTTTGCTTGCACATCTGTCAGTGTTGTCTAGCTTAGCTCCGCATAAATATAAGATTGTGGATGAGGTCGTAAATAGTTGGTTTAATCGTTTGTCGGGATCTTTGGATTCGGTGGCATTGGCGGCATCTACTGCGGGGGTGGTGTTGTCCTTAGTTGCGGGTGCGGGGCAGGGAGGCATGCCGCAAAATACGCAGGCACGCAATCGGCTTCGTATTGCGGAAAATTGGCTTATACTTGCGCAAACTGAATTATTGGCACGGCAAAATGGCATTTAATGCTGGCGTTAGTTAAATTTTAATTCCGATATTAACTACATTTTGGCATTAACTAAATTGTATGCCGTTTTAACCTGGTTTAAGCAAATAGTTTTAACGCCGTTTTAAGCAAAAAGCTCTTGTAACCGTTTAATGCCTGCTATTAAATCTTCATCGGCTAGGGCGTATCCTAATCGTAAATGATCGGGTGCACCAAATGCTTCTCCGGGCACTACGGCTACTTCGGCTTCTTCTAAAATTAGGGTAGCTAGTTCGGTGCTGGTATGAGCTACGCGTCCGTGAATTTCTTTGCCTAATAGTCCTTTTACATTTGGAAAAACATAGAAGGCTCCCTGTGGCATGGGTACTTCCATTCCCTCAATTTCGCGGAGCATTTGCACGATAGTATTGCGGCGACGATTAAAGGCAACCTTCATTTCGGCTACTACATTTTGGTCACCCGCCAGAGCAGCTAGGGCGGCTCTTTGTGAAATATTGGAAATATTAGAAGTTATATGTGACTGGAAGTTTGCGGCTTTTTTAATTATGTCGGCTGGCCCATACATCCACCCTACTCGCCAACCGGTCATTGCATAGGTTTTAGCTACGCCGTTTACTACGATAGTTTGATCTGCTAGTTCGGGTACTTCTTGTAAAATATAGGCTGGCTTTACGTCATAAACTAAATGTTCATAGATTTCGTCGCTGATTACCCAGAGGTTGTGGGCTAGTGCCCATTGCCCAATTTCGCGTATTTCTTTTTGGGTGTAGACCGCTCCAGTGGGGTTGGAGGGACTGCATAGTAGGAGGGCTTTAGTGTTTTCGGTACGTGCGGCTTCTAGTTGTTCTATGCTCACTTTATAGTCTTGGGCTGCGCTCGCAAATACTTCAATTGGAGTTCCTCCGCATAGGCGAATTACTTCGGGGTAGGTCGTCCAGTAGGGAGCGGGGAGGAGCACGTCATCACCGTCACCCACAATTGCCGCAAAGGCTTGGAATACTGCCTGTTTTCCCCCATTAGTGACGATAATATTGTCGGGATCTACTTTAACTCCGCTATCGGTAGCGGTTTTTTTCGCAATTACTTCTCGTAGTTCGGGTAGTCCTTTGGCAGGGGTGTATTTGTGATTTTTGGGGTCACGGGCGGCCACTACGGCTGCATCTACGATAAATGAGGGGGTGGGGAAGTCAGGTTCTCCTGCACCAAATCCAATTACGGGTTTGCCGGCTGCTTTAAGTGCTTTGGCTTTTGCGTCTACGGCTAAGGTGGCGGATTCTTGGAGTGCGCCTAGTCGGTTTGATACTCTGTTTTGCATTTCGTTATTTTTCCTTTTATTTTTCTTTAATATTTTCTAGCTTTATCTTATTTTATTCGTAAATATGTGTTGGGTGGGAACTATATTTATTATTTGGGAAAACGATAACTTTTTGGAGTTCTTTTTTGAGAATTACAGCACGGTTAAGAATTTTATTTGGTACATTGCCGTATTCCTTACTAAAATTAGGTCTATTGTGTGTAATCACTAGAAAACGTCTTTGCTTATCGGGCATAATGACAAGTGGTTACGTATAGGGTAGTGGCGCAATTGGTAGCGCACCGGTCTCCAAAACCGGCGGTTGTGGGTTCGAGTCCCTCCTGCCCTGCTATGAATGCGACCCGTCGGGGTCGTTTTCAACGTTAAAGAGAGGACGTCGTGATGAACAATGTTGCACGCACCCCCGGTTCAGCCAAAAAAGGTGTTGCGGGGAAAGATGCTGGTTTCATTACCCGTATTATTACTTTTTTTAAGCAGGTAATTGCCGAATTTAAGAAGGTGCAACGTCCAACGTGGCCAGAACTTTGGAGCATGTTCTTGACGGTTGTTTCTTTTTTGGTGATTGTAATGATTTTTGTTGGGTTGGCTGATTTAATATTTAGTCAGCTGATGTTTTGGATTTTCGGTTAGAGGGAAGCGGGAATATGTCGGAAGAAACTCGTGAAGTAGCCGAAGAGGTAGTTGACGTGGTTGTGGAAACGGTAGAGCCAGAAACGGTTGTAGAAGAAACGGTTGAAGAAGAAGTTCTTACCGAAGATATCGTACGTGAACGTTTACGTGGTTTGCCTGGTCGCTGGTATGTATTGCATACCTATGCGGGATATGAAAAACGCGTTAAGCAGGATTTAGAAATTCGTGTACATTCCATGGATATGGAAGATTTTATTTTCCAAATTGAAGTTCCAATGGAAGAAGTTCTGGAAGTTAAAAAGGATAAGCAAAAGCTGGTATCGCGCGTACGCATTCCGGGTTACACCTTAATTCGTATGAATCTTACTGATGATTCTTGGCGGGTTGTGCAAGAAACGAATGGTGTGACTGGTTTTGTGGGCAATGGTCGTAATCCGGTTGCTTTAACTACTGAAGAAGTAGTTAAGATGCTTACGCCAGTTATTCAACAAGAAGTTGCTCGGGAAGCTGTGGCTGCTGGTAAGCCAGTTACCGTGGGTAAGCCTGAGATTGTTACTGAATACGAAGTTGGGGAAACCGTTACGCTCAAGACTGAGCCGTGGGTGGGTATGCCAGCTACTATTTCTGAAATTGATGCGGTGTCGCAACGACTTACCGTACTTATGACGCTTGTCGGCCAGGAAACTCCGGTCGATTTGTCGTTTAGCCAAATCCAGAAAATGGATGCGGAATAAGCGACTCCCCGTTACTTTTGCCATGTGACGGGCCATTAACAAGAAAAAGGATCAATAAATGCCACCGAAGAAAAAGGTTGCTGGCCTGATCAAATTACAGATTCAGGCAGGTGCTGCGAATCCAGCTCCACCAGTTGGCCCCGCATTGGGTCAGCACGGTGTGAATATTATGGAATTCTGCACCGCATATAACGCTGCTACCGAGTCTATGCGCGGGAACGTAGTTCCAGTTGAGATTACGGTATATGAAGATCGTTCGTTTACTTTTGTAACGAAGACTCCACCAGCTGCTGACTTACTTAAGAAAGCTGCCGGTATTAAGAAGGGTTCGGGTGTTCCACACACCGATAAGGTTGGTCACGTAACCGCTGATCAGCTTCGTGAAATTGCTAAGACTAAAGAACCAGATCTTAACGCTAATGACATTGATAACGCGGCACGCATTATTGCGGGTACTGCGCGTTCTATGGGCATTACAACTGACGAAATTTAATAATCTTTGTTAAACAAAGATAGTGGTAGAGCCCGGAGCTGGCTCGCATACCACGACTGCTAATAAAAAGGAGAAGCAGAATGGCAAAGCGCTCAAAGAATTATCGCAAGGCGAGTGAGCTAATTCAGGCGGGAGAACTTTATTCCGCGGAAGAAGCAGTAGAACTTGCGAAGAAAACTTCTGTTACTAAGTTTGACTCTACGGTTGAAGTAATGTTCCGTCTTGGCGTTGATCCACGCAAGGCCGACCAGATGGTACGTGGTACCGTTTCTTTACCTCACGGTACGGGCAAGACCGCTCGCGTGATTGTGTTTGCTAATGGTGAACGTGCGCAGGCGGCTTTAGAGGCTGGTGCTGATGAAGTTGGTGGCGATGAGTTAATTGAAAAAGTTGCGGGTGGCTGGACTGATTTTGATGCCGCTGTTGCAACCCCAGATTTAATGGGTAAGGTTGGTAAACTTGGTCGGGTGCTTGGCCCACGTGGTTTAATGCCTAATCCTAAAACTGGTACAGTAACGATGGACACCGCTAAGGCAGTAGCCGATATTAAGGGTGGACGTATTGAATTCCGTGTTGATAAGCATGGTAATCTTCCATTCATTATTGGTAATACTTCTTTTGATGTGGAGAAGTTGGTAGAGAACTTTACGGCAGCTTTCCAAGAGGTAATGCGTTTAAAGCCATCGTCTTCTAAGGGACGTTATATCCTTAAGGGTACTGTTTCCACCACTATGGGTCCGGGAATTCCGCTTGATGTTTTGAAGTTGGCTAAGACTGATAAATAGGGTTTAACGAAAAGTTTTCCTAAATTTTATAAAACGTGTATGTATAACTGATGTGTTATACATACACGTTTTTATTTTTAGCGTATCTGCAATAATCATTGTATTATTAAGGATAGCCTTGCTAAATAATAGCAGTTATAGTGGCGGGTATTGCTCGCATGGTTCGGTGAAGGATTTTATATGTTTAAATTGCTAAAAGTTACCTTTAGCTTATTATCGGTATTCTTACTGAGTGTTACGATGATTGGTTTTAATCCGCGTATTGATGTGGCTACAGCTGCGGGTAATCGGGTCTATCAAGTTCCGGTAACTTTACGTAAAGCTGATAATAGCTCTGCTTCTATGGGTAATGGTGCATTAGTGCAAAGTGCTACTGTGGAAGAACTTGCAAGTGGACAGGCGCGTTATACGGTTACATTCCGGGCTATGGATTTTTCGGGTATGCATGGGCATTTAATTGCTTTACGAATTTATGGTGGGCGAGGCGGAGTCTTTTCGGGTGGTCTTTCTAATGCGCAGGTAGTTTCGCGTTTTACGGACACTGGTGTTGATGGTAAGAGTGGTAGTTTTCCTCGTAATTTAAGTTTTGTGCGTCCGTGGCAAAAAGAAGCGCTTATTGGAATTCAAGTTAATGTGGATGCGATGGATGCAATTATGGGTTCTTCTAATCCACAGAATGCTTTATTGCAGTTTTCTTGGGGTGCGGCACAGTTAATTTCTGGTGGTGAGCCAGCTCCAGCTCCAAAACCAGCTCCAGCTCCAAAACCAGCCGCTAAGCCAGCTACGGGCTCTAGTGCCACCACTTCGTCCGCTAAAGCAAAATCTAGTACAAAAACATCTGCTAAGACTAAAAAGGCAAATGGTGTAAAAAAGTCAGATAATGATAAAGCTAAGAAAAAAAAGGAAAATAAGACAAAGAGAAAGTCGAAAGTTGCTAAATCTTCTGAGCACATTAAGAAAACTTTAGCGGAGCTTTTTGTAGCTGATAAAGCTAGTAAAGAAAAGGGTATTTATACAATTGAAGTAACTGCGGAATATTTAAACCCTCTTACTGGTATTACTGCTGATGGAGGCACTAAGAATATTGCTATTGGGCAGGGTATGGCAATGGGTGTATTGGCTCCGGTTAATTCGGCAACTAATATCAATGATGCGCTTTCTAATCAAGAAAATTCTGGAGAGCGACGCTGGTCCAAAGCCGTTTTAGAACGTACAGCAGACGGTAAGCTCTACGCTACGGTTCGTTTACATTTAATGAATTGGGTAGAGCGTAGTGAAAAGCAGGGTCCTTTTATTAAGGTTTTACAAAAAGACGGTAATTTTAAGTTGGTAGAAGCAACTGCCACCACCACCCATATTGAAAAATTTAAAGATAGCTATGTTGATTATCGTTTTGCCGTACCGAATGAAGAATTTGTGGCTATGGTGCAAATGTATGTGGTGCCTATGAATCGTCCCGTACGTTATTTTGTTATTGCTGATAAAGCAAGTATTGAAAAAGGTAATCAGAGCGATATTGCTCTGGTAGTAGACTCTAGCCAGACCCTTCCATACATTTTAGGCAGAATAGCATTTGTTGTTGGCATCATAGCTCTTGTGGTGCTTGCTATCGTACATAAAAAGCGTAAGTAACAGGATCGATATGAAACATTCATTCCTTAAGTTCGTTACTGTTTCGCTGCTGTGCACTCTTAGTTTGGTGGGGTGTGCTAAGTCTGGTACGCCTTCTGCTACGCAGGTTGGACAAGATGCTGCTGATAAAGCCTTTAATCAATCTATGGATTTGTCGGGAGTAAATGCGGATAAAATTAGTGAAACTGAACAGGGTAAACGTATTGTTATGGATTCGGTAGCTTTGACTGGGGTGGCAGCTCAGCTGGACTTAAAGTTGGCGGGTGTGCCCACTTCGCGTTTGGGGAAGATGCCGAAGCGTTATGCCAATATTACGCAAATTGGTTTGCCTATGAATCCGAATATGGAAGTGTTGAAGTCTATAAATCCGACTAAAGTTTATGTACCCGACAGTTTAGAAGATTGGACTAAAGAGGGCTTTACGAATAATGGTATTGCTCATGAATACGTGAATTTGCGTAGTGTGGATAATTTATATGCTATTACGCAGTCGCTTGCTAAAGAGTATCAGCGGGAAGAAAAATTTATTGCATTGCAACGGGAGCGGGACGCATTTTTGGCTACCTATGAAAAGAAATTAACACAACGTGCAAAGGATGGTAAAAAACCGCCCAGAGTGCTTATTTTGATGGGTTTGCCTGGAAATTATTTGGTAGCTACCGAAAATTCTTATGCTGGTAGTTTAGTTAAAATGGCAGGTGGAGAGAACATTATTCAGAATACTGATGAAGAGTTTGTTACACCAAATTTAGAGAAGTTGCTTGCCGAAAATCCAGATTTTATTTTACGTACTGCCCATGCTATGCCGGAAAATGTGCAACAAATGTTTAAGGATGAGTTTAAGAACAATAAGGCTTGGAAGTATTTTAAGGCTGTTAAAGATGATCGAGTTGTGGATTTAGATTCCAAGTTATTTGGTATGACCGCGCAATTTGATTATCCGCAGGCACTCACAGAATTGTATGAAGTATTTTATGGTGAATAAAACGAGAGTTCAGAATAGGACGCAGGCAAATATTAGGGGACGTATTGGCTGGAAAAGGAGCGCTTATTTTGTGCTAGTCGTGCTGTTGCTACTGAGTACTATTTTTCTTGCTATAAATAGTGGTAGTATCAACGTTTCAGTTTCAGAATTGCTTACTGGGTTGTTTGCTCATAATTCGGAAACCGTAAATATGATTATTGAAGTGCGTTTTCCGCGTATTGTTATTTCTTTGCTGGTGGGGGCAGCTTTAGGAGTAAGTGGTTTACTGTTGCAGACCAGTTTGAAAAATCCGCTTCTTGACCCCAGCATTGTGGGAGTGTCTAGTGGGGCGCATCTGTTTGTATTTTTAGGTATTGTGCTTTTTCCCCAGTTTATGAGTATGAAATATATTTTTGCGATTATTGGTGGGATTGTTGGCTATCTGCTGATTATGCTTTTTGTGGGTAGGGTAAAAAGCAACGTTACGATAATTCTTATTGGTATTGCGATTAGTGCCTTTTTTCGGGGAATTGTCAGTGCAATTCAGTTTTTGCAAGGGGCAATTCCGGGCACCTCTAATGCGGTAACTTTGGGTATGAAAAGTTGGGGTGATGCGCGGGTTTTACTTTATACCGTGCCCTTGCTTTTATTGTTCAGTCTGCTTCTTGCCAAAATGTGTAATATTTTTGTTTTAGATGACCAGGTGATTAGTTCGTTGGGGGTTAATCTAAAGTTAATGCGTAATTTGGTGGCATTGACGGCGGTGATTTTGGCGGCGGTGTCTACGGCAATTGCGGGGGTAGTGGCGTTTTTGGCTTTGATTATTCCGCATATTGCTAAGTTGTTGATTGGAAAAAATCATATTTACACCATTCCGTTTACTGCTTTATTAGGGAGTTTGGTCTTTTTAGCTTTTGATACTTTAGGTAGAGTTGCTTTTGATCCGGTGGAAATTCCTGCCGATATTATTATGATGATTGTGGGCGCTCCGGTCTTTCTTTTCCTTATTAAGAAGGGGGTGCGTTATTAGTATGTATAGTATTGAAAATCTATCTTTTTCCTATGATGGAAAAAAGCAGATTTTATGTAATTTGAATTTGCATATTGAACAGGGGAAAATTACTACCATTTTAGGGAAGAATGGTTGTGGTAAGACTACGCTTTTGAATGTGTTAGCAAAAAATTTAACAAATTATGCGGGAAACGTTTCATTTGCTGATAGACCCCTAAAAAATTATTCTAAAAAAGAATATGCGCAGAATGTGGCGATGGTGTATCAAAAAAATACTATTCCTGATGAATTAACTATTTATGATTTGGTGGCTTTTGGTCGGTTGCCACATAAGAAAAATATGTTTTCTCCGTCCACCGCAGAAGATTTAGAAAAAATTGATTTTGCGCTTACCGTAACTAATCTTCGTGATTTACAGGAAGAATTGGTGTTGGCAGTTTCTGGTGGGCAGGCGCAGCGAGTTTTTTTGGCAATGGCTTTGGCACAGGGTACGCGGACGATTTTACTTGATGAACCGACTACTTTTTTGGATGTGGAGTATCAGCGTCATATTATGCAACTGGTGCAAACTTTGAATCGTGATTACGGCTATACGGTGGTGATGGTGTTACATGATGTGAATCAAGCCTTGCGGTATAGCGATAATGTGGTGGCATTAAAGGCTGGGGAAGTAATTTATTCTGGCTTGGCAACGGATGCTTATGATGAGAATATTCTTGCTGATATTTATGATACAGATTTTGAAATAGCTCATCATGCTGGTAAAGAAATTATTGTTTCTTGGTAATGATTAGGCTTCATTAGTTTTGAAATTACATATATTGCTCGTTATATAAGCAAAATGGCTTATAAGAATTTTGCAAATTAAATTACTACCGCTGAATTTGTAGCTCTTATAATAGATAATTAGGAGCATTCTCGGAAAAGGTGAAAGTTAAGTTTTATTTATATCAGAAGATAAAAAAGTAGCAATTAAGTAAAATACTATATGTTGCATCTGCACTGTTAAAATGTTATGGTAACAGTGTGAATGCAACAAAAGATGGTTATTGTATGAACCATAAAGATAAAATTTATCATGAACTTAAAAATAGTGGTGGAATAATTACCAGTGAATATTGCAAAGAGAATAATATTCCTACAGTCTATCTTAGCAGGATGGTTAAAAGTAAAGAATTGATAAGAGTATCAAAAGGATTATATCGTTTAAAAAATAGTGATTGTGATGAACTGTATTTCTTTCAATATAGATATAAAAAGGCAATATATTCACATGAAACAGCTTTATATCTTTTAGGGGTTGTAGATAAATTTTCTTTAAATATAGAAATTAGTGTACCTAATAGCTATAAATTTAATAAATATCCTAATACTGTTAATAAAATTTATTATATAAAAAATGGATTATGGGATTTAGGAATAAAAGAAATAAAAACAATGTTTGGGAACACTGTTAAAGCGTATAGTTATGAGAGGTGCCTTTGCGATTTTATTAAAGCCAAAACAAATATGGATAGAGAAATTTATATAAACATAATTCGTTCTTATGCAAAATATAAAGAAAAAAATTTAGAAGCACTTTACGATATAGCAAAGAAAATGGGTGTGCTATCAAATGTCAGGGAAGTGATGGAAGTAGTGTATGAATAAAGATAAATTAACAAGTATATGTCATAAAATTAGTCAAAAAACTAATTTATCTTTTAATGAAGTAATGACTTATTATTTTTTGGAACAAGTTTTAGCGAAACTAGCTGGTGGTAAATATGCTGACAATTTAGTTTTTAAAGGCGGTTTTTTATTGTCAAATGTTGTAGGACTAGATACAAGAAGTACGGTAGATATTGATTTTTTAATAAGAAACAGTCAATTATCAAAAGAGAATATACTAAATATTTTAAATGATGCGTTTGCTAAAAATGATGGCAATATAGACTATGAAATCAAAAGTATTAAGCCAATAAAAGAAAATGATAATTATGGAGGATTTAGAGTTAATATTTTATGTAAGTTAGAAAATATAAAACTTAATGTTCCCCTTGATATAGCAACAGGAGATGTTGTTACACCATGTCCAATTCGTTATCAATATAAGAGTGTATTTTTTGCAAATAATATTATGATTAAGGCTTATCCTATAGAAACAATGATTGCTGAAAAATTACAAACAATTTTTTCGAGAGGATTTTTAAATAGTAGGAGCAAGGATTACTATGATTTACATATTTTGTATAGGGTAAAGCAAGAGGAAATAGATTTCAAAATCCAAAAAGAAGCTATAGAAAATACCTTTAACCATAGAGATACTCAATTAGATTATAGAAAAATAAAAAATTTGCTTGAGGATCTAAAAGTTGATAAAGATTTTATAAAAAGATGGAAATCCTATCAAAATAAAAATACGTATGTAGATGCAGATTTGGAAACTACAATTAATAGTATACTTGAGTTAATAAAGAAATTATTGTTTCTTGGTGAGAACTAGGGATAATTTGCTTTGTGCATTACATAATATTTTATGAAATATGTCATTAGTTTTTTATTGACTAGCTGACTTGGGATAATGCTTTGTTTTTGTTCTTTACGTTTTTATAATTTATTAAAAAGTGGTCATAATTTCGCGGGGGGGGGTATACTGTTTTTAATATGCATTTATTTCCACGCAATTTGAATGTATATTCTTTTGGTTAATGATTGAAAGAGTTTTCTAGCAAGACCGAATTTACGAATTTGGATTTTGTCTGACTATTTGGAGCTTACTGGATACTTATGAGTAGACACACAGGGATTACAAAGCGTTTTAGCGCGGTTTTTATTACGTTGCTTTTAGTGTTTGTCGGTTTAATGTTTTTTACTGGTCAAGGTAGCTCGGATGCTGCTTGGGGTGCCAGTAAACCTAAGTGCCCTCCAGGATATAAGGCCATTGCTCCCGCTAATCCAAATGGTCCAGAGCCTACGGGTGAAGATCCTATTAAGGGTGGTACTATTTGTAATCCTAATCCAGAAAGACAAGATCTGGGTGACGCTATTTTATCTAAAAAGGCTACAAAAGCTGAAAAACCTGGCGAATACTGGATTGACCTGCGTGTAGAGGGTAAAAAATCTAATAAAGAAGTAGATATTGTATTATCAGTGGATGCTTCTGGTTCGATGTTTTTATGGGGAGAAGATCCAAACGGAAACGCTATAAAGAAAGAACCTGCCCAACAGGCTGGTATACCTTTTACTCCACGCTGGACGTATGTAAAAAAAGCTATTGATGATTTTACTGGTGTTCTTATTCCAACAGGTACAGAAAATGTAAATATTGGAACGGTTCTTTGGAGCTATGAGAGTAGAAAAAAGGCATATACAAAAGATAAAAATGTAATACATGACTATATTGCTGGGATGTACCGTGGTCATAGAGACACAGTTAACTATCCAAAGGCTTCGGGAACTCAGACTGATTTGGGTATTCGTAGAGGTATGGAAATGCTTGAAGGGCGTCCTGCGCAAAATAAGAAAATTATGGTGCTGATTTCCGATGGTTATCCTTCAGCTTCATTTGAAGCATTGGCAGTAGAAGAATACCCAAAGAAAATAGATGGTTATGTAGGTGTTATTACTAATACCGATAGATCTAAATCAGCTAAGCCAAATACGAGCAAACCAACAGAAAGTAGAAATGATCGTAAGAAGTGGATTATAGATGATTCCAAGCCGTACTATGTAATTAGCAAAACAACAAATAAACAGGTGAACTGGGTACCTGGTTCTGGTGGTTATTTTAAGTATAACTTAAAAGATCATGTAGCAGGAGATTGTAACTGGTATCAGCGTAATAAGGATTTGATACACGGACCTCAAACTGTCTTTGATACGGATAAACCAATTCGAATTGCTATGGACAGTTGGGCATATCCCACTATCTCTGAAGCTATTATGCAGAGGAAGAAAAATCCAGAAGTAACTATTATCACCGTGGGTACTGCAATTGGTGATTTGCCACCTAATGCGGTAAAAGCAGATGCTGTTAGTACTTTGAAAGCTATTGCGACCAAGGAAACAAATTATATTGATGCAAAAAATGAAGAAAACTATTCAAAATGGTGCTATTACGGACCCCATGGGTGAGGCCGTTGATTTGAAACTTGGTGAGGATAGCGAATTTGATCAAACGGCTGATGTTGAGATTACCGCTTCTAGCCAACAGGCTAAAGATGAAACAATAGTTAAATTTGATGATGTCGCTAAGAAACTAACTGTAGATGGCTTAAATCTTGGTGAAAATGAGTGGGTAAACGTTCGTTATAAAGTGCGCCTAAAAGATAACTTTAGAACTGGCGATAATGTTTCTACTAATGGGGATACCTATTTGGATCACGACGGCAATCCACAAACCCCAGCTTTGAAATTCCGTGTTCCGCAAGTTGAACTATTTGATGGTTCTGCTAAAATCACTAAAACTTTTGATAATAAAGAACCAGCTGAAAACCAAATCGCTAACTTTAAACTCTTTCAAAAAGTTGGTGCAGTTGACGGTGAAGGAAACACTGAAACAGATGATATTGAGCAGGAATTTGTCTATGATACTGTCCGCAAAGAATACATTGCTAAGAATAATAACGGGGATGCTATTGACATTACCAATCCAATAGTGGATGTTCCTGATTCTATTGCTAAAACTGCCCCTACTAGAATTGTTGACGCCAAAGGTAGATTAGTACGTAAAAAAGGTGAAGTGTTCGTTAGAGGCTTATGGCTCGGTGAATATTACTTCAAAGAAGTAAGCACCGATACTGATTACGTGATTGAAAAAAATCCAATAGAGTTTACCGTAGTAAAAGATCCAAATAGACACAATGATTTATTTGTTGATAACAAAAAGAAACTCACAGAAGTTAAAATTAAAAAAGTATGGAAAGGCGGACCAAAAACTGGTGCAACTTTACAACTTTGGAGAAGAGGTTGGCATGCCACCAACGGGCAATTTGGTGACCCTGCCACCCGTCAATACGTGCAAGTAGACGAAAAAGTACCAGACACTGTTGATTTCGTGCCTACTGCAACGGTTACGGAAAAAATTTATAGGAACCTGCCAAAAACAGACCATAAACGTTTACCGTATGAATATTATGCAAAAGAAACCACCAAACCAACAGATTACGAGAAAACTGAAAACGGTTTAAATGTTACCAACACCTATCAATATAACCCGGGCACTATAAATAAATTAGTTATTGGTGCAACTGATGGTGTAAAAAATACGGCGTATCAATATCCGATAAAATACGTTTGTTCTAAAGATCCGCTGGGAGCTAATCCGCAACTAACAGCAAAACCTACCGTTGTAGGAACTGCTACTACTATTGCGAAGATTCCATTAGGTGCTAACTGCCGTGTGGTGGAAAATATTAGTGCTAATGACACCACGAACCTTAAAAAAGGTTTCGCTTGGAAAGCACCCGTATATAACGGTGTGAATGTTACTAATCCTGCTACGGTAAATAATGGCTTTAACTTTACAAGTTACCCCACCTATACTGAGAATCCAGTAAATAAGGTAACCGTTACCAATGAAGTTATTCCCGTAGCGCAAGTAGTAAAAACTCATACCGGTACCGAATGGCACTATGATGCACAGGGTCAATGGAACGGTAAAGCCGATGTGTCCTTTGATATTGTGGTTACCAATCCTTCAACCATTACTGCTTTGAAATATGATTTGCAAGATACGGTCACCGCACCTAACGGAACTACTGTGAACCACATTAAGATTACGCGCGGTGCTACCACTATTTATGATGGTGACTATGCGAATTTACCAGCTAAATTTATTACTGAACGAGATTTAGCTGTAAACACTTCAGAAACCTATAAAGTGGTACTCACGGTTACCGGTGCTGATGCGGGCGTGCTCAAGCCAGCAGATAAACAGTGTAAAGCTGATGGAAATAGCTTAAATAATACGGCAACGGTTACTTCTAACGGGATAACTGAAACGGCAGACGATTGCGCTGATGTTCCTGCTAAACCAGCATTTAATGCTGCTAAAACAGCTATTGCAGATAAGGTTACCTATGATGACCAGACTAAACAGTACACTGCACAATACACCGTGAGCATTACGAACACCTCTGCCCACGCTTCAAAGATACTTAACGATGTTACCGACACGTTAAAGTTCCCCGCTTCGGCAACGGTTGTATCTGCATCCAAGACTGAAAATGGTACTAAGGTGCAACTACCTGCTGATATTGTAGCTAAGATGAATGCTAAACAGCCATTTATTGTAGCTGCTAAAGGTAGCGGTGCAGAAATTGCTGGTAATGCCCGACGCGATATTATTGTTGAAGTAGTTTTTACCGTAGATGATACACACGCTGAATTTACCTCCGAAAAGTTCCAGTGTAAAAAAGTTAATAACGCTTACACTTCGGGTCTAATAAATCGGGTTGATATGCATGGAGATACTGACGCTACCGACAACGAAGCATGCCAAAATGTTGAACAAAAACTAAAGATGAAAAAAGAAGTTTTAACAACTGTCGGTAATGGTGGTTTAGTAACTAATGCTGATGGTACCACCACGGTTTATTATGCGGTGGTTGTAGAAAATTCTGGTGCGATAACCCAAAACACGGGCGAAATTTTAGATAAACCCGATTTCTCCGAACATTACACCATAGAAAAAGTATGGATAGATGCTACCCAAGCAAATATTGGTAAAACTGAAGTTGCTGCTAATGCAAATGGTGACTACGTGGTTACTAACGGGGTGAATATTGGTGTAGGAGAAACTAAAACTTTCTACATTGCGGTCAAAGTAAGCACCGATGTTGATAAAGCGGGTATTGCTCCAGAAAAACTTTTATGTAAAGCAACTAATAATGTTCCAGAAGCTGGATATGGCTTATTTAATGAAGCAACCATTGCTCCGCGTGTAACCGATCCGGCAGGAACCAATAGTAAAGACGTTGATGGTAGTGACAATAATAAGGCATGTACTGCTCCCAGTACTTTAGAAATTGTTAAAATTTCTACTCAAAAGAATGCTGACGGTAGCTTTAAGACCTTAAGTGGTGCAGAATTTGCGCTCTATACAACTGACCCTACCACGCCCAATGCGGTTGCTTTACCAAAAGGCGTTATCTTAAATACGAACGGTAATGACGGTGGCTCAGCATACCACACGACCGCACTTGTAAAAGGACAAACCTACTGGTTGGTGGAAACCAAAGCTCCGGGTGGTCACAATTTAATGCCCGCTGCAGTTAAATTTGAGTATGCTACTGATGGCACGGTTAAAGTGCTTGGCGAAAATCCAGAACATACTTTAGTAACAGCAACAGGCATTAAGATTACCGTGCAAGATACTGAAGTGGGTAAATTGCCAGTTTCGGGTGGAATTGGCTTCTTACCCTATTTCGGAATGTTTATATTTAGTTTGATAGTGCTTATGGTAGTTAGGGTGATGCCTGCAAAAAGATAACTAAACACGCATTTATTAAATATAAAAAAATTATTGACAACAATTTTTACGGAAGTAAAAAGAAGATTAGAGAAAGATAAGAGAAATGAAAACTAGAAATAATTCGAAAGTGGTTAGCCTATTAGTGGCAGTGGCTTTCGTATTCTCCTTACTTGTAGCTCCACTTTATAGTGTGCTTGGCGTAAGCTCTGCAACCGCTGCGGATGATACCGCTCCTGTATCCTTAATTGACGACACCAAAACTGGTAGCCTCAGCGTACATAAGTACGAAATGCCTTCACCTGCACCTACAAAGCATGGTAATGGTAAAGAAGATACTAGCGTTGATACGACTAAACCAGTTAAAGACGTTGAATTCCAAATTGAGCGTCTTAGCTATGACCTAACCACCAATGCTGGCTGGGAAGCTCTGGCTGCATTAAAAGGTAACACCACCGAAGCAGCAAAAAATAAAGATGCTAACTTCACTGCGGTAAAGAAACTAACTGATGCAACCGGTTTAGCAACATTTGCTGACCTAGCATTAGGTGCATACTTGGTTACCGAAACCAAAACACCAGCTGGTGTTGTAGGTTCGGCACCATTCGTAATTACCGTACCTTTAACGGAACCAGAACAGCGTAAGACTTGGATGTATGATCTACACGTATATCCTAAGAATGCCGTTTTAGGTGAACCAGAAAAGACTGTTAATGATACTGCCGCCACTGCAGTAGGCGACGAACTTTCCTATACGGTAAAGACCGAGATTCCATTACTACCTGACGGTGAAACTCTTAATTACTATCGCCTAGTGGACTTCTTAGACCCTAAGTTAAAAGATCCTTCAGATGTAACGGTACAGATGCTTGGTTCAACTGAAACGCTAACTGCAGGTACTGATTATACGGTTACCACTGCTGAAGTTACTGCTGCAAACTCTGCAACTGGTGACAAGAGTAAGTATCCAGCAGCAAATGTAGGTCGCCACGTTGTGGACGTAGTATTCACTGAAGCGGGTCGGGCTAAGATTCTTGCAGCTCGCAAAGCAGGCGACCAGAATACTTTAGTACAGTTTGATTTCAAAGCTGTTGTAAAAGAAACTGGCGTAATTGACAATCAGGCAACTTCGTTTACACAAGAACCTAATAACAATTGGGATAATGGTAAGACTAATGAACCTGTTAAGTCTTACTATGGTGACATTAAAGTAATTAAGACCGGTACTGACAAGAAGGCTGATAAGAGTGCTTATAACGGTGCCGAATTCCAGGTATTCCACTGTGATGCACAAGGTGTGCTTACCAGCAACACCCCAATTTCTATTGCTGATGCAACTGGTACTAAACAAGACACCTTTGTTACCGCCGGTGGATCCGCAACTGAAAATGCTACGGTCACCATTAAGGGTCTACACGCAAATGACTGGAAGAACGGCGCGGCCATTACTGATGACGCGCAAAAGACCTGGTATTGCTTGAAGGAAACTAAAGCTCCTGAAGGTTATGAAATCATTCCAGAACCCATTAAGTTCCAGATTGAATGGGCAAATATTGCTAAAGACAACACCGTTGCTTTAGAAAAAGAAGTTACAGACGTTCCAGCTGATGGTGGCTTCAAGCTTCCAGTAACCGGTGCTAATGCCGTTATTTGGTTAATTGGTGCAGGTATGCTGTTCATCTGTGGTGGTCTCGTACTATCCTTTACGCTTCGTCGTAAAGCAAAGCAAGACTAATTTTTAGTCTCTTGTTTGTGCCCCTAACCAATAGGTTAGGGGCACAAACACAAATAGCTAATTTATTTAATAATTTGAATAAAATTTACTATATTCATCCTATCTTTATGTGGAAGCCTTGTGATTGTAAATAAATTGAAAACAATTTTTACTTCGCCGTGGAGTAAAAAACACGTTGGCAAGTTACCGGTAATTTTTCTTTTACTGGGTACTTTGATTTTGCTCTATCCAGTAGTTGCCACTTTACAAAATAACGCTTCTCAAAAACGTGTAATTGATAATTATAGTGCTAAAACCTCCACTATTTCACAAGAAAAATTACAAGAACAATTAAAAATGGCAGAGCAATATAATGATAATCTGCGTAGCTCACCACTGCTTGACCCATGGATTGACGATAAACGCCCCAATAGTGTGGAATATAAACAGTATTTAACTTACTTAGATACCAACGAAATAATGGCATATTTGACCATACCTAAAATTAAAGTTGCTTTACCTATTTACCACGGTTCTGACCACGAAGTATTAGAAAAAGGCGTGGGGCATTTATACGGTACCAGCCTACCTGTTGGTGGAACTTCAACTCATAGCGTACTTACCGCACACACGGGCTTGGGTACCGCTACTATGTTTGACAACCTGGTAAAAATGAAAAAAGACGATGTGTTTTACGTGAAAGTATTAAACCGAAAACTAAAATACAAAGTTGTTAATATTCAAGTTGTTAAACCCAATGAGACGGAAAGTTTAGAAGAAGTTACCGGAAAAGACTATGTCACTTTAGTAACCTGTACTCCCTACGGCGTGAATACGCATAGACTTTTTGTAACTGGTGAACGTGTGCCTTTAGATCCTGCCACCGATACGACGGTAGATAAAATTGATACCACTATTTTCCAGCCTTGGATGATCGTTGCTTTGGTGGTAAGTGCTTTAGTTATTATTGCTTTGCTTACCCGATTAGTTTACGTATTGGTAAAGAAAAACAAACAGCGTAAAGCATCAGCATAAAAATATAGCTGTAATGCAAATATTTATCGTTTATATCTGGTGGATCGTCCATTCCCAACAAGGGTGATATGATTCTTATTTACTAAAGTTTTTGTTAAGCGTAAAACTTTTGCTTTGTTGAACCCGGTTATTTTTGCTAATTCTCCACTAGAAAGTACTTTTCCAGAATGTAACGCCAACAATATTCTTTTTTCAGCTTCGGAAATGCTATTTTCAGCATTTAATAACGGTAAAGAAACAGAAATTGAATTATCAAAAACTTCAAAAGAGGGAGACAATACACTATCGGCATAAGATTCTCTTATTCTTCTAATACCTGTTGCCAAATTTTCAATATATCCTAATTTAAGGAAAATGCTTGCAATTATGGGATTGCGTAATTGTGAAATATTACCATTCAAATATTCTTCTTTACTTAGCCCTTTTGGTAAGCTACCGGGAGAGATAATTATTATTTTTTCTGGGTGCATTTCTATTTTAATATTTGATCTTGTGTCGTATTGTCTGTGCACTAAGGCATTTACTAGCGCTTCTCTAAACGCAGTTTCTGGAATATTTTCTACTAAAATCCTATCTACGCCTGCAACTATTTCGTACTGATAGTATTTTTTATAGAGAGTAACCGCTTTGTCATATTGTGATAAAACGGAAATATTTTTTAATACTTCTCTATCCTTAATGATACTTATAGAATCACCAAAATGAGCAATATCTATACCAGAAAAGTCATTTTCATCCGCAAAAATAGCTGCCGCATTATTTGCTTTCCCGTTAATATCATATAAATCAAGGGTTCTTAGCGTATCAGATGTTAGGTTTTGTAATCCCTTTTTTTCACGTAATTTTTCTTCTAAAAGATTAAAGGTAAGGTTATTTTTTTCGTGGTATAAATTTTCAAAACAGATATTTTCGCCTTCTAAAATAAGGCGTTTCATCTCTGTTTGGTCAACTTCAATTGTTGAAGTGTCACTACGTCGATATGCCTTGTTCTTCCAGAAATAGGGTTTTGCCTTACCCACAAAAACTTTTAACGTAATAACTCCGTTTGGTTCTAAATTTAAACTGAATTCTGGGCGAGGGTAAATGCTGTCATTTATCTTGTTTTCTATCACTAAGCGTGCTTCGTCTGGATTCGGTATGCCACAAATATTACCATTGTTGTCAATGCCAAATTTTATTTCGCCTGTATTAAAGTTGGCATATGCGCTAACCGTTTTTAGAAACGTATCGGTAATTTCTTGTTTGAATTCTAGTACACAGCTTTCTTTCATGCATTTAGCGTAACCTAAATGAAACGTAAGTGCAACGCAAAT
>PDWI01001925.1_pt1 | contig 38777 bp, 27 predicted proteins | sample 1430891 | NCBI WGS metagenome assembly PDWI01 (sample SAMN01162508, study PRJNA174530) | Oral metagenome, whole genome shotgun sequencing project. | biome: Marine environment; feature: Marine mammal; material: Swab sample of the gingival sulcus; isolation source: swab sample of gingival sulcus... | reverse complement strand
GGCCAGAACCTTGCGGATGATGTCCTTGTCGGCTTCGCTCATGCTGCGCCATTCATCGGGTTTGGCCGACCGGTTCAGATCGGGAATATCCACGCTTTCTACCTGGCGCTGTTCGATGATCGAGGCGGCCATTTTAAGGTCCTCGGTCAGGTTCTCCTGCCGCCCGATGAAATCCACCTGGCCGATGGGGTGCAAAAATGCCGCCTGGCTTTGAATCGGCAAAACCCGCAAGTCCTGAAACATCTCGGTTTGCAGGAAATCGGAAAAGCTCATGCCCTGTAGAACGCTGCCAAGCTTCTGACCCCTTTGGGCGAATCTGAACCCCGAATAGGTGCGGGCAAACGGGTTACGCACGAAAGCGAACTTGAAATAGCTGGTCCAGATCTGCGGACCCAGCCGTTTGCGGATACGCATCACCCGAGAATGTTTTTCCAGTCCCCATTGTTCACGCCATATGGTGTTGACCCGCGTCGGGAACGATTGCGTTTCGCCCCAATCCTCGTCCGGGATGGCACCGCCCAGATCGATATCGGCGGGGCCGGCATACCGGCTCAGGAAAGTTGAACAGGCGGTTCCGGCGGTTTTGGGCACATGAATATAAATAAAGCGATATTGATTGTTGATAATCATCAGCGGCTTCCATTTCTCTGACTGGCGGCCAAACCCGGAAACCCGGGTTCACCGGTTCTTTTGGGAATACGAACCCATGGAGTTTTGTGCAATGGATATTTGGCCCACCTATCCCCGGGTCCGAACCCAGGCGGGCAGGGCAGGGGTCGCAGGGGGGTGCCGCCCCTGCAGACCAACCCGTGTGGATCAGGCCGCCAAAGTCTCGATCAATGCCTTGGCCACGGGCGCGGGCGTTGTTGGCCTTAACTGTGACGTATCAATCGAGTTGTACCTGGCATAGCTCAACTGCGCGAACCGCTCGAAGTTGAGATACCCCTCAAGTTTTTGCGGTGCCGCCAAACCGAATTTATAAGCCGATGTCGTACGATACCCGAGCTTCTGGGTTTTGATCGTCGCGGGCGACACCGGGATGATCACATCCGACAATAGCGGGTTATAGATATTGGTCGGGTCGATCGGCGTTGTTGTCCGGTTGCCGAAAAGACGCTCACAGAACCTGTCACACTGGGCCGCGATAACGGGCATGGTCGGGTGGTTGAAGGTCAACATGGCCGGGAGACGGCGACAAATATCAGGAAAGACATCCGCGATCCGCACATCGGCTGGCGCTTCCCGCTCATTCAGAATGTTCAGCGAACGATCCCAGGCTTCCTTTGGATCGAAACAGGCCGGCAATTCACCGTCATAATACATTTGCGTCAACTCGTTGATCGCCACCCCCTTGTGGTAGCCCCAATAAATCAACCCGCTGTGGTAATCCCCGATCGGGGACTGAAAACGCCCGTCGCCCTGCGCGATATGGATCAGATCAGGGTGCAGCCCCTGGAAAAACGGTGCGTCAAAAAGATGCACCCTGTCCCCCAGATCCGCTTTCATTGCAGCATGTTCGAACGGGCCCCAGCGATTGGTATAAAGCACGGTGGAATACACAACATCAAACGACTTCACCAGCTCGTAACGTGCTTCGATTTCGTCGGGTGGAATGGTAAAAATCGCCTCTGAAACAACCTCGGAGAACAATCCCGTCGCGCTCAGATATTCTCTGATCGGCGCATGGGTACAGTTGCTGATCACATAACACTTCATGACAGTACACCTCTTTTCACAATGCCGGGCATTCCCAACCCACATCGCTCCTGGTGATTGGAGGTGGATATTGGTCTTGCCCGTACTATTGGCAGTTGACCAATCATATGCAAGTCAGGCCGAAGGGTTTGCAATACGAAAGTGACTTGGATAGACAAACCCAAGATATTGGTTCCCAGCTATTATACCGTGCATTCCTTACACATAACCCATGTGAGACATGATGAAAGCAACATTTACCATCCCCGGCACCGGCAGGCAGGGCATTCGCGACCTTTTGTTGTCCGACAGCCTGCTGAAAACTTTAAATGAATTTGTACCTGACCAACTGGACGATGTTTTGCGGCGCGACGAGGACGCCGATACCGGCCCGGTGGACGATCTTTTGCGGCTCAAGGCGATGGTCCCGCCCCGCCGCCGTAAATATCACCTGTTTGTCGGCCTCAATGGCGATGCCCAGGCCCACCTGAACCGCAATATCCTGTTCTGCACCCGCCCGCTGACGGAAGAGATGGCCGACTTTGCCCGCCGCCACGGTCTTGACCTGAAAAGCCGGGGCGACTGGTGCCGGCAGGTGCTGGAGAATTTCGAACAGGTGGTGTTTTTCGACCGGTTTCACCTGGCGGCCAGCATCGGGTTTGCCCCCTGGATCAAGATGGCGCTGGTGGACCAGTTCCCGATCCGCCTTCAGACCATCCTGCCGACCCGCAGCGTGCGCAAGAAACCGCGCATCCTGCTGCTGGATCACCGCCTGCCTGAAAAGGGTCAGGCCCCGGTTCAGGATGATTATCGCACGCTTGAGAAACATGCCGATCTGTGCTGGCTCACCGGCACCGAAACCCGCGAAGAACTGCTTGATAAATTCAGCGCCGATATTCACCTGCACTGCGGGTTTTCCAACCGCCGGGCGGCTGAACTGTCGCCGCTGGACAGCATCATGGCCCCAACCTACACGATCATTCTTCCCGATACCCATAACGAGAACGGGGAATTGCAGGCAGGAAACTGCCTGGCCGGGCTGGTCGAAGGCTGTTCCTATGTCAAATACGCCACCGACCTGGAAGACACGATTACCACCGCCCGCGACATGATCCGGCGGATCTCTGCGATTGCAGAGTCAAATATTCCTTTCAATCCCGAAATGCGCCGCTTTCAACGCCGTAACAGCGATTTCCTCACGGCACAGATTGGTCACGTAAAAGGCTTTCTTTCAAAATGAAAATTGGCTGGTTTTCTCCGGTTTCAGCAAAAACCGGAATCGCAACATATTCCCAGAACGTCCTTGAAGAAATGAAGCGGCTTTACCCGCGCGAAGATCTGGACGTGGTTGTCTATCACCCCCCAACCGAAGACGAGACGCTGGAAATGCCCTACCCGGCGATTTCACTCAGCGACAGTCTGCTGGCCTCGGATTTCCACGCGCTGTTCGACGTCGCCGTTTATCACCTGGGCAACAACTCGAAAAACCACGACCCGATCTATGCCGCGCTGATGCAGCAACCCGGCGTGGTGGTCATGCATGACTATGTCTATCAACACTACCTGGCCGAAAAGAGCGTCGAGAATAATTTCGTCGGCCCGACCTATGGCAACCTGGTATTCAGTCGGAGCGGACCGGACGGGTTCAACTTTCTCAAGGCCAGCCAGGTGTTGCGCTGTGATGCGGGGCAGGTGGCCTACGTGCCATGGGAAAGCGACTGGGCGGTAAACGTACCCTTCTGTGACATGATGGCCCGCCTCGGCGTGGGTGCCGTGGTGCATTCCGATTATGCCCGCCGCGGATTGGGCGACGATTACCCAAGCCCGGTTGGCGCGCTGTTCATGCCGCGCCCGGAAGTGCCGGAAAAACTCGACCGGCCGATCTCGCTGGCCGAAGGATCGCCGATCCATATCGTGTTCTGCGGCCATATCGGAAGCACCAAGGGGCTGAACCTGCTGACCACGGCCTTTTCCAACTTCCCGCGCCTGCGGGAACAGTTCCGCGTGACCATTGCCGGGTTCGACAGTGACCCACACTTCATGGACACGCTGAAAACAATCCTGGTTGAACAGAACCTGCAAAACACCTTCAACCTGCGCATCGGACTGAATGAAGAGGCGTTCCAGACCGTTCTGTCCCGCGCCGACGTGTTTTTCAACCTGCGCTATCCCAATACGGAGGGAGCTTCGCTTTCGCTGCTGGAACAACTGGCCTTTGGCCGCCCCGTGATTGCCTATCGCACCGGGTGTTTTGCCGAAATCCCGGACGAGGCGGCCTATTTCCTGGACCGGATCGGCGATGCGGATGAACTGGCCGACGTGTTGCACCAGATCGCCAGCGAACGCGACGAACTGGTCCGCCGTGGTGCCGCCGCCCGTGCGGCCGTTGAAAACCATACGGCCGCAACCTATGCCCGCGACATCGTGACCTTCCTCAAGGACAACAAGGACCTGTTCCAGCACCGGGCCGGTATCGTGACCTCCCGCCGCGATGACGCCACGGTTGCCTCGGTCGACAGCAAAGACCGCATGTGGATGGAAACCTATGCCGACTGCCACCACCTGCTGCATGGCACCTATCACCAGAACCTCTATCTTCCGACCGGGTTCTTTGATGCCAGCGCGCTGGAAAAAGGTCAGCTCGTCGCGCTCAACCTGTTGCATTCACGCATTCCCGAAGATCGCTGCCTGAAACTTGGCGAACTGCTGGAAGACCTCGACATGCTTGAGATGCACCATCTCATCGGTCGGCTGATCCTGTTGTCGCTGGAACCGCAGAAGCGGCAAAAACAGGTTCCAGACTATCTCGGGAATGTCTATCTGCCTGATTTCGATCCCAACCTGTGGCGGGTTCTGGCTCTTCTTGAACCTCATCGCGCGGTGCCCATGGCGCTGACCGCTCTTGGCAAGGAAAACGGCGATCCGTCGATGTTGATCAAAGATGTCCGGCGCAAAGGGTTCCGCAGTGTGATGAAAGCCTTCATCACCGACGAAGATATCTGTGATCTTTCGACCCCCGACCATGAGCCGCTGAAGGCATTTTTCAGCGTTATCGACAGGCCGGACCTGAAAACGCTGATCCCCCTGCCATATGGCGAAAACGTCCTGACCGTGGTTTTTGAATCTCCGGACTCCAGCCTGCTCCTGACCGAGGGGTTTCATGACATCGAAAATATCGGGATCTGGAGCTGCAAGAAAACCGCAGCGCTGTATTTCCGGACGGACCCGGACATGCCGCTCAAAAAGGTGTCAGGGGCCGTTTCTATGCTGATCCCGTCCACCACCAACAAGGCCACGGTGGAAATCACCCTGACCGAAATCAGCAGCGGCAAACAGAAAACCACCACGGTCACAACCCCGGCCAGCACCGACACGACACCCAAATCGCGCAGCAGTGAGCAACTGACCTGGTCCCTGAACACCAAGTTCAGCGGCGCGCTGTGCCTGAACCTGGTTGTTGAAAACCTGCACTCACCCTTCGACCTTGATATCAGTGAAGACAAACGCCAGCTGGGCACCCTGCTGCACAGCCTGACCTTGGAAAATTAAGGCAACTGACCTCAACGCGCAGAGGTTGCCATCAGGGTCCACAAATTCAGCAGTGGCTCCCCAAGTGTGCTCAATGACATTCACATTGATGCCCTTATTCTTGAGTGCCACGCTTGTCGCCAGAACGTCCGGGACGTTAAAGCGCAACTTTGTCGGATTTTGCTCAAGGGTTTTTGTTTCATCAGACGCAACGCCGCCGGTTTCAACCATCAAGTATGTGTCACCCAATAAAAAGGTGGTCAGTTTCTCGCCAGGACGGTCAATCGTGTGTAATGTCTTCAGTTCAAGAGCCGAACCGTAAAACTCCACACACTCTTCATAGTTCTGCGTGAAGAGAATAATACCCGCCATTGTAAATTGCATGTTTACCCCATTCTCTGGTTTTTGACCGACTAGCTTGCAATGATGCACGTACAAGCTCAAGTAAGGCTTAGATCAAGCGCTAACTTGCCTGTTACGAAATCCTGCCTGGATCGACGGGTAGCCATCTGATTCAATGGGCTGGTTTGAAACCGCTTTTCCTTATTCGCGGCGTGATCTATGAACGGCTGCTTGCAAAAAAGAAGTTTGGGGTGTCATTCCGCCCTCCCTGGGGTCGATTCCGGTAGGGGGCAGGATTGTATCATAAAAAAGTTCGGCGACCGTATCCCATTTGAACCTATTGGATATTTCACCTTGTAACCTATTGATTTTACTGACGCAGAAATCGTCCCAGACAATCACTTGTTGGAGAGGGACGTAGCCCCTCTATCGTACTGTTTTGCAGTCAATTGAAAAATCGGTGCGTTCAACGAGTTCAATGGTTTCTGTGAGTAGCAATTTATCTTCGTCCCATAGGGAAAAACCCAATCCCCGAGCACCAACTCGAAAGCATCTTCCAACTGATAGCCCACGAAAGAACAGACTTCCTCGTCAGTGTGATCCCCCCTTTGGGCAGGCTGCTCAACGGGCCATTTCTGTTGAGTTGTTATTTTCCCCTGAAATTCCATGGGCGGATGAGTCACGGTGCCGGTAAGAGCCATTGGTGTTTTCGGTGCCATCCGACACGCGAAAAAGCCAAAACTAATCCCAACCTGTGCGGGGGCAAATTGGGAGGCAAAAATTGGCGGGTGTTGTTCAAGCTCTTGGTCTGGTTGAACAACGATTTCACCATCGACCGTATCATACCCGCCTTCGATGTCTCCCTGGGCATGGCAGGTCAAGACCGGTCCAGAGGAGTACAGGCCTGATGTAGTTTCTGCGAATAATAAAGACGGTAGAAGAAGAAATACCGTGCAGATAGATAGCTTTGTCATCAGTTCCAAACCTAGTGCAGCTCGGCTCCCCCGGCAACTACATCAATGTCATTCGTTGACCCCAGGTGTGATGACAGGGCTTGTGCTACGATTTTGCCCCCTACCGGAATCTACCCCTCCCTGTAACCGCCTCTCCCTGTAACCGCCTCCGGATCAAAAAAGGGCCGCCTGTGAACGGCGGCCCTTTTGATTTTCCGGTCCGGTCTTATCAGACGAAGAGCAGGTCTCCGCTGTTGAGCGAGCCGACATTGTCAAAGAACACGCTTTGCGTTCCCACACCGTTGAACAACAGCGTCAGGTCGCCACCAGCCCCGGCAATCACGTTGACGGTCAGCGCCGCATCGGCCGCGTTGATCAGCCCGTCGCTGTTGACGTCGTAATCGCCAAAGCTGTTGAACCCGGCCCCGGTGCCCAGCACCCGCGCCACATCGGCAAAGCCGAAGTCGGTGATCGTGTCGATGCCGAACGATCCGCTGAACACGAACGTGTCGCCCGCAGTCCCGCCGGTGATGGTGTCGTTGCCATTGCCGCCGTTGATATAGTCGGCACCAACCTGGCCCAAAAGATGGTCATTGCCACCCCCGCCCAGCATGTAGTCATCACCATAGCCGCCCTGCAGCGTGTCATTGCCGCCCAGGCCGTTCATGGTGTCGTCGCCATTAACGCCGCGCAGCACGTTGGCCGAGGCCGACCCCTGAAGGGTGTCATCCCCCGACCCGCCGGTCACGTTCGAGAAGTTCGAAATCGTGTCCCCGGCTGCATTGCCGCCCAACGCGGTGTTGTACAACAGCGAAACATCCACACCCACGCTGTCCGAGAAATAGCTCAGCATGTCAAAGCCAGAGCCACCATCCAGAATCTCGGCACCCGACCCGGCCAGGATCTGGTCATTGCCGGCATCGCCTTCCAGCGTGTCATTGCCGCCCAGACCGTTGATCGTGTCATTGCCGGCATTGCCGCTCAGAGCGTTGTCGCTCAGTGTCCCCTGAAGCACGTCATTGCCGTCGCCGCCAATGGCGTTTTCAAACCCGGACATCGTATCGCCGGTGGCAATGCCGCCATCCACGAAGTTGTTCCACAGCTGCACCGTCACGCCCACGGTGTCGGGCGAATAGTTGATCGTATCGTTCCCGATATTCCCGATCAGCGAATCCGCACCGGCATCGCCAAAGATCATGTCGTCGCCGCCACCGCCATCGACAGTGTCGTCGCCTCCAAGACCCACAAGCGTGTCGTTCCCGGCCGCACCGATAAGCACGTTATTGCCATAGGTGCCCTGGGCAAAGTCGTCCCCTAACCCCAGCGTCAGGTTTTCGAAGTTCGAAATCGTGTCGCCGGTCGCCCAGCCGCCGCTGGCCACGTTGTTCCACAGACGTACCTCAACGCCCATCGTGTCCCCGCTATAGGACAGGGTGTCGTTGCCGGTCGACCCATTCAGCACATCAGCGCCGCTGCCGCCATTGATCAGGTCGTCGCCGGTGCCGCCCAACGCGGTGTCGTTGCCGGCCCCGCCGACCAGCGTGTCATCGTCGCCGCCGCCAATCAGGCTGTCATTGCCTTCCTCACCATAAAGATGGTCATTGCCGCTTGCGCCGTTCAACGTGTCGTGACCGAACCCACCCCAGAAGTCGTTGTCCAGAGCCACTCCGGTGTTGAGCGCCAGGATATTGTTGTTGGCCCCGTTGCCGATGGCATCCGCGGCGCCCCCGATCTGAAGGTTCTCGATCGACACCAGCGTGTCATATACCGCCGCCCAGAACCGGGTTTCCCCGCTGGCCAGATCGAACATAACTCCACTGGCCCAGGTCGTATCGGCGATCAGCGTATCAACACCGCTGCCACCGTTGAACGTATCATTGTCAGTCCCAAGCCCGTTATTGTCGATGAAGGTGTCATCGTGGTTGCCACCAAACAGCGAGTCATCCCCCACACCCCCAATCAACGTGTCATCGCCGTTATAGCCATAGATCGTGTCGTTTTCGGCTCCACCATCCAGATGGTTGGCCGCCGCGTTGCCGAGGATATTGTCGGTCCGCACAGACCCGACCACGTTTTCAAAGTTGCTCCAGGTGCCGTCTGCGGGGCCACCGTTGAAGGAATAACCGCCATCCAGGCTGATCCCGATGATGCCACTCCCGGAAGAGATGCCGGAGAAATCGAGGGTATCAACCCCGGCTCCACCGTTCAGCGTGTCGATGCCCCAGCCACCGGTAAAGGTGACCACATCATTGCCAAGCCCGCCATTGATGGTGTCTTTGCCAGAACCGCCGGCGTTGACAAAGATGTCGTTGCCGCTACCGCCATCAAGATTGTTGGCAAGGCCGTCACCGGTGATGGTGTCATCACCGCTGCCGCCAGTCACGTTTTCGATGGTCATCAACGTGTCGGTGGTGCCGCCAAAGGTGGCGGTGCCGGACAACAGATTGATATCGCCATCCCCCATGTTGCCGCTGTAATCCACCATGTCGGTGCCAAGCCCACCGATCAGCGTATCGGTGCCACCGCGGCCAATCAGTGTGTCGTTGCCCCCACCGCCATCAAGGCTGTCATGACCACCCGCACCGTCAAGCACATCGGCCATGATCGTCCCGGTGATGGTTTCGCTGCTGTTGTCCCCGTTAAAGAAGATCTGGTCGATCGTGTCGACCCAGTCCTGGAAGGTCCAGCCAGAGGCGTCAAAGGAGGTCACCCCATCCATTTCAAAGATGATCGTATCCACGGCATTCACGCCGCTGTCATTACCGTCGATCAGCAGGGTCGACGAGAATTCGGAGGAATCGTCGTGTTCGCCCGCATTCAGGATCACGGTCTTGTCCGCCACCTTATCAGCGCGGAATTCAAGCTCTTCGATCGAAGACACCTGCAACCGCGATCCGCCGCCGCCGTTGAAATCGAACACGCCCCCGGCCAGCAGGCGGATGACGTCGAGCCCGGTGCCGCCATAAACGGTGGTTGATCCATCATAGACACCTGCGGCGAAATCGAACCGGTCGACGCCACCTTCACCATAAAGACGGGTGGAGCCGCCGGTGGTGCTCGCCACTAAGTAATCGTTGCCATCCCCGCCATAAAGGTATTCGGTGCCCGTGCCGGCCACCAGCGTATCGCTGCCTGCCCCGGTGCGCACCGTCCCGCCGCCGGATCCCATCGTAGCAGTGTCATTGCCACGACCCAGGTTGGCAATCACCGACGAACTGCCGGTGATCAGCGAATCGTTGCCGTCACCGGTAAACACGTTCTCGATGCTGCTGAGGGTCAACCCAACCCCGTCAATGGTCGCCGTCCCCGACGCCAGGTTGATCGAGCTGCTCGAAGTCACCGCCGCCGCGTTCAGCGTATCGTTGCCGATACCGCCCGCAATGGTGGTGGAATGGCCAAAGGCCCCGCCCGCGTAATCGGACAGTTCGTTGGTCAGGATAAACCGGTCATCATACAGCGAGATATTATCGGAGCCGTACATGCGGATATCCGCATCCGTCACGACGGTCTCATCCCCGCTCACATCATCGGTCAGGATAAGCTGCCAGTTCCCACCGCTCATCTCGCCCCAGAAGGCGTTGGTGGTATAGGTCCAGCGTTCGTTGCTGTCATAGAACCCGTCATTGTCGCCCCAATTGGTGCTCCCGCCGAAATCGGCGATCACCTGGTGGGTGGTGCCATCCGCCGATACCAGCGAGAATTCGAAATCCCCAAGGTAGGTGGTTTCGAACGCAATATCGATCGTGACCATTTCAATGCGCACATTGGTGCCTTCGGTCCAGGAATAGGTTTCCGTGCCGACCGTGCCACCGGTGTTGCCGCCATGGACAATCCCGTCCAGCGTTTCGGCACCGTTGATCAAATCCTGGAAGGCATAGGTTTCATTGGCAGAGGTCTGGGAATTGCTGCCCCAGGTTTCCGCCAGCCGCACCGCCGCATGGGCATCCACAAGACCAAAACCATAGTCTTTGGAGAAGTGCATCCCACCGCCGTTCCAGGTGGCGGAATTGTTGAAGAACCAGGCATAGGATTCCGACCCGCTGATGCCACTGCCAATGGCCGTGCCCACATGGCGCGCCGAATTGGCCAGAATCTCCTGAACATCACGCCAGCCCAGCGAAGAGTTGGCTTCCAGCATCAACGCCACAACGCCGCTGACCATCGGGGCCGCCGCCGAGGTGCCGTTGAACCCGGTGGTGTAATCCCCCGCGGATCCGGCGGTGGTGTTATACCCTGCCGATCCCAACCGGTCGGTGGTCACCACCTCCCCGGGCGTACCAAAGCCCGACACCAACAGGTTCGAACCGTGGGTGGAATAAGAGGACACATCGCCATCCTGGTCCACCGCAGCCACGGAAATCGTGTGCCGGTTGGCGTTCCAAGACTCCAGGTTGGCGTCATTGTCGGAATCCGAGCGACCGTTGCCGGCGGATTTCACGATGACGGTGCCAAGCCCGCCACGCCCCAAAGACGCGGCATTGTCAATCGCGGTTTCAAGCGTGCCCATCAAGGATTGCGTCGGCACGTCAAGGTCCATGATATTGCCGGTCAGCTGGGTGCCGTTGGACATGTTGACCACATCCGCTTCGCCCGCACCGACAATCGTGCCCTGGCCCGAAGCTTCGTCAATTGCCTCGGTGATCTGGCCCACAAAGATGTCGTAAAGACCGGGCAGCGTCCCGCTGGATTGCACCCGGAACCCGAACAGCGTGGCGTCATAGGCCACACCAACAGTGCCGGTGCCATCGCGTTCGGACGCGATAATCCCGGCCACGGCGGTGCCGTGATTGTCCCCGTTCACACCGGTCGGGTCGGTGTCATCGTCATAGAAGTCCCAATCGCTGAGGACATCAATATTGCCGTTCAAATCGTGGTGACCCCGCTGAACCGCGTCGTCGATCACCGCAACCCGCACGCCCGCGCCGGTATAGTTGGCACCACTGCTGTCCCACACATCCGTGACATTCAGGTCAAGAAGGCCGGACCCGGTGTTGAGCAGATGCCATTGCGACGCGAACAGCGTGTCGGTGGGCAGGGACATGTTAAAGGACATAAAGTCCGCCCCGGCACCCGCCGGTGTGATGTCATCGGCCTTGTTTGCCGGATGGCCCAACGCGGCCACCATGGCATAGCTTGATGTCGACGCGTCCTGACGCAGCTGGCTCATCCAGTCGCCCAGCAGGCTGGGCACCCCCGTGCCGGTCTGTCCGGTGGATGTCTCACTTGCGCTTGCGGCAAGCGTCCGGGCATAGGCGCTGTCCGCCCCGTCCTGAGGCAGATCCGCCCCCTCGCCCTGTGTGACAGCAAGACGCTGTTTCTCGTCCCCGGACAGCGACTCCCGCGACGCATCCTCCGCGAGAATTTCATCCTCCTGTGCAACCACAGGCACATCTGCTTGCGCAAGATCCTGATTGGTTACATTCGAATCGACAACCTCAACGTTCATGAACGTTTTAGACGGCAGAAAATCACCAGACATCGGGGGTCTCCCTTTTGAAACAATGCTATAAAAATTTGATTTATTGGCACAAATACCAAAAACACGTCAGAAAACAGTCATATTAAAACGGCAAATATACCAATAATCACGGACGGCCAGCAGCGGCCAATATTGCCATCATTCCAGCAGAATTTTAGTCATTTGGAAAGTATTCTTTACCTTACCTCCAAAGCAGAGCCTTTTTCCGCGCATCGCAAAAAACCACAGCGCGGCAGACCGCTGGTCAACGCCACCCGAACAGCCCCGCAAAAAATTCATGATTCAAATTATCGGCAGAACCCATTATCCTGTGACCAACACCAACATCCCGGATCGATCCCGTAAAAGGACACATGTCCATGACTTCCCCATGACTTCCCCGAACACGGCGTTTCTGAAACTTCCTGGTGCCAGTGCCATCGCCCTGCTGGCCAGTTGCATAGGAGAACCCGGTGCCATGAGCCGCAAGGATCCCCCCCAACAAAGCCCCGCTCCAACCGAAAGCCCCGCGAACACCCAAACCGATACCGGACCCAAATCCGGCAAGGATCCCGCGCCCTCCGGGGCCGTGCGGCTCAGCGGCGAGGTGGTGCCCGGGGTCTCCTGTCCGGCGCTGAAACTGGCGGATGGATCCACCGTGGCCCTGTCCCATCTGCCCGCCCCGTTCAAGATGGGGGACCGGGTGACGGTGACCGGGTCGGGCTATGGCGGGTCCATGACCTGTATGCAGAAGGTGCTGCTGGTCACCGGGGTCCGGGCGGGGGACTGACCATCCCCCACCACCGGCCTGCGAACGCCGGGTTAACACATGGTCCGGGGCAGGGGAGCGGCGCGGCGGTGCCGCAAAAGCACCGGGAAAATGCGCAAAAGTCACCCCCCCGATTCGGGCGTTTTCCCCCGTTTTGCCCATGTGTTAACGGATCAGCTTAACCAGAACGTCTCGGCCGAAAACTGGTCTATCGTGGCCCCGCAAAATGTGACGTGTACCCCCTGGTCCGAGAAGGTGACACAACCGTCCTCCTCTTGCAGATGGGCCATGGCCTCGGATGCGATCTGATAGCCAAACCCGCTCAGCTCGATCCGATCCCAGATCTCGAAACCGACCACCTGATCGGCACCGGATTGCGTGGCATCGAACACGAACACATCGCTTAACCCGGCCCCGAACAACAGGTCGTCCCCGGACCCGCCAATCAGCCGGTCATCGGTTCCGAACGCCTGTATATAGTCGACAACATCGTCTTCCGTATTGCGCACAAATTCGACACTGGACGAAAACCGCGTCACCACTTCCGACCGGCTCAAAGACCCGCGATCAAGATGCCCGGTCCAAAAACCAAGCCCGCTGGAATCCGGGTCGCGATCCAGCACGTTCCGGTACAGAAGCGTGACAAATTCAGTGTCGGTGGTGTCACCATAACTATTCTGAAATTCCCGCGATTCCACGAACCCGGTTGCCGCATCGTCCAGCGTCATCCCCCGCGCCAACCGTCCGCTCCAGCCCGAAAACCCGGTTTCCTCCGGCTCGCGCCCCAGCGTGGCCAGGTAAAGGCGATACACCACATCGTTTGACTGCGCCAACATCCCGGCGCGGCTGACGCCAAGCACTTCGGTTGCGGTATTTTTAATAAATTCAAGGCTTTGGGAAAAGCTCGTGACCACTTCCGACCGGCTCAAAGACCCACGTTCAAGATGCCCGGTCCAAAAACCAAGCCCGCTGGAATCCGGGTCGCGATCCAACACGTTCTGGTACAGAAGCGTGACGAATTCGGTGTCGGTGGTATCACCGTAACTGTTCTGGAATTCCCGCGATCCAACGAACCCAACGGCCGCATCATTCAATGTCATCCCGTCGATCAACCGCTCGGTCCAGTTGACCAGACCCGTGGCCTCCGGCGCGCGCCCCAGCGTGGCCTGGTAAAGCCGGTAAACCTGGGCGGCAACAGGGTCAAAGGTACTGTCTTCCTGATCGCCAAACAGGATGTCATCCCCCGAACTGCCAAGAATGGTTTCAGCCGCCGCATGGCGCGGGTCGGCGGGCATATCGGGGGGGGCCGGGGCCGTATACGGTGCGATATGCCACAGGTCAATCAGGTCACCGATACCCAGATCTTCCGAGTCGATCGGCGCGCGATCATCGGACACCAGAGTGACGGTTTCATCACCAAATCGGATCCTTATCCCGGTGTTTGTCGTGGTCAGAGCAAAGGCCGACAGATCATAGGCGCGGCCAAAGTCCGAAAGATCCAGACGATCCACCCCAGGTTCAAAGTCCATGACCCGGTCGGAGGCCCCATCCGCCATCAAAACAAAGACATCCGCCCCGGACCCGCCCCAAAGCTGATCCGCGCCCGCACCGTCAATCAGAATGTCATCCCCATCCAGCGCCCTTATCTGATCGGCCTCATCGCTGCCGACCAGCACATCGGCGACCCCGGTGCCGTTCAGGCCCCCGCCGCTGGTTTTGGCCATCAATGTCTCACCCAACGGGCCCGGCGCAAACCTGAGATGGGTCACGCCCGGCTCGGACTCGCTGGTGGCGAAAATCTCGATCCACCCATTCACGGCCACTGCGGACAGGGACGAAACATTGGCCAGCGTTGTGGTGGTCTGATCCGCCAGGGTGGCCCGATGCAAAAGCCTGCCCCCGGGCAAAAGCTGCATGATGCTGATCCCGTCATCGCCACCGCCCACCACCACAAAGGCCTGCCCATCCAGCACCACGGTCTGAAGCGTTTCAACCGACTGAAACCGGGTGGACAGATCATCATTGACCTGATCCGTCACCGACATTTCGCCGCTGGCTGCCAACCCGACAACCGATACCGAACCGGTGCCGGCAGCGGTCATCAACACATAGGTTTCCCCCTGCAGGGTCACGGTGTTCAGCGCGGTCGCAGTGGCAATCTGAAGCCCATCGGGCGCGCCGATCCGGTCCACCTCCTGTACCGTGCCGTTCGCCGCGATGCGCAGACAGATCAATTCCGGCACATCCGAACGCGCCACCAACAGCATATCCTGCCCCTCAAGATGGGCATGGGCCATCGCCACCAACGCCCCGTCGGAAATGTCATTGCCAAGCGACACCTGACCCGTGGCAGTCAACAGGTTGTCCGCCCCCAATTGCCAGATCGTCACGGCCGCATCACCACGCTCGGTGGAATAGAAAAACGCCTCACCCCCCCGGGCCACAGCCACCAGGGATCGCAGGCTGCCGCTGCCGCTGGCCATGCGGAACCCGTCCGACAGGGTGCCGTTGCCATTGATCCAGTGCCCGGTGACCGCCGCCCCGGCCAGGCCATGAACCAAAAGCGCATCACGACCGTTCAAGTTAACAATCTCAAGCCCGGTTTCGTCGCCAAGCGCGGCAGAGTCGATGAGCGGATCGGCATCCATCGACCGCCCGTTCTGCCGCTCAGGGTGCCAGGACAGGATGCCACCCGTCTCTCCTCCGCTGGCGGTATAGTATCTAATTTCACCGGCAATAACGGCCGATGCACTGCCTTGGATGCCCGAGACATACGTCTCGGGGCCGTCGATCCAAGTCCCGACGATATCTACCTGTGTCACCCCACACTCCTCGTCCAGCCCACCCAGACTCGTGTGAGGTTGATCCTGCCCAGACGCAGTTAAGGCGTTTTTAACGAATTGAGGCCCCATTTAGGCCTTTCGTTAAAAGCTAAATTGATATGCACACCGGTTGCCCCGCCCGCATCCTTGCGCCAAAAGGGGGATAAGATGCCCCAGCCTTTGCCCCACATCACGATTTTGCTGTGCACCGCCAACGGGGCCCGGTTTTTGGCCGAACAACTGCAATCCTATCTCAATCAAAGCCATGCGAACTGGTCCCTGTGGATCAGCGACGATGGCTCAACCGACGACACGCGCGCCATTCTTGACGGGTTCCGCGCCGCCCATGGTGACACCCACGACATTCGGATTGTTGAAGGACCAGGACAGGGGGCGGCGGCAAATTTCATGTCCCTGCTATGCCACCCGGACCTCCCCCCCGGGGCGGTCGCATTGTCGGATCAAGACGATGTCTGGCACCCCGGAAAACTTGAACGGGCCCTGGAACAAATCGCCGACCTGTCAACCGACCGACCCGTTCTTTATGGCGCGCAAAGCATCCATGTGGATGATGCGCTGACCCCAATCGGAGCCTCACACCCGCCACCCCGCCCCCCGGCTTTCGCCAATGCCCTGACCCAGAATATCGTCAGCGGCCACAGCGCGGTGTTAAACTCCGCCGCGCTGGCGCTGGTGCGGCGCGCGGGCCCTCCCAAGGGGATCGAATACCACGATTGGTGGCTTTACCAGCTGTTCAGCGGGGCCCGTGAACAAATTCTGATCGACCATGAACCCGTGCTGTTCTATCGCCAACATGACAGCAACGTGCTTGGGGTACATCGCGGATGGCGGGCGCGGGCAGGCCGGGTGGCCATGGTGCTGGGCCGCACCTATGGCCGCTGGATCGCAGCCAATATCGCGGCGCTCAAGGCCACGGGTGATGTGGTGACACCCGAGAACCACGCGCTTTTGGACATGCTCCAACCCCGCCTTGGAAAAGGCCCGCTTACCGCCTGGTGGTGCGCCAGGGCCGGGCTGTATCGTCAGACCAGACTTGGGTCTGCCCTGTTCTATCTGGCTGTGATCATAGGCAGTATTTAACATAACATTACTTATGGGCAGCGCGATTTCACCGCGGGGCACAGCCCCCGCACCCGCCCTTTACTGTGCCGTGGACATGTTTTTTTCGTGATGCGCAATAGCCGCGCCAAGGTCATCGTAATAGGTCAGGGTGCCGTTTTCCAACACGGCCCCCGCATCGCACAGCTCGCGCACCTGCTGCATGGAATGGGTGACAACCACGGCCCCGGCATCCTTCATGCGGGACCGGAACACGCGCGCGCTGCGCCTTTTGAACGCCGCATCCCCGACCGAGGTCACCTCGTCCACCAGGTAGGTATCAAACCGGATCCCCATCGACACCCCAAAAGCCAGCCGGGAGCGCATCCCCGAAGAATAGGTGCGCAAGGGTTGCCAGTAATGCGCCCCGAGGGCAGCGAATCCTTCCACAAAATCTGCCAGCCCATCGGTATCCGCGCCATAGATACGCCCAATGAACCGCGTGTTCTGTAACCCGGTCAATTCAGGATGGAACGATCCTGCAAACCCGACAGGCCACGAAATCGAACCGGTGGACGTGACCCGCCCCGAACTGGGTTCTTCGGTGCCTGCGATCATCCTCAGAAGCGTGGATTTGCCCGCCCCGTTCCGCCCGAGCAGCGCCACGGCCCGACCGGTGGGAAACACCGCATTGATGGAATTGGCCACTACCTTGGTATGGCCTTTCAAATAGTAATTCTTGGTCAGGTTCTCCAGTCGGATCATCGTCGGTCCCGCAAGGAATAGGCCACCAACACCACGGTCGCCCAGAACAACAGAAGAAACAGCCCGATTGTTGCAACCAGCAACATGCGTTCCGGATAGCGCGCGGTTTCGGCGCGTGTTGGTTTCACATGCGCCGCCAGATACCGGCTTTTGCGCCGCGCTTCGGCCTTTGCAACATCATAGGCCGCCAATGCCGATGTATAAGAGGTTTCGGCAAATTCCCGGTCCACCGCGAGACGTTCATATTCGCCCACGACGTCGGCGAAAGCCCCGCCCGACGCATCCTTGTCCCCCTGCCCCAGCTTGCGCCGCTCGGCATCGATACGCTGTTGAATCACCGTGACGCGCCGCTGGGCCTGTACCAGTCGCGGGTCGGTTCTGCCCGAGGTTTCCGCCAACAGGTCCACCTCGATCAGCGCCTCGGCCAGTTGGGCCTGCAAGTTCCCCAGAAGCCCGGCCTGTGTCTGAATATCCACCGAAGGATCGACCAGCTGGTGCAAATTGCGGAATCGGGTTACCGCTTCGCGGGCTTCCTTGAGCCGCGCAACTGCGGCGGACAGTTCATCACGCGCATAGCGAATGGCGTCTTCACGCGCGATATCGCTTAACTCGTTGATCATGTCGGCGCTCTTTTCAAAAAGCTCCTGAGCAATCTCGGTGGCGTCTGTAGCCTCAAAGGCCAGCACCCGCACCTCGATCAATCCCGCACCGCTGTCATAGTAGATCTTGACCATGCGCGCCCAGTAATCGACTAGGTCTTCGATTGATCCCTCCGGGTCAAAGGCGAAAATCGGGTCGTTTTCCGGCTTGGACCACTTGCCGCGCAAATCCACGGCCGCGTTCATATCCGCAACCAACCGCTGGCTTTGCAGGAATTCATAAAGAATGTCCGTATCGGACGAACTTGACCCCGACACGCCCGCAACCCCCATCAGGCTGTCAAAAGCCGATCCCGAATCTTCGCGGCGCACCGAAAAGGCCACGGTGGACACATATTGATCCACCGCGACCCGCCACAAATACAATCCCGTGGCGGCGGCCGGAGCGACGACCATGAACAGAAAGCTGACCAACACCATCCAGTGCCGTTTGCGCACCCGGGTCGGGGGGGCCGGCGGCACCACCGGGGGCTCGGGTTGTGCCTGAACCGGCGCAGGCGGCGCAACTGGCGCAGGCACCTGGGGCGCGGCTGGCGGCCTTTGCGCTGCCTGCTGCCCCGGTGGTGGCCCTGGCGGCGGAGCAGCGGCTGCGGTCACCGAAGCCTTATCGGGGGCCTTACCCGGCCCCTTTCCGGGGGCAGAGACTGCGGGGGGCGCGGTCTTCTTTGGCCCCGGCGATCCGGGTTTTGCGGGTTTTTTTGCCGGTTGACCCGGCCGAAGCGGCGCGGGTTTCTTTGGCGGGGCTGGCTTTTTCTGCGTCACGCTGGACTTCTCTTGAAATTACTCTGTTACCATGACAGCTTATGCCGCATAGTCTCCAATGGTCAGACTATCACTTTATCTGCCAGACTGCGATAACCCACCCGCGTTTCCAAAGCGACCCCTTGATGACCATTTCACACGAAATTCCACCACCTCAGCCCCCCCGCCGTACGCGCAGGCGTTTTGCCTCGGTGCGCTCTATCATGGCGCTGATCCTGCGCGAAATGGCAACCACCTATGGGCGCTCGCCCGGCGGCTACCTCTGGGCCATCATGGAACCGGCGGCGGGAATCGCGCTGTTGTCGTTGGTCTTCTCGATCGGGTTTCGCTCGCCCTCACTTGGCATCAATTTCCCGATGTTTTACGCGACCGGGCTTGTGCCCTTCATCTTTTTCAACAACATAACCTCGACGGTCGCGCGGTCCCTGATGTTTTCAAAACAGTTGATGGCGTATCCAACCGTGACCTTTCTGGATGCCATTTTGGCCCGGTTCTTATTGAACGCAATCACCCAGATTCTGATTGGATACCTGATCTTTACGGGGATCATTCTCGCCTTTGAAACCCGGGTTATTCCCAATTTCACCGCGATCGCGCAAACCTATGGATTGCTGATGCTGTTGTCTTTGGGGATCGGCGTATTAAACTGTTACCTGATGACCCGGTTCGAAGTCTGGCAACGTGTCTGGTCGGTCTTGACCCGGCCGCTGTTCATTGTCTCGGGAATCTTCTTTCTGTTTGAAAGCATTCCCCATCCTTATCGCGACTGGCTGTGGTACAACCCGCTGATGCATATCATCGGACTGATGCGACGTGGGTTTTATCCCAGCTATGATGCGCCTTATGTCTCTCCGGCCTATCTGGCCGGAATTGGATTAACCTGCCTGGTGATCGGCCTTGTGCTTTTGCGCCGGTTCCACCGCGATCTTCTCAGCGCCCTATGACATCTCGCAAGCCTACCCTGTTTCTCCATGCCGGTCTTCACAAAACCGGCACGACAAGCCTGCAGAAGGCGTTTCATGACAACCGCGCCTATCTGGCGGACAAGGGGTTTTGTTATCCGCACACCGGTCTGTTGGACAACACCAACACCTGGGGGCAACATGATCTGGCCTATACGCTGCGCGATGCCGACGGAGAAACGCTTTGGCGTACCCTGCGTGAAGAAGCGGATGCCGCGGGTCTGCCCAATGTGATCGTATCTTCGGAAGAACTATCGCTTCTGCCCCATCCGGGCCTGCCGGGGATGAAACCCTACCAACTCATATCCGACATCTTCTCGGGCTATGATATCCGCCTGTTATGTTATCTTCGGCCTCAAACTGAAATGGTCGCCTCGCTTTACAATCACCATGTCAAATCGGTGGGCGAAGATCGCGAAATTCTCGACTTTCTGGCCCATATTGCGCCGCGTCTGGATTACATGCGCTACCTGCAATTTGCCGAGGCCGGGCTGGGGCGCGGCACCATCATTATCCGCCGGTATCAGAAACAGCATATGAACGGCGATATCATCTCTGATGTCGCCTCCCAGATCGGGCTTGAGCTGAACAGGAAATTCCGCCAGCCCACGAAACCGCTCAATCCAGGCCTGACGGCCAAGGGCTTTGACCTTATGCTTAAAACCAACCGGCGGCTGAAGGGCAACCCAAAACGGCTTTTGAGCGAACGGCAACGGATACTCGCCGCGCATCAGGCCCCGGCGTTCTACCGTCACGATCTTCTGGGCGCGGAAGCGAAACAGACAATCGACGCCCTGTTCAAACAAAGAAACCGGCAGATTTCCCGGCACTTCTTTGGCGTCAATCAGGACCTGTTCGATCCGGATTGACCCTGTACCACCTGCGCCAGTACCCGCGCCGGGTCGGCACGACCCTCGGTCAACGGGATAACACCCCCCCGTCTGCCCCCCAGCCCGCCTTCCTGCGCCGCGCGCACCGCTTCAGCCTGGGCCCCCAGGTCAAAACACCACACCGGCAACCCCGTGGCCAACGCCTCGCGCGTGGCAAAGGAAAACGTTTCGGGCCAGACCGACGGAATAAGCCAACAGGTAATCCCATAGCGCGCCACCAGCCCCGGTATGTCGGCATGACGATAACTGCCATGCACAATCCCCGGCGCAGGAAGACGATACCCCGGGTCAAGGTTGCCGATCACCACCAGCCCGGCACACGGATCCCGCGCCAGAAGCTGGCCCAGATCCACCAAAACCCCCGCCCCCTTCTGATACCCCACATTGCCCAGCACCCCGATCACCGGGCGCGCGGTGCGGGCTGGCAAGGCCACGGCGGGAATATCGGCCAGTTGATCATGGGGACGGATACGGATCGCGCCCGCCGCGGCCGGATAGGCCTCGGCCATCAAATCACGGCTGCTCTCGGAAAAAACGGTGATTTCATCCGCGACGACCATCAGATCTCCCCAGGTCGCACGCCACGCCGCATGGGGCCCCGGGGCCGCCCCGGGGCGCGGCACCTGATGGGCCGGATCGTCGGTGGCAAGATCAGGCACGCCGCGATACACGCCGTCGGCCCCCAGCAATGTGTGGGACGGGCTGATCGGGAAATAATCGTGGATCAGAACCTCAATCCGGTCCTCTGGCCCCTGGGCCAGTTGTTGCAGAATACCGGGCAACTCCACCGGATCGCGATCCCCAACCCCACAGGAATACACCACGCGCCGCGCGCTCAGCGGCTCCAGCAACTGTTGGATCAGCGTGAAATCTTCGCACAGGCCCTGCGTAACACCCTGTGCCGTATGGAGTTCCAACCGCCAACGACGGGTCTGCCCCACCCTAAGCACCAGCGCGCCGCCGCCCCCGGCCACGTCCTGAGCAATACGCCGCTCCAGGTATTTCTCGGCCCCGCCTCCCATGGCATGGGCCAGATAGAGCGGCACCGGGTCTGATTGGCCGCTCTGCCGTTCCGCCGCCCAGGCGATAGCCAAAGCAAGGCGCGCGGTCACCATCGGATCCCGGCGCAGGAAGGTCTGAACCTCCTGATCATACTTCGGGTAGCGGCCCGCGATAATCGCCGCGCTGCTGGCCACAAGCCTGAGCTTTTCCTCACTGCCAAACGACCCTGCCCCGCGGTGCTCCACGAACAGGCCCGACAGCCCCACATGCCGCCCCCCAAGCGCGCGAACCCGTTGGCACCAATCGGTTTCCTCGCCATACCCACGGCCGAACCCCATATCAAAACGCGGGATTTGGCGAAGATAGGTCCGGTTCATCGCCATACAGAACCCAACTCCGGTCGGGGCCTCGCTCACCCCACGCGCCAGGTCTGCCCCCTGCCCCGCAAACCGCCGGGCGAACGCGTCGATCCGATCCCCCTCTCCCGGTGCCAAATCGGTGGCACGGCACATCACCGGTACCGAAAAAATCTCGGCATCATTGGACATGGGCGTGACGCTGGCCACATCCCGAGCAACACGCATCGGATGCACAAGGCGCGACGCCCAGCCCGTCGGCACCAGCGCATCCGAATTCAACAGGATCACGGGCGCATCGCCGTCCTGCTCCAGAGCCCGTTCAAACCCGCGATTGACCGCACCGATAAAGCCAAGGTTTTCGGCATTCTCGATCAACTCGACAACACCTTTCTCTCTGTCCGGCCTGTCCGGCGCGCCGTTCACCCCCGCAACCCAATCACGTAGGAACGGGCGTACCTTGAGGTCGCTCGAACAGTCTTCGATGACAATCAACCGCCAAGGCAGATCGGTATGGGCCACAACCCGCCGCAGCGTCTCCTGCAACACCTCAAACGCGTTATAGACCGGCAGGATAATCGTCACGCCCGTGGCGGGCACATCGCCCTGAACCGACACTGAAACAGTCTCTAACTCAGCGAAAAACGCCCCATCCAAGGGCAACGCAGGCACGTGGGCGGAAAACCCGAGCCGGTCCTTGACCGCCTCTCGCGCGCCCTGATCCCCGCGCATCTTCCAACGCCAGATCGCAGGTAACACCAGAACCAACGCCCACAGGAACCGGGGCCACAAGGCCCACATGGCCCACCGCAACCGCCCCGCCGCGATCCCGCGCACAGGCACGCGAAACACGGTCTCCGCCGTTTGAATTTCAAGCGTGAACGTCCCCGGCGCGAAAGGCAGGTCAAAGGCGAACCCCGCCCGGGCCTCGGCCCGATCCTCCCCCGGAACTGGTGCATCGGGAAGGGTTTCATACTGATCGCGCAGCAAAACCACCGCCAGACGCGTGACCCCCGCCCCGGCCTGAACCCAGCCCTCGACAAGCAACCGATCATCGCAAAGCTCAAGCCGGGTGATTTCCCCGGGCACGGCCCCACCTGTTGCCCTGGTCAAATCCTCCTGCGCCCCGGACAACACCAGATGTCGCGCCGCATAGCGTTTGAAAACCTGTTTCATCCGCCGCAGAAAAGATAACGGGCGGCGACCGGGTGGCGACGCTGGATCAGAGGGTTTCATCGCCGCTACCGGAAGGATCAGAAGGTCTGGTCGTAATCACCAACACCGGGTTCGGTACGGATGACGCTGTCGAGATCGGCAAAGATGGCGCGCAGTTCCTCTTCGCTCTCGGCACTTTCACAGACCACCACCAAGTTGGGCGTGTTGGACGATGCCCGCACCAATCCCCAGCTTCCGTTATCCAGGATCACCCGGGCCCCGTTCACCGTGACCACCTCTTTCACCGGACGGCCTGCCAGGGTGTCAAGATCGGCCAGCTTGGCCACGATCCGTTCAAGGATGTCATATTTTTCGGTATCGGCGGCATAAGGCGACATGGTCGGGGTCGACCATGTCCGCGGCAGCGCGCGACGCAGGTCGGACATGCTGCTGTCGGGATAGCGGTCCATCAGCTTGCAGATTTCAACCGCCACCCGCATCCCGCAGTCATATCCACGGCCCACCGGTTCGGCCAGGAAATAGTGACCGGATTTTTCAAACCCCGCCAGCGCGCCAAGTTCCTTGACCCGGCGCTTCATATGGCTGTGGCCGGTTTTCCAATAATCCGCCGTGGCCCCGTTTTCACGCAACACCGGATCCGAGGCATAAAGACCTGTCGATTTCACATCCGCAACGAAAATAGCGCCGGGATAGAGCCGCGAATAATCACGAGCCAGAATCACACCCACCTTGTCGGCAAATATTTCTTCGCCCTCGTCATCCACCACGCCGCACCGATCGCCATCGCCGTCAAACCCAAGCGCCAGATCGGCACCGCTGTCGCGAATGCTGTTGGCCATGTCATGCAGCATGGCCATATCTTCGGGATTGGGGTTGTAATTGGGAAAGGTGTAATCCGGTCGCGCGTGGCTTTCGACTACCTCCACGCCGATCCGGCGCAGCAGGTCGGGGGCAAAGGCACCTGCAGTCCCATTGCCTGTGGCACAAACCACGCGCAGCTTGCGTGACATTTTGAAATCACCGGCCAGATCGTCAAGGTAAGCTTCGCGCACCCCATCGACAAATTCACACCCCCCGCCCGGGTGATCCTCGAAATCGCCGTTCAACACAATATCGCGCAGCTCGGCCATTTCATCGGGGCCATGGGTCAGAGGGCGGTCAAATCCCATCTTCACCCCGGTCCATCCGTTGGGATTGTGGCTGGCAGTCACCATGGCCACAGCGGGCACATCAAGGTGAAACTGGGCGAAATAGGCCATAGGCGACAAGGCCGGGCCAATATCCTTGACCTGGATCCCCGCTTTGATCAGACCAAGGATCAGCGCCTGTTTGATCGCCAGCGAATAGTCTCGGTAATCGTTGCCCACGGCAATCACCGGCGCGATCCCGCGCCGCTGCATCTGGGTGCCAAGCCCCTGTCCCAGAGCGGTCATACCAATCAGGTTGATTTCATCGGGATATTTCCAGCGCGCGTCATATTCACGGAATCCGGTGGGTTTGATCATCGGATCACGCAGGAATTCCCAGGTGTTCTGGGTCACATCGGCAATCGGTTTGGTCATGATAAATAGTCCAGTTTAATCAATCGGGAATGGGTTAGGCCTGACCGTAGCGTTAGTACCTTTAAGGGCTGAAATCAACTCTTGGGACAGCCAATGGCACAAAGCAGCCAAAGGGCCGCAAAGGACGCATTTTCGGATACGTTTCCGGTCGCATTTCAGAATGTTTCGCTGCGAAACAACTGAAAGAGCCCACCACCTGACACCCCGGACAAGAGGATCTGGGAAATCATCGCTCCAACCGCTGGCGCAACCATTCTTTCAAAGCCTGACGCAAATCGTCATCCAGCGCCGATCCGCTCAACACCAGACTGCCATCGCGCCCCTGCGCGATCCTGAGCCCGGGCAGATCCCCCTGCCCTTTTTGCGTAGAATTAGACTCTAAACTGCCTTTTAGACTCTGATTTCGCCCCAACCCCATGGCTTTTCTGAGTGCGCTTTGTTCGCTGGCCGCATCCGTGTATTTGGTCGCAGACAGAGCCGCGCGCACCCGTTTGGCCAACCCGGGATCCTCTTGCAATGCACGGGACAGAGCCAACCCGGTGCGCTCGGTCAACGCTTCGGGAAACTGCAACACGCCATCAAACGCGCGCACGATGGGCAGGAACGACCCGATCTTGGAGCGACGCGCCCTGGGCACAGCCCCAAACAACCCACCAAGTGCCGCCTTATCCGTCTCAAACACACCCTGTTCGACCGATTTCACCACAATCCGCGCACGTTCGAAATGGCTCAGACTGGCGCGAATTTCATTCTCTTCCACCATGGCAAGATAAGCCCCGGGCATATCCTCGGGGCGGCGTAGCAACACCAGAGCACGGCCAAATCGCGCCTCACCCGTTTCCCGGTGCAATTGCTCAAGCGCCTGACATCGCCGCCATCCCGAAATCAACCCGAACCCTCCGTCGGGCAGGCGCACGGCCTCCACCGGGTTTTGTTGTCCCCGGGTGCGCAGACTGTCCCGCAGGGCGCTCATATCCTCATCCCCAACCGCGGTACGGTCGCGCACAAGGTAATCGGTGCGGATCTCCTCCAGCGGCACCTCAATCACCATACGTCCGCTTTCCCGGGCCTCGGACAGGCCTTGGGCCATGTTTTCCATCGCGGCATTCGCGGCGGCGTCGGCGGCCACATCGGCAATAGGGGCCCGGCGCGCACCTGCCTGTGGCAGCAGCGGGTCAACCGCATCAGCCCGCGACGACAGCGCCGGGGGCACCTGCCCGGGGGCAGGGGGGGGCAGACGTTTACGTTTGGCCATAGGGGCACCTCTTTCCTTCTGCCGTCACTGCGAATGTTTCGCTGCGAAACAATTCAACCTAATCCGCCGCAGCCAATTCATCCCGCCGCCAGCTGCCCACCAAAAGCTGCTTGAACGCCGCATAAGTCGCATCGAACACTTCACGCCCCCGGACATAGGTTTCGCGGTTGAAATCGCGGTAATCTGCTTCGTAAATTCCGCGCACCTGTTCCCCGGCCTGACCGATCAACGCGGTGAAATCCTGGCGATGGGGGCTTAGCACAGGTCCCAGATAGGCCTGCATCAACGCGGCCAGCTCGGCCTGTTGCGACCCGTCATACCGTGTCACCAATGCCCGCACCGCATCCCATTGAAACGCCAACCCATCCCGGCCCAGGGCCCGCGCGGCCATGTTTTCGGCGTCCTCGATCGAACTGAAGGTCGAATGCAGCATGTCGAAAAACCGGCCCGTGGAATCGAATTCCAGAAACGAGGCGCCAAGAGGCACCAACAGGATATCCGCCGCCGCCAGCCCGTTGATTGTCAGATAGCCAAGGGCAGGGGGGGTATCGAGGAAAATCACGTCATACTCGTCCAGAACCCCATCCGCAGCCAGCGTGTCGGTCAGCGCATCCCAAAGCTTCCAGCCCCGCCCCTGCATCCGCCAGACCGGGACCTGGAATTCGGCCCAGTACAGGTTCAACTGCGCCCCGATCAGATCAATATTGGGCCAATGGGTTTTCTGGATCAATGTACGGCTATGCACATCCACCGCGTCACTCAATGTATCGTCCAGCGGCTGTGGCGCTTCTCCGCGATCCAGTCGCCGTTGGTTTTCCGTCCGCAGATGGGTGCCATAGTGACGCGCCAGAAGCGGAAAAACGGTTTGCCATTCGTCTTCCACCTGCCCGCCAAAAATTGACGTCATGCTGCCCTGGCTATCAAGATCAATCACCAGCACCTTGTACCCATCCAGTGCTGCGGACATCGCCAGATGGGCACAGGTCGAAGTTTTGCCAACGCCGCCCTTGAAATTGGCCACCGCAACCATCTTGGCCGGAAGCTCCGCAGGGCGATAGGGCAGGTAATTCTTGGCCTTGGACCCTTCGGCGGCGAAATGGGCGCGCAGGCGCAGCACCTCATCAAAGGTAAACCATTTTGCCCCGCCCGTGGTTTCGCTGCGCCCTTGGGGAAGATCCGGATTCTGCTTCAGAACCCGACGGAAATGCCCCATGGCAACGGGGATCAGATAGCGGGTGATCTCCCAAGTGGAAAACAGGCGCAGTTGTCGCTCTCCGCGCTGTTCCAATCCCCGCTCAGAAAGATCGTTACGCCCCCGGGCACAGGCCTCGGCCACGGACAGGAAGTCATCTGTAGTGGTGGGGGCTCCAAGGCTGGCCAAGGCGGAGTCGGGATCCACACGCAAATATGGAGGAAGTGCGTCAGAAGCAGAGGAGGCCATGATGAAATGTCCATGTGTAGCGTTTAGGGCAGTATAACCTAAAAGAGCGAACATGGAAGAAAAGAGCACACCTTTTCGGGTTTTTCACGCTTTTCCTAAGCAATATCACAGGATTTCAGGTCAGCGAGACCTAAAAAATCGGGAAGAGACCGGGTTCGGACGGAAATCTCTGTTATTTTTTCGTTAATATATAAGTTACCGTGAGGGCTAACCTCTGGCAGATATCTGGAAACAAACAGATTTTATAGATTCTGAAACAGGGGTGCGATTCTGAAACACCGATTATCCGACTCTGATCCTACGAAAGGGTGACTCTGGACCCACGAATGGGGCGGGGCGTAAGGCTGGTCAGAGCCTGTGGATAACTTTAGGTTGGGCGTCACTGAAACCCCGAAACGATTCGAGCGGGGTACCGATGGCGCATTTGGGTCGGACAGAGCAGAACAGGCTCCGCAAAGACGGGCAGAAAAACAAGGCACCGGGTGTAATCACCGGGACAGAGACATGATATGACAGGCGGAATTTCCGGTATTTCCAAGGGCAGGGGGCTTTTACCCGATCGGCATCCCACGGGTGATTTTTTTGTCTGTGGCCTGTTTGATGCCAGCCCCAAGGATGATTTGGCGTCCATGGAGCATCCGATCTTTTCTCTGTCGACCCGTCCGGATCGGCGCATCCTGCGTTATGAACGCAATGGGGTCAGTGTCGAGGTGACCCCTAGTGTCAAAGGCCGGGCCACGATCCACGACAAGGATATTCTGATCTATTGTATCAGCCAGTTGATGGCGGCGATGAATGCGGGAAAGGAAATTTCCCGCACTCTGACATTGCGGGCGCATGACCTGTTGGTGGCCACCAATCGCGACACGTCGGGGGATGCCTATACCCGGCTGCGCGGGGCGTTTGACCGGCTGGCGGGGACACGGATCACCACCAATCTGGAAACCGGGGGCCATGAAACCACCAGCGGGTTTGGTCTGATCGAAAGCTGGGAAATCGTGCGCCGCAGCCGGGGCGGGCGGATGATCAGCGTCACGGTCACCCTGTCGGAATGGCTGTTTCGGGCGGTGCTGTCCAAATCGGTGCTGACGCTGAGCCGGGATTATTTTCGCCTGCGCAAACCGTTGGAACGGCGCATCTATGAACTGGCCCGCAAACATTGCGGACGGCAACCGGAATGGCGCGCGGGCGTGGCTACGCTGCATGTCAAATCCGGTTCGGCCGCCCCGCTTCGGGTGTTTCGCGCGGCTCTGCGCCGGATGATTGACCAGGCAAACCTGCCTGAATACGAGATGGAAGAAAGCCCGGGCGACAACATCGTGTTCCGCCCGCGTGACCGGGTGCTGGACGAAGGGCAAGGCGGGGCAGGCGGGTTTCACATGGTGCTGCAACCCGAGACATTGGATGAGGCACGCCAGATCATTCCCGGCGCAGATATCTATGCGCTTGAGGCCGAATGGCGCGCCTGGTGGGTTCAGACCGGGCAGCCCCGCCTTGCCGCGCCCGACCGGGCCTTCCTGGCCTGGATTTTGAAACGTAAAGACCGGACGTAACCTGAGGTGGAGCAGACATGCGATATTATGTGATAGCCCAGACACGCCGCTCGGATCTGTTGCGGTGGTTTCATTTCCCGGACCGCCGCGCATGGCTTGACCTTGAGACGCCCCAATGTGTCCTTCAGCTACAGTTTCTGGGCGACGGGGCAGGGGCGTTGCAGGTGGGTGTGGTGGATCGCGACGGCGTGCCGTTGCCGTGTACAACCCGCACCCCCGACACGGTCCCCCCCGGGCGGTCGGGCTTTCCGGGTCAGCCCCCCGAACGGCGCCAGTTTGTCGAGGTTGCATTCGAATTTCCCGATCCGCGGCCCGTGACCCTTGTGGACACCGTGACAGAGGTGCCGCTGCTTACCCTGACGCCTGAACTGGTTTTCCCCAACCATGTCTTTGCTCTGATGGAAGAGGCCCGTACCGGCTTTGCCCCGGACGGGTTTTCCAATTTCATTGAGACCGGCACACTGTTTGGCCACACCACCTTGTTTGCCAGCTACTGGGTGGATCGGGCGATCACCATCGAGCTGTCACAAGAGCTCCACGCCCAGGCCACGCGCCATCTGGCACACCGTCCGAACGTGACCTGTCTTCAGGGCAATTCCGCCGATCGTCTTCCCGGGGTGATTGCCGATCTTGCGGGCCCAAGCTTCTTTTTCCTTGATGCCCATTGGAGCGGGGACAAGGACACGGATTGGGAGGTCTCGCGCTTTGCCGGCTACCCGGTCGATACCGCGCGGATTGATGAAACCGCGCTGCCCGAGGCGGACCGTCAGGTGCCGCTTGCCCGCGAGTTGGAACAGGTGGTGGATGGCCATGCCGCCCCGGCGCTGATCCTGATTGATGACTGGGGCGGGGTTGGGCAACGGGATTTCGGGTTCAAAGGCGAAGACTGGAGCAACCTTGATGCACAGGCCCTGTGCCGCTGGATGCAGGACCATCCCCGCACTCATGCGCATTTTCAATCTGATCCGAACCGTTATGTCTGGATGATCACCTGACCCGGGCCACGGGGACAGGACCGTACGGTGGTCCCAGAGTTTTTTCACCATTGAACCCTAATCCTCGGCATTGATCATTTCACGAGGAAATCCAATGACCGAGAATTCCGCCGTTCTGTCTTTGCCGTATATCCAGCCGTCGCAGGCGCAGAAACACGTCACCCACAACGAGGCACTTTTGCGTCTGGATGCGCTGGTCCAGTCCTCGGTCGAGGCACGGGACCAGACCACCCCCCCGGCCGCGCCGGAAGCCGGGGCGCGCTTCATCGTGCCCATGGGTGGCACTGGGGCCTGGGCCGGGCAAGACGACATGCTGGCCTATTACGACGGGACGGCCTGGCATTTTCTGACCCCGCAACCGGGCTGGCAGGTATACGTGCAGGCCGAAGGACGGGTTGCGACCTATGACGCCCCCGATGGCTGGCAGGACAGTTCCGCCAGCGTCTGGGAACTGGCCCAACTCGGCGTGTCCACAAGCCCCGATGACACCAACCGGCTCACAGTGTCCTCTCCGGCCACGTTGCTGACCCATGCCGGGGCAGGGCATCATCTTAAACTGAACAAGGCCACCCCGGGGGACACGGTCAGCCTGCTTTATCAGACCAACTGGTCAGGCCGGGCCGAAATGGGGCTGGTTGGGGACGATCATTTCGTGATCAAACTCAGCGATGATGGCAGCAGCTTTGCCGAGGCGCTGCGCATTGACCCGGCCACCGCCCGCCCCGCTTTGCCCCAGGGGGCCACCGTCACCGGCACCGTCACCGGCACCGCCGTAACCCAGGGCCCAACGGATGCCACCGCCGATCGGTTGATCCGGGCCGGGGATGGCTATGTCAAAGGCACGATCCTGGGGCCGGTGTCGCAATCCGGCGGAGTGCCCACCGGGGCGGTGATTGAGCGCGGTAGCAATGCCAACGGGGATTATGTGCGCTATGCCGATGGCACCCAGATTTGTACCCACACGATCACGCTGTCCTATAATGCCGCGGCCCGGGTCAACACGCACTGGTCCTACCCGGCGGCTTTTGCCACCGCCCCCAATGTATCCTTTAGCGGAAATCTCAGTGATTTTCTGGCCAACGCCACTCCCGGCCCGGACGAGGTGGGACAGATCTGGTCCGGTGTCGTGAGTACCACATGGGTGCCGGTCTGGCTTTATCGTCTCAGCGGCATGACCGATTTCGCCCCCGGCGATACCTGCGATGTGCGGGTGACGGCCATCGGCCGCTGGTTCTGATCGCCATCGCAAACAGGAGAGCTTACATGACCCGGCATGACATCCATATCACCCTTGTCCCCATGCGCCATGACATCCCGCTGGACCTGTCCCGCGCGGGCAATACGCTGATCTTCAACGGCCAATCGGTGGATCTTTCCGGCCTTGGCGCTGGCGGCACCCTGTCGGCAACGGAACTGAACTGTGACTGGCTGATTGGCGATGTGACGCAACAGGACGGCGCGCTGCATCTTACCCTGATCCTGCCCTATGGGCCGGGGGCCGGGGCCCCACAGGTTGGCCCGGACCCGATCCGGGTGTCTGATGACGGGCCGGTGGTTTTGCCCAATGGGTGATGCAACTGTGTGATACAGGCTCTGATACAGCGCAAAGCGCCCCGCCTTTCGATAAAGGCGGGGCGCTTTGACGGTTTCAAATCAAAGGTCGATGTCTTTAGCTGCGGGCATAGACATCTTCGTAACGGATGATGTCGTCCTCTCCCAGATAGGAACCGGTCTGCACTTCAATCAGCACCATCGGCACCTTGCCGGGGTTTTCCATCCGGTGTACCGCGCCCAGAGGGATGTAAACCGACTGGTTTTCACCCAGCAGCTTCACCTCATCATCCACGGTCACACGGGCAGTACCCGCCACGACGATCCAGTGTTCGGACCGGTGTACGTGACTTTGCAATGACAGGGCCGCGCCGGGATGGACATGGATCCGCTTGACCTGGAACCGGTCCGACAGGATCAGGGTTTCAAACCAGCCCCAGGGTCGGTGATCCACCGGGAATTGTACCGCCTGTTTGGCTCCACGCTCCTTGAGTGTGGTCACCGCCTTCTTGACGTTCTGACTGTCGGCGATGTCGGCTACGATCACCGCGTCGCGCATGGCCACGGCCACCACGTTCTTCAGCCCGATTCCGACCAGTTCGATTTCATCGCTTTCCGACCGCAACAGCGTGTGTTCGCAATCAAACGCGGTGCTGTTGGCCGACAGGGCGTTGCCGGCGTCGTCCTTTTCGGTTTCCTGCCACACGGCTTCCCAGCTGCCCAGATCGGACCAATGGCCATCAAACCGCACCACGCTGACATTGTCGGCCTTTTCCATCACCGCATAGTCGATGGAAATATCCGGCACCCGGGCCCAGGCCGTCGGGTCGATCCGGGTAAAGCCAAGATCCTGTGTGGTCTTGGTCATCGCCGGCTCTGCTGCGTCCAGAACGTCGGGCGCATGGGTGCGGAAAGCCGCGATCATGGTTTTGGCCGAAGCGAGGAACACACCGGCATTCCACAGGTTGCTCTTGTCGGCCAAAAGCTCAACGGCCTTGTCCTTGCCCGGCTTTTCGATGAACCGCTCCAGCTTGTGAACCCCGGGATGGGTTTCGGCACCGCTGGCCAGCCAGCCAAACCCGGTTTCCGGCCGGGTCGGGGCGATGCCAAAGGTCACGATCTGCCCCTCTTCTGCCGCCGGAACAGCACGCAGAACCGCCGCGCGGAACAGGTCCGGGTCGGCCACCGCATGATCCGAAGGCACCAGCAGCATCAATTCATCAGGGTTATGTTTGGCAATCTCCAGCGCCGCGGCAATCGCCGCCGGGGCGGTATTGCGCCCATCGGGCTCGATCATGACGCCAGAGGCGCTGATCCCGATTTCGTCCAGCTGTTCGGTGACGATGAAACGGAAACTGTCGCCGGTGACAATCAGCGGGTCGGAAAATCCTTCCCCTGCAAACCGTTTGGCCGACGCCTGAAACAGGCTGTCTTCGCCCAGAATATCGGTGAATTGCTTGGGAAAGCTTTTGCGCGACAGAGGCCAAAGGCGGGTGCCCGAGCCGCCGCAAAGAAGAACGGGGGTGATCATGTGATTTGCTCCACTTCCAGGTTAGGTGCGAGAAGGTATTTTTTACAAATATCGTAAAACAGGTTATCCCATCTGGTGAATTCGTTCAGCAGATCTTTTTGCTTTTGTGTCAACACCTTTACCGCGTCGTCATAATCCGAACCTTTCGGCGAGACGTTGTGATAAACCGGGTCATAAGTTGAAATGACGCCCGCGCCAACCAGCCGTTGCAAAAAGTTGTCAAATTCTTCGGTCAGCCCGAACATCATGTCCGGGGCAAAGGCATGGGCGATGGCGCGGCGGAACACCTCATTGATGGTCGACGACTCTCCATGTGCCGGAGGGCCGGCAAGCCGACGGATCTGACCATTGTCGATCTCGCCGCGGGCTGCGGGGTGGTCGGCGGCGTATTCCAGAAACGCGCCAAAGGACATGCCGCTCTTGCCCACCGCGTCGTTAAGCGGATGGGTTTCCGAGCGCCCGATGAATTTGAAAAAACTGAACACCCGTGGCCCCGGGCGGCGCAGCACGCAAATGTAAAGACAATCCTGCACCAGTTTGTCGGCCAACCCGTATTGGATATGTCCGTGCAGCGCCTTGAGCGACTGGCGTCTGAGAGGCGGTATGTCATCCAGCAGGTCCAGCGTGACCGAGCTGATCGCAAGTCGGGACGACGGCGGAAAATTCTGTCCCAGAACGCTGTTCAAACTGGTCCCGGCGGTTTTGGGAATGTGAATGTGGATCACCGTGCGCGGCAGGCGCGCGGCGCGCGCCCGTATCATCGCCGTGTACTTGCGCGAAAACTCCTTGGAAAACAGGAAATGCTGGCGCATCGTCTGTGCCCCAAGGCCGCGCTTTTCGGCGGCGTCCACCTCGGAAACTTTCGGCTCCCGACCCAGGATGAGGCGGTAAGCCATGATGATTTCATCGCGGTTCATCTGCGGTCCTTCATTCTTTTCCTGCGGGGGGCGCCGTTTCAAATCCCTGTTTTTAAACATCATTCAAGTGTGGGGTTGGCCCACATCTGTACCCCGTCAATCCTGATTTCCGGGCGTCCGTTTACAAGCTCGTTCAGCGCGGGACGCTCCATTTCAAATTGCCAGCCCCGGTCCAGGAAATGCGTACAGAGCCGCCCCTCGATATCCCGGCTGTGGGTGCCGATCAGAACCCGCGCCACATGGGCCGAAATCTGGTCGAAATTGTTTTCCACGAAATCAACCTCGCCACCCTGAATGTCGATATGCAACAGATCAATACGCTGCCCCTGTGACAGATCCCCAAGGGTCAGACAATCCAGAACCTGTTTGCGCGGATTTGCCTGTGCTTCCACGATCTGGTCCGCCGTGGGGGAAAATACCGGCTCTCCTCCCCAGTTTTCGCCTTCGGTGTCATGCACCGGGAAAATGGCCTTGCCGGTTTCCGGCCCGGCCACCCCATGCACCAAACGCGCCGTGTCCCCGTCAAACCCGTTCAACTCCAACACCTGCCGGGCGCTGGACAGATGATAGCTGTCCGCCTCGATCCCGATCAGGTCAACCGCTAACCCGCGGGCACGCGCCGCCATGCCCATATTGGCAATCCAACAGCCCCAGCCACAGCCCAGTTCGACAATCCGATAAATGTCGCGCGCCTTGGTCACCGTATAAAGTGCCGCGCCCCATTCGGCGATATCGGCATGCCAGTTACCGGGGATGGGAAGCCCCTCAACCTGTCCTTCCATCGCCGTCAGGATCGACGGGTGGACGCTGGACGGGATCCGGGTGGACAGGAAATTGCGGATGATCCCGGGCTCGCCCTGCTGGTCCGGCACCTGAAACTCACTGATCAGGGCGGTCGCGTCAAACGCACCGGAATATCCGTTCAGTACGCCATGTATTTGTGTCGACGAAAGCATCTGTTTCCTCAAATCCTGTTGGTCCCCCCTCAGAGGGTTTTGAAAATCTCCGCAAGCCGCGCGTCATACCGGCGGGCAATGGCCTGAACCGAAAACTTGTCCTGCACAAATTGCCACGCGGCCCGGGTTCGGGACTCCCGCTCGGCGGGGTCGGCATAGACCGCGTATAACTGGGCCACAGCCTCTGCATGTCTGGGTTCGGCCCATTTCTGTCCGTCGCGTACGAAAATATAATCGTCCTGCGTCAGTTCGATCTCATCATATCCAACAAGCCAGGCGTGATCGGCGCGGCAGAAATCCATGTTGCCGGAATACCCGGTGCACACCACCGGCACCTCAAGGTTCATCGCTTCGATCATGCCAAAGCCCCAGCCTTCGGATTTATGCAGCGACACGTAACAATCACAGCCTTTCTTGAGCTTGAGAAGGTCATCATAGCTCAGCGTTTCATCCATGATCCGAACACGCTTGTCCCCTTTGATCAGCGCGTCCACCTCGTTCCAGATCTTGACCTGGGCCGGGTCCGCCACCTTGCGGCGGTTTTGGGTCTTGATCACCAACCGGACATCATCCACCCCGTCAAATGCCTCGCGGAACGCCTTCAACGTGCCGATCGGGTTCTTGCGCTGGATAAAGGAAAAGCTGTCAAAGGCGACAAGAAAGACAAACTCATTGCCCTTGAACCGGAAGCGGTCACAGACAAAATCGCGCGCGTCCTGGCGCGGAATTTCGGGCAGGTCTTCGAAACACATGCCGACATTCGTCACTGGCTTGTCCGTGGCGGGCTGATAGATTTCGACCCCGTATTCGGTGGACACCCACACTTCGTCCAGAAGCTCAAGCCCGAGGTAGTGACAGGCCGCCGGGCTGTCCAGCTCCCAATAGAAATAGCCGATGTTATAGGCATCGCTGAACACGTCGGGCTGATAGGCAAAGGCCAGCGGGATCGATTCCCCGTTCAGATGGATCAGGTTCACCCGGGCGCGTTTGTAATCGGACAGGGCGCCGACGCGGCTGAACCCTTCCGGGGCGGGATTGTCCAACCCGAAATCCACCGCGTTCACGGTGTAATCCGTATGGTCTAGAATGGCCGCCGACAGGCGCGTGGCCTGACCCAGCCCCGAGGCTTTCTGAAACGGGCCGATCATCTGGATATCCACGGTTTCACCCTGGGTGACCGGGGGCAGCATCGCCGCCTCCATCCGGTGCCCTTCGGGGGTGAAGTTAAGGAATCGATGGGTTTCAAGGTCGAACCCCTGAATCCGCAGGGCCATCGCATATCCGGTCCGGTCAAACCGGCGGGTCTGACCCTCGGACTGGTCATGGGCAAAATCCGCAAGCGCAGGGCGGTCCCCCTGCAACAGCGCCTCAACCGAGTCTTCGGGCAGATAGCGCAGGAAATCAGGGCGCTGAACCGCCTTGATCAAAAGCGCGAGGGTCATGTTGCGCCGCCCCTCTTCGGTCTGGACATCAAACCGGTGCAGAAACGTATTTTCGGCGTGGTACTGTTCCATGAACCGGGTCATGGGAAAGGTTTTGCCCTCCCAATGTTCGGCCACCCGGCGCAACAGGGCGATATAGTGATCGGGGACAAGACAATCCTCGGCATGAAGCGCCTTGCTCTGGTGAATGGACCACCAATAGGCCAGCGAGAAACACCAATTCGGATCAGCCAGGTTCATGGTCTGGCGCAGATGGTCATGTTCGATCAGATAGGACCAAGTGATATGGGTCATCTCGAACCGGTGCCCGTCAATCTGGATCAGGGTATTGAACCGGTCAATTGCCTCTTTAGGCAGGGGAATGCGCAACCCGCCCCGGATCGGGCCGTAAAACGCGGTATAAAACCGCATGAAATGGCGCGCCTCATCCGGGTCGGAAAAATCGAAACTTTTATCATAACAATACCGGTAACGCGCGTAATCCTGATACGCTGTCATCGGGGCGGGCAGGGTGCCGCCATTGATGTAATCCACATTGGAAAACAGCGCGCCATGGCGGGCCAGCTTGGGTTTTTCCAAACTGGGCGGGGCGGTTTCCACCTGTTTCAAAAGCGCCTCAAGCGCGGTCAGATCCCCATAAAGCATCTGGGCCAGCGGATCGCTATCGGGCGTGTTCGACTTTGGCGCGCCTTTCGCGGATGTGTCGTTGTCGGGAAACCGGTATTTGCCAACAAGAAACTGGGACGGGCCAACCACCTTGACCTTGACCGTGTTCCCGCTTTTCGCAATTGACGCGCGCACCGTGTCGCTCAGCGGAATTACAAACCCGTGCTGCCCGTTGCCGATCCCGGCCGCCTCGATATCGCCGCGATGAATATTGGCTACACCCTGGGTCAGCAACCCGTGCGCGGTATAGATCCCGACTGTAAGCGGGTTCTGGTCCGGGGTGTTTGCGGCGACCCAACCCACGATGGCATTGTCCACAATGCCATCGACATGCCCACGGAATCCACGGACCCCATGGGCAACAGCACCCAGCTTTCGCCGAACGCTGTTATGCCAGCGCATCATAATCGCTTTGGGCCATCATTCCGGCCAGTTGACGAATGTCGACAGTGGCTTCCCAACCCAGCTTTTCGCGGGCTTTGGTCGGGTCACCAATCAACAGATCCACCTCGGCCGGGCGATAGAATTTCGGGTTCACCTTCATGACCAGCTTGCCGGTCTTGCGGTCGGTGGCGGTTTCGTTTTCCCCTTCACCTTCCCAAACCAGATCCATGCCAAGCGCTTCACCGGCAAAGGTGAAGAAATCGCGAATTGTGGTGGTCACGCCGGTGGCCAGAACATAGTCATCTGCCACATCCTGTTGCAGCATCCGCCACATGCCTTCCACGTAATCGCCGGCAAAACCCCAGTCGCGCTTGGCGTCCATGTTGCCCAACTCGACCGGCGCGTCGCCGCCGCGGGCAATGGCCGCCAGCCCAAGGGTGATCTTGCGGGTCACGAATTCCTTCCCGCGCAGCGGGCTTTCGTGGTTGAACAGGATGCCCGAGCTGGCATGCATGTCAAAGCTTTCGCGATAGTTCATGGTGATATAGTGACCATAAACCTTGGCCACACCATAGGGCGAACGGGGGTAAAGCCGGGTGGTTTCGCTCTGCGGCACTTCCTGCACCAGACCAAACATTTCCGAGGTCGAGGCCTGATAGAACCGCGCTTCGGGGGTCAGCGTGCGCAGCGTGTCCAGAATGCGCACCACGGCCATGCCGTCCACATCCGCCGTGTAAACCGGCAACTCCCAGGACGCGCCAACAAAGCTTTGCGCGCCAAGGTTATAAAACTCGTCCGCCTGCACCTTGCTGATGACGCGGAAAATGTTGTTGGATTCGGTCAGGTCGAATTCGTGAAGCTCGACATCATTGGCAATGCCAAGGGTTTCAAGACGGGGCAGTTCGGGTTGCGAAATGCGCCGCACACCGCCATGAACCTCATATCCCTTTTCCAAAAGAAGCTTTGCAAGATATGCGCCGTCCTGCCCGGTGATGCCGGTAATAAATGCCTTTTTCATGTGTACTTGATCCTGAAATTGAGGAGGTGTTTCACCTGGTGTCGTTTGCTCGTGTCATACGTGCTGGAACGTCAATATTCAACTGCTTCATGCGCGGTATTGCCCCGGAGTTCCCCCGGGCCTACAGGCGAATTTCGGCATAACTTCGTCTGTTTTCCCAAGTTGATACCGCGATGGTGCCCTTGTGACGCGCCTTATGCCGCAGGGATGATCGATCCGTCCTCAAGGTCATAGCCCAGCTCTTCGAAATCCCGGGCCAGAACCTTGCGGATGATGTCCTTGTCGGCTTCGCTCATGCTGCGCCATTC
>PDWI01001353.1_pt1 | contig 38799 bp, 39 predicted proteins | sample 1430891 | NCBI WGS metagenome assembly PDWI01 (sample SAMN01162508, study PRJNA174530) | Oral metagenome, whole genome shotgun sequencing project. | biome: Marine environment; feature: Marine mammal; material: Swab sample of the gingival sulcus; isolation source: swab sample of gingival sulcus... | reverse complement strand
CGAGATGTATGCTGTGAAGTAGCGAAAAGATACCCGGCACTAATGCAATGCAAAGCCGAAAAATTAACCTGGCACCAAAACGCACCAATGGCAAAAGAAGCCAGCTGTTTTAACCTGGCACCAAAACGCAACAATGGCAAAAAGAATCCAGCTGATTTAACCTGACACCAAAACGCAACAATGGCAAAAAGAAGCCAGCTGATTTAACCTGGCACCAAAACGCACCAACGGAAAAAGAACCCAGCTGTTTTAACCTGGCACCAAAACGCATAAACGGAAAAAGAACCCTGCTGACTTAACCTGGCACCAAACGGCATAACTGCATAAAAAGCTACCTGGCACTGAGCGACAATATGGGTTTATTTCAGATTGGGCAGTCGCGTATATGGATTTGGGCTGCGTATGCTTGAAGAAGGATGTCGTCGCTTATCGCCTATCGCAGATATAGTATGCGCCGTCTTAGACATAAAAACAGTTTTTTATATGTATTGGGATAGCGTAAGTTTAAATTATTTTTTTATTATTAAATATGATTACTGTATACATGTAGATTGGCGCTGTGTCTTATCAGATAGATACGCTGTAAATAATTTGTAAATAAATGATTAACTCCCTTGCAATTTGAAAAATTAGCGCTACAATATAGATATATCAGCACTCTGTTTAGTTGAGTGCTAAAAGAGGAGGTTGACTATGAATAGGGAAAAATATACAAAAAATGTCATACAGGCACTGAACGCTTCTTTGGCAATTGCTGAAGAAAACGGCAATGCAGAAATTACATCTGTTCACATGCTCTTGGCAATGATGCAGTTAAACGGCAGTTTGATTACAACTTTAATACGTAAGGTTTCGCAAAACGGCGATGCCTTTAGTGCTGAAATGGAAAATTTAATTGCGCGTCTTCCGAAAGTTAGCGGCAATGCCGAAAGGTATATGGCGCGCGACTTTTCTCGCGTTATGAGCGAGGCTGAAAAGAAGGCGAAACAGTTAAATGACGATTTTGTCAGTGTTGAACACGTTTTGTTGGCGATGGTTAAACGCGCGACGCCCGATTTGCAGAAGAAATTTAAAGAATACGACATAACGGAGAACGCGATTTTGGCGGCGTTAGCCGAAATTCGAGGTAATAAGCGGGTGACTTCTGATAATCCGGAGGCAACCTACGACGTACTCAAGAAATATGGTGTCGATTTGGTGGAAAGTGCCCGCCAAAACAAATTGGATCCGGTTATTGGACGCGATGAAGAGATTAGACGGACGATTCGGATTTTATCGCGCAAAACGAAGAATAATCCGGTCCTAATCGGCGAGCCAGGTGTCGGTAAAACCGCGATTGCCGAAGGTTTGGCAATGCGCATTGTCAAGGGCGATGTGCCGAGCGACCTGAGAGACAAAGTCGTCTTTTCACTGGACATGGGTGCGCTTATTGCAGGCGCTAAGTTTCGCGGCGAATTTGAGGAACGACTTAAAGCTGTGCTCGATGAAGTTAAAAACAGCGACGGCAAGATTATTATGTTTATCGATGAATTGCACACTGTGGTGGGTGCCGGTAAGACCGATGGTGCAATGGATGCCGGTAACATGTTGAAACCGCTTTTGGCGCGTGGCGAATTGAAGTGCATCGGCGCAACGACTTTGATGGAATACAAAAAATACATCGAAAAGGATTCTGCGTTAGAACGTCGATTTCAGCCGGTTTTGGTCGATGAGCCGACGGTAGAAGATACAATTACGATTCTGCGCGGCATTAAAGAGCGCTATGAAGTGTTTCACGGTGTTAGAATAAGTGACGATGCCCTTATTCAGGCAGCTGTGCTCAGTGATCGCTACATTTCAGATCGTTTTTTACCGGACAAGGCAATTGATTTGGTCGATGAAGCCTGTGCTACGATTAAGACTGAAATTCAATCTATGCCCACTGAACTCGACGCTTTGTCGCGTCGTATTATGACTTTAGAAATCGAGCGCGCTGCGCTTGAAAAAGAAGGTGATAAGCGCTCGGTTGAAAAGTGCAAACAGTTGTCGGAAATAATTTCTAATATGAAAGCTGATTTGGACGCCAAGTTGGCGATTTGGCAAGATGAAAAGATGGCGGTCGGTAAAATCACACAATTAAAGGAAGAAATAGACGCGGTTTACAATGAAATCGAAGTAGCTGAGCGGGCCTATGACTTGAATAGAGCGGCCGAATTGAAGTATGGTAAACTGCCCGAATTGCAAAGGAATCTCGAACGACTGGAAACCGCCAACAAAGAAGGTGTCAAGATGCTCAGCGAAACGGTTACTGCAGAATCGATTAGCGCGATTGTAGCGCGTTGGACTAAGATACCGCTTGAAAAACTGATTGAAAGCGAACGCCAAAAACTGTTGTCTTTGCAAGCACATTTAAAGACGCGCGTCATTGGGCAGGATGTCGCCGTCGAAAAGATAAGCGATGCCATTATCAGGTCGCGTGCCGGTATTAAAGACCCTCAAAAGCCTATTGGTTCGTTCCTCTTTTTAGGGCCGACCGGCGTCGGCAAGACGCAGCTCGCCAAAGAGTTGACGTTGGCGCTGTTTGACAATGCTGAAAACATCGTTCGCATCGACATGAGCGAATACATGGAACGACACGCTGTTTCTAAGTTAATCGGTGCACCTCCGGGCTACGTTGGCTATGAAGAGGGCGGACAGTTGACGGAGTTGATTCGTCGCAAGCCTTATTCGGTGATACTGTTCGACGAAGTTGAAAAGGCTCACGCCGATGTCTTTAACGTCTTGCTACAAGTGCTTGATGACGGTCGCATCACCGATGCGCAGGGCCGTACAGTAGACTTTAAAAACACTGTAATTATCATGACGTCTAACATAGGTGCCGAATTAATGTTAAATGGCATCGAATCAAATGGCGCCTTTAAAGAGGGTGTCGAAACATCTGTTAAGGCGCGATTGCACCAGTACTTTAGGCCGGAGTTCTTAAATCGCCTAGACGAAGTCGTTTTGTTTAAACCGCTCGACAAGTTCAGCGTTCGCAAAATAGCTAAGTTGTTATTAGAAGACATTAATCTGCGCTTGGCGGATCGCCGCATCGTCGTCGCGTTGAGCGATGCCGCCGTCGACCACATCGTCGCCGAAGCTTACGATGAACAATTTGGCGCTAGGCCGTTAAAGCGTTATTTGCAACACGCTGTCGAAAGCGAGTTGGCAGTGGCAATTATTGCCGGTAAAGTTGACGATGGCGACACGGTTACATTTGATTATCGCGACGGCGAATTGAAGATAAGTGCATAGAGTATCAGGTTTAGAAAACAGTTCTTTTGAGCTGTTTTCTACTTTTTTTAGCGCTTTTAATTGTTTCCAATTTATGAATTATCTGATATTTTAAAAACACTTATTGATTTTATTATTTTAGTTTGATATGATTATAGCCAATATCCAGATTGTTCGCAAATGGATATGTTTGGTTTGTTCGCATATGACACGGACGTTATGGAGGAGTGAATGGCAAAATATTTAGTCATCGTCGAATCGCCTGCCAAAGCAAAGACAATAGGTAAGTTTCTCGGTAAAAATTATCATGTGCAGGCATCGATTGGTCACGTTAGAGATTTGCCCAAGAGCAAGATGGGCATAGATATAGAAAATGATTTCGAACCCAATTACATCACGATTCGCGGTAAGGGGGAAGTGATAAAGGGGTTGAGGAAAGAAGTTAAAAAGGCTGAAAAGGTGTATTTGGCAACCGACCCCGATCGCGAGGGTGAGGCGATTGCCTGGCACTTAAAACAATTGTTGCAAAAAGACGACAAGCCGTTTCGCCGCATCGCCTTTAATGCGATCACCAAAGACGCCGTCAAGTCGGCGATAAAGAGCGATCGCGACGTCGATATGAATTTGGTCGACGCCCAACAGGCCAGGCGCTCTTTGGACAGGTTGGTCGGCTACAGCATCAGCCCAATCTTATGGCGTAAGATTAGACGCGGCCTGTCGGCGGGGCGCGTACAATCGGTCGCGACGCGTATGATATGTGATAGAGAACGCGAGATTACAGAATTTGTCGGCGAAGAGTATTGGACGATAACGGCTCACTTAAAAAAGGATAAAACCGCGTTTAAGGCGGACTTTTATGGCGTTGCCGACAAAAAGCTAAAGCTTTCTTCAGCTCAGGACGTCGCGGCAATTCGCGCCAAATTAAAAGGCGATTACAGCGTGACGGATTTAAAACGCGTCAAGCGCAATCGCAATCCCCTAGCGCCGTTTATTACGTCTACCCTACAGCAAGAGGCGGCTGGTCGCTTTGGTTTTTCGACCAAGAAGACGATGATGCTGGCGCAACAACTCTATGAAGGCATCACGATAAAGCGTTCTCTGGTGGGTTTAATAACTTACATGAGAACTGATTCGACGCGTTTGGCGCCGGAGGCGTCGGCTGAAATATATCAATACATCGAAGGGCATTTCGGCGCGCAATACAAGGGCGAAAAAAAGCGCGGCAAGGCCACTAAGGGCGCGCAAGAGGCGCACGAGGCGATACGCCCGACGCAGATTAATTTGACGCCGGATGTGGTGGCGTCCTATTTAAAGCCCGATCAGCTCAAATTGTATAAGCTAATATGGGAGCGCGCTGTTGCCAGTCACATGGCCAGCGCAGTTTTCGAACAGCTAAACGTACAGATTTGTTGTGCCGATGTGATCTTTAAGACGACCGGATCAAAACGCGTTTTCGATGGCTTTATGCGCGTTTATTCCTTTGCTAAATCAAGCGACGTCATCCTGCCCGAGTTAAACGTCGGCGAAGTAGTCGACTGCAAGAAGATTGAGCCGGAGCAGCATTTTACACAGCCGCCCGGCCGCTATACCGAAGCCTCGTTGGTAAAGGCGATGGAAGAAGAGGGAATTGGCAGGCCGTCTACTTACGCGCCGACGATTTCGACGATATTGTCGCGCGGCTACGTCGCCAAGGAGAAAAAGGCGCTTTACCCTACTGAATTGGGCCTCTTGACAAATAATATTATGATGACCTACTTCGACGATGTCATCAATGTGGCGTTTACAGCCGAGTTAGAGAAAAAATTGGACGAAGTAGAGGGTGACGCAATGCCCTGGAAACACGTCATTAAAGAGTTCTACGACAGTTTTAAGCCGGATTTGGAAAAGGCTGACGAAGAGCTCGAAAGAATCGAACTGGTCGAAGAAACCGATGAAATCTGCGAAACTTGCGGTGCGCCTATGGTAATAAAATATGGTCGTTATGGGAAGTTCCTGGCCTGTTCCAAGTATCCGGAGTGCACGCATACGCGGCCCATATTGGATCGCATTGGCGTCACTTGTCCGCAGTGTAAAAAGGGTGATGTAATCGCCCGAAAGACAAAGAAGTACAAGACGTTTTACGGTTGCTCGGCGTTTCCAGAGTGTCGTTTCATGAGCTGGTATCGTCCAACCGGCGAAAGCTGTCCACAGTGTCAGGCGCCGCTCGTCGACTATAAAACTAAGAAAAAGCACGAAATAAGATGCACGAATAAAGATTGCTCGTATGCTGTTCCTGTTGCGGAATAAGGAGGAAAAATGGCTAGCAAATTATTGGAAAAGACCAGAAGACTGAATAGGGTGTTACAAAAGAAGGGGAATGCGCCCGTGTCATTTGCTGAATTGGCCGCGCTTTTAAAGGAAACTTTAGAGGCGAATGTTTACATTGTCGATATTGGCGGCGACGTATTGGGTTCCAGTTTTTACGTCGAAGAAGACAGCGCTGTAATCGTCAATCAAAAAACCGGTCGCGCCTATTTGCCGTCCAGCTACTCGGAGAGCTTAAATGAAATGGAAACATCGGTTACCAATTTGACGGGTGAAGAACTATTGGCGGCGTTTGATGGCGAAAGCGCAACGTCGCACAAGTTTTTAACTGTTTTGCCGATATTTGGCAACAGCCGCCGCCTCGGTTCGATTATGTTGGCGCGCGCCGATAAAGAATTTACGGATGAAGACTTGATTTTGTCGGAAATTGCGGCGACGGTCGTCGGCATGGAGATCATTCGCGCCAATGCGCAGGCCAAGGAAATTGACGATAGAAAACTGGCAATCGTCAATATGGCAATCGATACTTTGTCGTATTCCGAACAAGAAGCCGTCCATCACATTTTTCGCGAACTCAAGGGAGATGAAGGCACTTTAATCGCCAGTCGTATTGCCGATCGCGCCGGTATTACCAGGTCTGTCATCGTCAACGCCTTGCGAAAGTTTGAAAGCGCCGGCGTAATTGAAACGCGTTCTCTTGGCATGAAGGGCACGCGCATTAAAATATTAAACAATAAGCTAAAACAGCGCTTAAACAAAGTTAAAAGTGAATAGCGAGATAGCCAAGTGATGACATTGGCATCGAAAGAACCGCCTGAGCATAAATCGGGCGGTTTTAATAATTTATCTGAAAATTGCAATTGCGCTGAATATTAAATGCTTTTTTGCCGATATAGACACTATATTGGGAGTTTTTTTGGCATAAACTGGACGGGGCTATATCTAGTATTCGTTTACAACTTATCCATATATATGGTATAATAATATAATAAATCCCGGACTGTTCGTTGACCTGTTTATTAGTAGAGGTGACTTATGTTAAATCGCGACTTTAATAGTATCGACATGCAGCGTCGCGCGCTCGACGCCAGTTGGCTCAGGCAGCGCGTTTTGTCGAACAACATCGCCAACGTCGATACGCCCGGTTACAAGCGGCAAGACGTAGACTTTGAATCGATGCTCAAAAATTATATGGCGACTGGAAGGGTGAATATGACGACTACAGATCCGCGTCATATCGGCGCAGTTGAAAACGTCTCTTTACAGGCGCGTGTTTTTACCGATAATTCTACGTCTTTTAGACCGGATGGCAACAATGTCAACATCGACGTAGAGATGGCTGCAGTTGCTCAAAATGCCATTAAATACAACGCCGTCACAGCGCAAATCAACGGTCAAATCAAGCGCCTTAAAGCGGCGATTAGAGGAGATGTATAATGAACTTTTTTAAATCGTTTAACATCAGCGCATCTGGCATGACGGCAGAGCGTCTACGCATGGATATTATCTCGCGCAATATTGCCAACGCCAACACGACGCGTACGGCGGCGGGCACGCCCTATCGCCGAAAAATGGCCGTGTTTTCAGAAGTTAAGGGTTCTTTTGGCGATTTCTTAGAACAGTCTTTGGCCAAATCGGTTAGTGGCAATGGCGTCGAAGTCGACGAAATCGTCGAAGATATGTCCCCCTTTAAGTTGCAGTACAACCCGGGACACCCTGACGCCGACGCCGAGGGTTATGTACAAATGCCCAACGTTGAAACTGTAACTGAAATGATCAACATGATTTCGGCCACTCGCGCCTACGAGGCGAACGTAACCGCGCTGAACAGCGCTAAGTCAATGGCCTTAAAGGCCCTCGATATAGGGAGATAATAAGTGAAGATAGACCGCGTATTTATGCCGGCGCAATTAAATGACCAAAAACCGATTGACGCCAAGCGCGTCCAAGCGGTCGATTTTGGGAAAATACTAAATGACGCCGTATCGTCGCTCGACCATTCGCAAAAAGTCGCCGCGCAGTACGATCAAAAGGTGGCGAGTGGCGAAATTGACAATTTGCACGATGCCATGATCGCGGCGCAAAAAGCGGAGATTACGCTTAATTTTGCCCTGCAAATAAGAAAGAGCGTTTTAGAGGCCTACCAAGAGTTGATGAGGCTGCAGATCTGATGGAGTAATAAATGCCTGAAGCGATTAGAAATTTCCAACAGCGCGTGACGACTTGGTTTATGGCGTTAGAGCGCAAAAAAAAGATTCTATATGTAGCGATTGCATTGGCCGTTGTGTTTGCAATTTCGCTACTCATATTTTTATTGACGCGAACTGAGTACGTCACGTTAAGTCGTGGTTTGACGACCGAAACGGCGGCGCGCGTCACCAATAAATTAGATGAATTAAACATTTCGTGGCGAGCTGAAGACAACTCTACGACTATTATGGTGCCAAAGCGCGATATCGACAATGCGCGCATGCAGCTTTCGCTCTCCGGCGTAATGAGCGATCGCGGCTTTTCTTTTGACGACGTCATGAACCGGTTGTCCTTTACGCAGACGAACGCCGAAAAAAACCGCATGTTTTTAGAGTATACGGTCTCGCAGATAGAAAATTCGCTAAGGACAATTGAATCGATTAAAGACGCCTCTGTCATCGTCAACGTCAAGGGCAGTAGCAGTTTTTTAAATCTCGAAGAGGAGCTGTCTAGCGCATCGGTGCGCTTGACGATTGAGCCGGGTCGGCAACTTTCCAAAGATAGCATCAGCGGCATCGAAAATTTTGTCGTCAACGCCGTCAAGGGCTTGACGCCGGAGAAGGTGACGATTATCGACCAGACCGGCGTTCGCTTAAACGCCTCGCGCGACGATGAAGGCTTTTCTCATTCTAGCAGTCAAGACGAGTTAAAGGTAAATATAGAAAATCGCCTCGATCAAACTTTAATCGATTTTTTGGGTACGCTATACGGCGAGGAAAACGTCAATGTAAAGAGCAACGTGACACTCGATTTTGATCGGGAAAACACCAGCATCATAAAGTTTGCGCCGCCGGTTGAGGGGCAAAGCGACGGACTCGTCCGCTCGATGAGCGCAATCAAAGAGAGCGTCGCCGACAAGGGTGCGAGCGGCGTCCCCGGAACGGATTCAAATACGACTGAAACGCCGCAATACCCGACGGATGGCAATGGTAAATCGGATTACAATAAATCGCAAGAAACGCTCAATTACGAGCTCAACAAAATACAGCAAAGCATTGTCAAGGCGCAGGGTCAGATTAGCGATTTGTCGATTGCCATTATCATCAACAGCAAATTGCTCGAAAACAACGAATTGACTGAGGCCAATAAAGCTGAATTAATCAATTTGGTGACGGCGGCAGCCGGTGTCGCCGACCCCAAGTACGTCAAGGTCACGGCGATGCCGTTCCACGAGGAAAGCGTCATACCCGTCACGGCAAAAGAAGAGGGGGTGTTCGGCCTGCCGATTTGGCTGTTGGCCGCGATTGGCATCGGCTTAATTGCGCTGCTGGGTTTGCTTGCGTTCTTATTGTTCAAGCGTCGTCGCGCCGTTCAGGAAGAACCGGAAGCAGAACCGGAAGATGTAGAATTGGAGGCGATCGACACAGAATCAGAAGACCGTTCCAGTCCGAAATACCAAATCGAAAAATTAATCGACAGCAGACCGGAAATTGCCGCTCAATTGCTGCGCTCCTGGTTTGACGAAATATAATTGTAAGGGGATAAAATGGCGAGGAAAAATAGTTTGTCGGGCAAGGAAAAGGCGGCTGTGCTGCTAATCGCGATTGGCCCCGACCAATCGGCCAAAATATTTAGCCACTTAAAAGATGAAGAGATTGAAGAGCTTACGTTGCAAATCGCCAGTATGGCCAAGGTGACGTCGCAGGAAAAAGAGCAAGTCTTGGAAGAGTTCTATCAAATATGCCTCGCTCAAGATTTCATCTCCGAGGGCGGAATCGAGTACGCTCAGGAAGTGCTGGAAAAGGCAATGGGGGCGGAAAAAGCTTTGGAAATCGTCAACAAGCTTACCTCTTCATTGCAGGTCAGGCCATTCGATTTTGTGCGCAAAGCCGACGCCATGCAGCTGTTTAATTTTATTCAGAATGAACACCCGCAAACAATGGCTTTAATCCTATCTTATCTAACGCCTTCGCAGGCGGCGACGATTCTGGCTTCTTTGCCACAGGATAAGCAGGCCGACGTCGCGCGCAGAATCGCCCAAATGAACGTTACCTCTCCGGAGGTCATAAAAGAAATCGAGAACGTTTTAGAGTACAAGTTGTCTTCTGTCGTCACGCAGGACTATGCCTCTGCCGGCGGGGTACAGTCGATTGTCGACATTTTGAACTCGGTAGACAGGAGCACGGAAAAGCACATTATGGAATCGCTCGAAGTGCAGGATCAGAGCTTGGCTGAAGAAATTAAAAATAGAATGTTCGTCTTCGAAGATGTCATCAATCTCGATCCGGTGGCAATTCAGCGCTTTATTAGAGAAGTTGAAAACAGCGACATGGCATTGGCGCTCAAGTCTGCCACTGAAGAAGTCAAAGATGCAATTCTCGACAATATGTCGAGTAGAATGAAGGAGATGTTGCTCGAAGACATCGAATACATGGGGCCGGTGCGCTTAAAAGACGTCGAACAGGCGCAACAGAAAATTGTCAATATTATTAGAAGGCTAGAAGAAGCGGGCGAGATTATTCTATCGCGTGGCGGAGGTGACGATATCGTTGTCTAGAATCATAAAATCATCCAGAGTGGTATTGGGCGACAGCCGTTATAGCGTATCTTCAGAAGTCACCGATCCGGATGCGACGGTCGTTGAAGGCGAAGTGCAAGCAGTTCATCCCGGCGCCGCTGAAAAAATGTATAAACGCGCCGAAAACAAGGCGTTATCCATTATAAAAGAGGCCGAGCGAGAAGCTGAAGAGATTATCAATAAAGCGGAGGAAGATGCCGCAGCGATTGCCGAAGATGCCATAACAAAGGCCAAAATGCTGTATGATAATAAGCGCGCCGAGGCACAGGAAGAGGGCTATGCGCAAGGTTTCGACGCCGGACAATCCGAGGCGCAGGTCTTAATCGACGAGGCGCTTATGATAAAAGAGGAATGGGTTATAAATCGCAGTCAGTTTATTAGCCGCATGGAACACGACATCGTCGAGCTGTGCAGTAAAACGGTTGCCAATGTCATAAATCGCGAGATCCGCGACGAATCCTATATGCTGGACTTGATTAAAAAGGGCATCGATCATTTGACGTACACGGCAACTCTGGTGGTGCGCGTTTCGGAATACGATTACGATTTTGTCGTCGCCAACAGGTCGAAGATTTTGGCGATGGTGGACGGCGTCGACGCCATCGAAGTGAAACGTGACTTGTCGCTCGACCATACCGATTGCGTCATCGAGGCCGATACGGGCAGTTTAGATGTTGGCATTGAGTCGCAACTGACGCGCGTCAAAGAATTATTTGATTCGATGCTTGTGGGTGATTGACGTGTTGAGTAGGTTTATTAAGGCCGTTGAATCGAATTCCTTTATCCGCTATGTTGGCCGAGTTAAAAAAGTAGTTGGCCTGACCATAGAATCTAATGGCCCGCAAGTGAAAATGGGCGAAGTCTGCCTAATTATACCGATTGGCGAAAAAGAGCCGTTGACTTGTGAAGTAGTCGGCTTTCAAGACAACAGGGTGTTGTTGATGCCGCTCGGCGACATGACCGGCGTGAGCAGTGGTTGTCGGGTGCTCGCCACCGGCAAAAAACTTAAAGTCGACGTCGGCTTTGGCTTGCTCGGTAGGATTATAGATGGCATCGGCACCCCGATTGACAGCAAGCCGCCGATTTCAGACGGGCGCAATTACAGCGTCAATAACGTGCCGCCCAATCCGCTCGTCAGGCAAAAAATAACCGACCCGCTGTCGCTCGGCGTTCGCGTCATCGACGGCATGCTGACGGTCGGCAAGGGGCAACGCGTTGGCATATTTGCCGGCTCGGGTGTCGGCAAGTCGACGTTGCTCGGCATGGTCGCGCGCAATATGCGCGCCGATATAAACGTCATTGCCTTGATTGGCGAGCGCGGTAGAGAAGTGCGCGAATTTATCGAACACGATTTGGGAGCCGAGGGCTTGCGGCGTTCTGTCGTGGTAGTCGCGACGTCCGATCAGCCGGCTTTAGTGCGCGTCAAAGGCGCTATGTTGGCGACGGCGATTGCCGAGTACTTTCGCGATCAGGGTAAAAACGTAATGCTGATGATGGATTCTTTAACGCGTTTTTCGATGGCGCAGCGCGAAGTTGGGTTGGCGGTCGGCGAACCACCGGTGACAAAGGGTTACACGCCGTCTGTTTTTGCGCTCTTGCCGAAACTTTTGGAGCGCGCCGGCAATTCCGACATCGGCTCCATCACCGGGCTCTATACGGTTTTGGTCGACGGCGATGACATGAATGAGCCGATTGCCGATACGGTGCGCGGTATTCTGGACGGTCACGTCGTACTCTCCAGAGATTTGGCCAATAAAGGGCATTACCCGGCGATCGACGTCTTGCAAAGCGTCAGTCGCGTCATGCCGAATATCGTCACTGCGCCGCACCTCAGCGCGGTCAACGAAATTAGGGATTTAATATCCACATATCGCACCTCGGAAGACTTGATCAACATCGGTGCATATAGCAAGGGGACCAGTCCGGAAATCGATCGCGCAATAGATATGAATGATATCATCAATGACTTTTTAAGGCAAGCCGTCAATGAAAAGGTCGATATAGATGAAACGATAAAGCAATTGTGTTCGCTTGTCGAACGACGAGGTGATTGAGTATGTTTCGCTTTCGCTATCACAATCTTCTAAAATATAAAGAAGACGTCGAACAGTCTGCCAAAAACGAACTGGCGCTGGCGCTCGGTCGGGCAAATGCCCTACGCGATCGCTTGCAAGTGTTGGAAGGCGCTTATAGCGCGTTTAAAACGGACTGTCTTCAGTCGATTCAAGAAGGCGTTTTGGCGTCTTCTTTTCGCTTTAATACAGCTCACAATCACTATTATCAAGATCAAATAAACGATTGTCGATCTGAAATTGAACGGGCTGAACAGCGCGTAGAGGACTGCAGGCAAAAACTCTTACTGGCAACTCAAGACAAAGAGAAATATGAAAAGTTAAAGGAAAAAGAAAAAATACAATTTCGGGAAATCGAAAACAAACGAGAGAGCGAATTAAACGATCAACTCGTCACCTATCGCGCATCGCTTAAGGCTGGAGGGGAAAGATTTTGAAAAAAGTAATTATTGCATTGTTGATTAGCGTATTGATTATCGGTCTGTTGGGAACGCTGCTCTACAAAACTGTTACGCCGTTTCGCGATGCCGTCGGCGCGCTGCTCAGCAATGTGCCGGGTGGCGTTGGCGAGCACTTTTCGGCAATTCCGACCAGCGAAGAAACCGAGTCGCAAGTGCTGCGCGTGGCGGCCTACATACTGGATATTTCGAGTGAGCGGGCAATCGACAAACTAAATGCTATAAAGTCGGAAGATTACGCGATTTACGATCGCGTCATCAAGGCGATGTTAAGAGCTGACCCCAACAAGACGGAAAAGTTATTGCAGCGTATGCGCGAGAGTGCGTTTGAAGAAAATGTCCTGCTCGGCACACTGCAAAAAATTGACGAAGAACAGGATCAGCTCGACAAGGCCAGGGCGGACTTTATAATGTCGCTTAACCGCGTCAGTGCCCTCGCCGAAATAAAATCAATGCTTGACGAGTCGGTAAACGCCATTGAATCGGTGGCTGCAGTTTTAAAGCATATGCCGGATCAAATGGTCGTCGACATCCTCAAGCGCCTCAAGCCGACGGATGTTGCGGCGATTTATGCGAAACTGCCTTCAAAGCGAGTACTCGATTTAAAGGCGATGGCGGAAAAGAGTGAAATTGGGGAACAGGAATTATTGCAGACCGCGACACTTTTGGCGACTAAAGCGCCGAACAAGCTGGCTCAAACGCTGGGCAATGAAGATGTTTATTCAATAGAACAACTGGCGACGATCTATCAGGTCTTTGGACCAAAATTTGGCGGCGAGGTGTTATCGCACGTCGACGACGATGCATTTGTTTCAAAATTGGCCAATGCGATTGTCGACAGTCAAAAATTAGAGGGCGAGAGCGATTATTTTTCCGACGATTTACTCAAATCGTTAAACATTTTTCGCGAGTATGACGATAACCTAGATGAGCTTGTTAAAATCTACAACGAAGTAGATGAACGCAAGGTTGCCGATATCGTCAAACGGCTCTACTGGAACTCTGAAAAAGTCAAGACGTACAGCTTGAAAAATGGTGAAAACGTGACGATTTCAGACGAGCAGTTAGCCGTTGACTTACTGAAGTCTTTTTCAGCGAAAAAGATTGCAACAATTCTCTCGTACCTTGACAATAGCATTTCAACTGATATTTCTACCAAACTCGCATTACCTGACCTCGACTAGGAGGTTAGTCAATGGAATTAGCTAAAGGCAAATTTGCTCTATTGGTAGATGTGCGCGCGACGCGGCCGGGCAATGAACAGTCCGCGCGGCGAGCGCTCAATCACGGCAGAGGGCAAAGTGAATCATTTCGTAACGTTTTGGCTAAACGAACGAAAGGAAAAGAAAAGGCGCCGCATTTAGCGGAACAGCGAGTGCCGCAGGAATTAAAAGCGCTGCGGGAACAACCTGTTGTGCGCGCTAAAGCGGAACGCATGGAAGAACGAAAAGCGGGACAAGGGGTTGAACAGCAGGCCGAACAATCGGTCGAACAGGCAGTTGAATCTCCCGCTGAACAGCAGGTCGAACAACCGGCTGAACAGGGTGCAAAGCAGCCTGTAGAGCGGTTGGTCGAGCAGGGCGCAGAACAGTCCGTTGCACAACAGGTGGAACTACTGGCGCCGGAACTGCTCGTTGAACAGCAAGTCGAAGAAGTCGACGAATTTGAAAGTCGACCGGCTGCGTTGAGCGAATTGGCCGATGGGCGCATCGAACAGATTTCTACAGTAGTCGAGCCGGCGATCGATCAAGTGGTATCGCTTGCGACGGAGCAGACGGATGCAGCGGAGCAATCTCCCGGCGATGAGCTGATTGCGCTATTGGCGGCACTATATGGCGAAATTGAACAATTCGTCGGCGCGGATCAAACGGCGCAAGCGAATGCCGCAGGTCAACTGTCAAATGAAGGCGAAGGCGTCGTCGACCGACAATTCACTCAGCTCAACTTGGACGCATTAACTAAAAGTGTTAGCGATTTGAAACAAGTCGTTCAACAAGCCGATTTAGAATCGGCGCAGGCCATTTCGCAGTTCGAGAACATCGCGCTGCGCAGCGAGCAGATAATTGAGCAGATCAAGGCGCTGACTGAAAGTGGGGATTCAATCGCGTTGGATGACTTAAGAGTCGTCGCTGAAAAGATTGAATTTAACGCAGTTAAATTGGCCTTGAGTGATTTGATAACGCAGTTTAAGGCGCCTGATCGGCGAGCGGCTAGCCGCTCTGCGGAAAGCGTTTCAATTGAGCAAGTACCGGAAACTGGCGAAGGCTTTAAAACTGTCGAAACGCTAGGTCAGAGCGCCGCTCAAGACGGACAATTAAATGACGATTCCGATGTAAAACAAAACACAAAATCGGTAGAAAGACGGGGCGAAGGCGTCGTCTTTGATATTTCCGGGAAAAATCCGGAACAATTTGTAAACGCGGTAGATGAAACATTAGATCGCGCGTCGCTGTCAGCCAAGGCGACGGGCGTTAAGTATCAAAGTGGATTGGCGCTTAGAACGGAGATCTTCGATCAAGTCAAAGTGGCAATCGTCAAGAGTAACACAATAGTGGGGAGCGATGATCACTCCGAGATGATCATAAGGCTCAAACCGGAGGAATTAGGTAAGGTAGAGTTGAAAATTGAAGTGCACAACGATAATGTTATTGCAAGGTTTAACGTCGCATCGCAGGTCGTTAAAGAGGCGATTGAAAGCAATTTGCAGGATTTGAAAAACAGCTTAAAAGACAAGGGCTTTAGCGAAATGACTTTTAATGTCGACGTCAATCAAGGTGGCGATGAGCAAAGTGGTTTTCGCCAAAACAGGGGGCGCAGGCGCGCGATTTACATACCTACAGATGTCGAAAAGGGCGAGGCGTCGTACGTTAAATCACTATCGGCAATGATTAATGATGCGAGCTTTGAATATTTAGCTTAGGAGGAATAAATGACAGGATCAACGATTAACGGTGCTCTGACCGCTGCTCAAAAAGCCTATTTAGAAGACATGGCGAAGGACAATAAAAGTAATCGCCTGAAACTAAATCAGGATATGGGTAGAGATCAGTTCTTGCACATTTTGTTGACGCAGTTGGCCAACCAAAACCCGTTGGATCCGATGCAAGACAAAGAATTTATAGCTCAGATGGCGCAGTTTAGCAGCGTCGAATCGATGCAGGCTTTAAACGATTCGTTTGACGACGCAAACGAAAACATTGCGGCGATTAAACAAACTGTTGACGGCATGCAAAACAGTCAACTTTTAAGTGAACAATTGGCGCTGTTGCAATCGATGGAACAGTCGTTAAAAGGTATGGCCACTCCTTCGATCGAAAGCGAAGAAGTGAATCAACAAATCAGTAACGACAAGGCGGCAGCGGCATACGAGTGAGGTTTATGATGAACAAATTTGTCGTTCAACCGCATAAGGGCAGTACACCGATTCGGGGGAATCGTCCGCAGCGCGGCGAGTTGCGAAACAGTGCTCGAAGTACGGCGTCTTTTCAGGAAGTGCTTGACCGCATTAAACAAAGTGATATTAATGTGACTAAGCACGCCAGAGCCAGACTCGACACTAGAGGTGTAACGCTCAAACCGAATCAAGTGGAACAAGTGGCAAAGGCAATGGATCAGGCGGCGCAAAAAGGCGTCAAGGAAGCTGTCATTGTCGTAGGTGAGCAGCTGTTGATTGCCAGTGTAGCGAATAGAACAATCATCACGGCTGCCCAAAAAGATGATATGCAAGCGAAGATAATTACAAAGATAGACGGTGCGATTTTTATATAGCTGGACCGAAAGGAAGCTATCACCTCTCGACTGACAGAAAGAGGTGCGTACCTTTATAGGAGGTCATTATGATGCGATCAATGCTTTCTGGTGTATCGGGATTGCGCGCACACCAGGCAAAAATGGATACAATTGGTAACAATATTGCGAACGTCAACACAGTTGGTTTCAAGGGTTCCTCTGTCACCTTTCAAGAGTTCTTTTCTCAGTTGGTGCGCGGCGCCGGCACGCCTCAGGGCGGTCGCGGCGGCACGAATCCGCAGCAACTCGGATTGGGCGTTTCAATGGGGTCGGCCGACGTCAATCACGTCAGCGGTTCGAGCCAGAGAACAGATAAGCCGACTGATTTAATGATCGACGGCAACGGTTTTTTCGTCGTCACTAACGACGTCAACTATCAGAATAGATTTTACACCAGAGCGGGCAATTTCACGACGGATAAATTGGGTTATTTGGTCACGCCGAGTGGTTTTAAGGTGCTGGACACAGATTTTAGACCGATTCGCATAGACAGAATCTTGTCCAATCCAGCTACGGTTACCAGCAAAGTTGAAATTTCTGGCAATATCAATGCCGCCGACGAAGCCGATCCGACCACTAACATCGCTTATTCAACGTCGTTTGACGTCTTCGATGGACTCGGCAACGTGCACTCCATCGTCATGGATTATGGCCAAAAAATTGAATTTAACGACGGTGCCGACAAGGGTTTTTTGAGAAACATTAAACTTTCCAACGACAATATGGCGGCCGCTCTGGGCGACTTGGGGCTGGCTACCTTTACGCCGCCGACGGCCAATGCCAATGCGATTTACGCCAAGTTTGACGAACAGGGTGTATTTCAGGGCATCGTCAACAACTTGACTTTAGATGCCGCTGGTTACGCGTCGGCTGCGACGGATACGACGTTGACCTTGGACTTGGTGGTGCCGGGCACGAGCGATGTTTCAATTCCGCTGTTCGACCCCGCGGCTACCCCCGCTGTAAACGCCTTTAAAAACTTAAATCATTACGTCGGTGAAAGCGACGGCTTTGGCAAGGCGCTGGACGGCAATCCGGCCGGAACGATTGAGAGCTTTAACGTATCGCAGACCGGTGAAGTGATTGCGATGTTTACCAATGGCAAAAAAGAGGCAGTCAGTACAATTGTGTTGGCAACTTTTGACAACAATGCCGGACTTTTAAAACTGGGTACCAATATGTTTGTCGACTCGCCCAACTCGGGATCACCTAAATACGGCAAGCCCGGCGCTGGTCGTTTCGGCACGTTGGCTCCGGGCGCGCTGGAGATGTCAAATGTGGATTTGTCGCAGCAGTTTACCGACATGATTACTACGCAGCGCGGTTTCCAGGCCAACTCCAGGGTGATAACCACAACCGACGAGATGTTACAGGAATTAGTTAATTTAAAAAGATAGTAATGTTTACGCGTTAGCCGACCGATAAGTTGGTTGGCTAACGATTGGTTTAGTTTATTGGAGGCGAATGTGATTAAAGTGACGCGATTAAATGGCAAGAGTTTATATATTAATTGCGAACGCATTGAGTTTGTCGAATCGACGCCCGATACGGTTATAACGATGGTCGACGAAAAGAAAATCATCGTCACTGACAGCGTCGAATCAGTCGTCGATAAAATTGTCGCATTTAAAGCCAGAATTGTTGCGCATCCCACTAGTCGCGTAATATACAGAGATGAGGTGTAGTTTTTGGATATAGGTACTTTAGGTGGTATAGCGGTCGGTTTCGCACTGATCATATGGGCCATCATAGTCGGTGGCTCGCCGATGAGTTCGTTTTTCGATGCGGGCTCTATTATTATCGTTATTGGCGGTACCTTTGCGGCTACATTTGTTTCCTTTCCGATGAACCGCGTCTTGTCGGTAGGCAAGGTCTTTTCGAAGGCGCTCGGCAATTCTAATAACGATTCAGTAGGTGTCATACAGAAAATTATTGAGCTCGCCAACGTCGCTCGGCGCGAGGGGCTATTGGCACTGGAAGAGGCGGTAGAGCAGATAAATGACGACTTTTTAAAAAAGGGTGTCATGTTAATTGTCGACGGCACTGACCCGGAGCTGGTCAAGGCTATTTTGGAAACCGAAATCGATTTTGTAATCGACAGGCACGGCTCCGGCAAAAAAATATTTGATACATTGGGCAGTTTGGCGCCGGCCTTTGGTATGATCGGTACACTGGTCGGTTTGGTCGCCATGTTACAGAACTTAGATGACCCAGCGGCAATCGGCCCGTCGATGGCCGTCGCGTTGCTTACGACTTTTTACGGCTCGGTTTTGGCAAACTTAATATTTATTCCGATTGCGACGAAACTGGCAGTCAATAGCGACGAAGAACTACTCGTGCGCAATATTATGCTAGAGGGGTTGTTGTCGATACAAGCCGGTGAAAATCCGCGTATTATCGAAGAAAAGCTGAAGGCGTTTTTACCGCCCGGCATTCGCAAGTCGATGGTAAGTGAAACGGAGGGCGGCGATGGCTAAGAAGAAAAAAGCGGAAGAGGGAGGAGGTGGCGCGCCCGAATGGATGACGACTTATGGCGATTTGGTAACGCTGCTGATGTGTTTCTTTGTCCTGCTATTCGCCTTTTCGACAATTGACAAGCAAAAGTTCGTCGCCGTCATGCAGTCTTTTCAGGGATCGGCCGGCGTATTGCAAAGCGGACAGAGTTTAGTGCCTGCCGATATGGTCTTTGACGGCATGCCCGAGAACAAAGAAACTAAAAACGAAATGTCTATTGAGTTGCGCAAGGAGATGCAAGAAATAAAAGATGCCGTAGAGGCGTTTAAGGAACAAAACCAAGTCGATCTGGACATTGCGGTGAGCGCCGATATGCGCGGTATTATGATAACTTTACCGGATACTGCCTTGTTCGACCCGGCGAAAGCCGATATCAAAAAAGAGGCGGTCGACATTTTAACTTTTATGTATGAGTTGTTAATGCAAGAGGCCTTTGTCGATCGCGAGATTCAAATTGAGGGCCATACCGACAACGTTCCCATCAACACGCCGCAGTTTCCATCCAATTGGGTGCTGTCGGCAATCCGGGCGAATAACGTTTTAAACTTTTTTATCGTCGATAAAAAAATGTCGCCAAAGCGATTTTCGATAGCCGGCTATGGTGAATATCGTCCGGTTGAAAGCAATGACACGGTCGAGGGCAGAGCCAAAAACAGGCGCGTCGATATCGTCGTTTTATACAATCAGAAACAAATTGAAGAACTGAGCCAGTAAGAGGTGACAGATGAAGAAAATAGTTATTATAGTCGTGGCAATCGTACTTTTAATTGCCGTCGCCGGTGGGGCCGCTTGGTTTTTCTTAATGCGTTCCAGCGATGACGAACCGAAAAAAGAAACCTTGCCAGCGCGCTATGAATTTGCATTGGGCGAGCAGTATACCAACATTAAGGTCGGCGAAGGCGAAAACAGAAAGACAATACTGAAATACAGTCCAGTCGTTCAATTTACGGTTGAGGACTATCGCTCGGTGGTCGAAGAGAATAAGACGGTTATCATAAATGAAATGCGCAAGTACTTTATGAATCGGACGGCGGACCAATTGAAACAGTTGGATCGCGTACAAGAAGACTTGCGAGATCTTGTCATTCAAGAACTGCGCTCCGACCCGACGACGATTAGCAATGTTTTATTCCTCGAATTTATTACTCAATAGTGCATGTTTCGTAAAAATAGTGTATAATCGAATCATGAACTAAAGTTAGCCTCATTCTATCCTGAATGAGTCGGGTAAAGAGGAGGAACTCCTTGGCTGATGTATTGAGTCAAAATGAAATAGATGCATTATTTAGCGAACTAGGCACCGGCGCGGTCGCCGTTGAAGAGATAGACGAAAAAATTGTCGATAAACAGGTTAAGACTTACGATTTTTCGCGTCCCGATAAGTTTTCTAAAGAACAATTGCGCTCGTTAGAAGCAATACACGATAGTACCGGTCGTCTGATTAGCAACTATTTAAATGCCACGCTTAGGTGTTTTGTAGAACTTACCGTTTCGTCGACGGAGGGCATGATTTACGAGGAATTTAGCAATTCGATCGTTTGGCCTTCGATACTTTGCATTGTCAATTTCTCTCCACTAAACGGCAAAATACTGATGGAGTTTAGCAATGAATTGGCCTTTACAATCATTGAGAAACTATTGGGCGGAACCGGTGAAAAGGCCAAAGAGAACGCCGATCGCGAATTGACTGAAATCGATTTTACGCTACTCAAGAGCGTCGTCGTAAGAATGATTCAATTGATCAAGGAGCCGTGGTCGAATGTCATTGAACTCAATCCGTCGGTCGAGGCGATCGAGGCCAATGCGCAACTGGCGCAAATCGCATCGCCAAAAGACGCGATTGCACTGGTTACTTACAGGATTGTAATAGATGAAATCGAAGGCATTGTAAATTTTGCGATTCCGCATTATGTCATCGAACCGATATTGCCTAGCCTTTCGGCTAAAATGTGGTTTGGCGACAGCGTAAAGCGCGAAAAGAGCTCGCTAGAAATAGAGGGTTTGCTCTCACAATTGCACGCTGCAGAAGTACCTGTCAAAGCGTTGGTCGGCAAATCGACCATTACGGTTGGCGAGCTTTTGGAGTTGTCGCAGGGCGATATTCTGGTACTCGACAAAGAGCGCGACCAAAGCTTTGAGATCTTTGTCAAAGACGGTTTAAAATTCCGCGGCACGCCGGGAATATCAAAGAATAGAATGGCAGTAAAAATTACTGAAGTTATAGATGGCAATAAAGGGGTAGAATAATATGTCTGATGTATTATCACAAGAAGAAATTAACATGCTGTTGGGCGGTGGTGGCGCAGCTGATGAACCGGCTGCCGAAGTGCTTAAACTGACAGATGAGGAGCGCGATGCACTTTTGGAAATAGGCAATACCAGCATGAGCTCTGCGTCGTCGACGCTGTTTACATTGGTGAGTCAGCGCGTTACAATATCGGCGCCGGAAGTTACAGAAATGTCGGTAGCCGCTTTGAAAGAACGCGTTAGCGAGCCGTCTGTATTCGTTTCGGTCGACTACACCAAGGGGATTAAAGGCTCTAATTTTCTGATATTGGACGAGGCCGGTGCCAAAGTTATTGCAGAACTGATGATGGGTGGCGATGCCAGCGAATTGCCGGAAACACTCGACGAGTTACACTTGAGTGCAATTAGTGAAGCGGCCAATCAAATGATTGCGTCGTCTTCGATAGCGATTTCCGATTTATTCGGCATATCAATCGATATATCGCCGCCGGACGTCGCCTATGAAAAAATTGACGTCTTGGCCAATAAAGAGGCCATGTTCAAAGACGAGGGCAATGTCGTAGTCATTGCATTTAATATGAGGATAGGCGAATTGGTTACATCTGAAATCGTTCAAATTATGTCGGTTCAAGTTGCAAAAGATCTCGCCAAGAACATGCTGGACGACGACAAAAAGGGCGTCGTTATGGAAACGTCGTCGCAAGAAGAAACTGCTCCCGCTGCGCAGCCCGCACAAAGTGCGTCGAGCGCAGTCCAGTCCGGCCCAGCAGTAAACGCCCAAACGGTGCAGTTCGAAAGTCTGAATCTGACCGGCAACAGGGGGGCATCGAGTGGTGAAATTGACTTAATTCGCAACGTACCGCTCGAAATATCGGTAGAGCTGGGCAGGGCGACCAAAAAAATTAGCGAAATACTGTCGTTTGGTTCAGGGACAGTGATCGAATTAAACAAATTGGTTGGCGAACCGCTTGACGTCTTGGTCAACGGCAGTTTAATCGGCAAGGGTGAAGTCGTCGTTGTAGATGAACACTACGGCGTGAGAATTACAGAGATAATCGTGCCGAGTAGACAATAATGTGGAATAAAAGGTGAATTGCGTATTACTAGCTATGGAGGGAATATATGTCCAAACAAATATTAGTCGTCGATGACACTTCATTTATGAGGATGACGTTGACAAAGATTCTTACGAGCAATAATTACGACGTGGTCGATACAGCCGAAAGCGGCGTGGTCGCGGTCGAAAAATATGAACAACACAGACCTGGCTTGGTCATTATGGATATTACGATGCCGGATATGGACGGCATTCAGGCCGTTCAAAAAATCAAACAAATAGACCCCAACGCAAAAGTGATTATGTGTTCGGCGATGGGGCAACAGAGTATGGTTATCGACGCCATTAAAGCCGGTGCGCAGGACTTTATCGTCAAGCCGTTTAAGGGCGATCGCGTCGTCGAAGCGGTTTCTAAAATCATTGGCCCTCCGGACGGGGCGTAGGACTGAGTCATTATGCCCACCGCTAGCCCGAGCTACTTGTTGCCCTCGCTAGCCTATATTGTCGTCCTCGTCGTCGTCGTATTTTTGGCCTACTTGACGACTGTCGTCGTCGCTAAACTATACGGCGGTCGCTATCGTGCCAACAACATTAAAGTCGTAGAGCGACTCAATATAACAAATGATAAGAGTCTGTGGCTCGTCGAGCTGGCTGAAAAGTATTATTTTCTGGCCGTAGACAAAAATGGCATCCACAAACTCGATTGTATCGACGGTGACAAGTTGACGATAATTGAAAGAGAAGAGAAAGATAAAATGCCGTTTGTGGCACTGTTGAAAGACAAGATGAAGAGGGCTCCAAATGACAGTGAATAAAAGACGTATAGCGGCTATTATCGGTGTGCTCTTAGTCGTTATCATAGCCTCTTTGGCATTTGCAGAGCCCCTTGAAATACCCAATATAGAATTGCGTATTGGCGACGAAAGTCAAGGGGTTTCTTCGACTGTTCAAATTATACTATTGCTCACCGTATTGACCTTGGCGCCATCGATTTTGATTATGATGACTAGCTTTACGCGCATCATCATTATTTTTTCTTTTTTGCGAAAGGCGCTATCTCTACAGACGACGCCGCCCAATCAGATTATGGTCGGGTTGGCGTTGTTTTTGACGTTTTTTGTAATGACGCCAGTCTTTAGTGAAGTTTACAACGAGGCCTATGTTCCGCTCAACGCAGGTGAAATCGCTCAAGATGAGGCCTTCACGCGCGCTATGGCACCGCTGCGCGAGTTTATGTTCAAGCAGACCAGGGATGAAGATTTGGCGCTGTTTGTCAAAGTTGCGCAAGGTGAAACGGTTACTGGTCTAGAACAGGTCAGCAACGCCGCATTGATTCCGGCCTTTGTAATCAGCGAACTGAAAACCGGCTTTATCATCGGCTTTATGTTGTTCATACCGTTTATCGTCATCGACATGGTGGTCGCGTCGACGCTGATGGCACTCGGCATGATGATGTTGCCGCCGGTTATGATCAGTCTGCCCTTTAAGATACTGTTATTTATTCTAGTCGATGGTTGGAACTTATTGGTTAAGGCGATTTTAGCGGGGTTTAACCTATGAGTGAACAGATTATTATCGAATACTTTGGGCGCGCAATCTACATTATTTTAATTACCACGGCGCCGATGCTGATTTCGGCGTTAATCGTCGGTTTGATAATTGCAATTTTTCAGGCGACGACGCAAATCCAGGAGCAGACGTTGGCTTTTGTGCCGAAAATCATCGTCATATTTTTGGTCTTAATCATACTCGGCCCTTGGATGATCAATACGCTAAAAGCTTTTACGCTTACGATATTTGAGGGCATTGTCAACGTCGCGAAGTAAAAAGACAAATGGATTGTTATGGATATTGTCATCAATCAGGCACTGATTGTGCTGATACTGTTATTTACCAGGTTTACTGCAACCATTCTTTTAATACCTTTATTTGGCGCGCGCAACTTACCGGTCAGGCTAAAAATACTCTTTTCGTTGACGATGACCTTTGTCTTTTTTGTAGCGGGTAGTTACGATGCCGCGCTGTCGATCGAGCGCTTTGACGGTCTGGCGATGGCCGTTGTGTTTGAAACATTAAATGGCCTGACGCTTGGCTTTGTCGTCATGCTGATCATGAACGCGCTCTACATCGCCGGATTTTTAATCGATATGGGCATGGGCTTTTCGATGGCCAACGTCGTGTCGCCGACCAGCGAGGCGCAAGTGCCGGTTACGGCCAATCTATTTTACATTATCGCGATGATATTGTTCGTGGTCAGCAATGCCCACCACGCTGTGATCAGCGCTTTTGCGCGCACATTGCAAGTGGCGCCGCTGGGCAGTTTAGCGCTGAATCCGCTACACGTCGAAAACTTTTTTGAACTGATCAAAGAAACCTTTGTCATCGGCGTGCAAATGGCGCTGCCGATGATTACGGTCATCTTAATTGCCAATATCATTCTCGGCCTATTGTCTAAAGCGATGCCCGGCATGAATGTATTCATCGTCGGCATGCCCTTTAAAATACTAATTGGCATCGCCGTATTGCTGATGATTATGCCGCTTATGGTCGCCTCCATCTCGAGTTTAATAAACCGCATATTCGATTATATTGCCAGAATCATCCAATTGATGTAAAATAGTAATTGGGGGACGATTATGGCCATTCGTTTAAACCTGCGATTCTTTCAGGGTGAGAAAACTGAAAAAGCGACGCCTAAAAAGCGCAAAGATGCGCGCGACAAAGGACAGGTCGTGCAGTCTAAAGACATTGCCGCAGCACTGGCGCTATTGGCGGTTTTTTTGGTTTTTTCGGTTGCGACAGATTACTACGCCAAGGCATTTTACGAACTCTATTATATTGCGATGGAGGCAGTGGAACACTTTGACGCCTATATTCAGTCGTCGTCCCTAGCGGTTTTGGGCATGCGCGTCGCCTTTATTTTTTTAAAGCTGGTCGCACCGGTACTATTAATAGCTCTTTTTGTCGGCGTGACGTTATCTTATATGCAAGTCGGCTTTTTGTTTACGATTGAACCGCTCAAGTTTAAATTTGATAAAATCAATCCGCTCAGCGGCTTTAAAAGGTTGTTTTCGCTGAAGTCATTGGTTGAAATGATAAAGTCTATTTTAAAGGCAGCCGGGCTGTTGTTGCTCAGTTATCAGTATATCGCGGGGCGAGAAAATGAAATATTTAGAATTTCGACTTTGAGCATTACGTCCGGCGTTGCCCTTTTGTGGGATGTCGTCTTTGGCGTCGTCCTGCGCTGTGCCCTCTACTTATTGATCATCGCCATCGCCGATTACGCCTATAAGCGTTGGGATAACGAACGCCAGCTCAAAATGTCCAAGCAAGAAGTTAAAGAAGAATATAAACAAATGGAAGGCGATCCGTTTATTCGTTCTAAAATTAAAGAAAAACAGCGCCAAATGGCGATGAGTAGGATGATGCAAGACGTGCCCGGCGCCGATGTCGTCATTACCAACCCGACGCACTTTGCAGTTGCGCTCTATTACGATAAGGTGGAGGCGCAGGCGCCCAAAGTGGTCGCCAAGGGCAAGGATTTGGTCGCCGCCAACGTCAAGCGAATTGCCAAAGAGGCCGGCGTTCCGGTGGTTGAAAACAAGCCGCTCGCACAGGCGCTGTTCAAGTCGACAGAGGTTGGACAATACATTCCCCCGGAATTATTTGAAGCCGTAGCTGACGTGCTTGCGTACGTTTACCGTCTTAATAACAGGAGTGTTTAATGAAGGCTACCGACATATTAATTCCAATATTGGTCGTCGCGATAGTATTGTTGATCATTATCCCGGTGCCGACTGGATTAATCGATTTCTTTCTAATAATAAATATTAGTATGGCGCTGTTGATTTTGTTAATTGCAATGTTCAATACCGAGCCGCTGGAGTTTTCGATTTTTCCGTCGTTGCTCTTGATAACCACCGTGTTCCGACTGGCGCTCAACATATCGACGACGCGCTTAATCTTGTCTAAGGCCAACGCCGGTGGCGTCATCGAGGCATTTGGAAACTTTGTCATCGGCAACGACGCCATCATTGGTTTTATCATATTTGTCATTATTATCATCGTGCAGTTTTTGGTAATCACCAAGGGTTCCGAACGCGTTTCCGAAGTCGCCGCCCGCTTTACGCTGGACGCCATGCCGGGTAAACAAATGGCGATTGACGCCGACCTCAATTCCGGCTTGATCACCGAAGGAGAGGCGCGCACCAGGCGCGTTAAAGTGCAGCGCGAGGCCGACTTTTACGGGGCGATGGACGGTGCCTCTAAGTTCGTCAAGGGCGATGCCATCATGGGCATCATCATCACCGTGATCAACATTGCGGCCGGTTTTTTAATCGGCGCCATGCGGCTCGGCCTGACGATACAAGAATCGCTTTCGCGCTACACGATTTTGACTGTTGGCGACGGTTTGGTCAGCCAGATTCCGGCGCTGATGATTTCCGTCGGAACCGGCATCGTCGTCACGCGGGCGGCCTCGGACTCCAGCCTATCCAATGACTTAGTTAGTCAACTGTTTAGAATCCCCGAAGTTTTACTAATTATTGGCGGCGTGCTCTTTGTGTTGGGGCTCACGCCGCTGCCGACGCTGCCGCTATTTTTACTGGCTGCGCTATTCGCCTATTTGGGCTATACTTTGCGCGCCGAAATAAAATACGCCGTGTCAAAAGACGGTGCTAGTGAAGAACTCGCCGCACAAGAGGAAGAAGAAGATGGCATGCGGCGGCCGGAAAACATCGTGCCGCTATTACAAGTCGATCCGATCGAATTGGAATTTGGCTACGGCATCATACCATTGGCAGATCCCAATCAGGGCGGTGATTTATTCGACCGCTTAGTCATGATACGGCGTCAGATCGCATTGGAATTTGGCGTCATCGTGCCGATGATTCGATTGCGTGACAACATTCAGCTCAACCCCAATCAGTACAGCATTAAAATAAAGGGTTCCAGCGTGGCGCTCGACGAAATCGTATTCGATCACTTTTTGGCGATGGCGCCGTCCGAGATCGAAGGTGAAATCGAAGGCATTGACACCGTCGAACCGGCCTTTGGTTTGCCGGCCAAGTGGATTACGGCTGAAAATCGCGAACGCGCCGAGCTGCTCGGCTACACAGTGGTCGACCCGTCTTCCATAATTTCGACCCACTTGACGGAAGTCATCAAGCGCTATACGTACGAATTGCTGTCTAGGCAGGATGTCAAACAGCTGGTCGACAATGTTTCCGAAAACAACGACGCCCTGGTTTCCGAATTGATTCCGCAGTTGATGTCGATTGGCGACATTCAAAAGGTGTTGGCCAATTTGTTGCGCGAATTTGTTTCGATTAGAGATTTGGTTACGATTCTCGAAACCTTGGCGGATTACGCGCCGATTACCAGAGATACCAATGTTCTAACCGAGTACGTTAGGCAGAGTTTAAAGCGTCAGTTGACGACGCAACACTTGCCCGGTAAACTCGCCAAGGTGGTCACGCTCAGCCCGCAAACGGAAGAATTGCTCATGTCTTCTATAAAGCAGTCCGAAAACGGCACCTATATCGCACTCGAGCCGAACGCCAGCAATGCCATAATCAACAGCCTGGCGGCTGAAATACAGAGTTTGCTGTCGATGGGCGAGCAGCCAATCGTCCTGACGACGCCGATTGTTAGGTTTTACTTTAAGCAGTTGACCGAGGCTACAATACCGGATTTAATCGTGTTATCGTATAATGAATTGGAAAGTGATGTAGAAGTTCAATCTGTTGGAATGGTGGAAATTGTATGAACATAAAGCGCTATATAGGAAAGACAACGCATGAGGCGATGGCGCGCGTCAAGCGCGATTTGGGCAGCGAAGCCGTAATATTGCATACGCGAAAGATTAAGCAAAAGGGCATTCGCGGTTGGTTTAGTAAGCCGCTAATTGAGGTAATTGCCGCGATTGAAGAAAAACAACCGGCGCCAAAGGTCGATTTGGCACAGCAATTACAGTCGGCGATCAATCAGGCCAACGCCGAAAAAACGACCGACGACGCTCAATATCAAGCCGAAATTCGCGACTTAAAAGATCAGGTCGGCAATTTGACAGAGCTGGTCGAGAATGTAATTAAAAATATCGACGCCCGCCAGCGGCAAGAGCGGGACGCGTCATCGCCAGTTGAGGCTGACGATTCACGAGAAGGCGTTGCCGATTCAGAAAGAGCAGTCAATCCAATTTTAGAAAAATTGCGTGCTCAAAACGTCAGCTGTGCAGTCGTCGACGAAATCGACAGTCGAGTTGTCCGGCTAGCCGGCGGTCAAGCCGATAACATAGCGGCTTACGCCGCCAATGCGGGCGTTGTGATTCGCGATTTAATCGGCGCACCCTACAGCATGGAAAGTGTCAATGGCAATTGCCAAGTTTTCTTTTTCGTAGGGCCGACGGGCGTCGGCAAGACTACGACATTGGCTAAAATTGCCGCCAAGTTATCGTTGATCGACGAAAAGCGCGTCGCGCTGATAACGGCCGACACCTATCGCATAGCGGCGGTCGATCAGCTTAAGACCTATAGTGAAATACTGTCGATTCCGCTGGACGTCGTCTACGAGCCAGAAGACGTCGTTGCGGTATTGGAAAAACGCGTTGATTGCGATTACATATTAGTCGATACGGCGGGCCGCAATCACAAGTTGGATGAGGGCAAAGACGATTTAAAGGCGCTGATAGATGCCGCCGAGCGCGCCCAGGTTTTCTTGGTTATGAGCTTAACTTCGAGCGCGCAAGATATCGACAGCATTTTAAAGTCTTATAATTTCTTAGATGATTACAAATTGATTTTCACTAAAATGGACGAGGCCGAAACACTGGGTTGCCTCTTAAACGCTAAATACATTTCAAATAAACCGCTTTCCTTTATTACCAATGGTCAAAGCGTGCCCGATGACATCGTCGAGGCCGATGCCGATCGTTTAACCGCAGCGCTGTTGGGTGATGTCTATGAATGATCAAGCGAATAGATTGAGAAAGTTAATTGAATCCGTCAAGCTAAAGGAAACTGAAAAAGATGCAGCCGAGCAGGTCGAGCCTAAAAAATACGACTCGCGCGTGATTGCCATTTCCAGTGGCAAAGGCGGGGTCGGCAAGACCAGTATCGCCGTCAATTTGGCGATTGCCTTACAGAGCATGGGCAAGCGCGTCGCCTTGATCGATGCCGATTTGGGACTTGCCAATGTCGATGTGGTGCTGGGGCTGATACCGCGCTATAATATGTTCCATCTCATCGCCGGGCAAAAGACGATTGAAGACATCACTTTAATTGGCCCGAAGGGCATAAAAGTGCTCTCTGGCGGATCGGGAGCGATGGATTTAGTTAATTTAGACGATAAATCTATTAAAAAACTAATAGAATTACTAATGATTTTAAACCAAACGACCGATTATATTATTATAGATACCGGCGCCGGCATCAATCGTTCCGTCTTGGCCTTTATCGAGGCGACGAATGAATTGATTGTCGTCGTAACGCCCGACCCGACCAGCATTACCGATGCCTATGCGGTTATTAAAAACACGCATAACGCAGATAAGGCGATTAAAGTAATAGTCAACCAAACTGAGTCGGCGCGCGAGGGCCAGGCGGTATACGAAAAGCTGAGTACGGCGTCCGAAAAATTTTTAGAGGCCAAAATCAGTTATCTCGGCTTTATTATGAACGATAAACGGGTCAAAAAAAGCGTGCGTGCGCAAACGCCGTTTTACTTGGAGTATCCCGATTCGTCGGCGAGTCAGAGCATTGGTTTAATTGCCCATCAGCTGGAAAACATCGAGCCGGTGAAACAAAAGCGCACATTTGGCGGATTTATTAAAAGATTGTTAATAGGCGGGTAGCCACGGAGCAAAATTATGGAAACATCTGAATTTTATGAAGCGTTTATAGAAGAAGCAAGCGAAAACTTGGAGAATATGAATCAGCTTTTATTGCAAATTGAAGGCGATATGCAAAACATCGATTTAATCAATGAATTGTTCAGGGCGGCGCATACCATTAAGGGCATGTCCGGCGCCATGCACTACTCTAAGATGGAACACTTAACGCATCAAATGGAATTTTTGTTAGAAGATTCGCGCAGTGGCGAAAAGCCCTTGCAAGAAGCGTCTGTCGACATTCTGTTTGAATGCGTCGATAATTTGCAAACATATCTCGACAATGTAATTGAAGAGGCCGAAGAGGGGGCGCACGACTGTTCGGAATTGTTGGCGAAGATCGAGCAATTGATGAATGGTCAGTCCGACGACGACTCTGCGCTAAATCAGGTTTTGTCGAGCGCCGGGGCGACGCCGCCAAAGGCGAACGCCAAAAAGCAAGGAGGCGCTCATCCTGGTTTTTATTTTGACGAAACGGACTTGTCTTACGACGTGGCGCAAAAGGCGCTGGCTGAAAAGCGCCTGATCAGAGCTGTAAAAGTGACATTTGACGAAGAGTGTGCATTAAAGATGGCGCGCGCCTATTTACTCTTTCAAACTTTGGGCGAACTCGGTCAAATTATGGATACGCACCCCAAGCGCGATTTAATAGAAAATAATGAAATTGACAGTTCGATTGAAATCCTCTTTACGACGGAGCGAGATGAGGCGTCCTTAGAAGAAGCCATTATGAAAGTCAACGAAATCGCCGCTGCAGAGCAAGTCGAGTTCGATTTATCAAAAGTTAAAAAGCCGGAGCCGAAAAAAGCGACGGCGCAAAAGAAAACGGTCGTCAAGGTCGACATGGATAGACTCGACAACTTAATGAACCTGGTTTCCGAATTGATCGTCATTAAGACGGCGCTGGACGAAGTTGAATTTGACGATTCCAATTCCGAGGCGGCCAAGACGCTCAACTATCTGGAGCGCGTTGCGACAGATTTAAACGAGGCCGTTATGCAGGTGCGCATGGTTCCGGTCGAACGCATATTTAATAGATTTCCGCGCATCGTGCGCGATTTGTCGAAAGAGCTCGATAAGTCGGTCGAACTGGTCATAAAGGGCGAAAATACCGAGGTCGACCGGGCAGTCGTCGATGAACTGGGCGATCCATTTATTCACTTGATAAGAAATGCACTCGATCACGGTTTGGAACGCAAAGACGAACGCATTGCGAAGGGCAAGCCGGAAGTCGCCAAGTTGTTTTTAAATGCCTATCCAGAGGGCAACTCGGTCGTTATTGAAATAGAAGATGACGGCGCGGGCATAAATGCAGAAAAAGTTGCCCAAAGCGCGCTAAAGCGCGGCGCCTTAACGCAGGAGCAACTCGAGGGCATGAGCGAACATGAGATTATGCAGCTGATATTCCGCGCCGGTTTATCAACTGCCAAAGAAGTCACCGACCTCTCTGGCAGGGGCGTTGGTCTGGACGCCGTCAAGAGCAGAATAGAGAGCTTGGCGGGCGAAGTTTACGTAACCAGCCAGATCGACATTGGCACAAAGTTTACGATTAGACTGCCTTCCACGCTGTCGATTATACAGGCCTTGTTGGTAGACCTCTGCGGCGATGCCTATGCCATACCAGTCGTCAACGTCGTCATGTTGACAAAAGTTTTGGCCGAGGACGTACAGCTGACTTCCAGCGGTTTGCAGTTTATGTTTAACGAAGAAGAAATTCCGCTCATTCACTTACCGGAGCGCTTGGGCTTGGAAAGTGTCGACGCGTCGAGCGACGAGGCAAAAGACCTATTGGTGGTAATCGTAAAGCGCGGCAATCGCAAATTGGGCTTAGTCGTCAACGGCTTGATTGGCAAACGCGAAATCGTCGTCAAGCCATTAGGACGCTATTTATCGCACGTTAAGATAATATCGGGTGCGACGATTCTGGGAAGTGGTAAGTTGGCGTTGATTTTAGATAGCGATCAGCTATTTTAGGGGGCGTTATGAAAGAAACGGAATATGTTGTTTTTAAATTGGCAGATAATAAATACGGCGTAGATATTTGTGAATTGTCGAGTATTGAACGCAGTTTAAATATTACGCGCGTTCCCTTGTTACCTTCATATGTATTGGGCGTTTTCAACCTGCGGGGCGAAATTGTCCCCGTCGTCGATTTACGTCAGTTATTTGGCGTTGCGCTCTCAGACATGAGCAAAGACAGCCGAATACTGGTCGTCAAAAAGGAAAAGTCGAAGCTGGGTCTATTGGTTGATAGCGCCAGAGATACCGGCCGCTTTTCAGAGGTTGAAGAAGAGCCGGAGCACTTGCCGACATATGTCGTCAGCGTGGCCGAAGACGGTCAACAAGAAATAATGATCTTATCTGTCGAAGAGGTATTTGAAACTGTTGCAAATTTAAATGAACAAAATTAGAACAAAATTGTAAGCTTGTGTTGCAATTTGGTGTCATATAGTGGTATGATTGATTCAAAGTAGTGTGCATTAATTCTTAGGAGTAGTAGAGAATGAATCTCGATATGCTTTGGAAAGATTATAAAGAGAAAAAAGATAAGACCGCTAAAGACCAATTAATCATTCATTATATGGAGCTCGTTAAAATCATTGCCGGCAGACTGTACGTCGACTACAATCACCACGTGGAATACGACGACTTGGTCAGTTACGGCATATTGGGTTTAATCGATGCGATAGATAAATTTGATTATCAAAAAAACGTCAAGTTTGAAACCTATGCAAATATTAGAATCAGAGGATCTGTCATCGATCAGTTGAGGAATTTGGACTGGGTACCGCGCAGTATGCGCTATAAATACAAGCGCTTTGAAGAGGCGGTACACTATATGCAGAGCAAATTTGGCAACGCCTACAGCGATGAACAGTTGGCTGCCCAGCTCGACACCACAGTAGATGAAATGCATCGTTTCTTAAATGAAGTGTCGACTTTTTCAGTGCTCTCGCTGGAAGAAAAATTTGAAGCGCACGCCAACTTTGATATCAAGTCGGAGAGCGGTGAGTACAATCCGGAACAGGCACTCGATAAAAAGGTGATGCTGGAAATGCTAAAGACGGGCATCGACAGTCTGCCGGAGCGCGAGCGCTTAATCGTCAGTCTGTACTATTATGAAGAGCTGACATATAAGGAAATTGCCGAAATACTAGAAATATCCGAATCTCGCATTTCGCAGTTACACACAAAGGCGATTGGCAGGTTAAAGTGTTATATAAGTTAGCGGGTCAGAGCTTTACCTTGAAATGATTGGAGTAAGTTATGCCGATGCGGCCGATAGATTTACAGAGCGTAATATCTAAAGTGTCGTCAGTTGCCAAGAGCAAGCAAGCGTTAGTTCAGCAAGAGACCAATGCGCTTGTCGACGCTCAGTTAGAGCGCCAAAAAAAAGACCTGCACAAGCGCGAAACCGTGCAGGCGCTCAACCAAGGCGATAAGCTCACCATTGATTACAAGAGGGAAAAATCGCCTGAGGACAAGCGCGGCAAGCGCGACCGCAAGGATCGAAAATCCAATCGCAAAAGTTCGGATGAGCAGCCGCACATCGATATAAAAATATGATTGCAATAGTAATAATAGTCGTCGGAATTATACTATTCATAATGGGCGCGCGCCAATTGACGCTGTTTGTCAGCGATCTTTATGGCGCGCTCGACCGCGTCGAGAAAATATTGGAATCACCCCGCTTTGAACGCGTCGAACGCCTCAATCTTGAAGTGGATGAATTGAACTACAGCTATTATGAAATTCTCGACGATATCAACGAGCGCCTAATCCTGCTGGAAACGGCAAATAAACCGGCGGGGCGCACGCTAAATGGCGTTGCCTATAGTGCCTCAACAGAGCGCGATATGATCATTTCTCTAGTCGACAGCGGCATGACCGACCAGGCGATTGCCAAACGACTGGGCGTCGGCGTCGGCAAAGTAGCGGTGTTGCGCAGAACGCGCAGCGCTGGAATAAAAACTGAATAAAGTATAGATTATAAAGTGTGGCTCGTTCGATGGAATAGGCCATTTTTATTATTTAAGGCTTGAATTGATGGCCGACAAATGGTATAATACGACAGTTAGAGCGTATCTAACAGCAGACAATACACATTCCCCGATCTATGCTGGAGTGCCTTAGGGTGGTGTATAGAAATGACGGGTATGGAAGACAAACTCGGAGGTAGTTATGGCAATTGTATCAATGAAGAGATTATTGGAGGCCGGTGTTCACTTTGGCCACCAGACGAGAAGATGGAACCCCAAAATGGAAAAGTACATCTTTACAGAGCGCAACGGCATTTACATCGTCGACTTACAACAGACGACTAAAAAAATTGACGAGGCTTACGAATTTGTTAAGCAAGTCGTTTTAGATGGCGGTAGCGTATTATTTGTCGGCACCAAGAAACAAGCGCAAGAGGCAATCGAACAGGAGGCCAAGCGCTGTGGTCAATTCTACGTCAGCCAGCGTTGGTTGGGCGGCATGTTGACAAACTACGCCACGATTAAGAAGAGCATCGACTTGTTATTCGAACTCGAAAAGCAAGAAACTGACGGTACTTTTGACAAGTTGCCGAAAAAAGAAGTCATTGAGTTAAGGAAGAGAAAAGATAAATTAGAGAAGTTCTTATCGGGCATTAAGCACATGAAAAAGTTGCCCGACGTCATGTTCGTCGTCGACCCGACTAAAGAAAAAATCGCCATTCGCGAGGCGCGCAAATTAGGTATTCCGGTCGTTGCAATCGTCGACACAAACTGTGATCCGGACGAAGTAGATTTAGTCATTCCGGGCAACGACGACGCGATTCGCGCTGTCAAGTTGATTACTGGCGCAATGAGTAACGCCGTATTAGAAGGCAAACAGGGTGTACAAGACGAGATGGAAGAACCAGTTGTTGCCGAAGAAGTCGGCGAAGTCGAAACTGCTGTTGCAGAAGAACCGACTGCGGAATAATTTTTATAAAAGTAAACAGAGTTTGTTCGGATTATTCACTTGCTGGATAATCCGACGCTATTATGAATACAGGAGGCTATAATGGCTGTTACAGCGCAAATGGTCAAGGAACTGAGAACTTTGACGAGTGCAGGTATGATGGACTGCAAAAAAGCATTGGTAGAAACTAATGGCGATATGGATGAGGCAGTTAAGTATTTAAGGGAAAAAGGCTTGGCAAAAGCTGCTAAAAAAGCCGGCCGCGTCGCATCGGAAGGCATTTCGACGCTGCTCATTTCAGAAGATGGCAAGAAGGGCGTCGTCTTAGAAGTCAACTCTGAAACTGACTTCGTCGCCAAAAATGAAGACTTTATCGGCTTTGCTAAGGCAGTCGCTAAGTTGATTGTCGACGGCGATATCGCCACTATGGAGCAATTAAAGGCTGCGCCGTTCGGCGCGTCCGGCGAGAGCGTCGAAGAGACATTACAAGCTTTAATCGGCAAAATTGGCGAAAACATGAGCTTGCGTCGCTTTGAAACGTTGACGGTCGAAAACGGCAGCGTCAGTGGCTACGTTCACGGCAATGGCAAAATGTCAGTAATCATGGCCGTTGAAACGACGGCGCCGACTGCAGACTATGCCGAAATGGCAAAAGACATCTGCATGCAAGTCGCCGCTATGAATCCTAAATTTGTCAGCAAAGACGACGTCGATCAGGCCTACCTCGACGAAGAGCGCGAAGTGTTGATGCAACAGGCGCTCAACGAGGGCAAACCGCAGGCAATCGTCGAAAAAATGGTCGTCGGCAGATTGAATAAATCGTTAAAAGAAGTCTGCTTGTTAGAGCAAGTCTTCGTTAAAGATTCTGATTTGACGGTTGGCAAATTAGTTGCCAACAAGGCGAAAGAACTTGGCGCAGACATTAAAATCACGGCGTTCAAGCGCTATGAAGTTGGCGAAGGCATCGAGAAGAAAGAAGAGGATTTTGCCTCAGAAGTCGCTTCGACAATCGCCAATAAATAGAATATAAAACAGAAAAATTTATTGTTGTAAAGGCGGTAGAAGAAATCTATCGTCTTTTTTAGTATGCCCGTCATACTAAAAAAAAGTCTAGACATTTCCAGTTGGCCTGCCTAGACGATTTTGAAAATACTCATAAGACGATTTTGATTGCTTATAATTTGAAGTGTGCCACTTCATTTTGAAGCTCTGAAGCAATTTCAGCTAAGTTGCCACTAGCGTTTGAAATATCATTTATGCTCTGCGTTTGGGTATCTACACTAGCGCTAGCTTTTTCTGTAGTAGCTGCATTTTCTTCGGCGATAGCGGATAGATTCTGAATAACACTTGTTATTTGAATATTTTTTTCTTCGATAGTCTTTGAGTTATCACCAATCCTATCTACGACCCGTTTACTCTTTTCAACAGCTTCTTCAATGTCATTAAACTTATTTTGCGTAATGATCGTTTGATTATCCTGTTCTTCCACTATTTTGCCAACTTCAGCCATTATATCAACTGCACTTTGCGATTTTTCTTTAAGTCCGGCAATAATAGTTCTAATTTCTTCAGTAAACGTAGAAGAGTCTTCGGCGAGTTTTCTAATTTCTTCGGCGACAACTGCAAAACCTTTACCCGCTTCGCCAGCGCGCGCAGCTTCTATAGCGGCATTAAGTGCGAGGAGGTTTGTTTGGTCGGCAATCGATTGAATCATTTCAGAAGCCTTGGTAATACTCTCTGCACTTTCGTTAGTCTCTAAGATAATCTTATTGACAGATCTTGCAGATTTTCTGCTCTTGTTTCCAGTTTTAATGAGTTGTTCTAAAGCGTTTTTACCTTCGTCTTTTTTATTGTCAATGTCTTGAGTAACTGCTGCTAATTCTTCGAGGAGTGCTATCATTTCACTTAATGATTTGCTGTTTTCTTCAATGCTCTGAGCCGCTTTGGTGGTGTCGTTAGCTTGATCAGATGCACCTTCAGCTATATTTCCAACAGCTAGGGCGACCTCTCTGGCGCTTTCGTTTGTGTTTCTTGCGGTGGCGGTAAGCGCTTCAGCTGTAGCTGTGGTATTATTTGCTTGCGATGATATATTACTGACGATTACTTTTAGATTTTCAATCATAAGGCCAATAGAGCGAAGCGTAGCACCTATTTCATCGCGATTATCAAACCATTTTTCAGCTTTTGCTCTTTCTTCTGAAACATCCAAATTATAGTTTGAAATCTTATCCATTGCACTTTGTATAATACTTAAAGGTTTCAAAAATCTTCTGCTTACCAGATTTACCGCCAAGCCTAAAATTACGCAGGTTAGCGAATACATTATTACGAAAATAATCGTTATCGCATTAGTTTTAGAGTTGACATAATTCTCGGGAATTGCCGCGGCTACTGACCAATTGCTGATGGGAATGGGGTTGTAACAAATATATTTTTTCTCCCCGTTAATGGTGTACTGCTCCGTTGCCGTTTTTCCGGCAACCATGTTCTTAGCTATTTCAGTGATTTTTCCAGAGGAATCAAATATATTATCTTTTAAAATTTTGCTTTTATCGCGATGGTATATGTTTAATCCCGCGCTATCAATCATAAATACGGTGCTGTTTTCACCTATCTTTACATTATCGAGGATTTCAGATAATGTATCTATCGAAATGTCTACACCAGTAACGCCGATGTCTTTGCCGTTTTCATACAAAGGATTTACCATAGTTGTCGTTATTGCGTGATTTGTGATATCTTCAAAAGGGGTTGTTATGTAAAGCGATTTTTTCTCCACGGCCGTTTTATACCAATCGTATGACATTAAGTCGTAGTCGTCGCTGACCTTGTAGTCTTCATCGTTCGTAATCAAGTTGTTGCTATTCTTTAAAGCTAGGTAGGAAAGTGCCACTTCGTCATCGCTCTGCTCAATATTTTGAAGCGTTTTTACAATCGATGGATACTCGGGAATATTTCTAGTCTCATCTTTATCTGTTATTGTTTTACATTTCTCTATGTAACTTCTGATAGATTCCGTTTCGCCCATAATCTTTGCAATTTGAGCTTTTTCTGTCAAAAAAGAGTTGATTTCTGACGCCGCTGCCTTTGCTTCTATAGACAGCTCTTCTTTTACCATATCTTCCACAATGCTGACGACTTTACTATTTATTATAAAGCCGCCTATTATGGATACAATTACCAATAAAGCGATGACGGTAAATGATATCTTGCTCGAAATTGAAGTTTCGATTTCATTTTTCTTGCTTTTTTGATTTCGACTTTTCATAGTTGGTCTCCTTATTAATTTTGAATCTAAAACTACATTTGCACACAAAAATATGGGCTTTTAAGCATTATATAAACTTATTTCGTAACTGTTCAGTCGAAAGGTGCTGACTTGTGTCATCTCGATGTTACCGGAAAAATATCCGGACGCGACCGCAGGAGCGGTGTTTACGAAGTAAACATAATTACATAACGATAGTGAAGTGGAGATAATATGAAGTGACCCCCAAGATTTGTAAAAACGTGGATTTACCTGT
>PDWI01001352.1_pt1 | contig 38832 bp, 35 predicted proteins | sample 1430891 | NCBI WGS metagenome assembly PDWI01 (sample SAMN01162508, study PRJNA174530) | Oral metagenome, whole genome shotgun sequencing project. | biome: Marine environment; feature: Marine mammal; material: Swab sample of the gingival sulcus; isolation source: swab sample of gingival sulcus... | reverse complement strand
CATAGTTATCTCTTTGGACCTGTCTGCTGTTTAGTTTTCAAAGATCACTTCTTTTCACAAACGGGAATCATTCCTATAGAATTAATACCGCATTGTCAACACATTTATTTTTTTATTCTAAAATTCTAGATTTCTTTCACTGTCTTTGTCAATCAGTTTTTATTAAAAAACCTTGAAAAAATATCAGTTGTCATTATAACACCATGATTTTCAAGAGTTTTAACTGCAGATTCAAAATTATATCCAACACTTTGTACGTCGTGTGAATCATCTCCAGCCACTATTTTTATACCCATTTCAACAGCTTTTTTAAAAATTGAATTTGCAGGATAAGGTTCTTTCATATTTTTAAACAAAGCCCTCTGGTTAAAATCCATAATAATATCTAATTCTTTAATAGCTTGAAGGTTTCTGTCTATTTTATCTGATATTGTTTTTTCTTTTATTCTTGAGTCATAATCCTTGTCAAAAATCCTTACAAGATCAAAGTGCCCTGCAACCTGGGGCTTTAATCTGACCAGCATTTCATATTGAATATCAAAATAACGGCGGTAAAAATTTAAAATTCCAGAGCATGAATTAACTGCATCTGCATAATGTTTTTTTGAAAAATCAAAAGAATATCCATTCACATGGTGAACAGAGCCAACAATATAATCCGGCTTAAACTGCTTTATAAGAAAAAAAATATATTCTTCAGAACCTGGAAAGGTTTCAGTTTCAAAACCAGTATACAAGTTTATTTTTTCTTTATATTTTAATTTTAAACGTTCACATTCCTTTATATAAAGACCGAATTTTTCAAGCAAAAGCTCAGGTGTAAAACCTGCCTCTTTTTCATCATCATACATAAATTCTGAATAAGGAGAAGGCATATGTTCAGAAATACCAACATGGGTAAACCCAAGCTCTATATATCTTAGAACCATTTCTTCAAGATTGTCAGAGGCATGGGTGCAAAACTGGCCGCTATGACCACCATGAAGAGAAACAAGCATTTTATCAGTCATCTATATCTGAGACATCCAATGATTCAAGCACTAAAGATTCTTTGGGGAACTCATTAAAGGGGAATGGTTTTTTATTTGTTACAACAAGTACAAAATCCATTACCTCTTTAAGATACAAAGTAAAATTTGATGAAAAAGATCTTAAAGGCTTAATGTGTTTTTTTGTTACAAGAAGAAAAAGATACTGGAAGGCTGCAATTATCCATATAATATTAAAAATAACACCAAGCACAATAAGAAAAAGAAATGTATATAAAAGTCTTATAACAATATCTTTTCGTGTAGAAATTATTTCATTGATCTGATTTTGGTTTTTTTCTGATTCTGGCATAACAATTCCTCCTGGTTTTATTTTAAAATTATACTTGAATGTAAAGATTTATTTAACTTTTTTCAAATTATATTTCTTTTTACACATCAAATTATCCTTTTTACTACAATAAAAAGATAACTATTAACAAGATAAAAAAAGTAATCTTTCTAAACTATTTTTTTGTTTTATTTTTCGAAAAGATATTTTATACTATAAAATAATTTTTCAAATTTAATTTAACTTTAATAAGGGAAAAAATATGAATAATTTTTTTCAGACATCTGGCTTTATGGCATACATAAAACTGCAAATATTGCCAATGGCAATAAATTTTGGAATAAAACTCTTAGCAGCTGCTGCAATTTTTATAATAGGACGATTTATCGCAGCCTTCATAAAAAAAATCATTGATAAGGCTCTTGTACGAGCAAAAGTAGAGCAAACGCTTATTTCATTCATAACAAATATGATATATTTTACTCTTCTTGCATTTGTTATTATTGCCGCCCTTGGAAAACTTGGAATCCAGACAACATCTTTTATTGCAATTCTAGGTGCGGCAGGTCTTGCTATTGGACTGGCACTTCAGGGTTCACTTTCAAATTTTGCTGCAGGAGTACTGCTTATAATTTTCAGACCATTCAAGTTAGGTGACTATATAGAAGGTGCAGGAGTAGCTGGAACAGTTAAGGAAATTCAGATTTTTACAACTATATTGACCTCCCCTGACAACAAGACAATCATTGTCCCAAACTCTAAAATGATGGGAGATAATATAATAAATTATGCTACTCAGGGAACAAGAAGAGTTGATTTTGTCTTTTCTATTGGATACGAAGATGACATAGACAAGGCAAAAAAAATATTGGCTGAACTTGTTGAAAATGATGCAAGATTCCTTAAAAATCCTCTGCCAAAAATAGCTGTATCTGAACATGCTGATTCAAGTGTGAATCTGATATGCAGGCCATGGGTAAAAGCAGATGACTATTGGAACGCATATTTTGATATGATGGAAATTGTGAAAAAGAAATTTGACGAAGAAAAAATCTCCATTCCTTTTCCTCAAAGAGATGTTCATGTAATTGAGAATAAAGGCTAATAATGAGCCAATAAAACAGCTTAAAAATTTTTCGTAATAAAAAAAAGGCGTTCAGAGCAAAACCCTGAAAGCCTTTTTTATTTATCATATGGTGCCTGGACCGAGACTCGAACTCGGACAGCATTATATGCCGAGGGATTTTAAGTCCCTTGCGTCTACCAGTTCCGCCATCCAGGCAAGATTTTAGATACAAGAATTACAGTAATTTTATACCATTTTGCATTTTTATACTTCTAAAAATTTTTAAACATGAAACGCTTACATTTTAAATGTACAAAACGTATAACAAATCTTGATAAGTTGAGTAACTGAAAATGGACTTTTATGCAAGTTTTTTTCTAAACTTTTTCCATTAATGAAAGAAGCCGCCTAAGTCAGCTTGTTTTTAAAAGTTTTTATCAGCAATTCTTTTACATTTTTCGATATATTGGAGCCCAAAAATCAACGGACTGATTTTTTATCTGCAAATTTTATTTATATCCATGATTCTTTTTACTTGAATTTGAAGAGATGAAAAACAAAATTTATCCTTGACTTACAGAAAAACAAAGTTATTAAAAAGATTAATAAAAAAGTAAGGATACCAAATGAAAAAAATAGTTGCTCTCTTTGGAAGACCAAATGTTGGAAAATCTACCCTCTTCAACAGAATAACAAAAACAAGAAATGCCATTGTTGATAATAAACCAGGAGTTACAAGAGATAGAAATTACGGCAAGGCTGTATATGATGATAAATCTTTTATTCTTGTGGATACAGGTGGCTTTTTATCAAAAGATACTGATTCTTTTGCAAAAGAAATAAAAACTCAACTTGAAAAAGCTGCGCATGAATCTGATATCATAGTTCTTGTCCTGGATGGGAAATATGGACTGTCGTCCTATGATTATGACCTGCTGGAACTTTTACGGGATATTCAGAAACCAAAATTTTATATTGTAAACAAAATAGATGGGATAGAAAAAGAAGACCTTGTATATGATTTCTACAGTCTTGGGATAGATCCTGTTTTCCCTGTGTCAGGAGAGCATGGTTACGGTGTAAATGATTTTCTAAGTGAATTATCAAAGCATCTTATAGATGACGGAAAATCAGAAAAAAATGAAAATATAATAAAAATAGCTCTGGTTGGGCGTCCCAATGCAGGAAAGTCATCCCTTGCAAACAAAATTCTTGGAGAAGAAAGAATGGTTGTAAGTGATGTCCCTGGAACAACAAGAGATTCCATAGATTCAATGGTAAAATTTAATGCTCAGAATTATCTTTTTATAGATACCGCAGGAATAAGGCGAAAAGGAAAGGTAAATGAAAAAATAGAAAAATTTTCTGTAATAAAAGCCCTTAAAAGTCTTGAGAAATGCGATATAGCATTAATTCTGATTGACTGCCATGAAGGAATTACCGAGCAGGATGTTAAAATAGCAGGTTATGCAGAAGAAAGAGGCTGTGGAGCGATTTTTGTTTTAAATAAATGGGATCTTGTTGAAAAAGACAGCAAAAGTCAAAAAAAATATGTGGATGATTTAAGATATCAGGCAGCTTTTCTGGCTTATGCTCCTGTAATTACCATATCAGCAAAAACAGGAAAAAGGGTTCATAAAATATTTCCCATGATAAACGAAGTCTACAAGGAATATAAAACAAGGATATCCACTTCCGAGGTAAACCAGATTATCCAGACATCTGTTGAAAAAAATACTCCCCCATACCATAAAGGTAAAAGGCTTAAATTTTATTATTCCACTCAGGTTTCAACCTCACCACCGACTTTTGTGAGTTTTGTAAATTATCCTGAAGCTGTACACTTTTCATACAAAAGATTTCTTGTAAACCAGATAAAAGAATATACAGGTCTTTCAAAAACACCGGTAATTCTTCATTTAAGGCAAAGAAGCGGTAAAGAAGGATTTTCTGACAGATTCACAAACAAGAAAAACAAGTCAAAGCTTACAAAAAAAGGGAAAAACAAGAGACTTAAAAAAAGGCGTTAATCTTGAATTTATTTAAGCAGAATACAGATAAAACCACTTTTCAGCCTCTGGCAGAGAGAATGAGGCCTGAATTTTTATCAGATATTGTTGGTCAGGAGCATATTACAGGTAAAAAATCCTTTCTTTATTCAGCTTTAAGTAAAAAAAAAATTTTTTCATTTCTTCTATGGGGCCCTCCGGGCTGTGGAAAAACTTCTATTGCGAGAGCCTCTGCAAGGGAATGTGATTATCATTTTGAACAGCTCTCGGCTGTATTATCAGGTGTTTCTGATTTAAGAAAAGTCCTTGATGAATCCTGCGAAAGATTATTTACATTCAAAAAAAAGACAGTTCTTTTTGTTGATGAAATTCACAGATTCAGCAAATCACAGCAGGATGCCTTTTTAAAGCATGTTGAAGAAGGGCTTGTAACTCTCATTGGAGCAACTACTGAAAACCCGTCTTTTGAAATTATATCCCCCCTTTTATCAAGGTTAAGAGTCTTTAAACTTAAACCTTTACCCCAAAAAGCTGTTGAAAAAATTCTTAAAAAGGCAGTTACAGACCCTGAAAAAGGCATAGGCTTTACAGAAATTGAAATTTCAGATGAAATTATATCAATTATTGCCAGGTCAGGAGAAGGAGATTTAAGGCTTGCTCTTAACAATCTTGAAGCTGTGTCCTCATATTCTGTATATACAGGACGAAAAAAAATTGAGCAATCAGATCTTCAGGAAATTTTCGGAGAAAAAAATTTAAAATATGATAAGTCAGGGGACAATCATTTTGATCTTATTTCAGCATTTCATAAAAGCCTTCGGGGAAGTGACCCTGATGCAGCATTGTACTGGATGGAAAGAATGCTTTCTTCAGGAGAAGATCCCTTTTATATAATAAGAAGAATGGTTGCAGTTGCCTCGGAAGATATAGGAAACGCAGACCCTCAGGCTCTTGTTATTGCTCTTTCTGCAAAAGAAGCTTACAGATTTATGGGAGACCCCGAAGGAAAGCTTGCACTTGCCCAGGCTGTTATATATCTTGCAACGGCTCCAAAAAGTAATAAATCCTATATTGCCTTGAGAAAAGCTGAAAAAATTGTAAGAAAAAACAAATCCTTTGAAGTTCCAAACCATCTAAGAAATGCTCCGACAAAACTTATGAAAGAGCTTGGATATAAAAAGGATTATAAATATCCACATGACTATGAATATGGTTTTGTTAAACAAAAATATCTTCCTGAAGAGCTGAAAAATGAAAAATTCTATGACCCCTCAGATTACGGGTACGAAAGTATTATAAAAAAACGCCTTGATTTCTGGAAGAAAAAGTAAAAATAATACAACAGCCATTCCAATTTAAAATGAACAATTACATTTTTTTATTATAAATTTTGTCTCCTTTGTTATTTTTTCATCAATAAAAGCTCTTTCTATAAACAAAATATCGCCGTTTTTACAAAACAGTATAATTGTTGATGACCTTGTTCCATAAATTTCACTTTTAACAAAGATTGGAGAAAGAATCCTTTCCCACTTAATATCCATTCCTGTTTCAGGCAGTTCACTGTCATGAAAAGCAGTTGAATCTTTTAGAACATCAAAGCTTGAATTTATAATTTCATCGCTTTTAAATGTTTCTGAAAGTCTTTTTTTTGCCTTTAAAAGCTTTGGCCAGGGGCTGTCAAGCAAATGATTGCTGACACCATGAATCCCTGGATTTACAATGGTTATTTCATCAGAAATATTTGAATAATGGTAAATTTTATATAAATCCCCGAATATAAAATTAAATCCATTATAATTATCCTTTTCTTTTTTAAGCCTGTAAATAAATTCTTCGTCTCCAAGCTCTGACTCAAGATATGAACTGACTATCACCCCCCTTGATTTTACTTCTGTCTTTATCATTGAAGGATCCCTGTAATTTGTAATTGCTGCAAATCTTCCTGAATTTTTATTAATCCCCATCCATGTACCAAGGGACTGGAGATCTCTTCCTGCTATTATGGAGTTATCTTTACCCCAGATATCAGCACTTTTTGTTTCCCTGTTATAAAATTCATCCCTGTTTGCAGCTATAATCAAGGGATAATGTTGATTTTCATTAAATAAAAAAATTATCAGGCACATAATATAAGCTCACATTGTTCAGTATTGTATTTTTCGTTCAAACAGGTTATTGACATTCATAATTAATACATATACTCTATTAGCATAAGAAAAGTCAGCTGGTAATATAAATCAATAAATAAATTCCATTTTAATAGAGTTTGTTTCAATTTAAACGAATTTTTAACAGGGAGGATTTTTATGAGAGATGTTGTAATAGTAAGCGGTGCAAGAACAGCTGTTGGAGCCTTTGGCGGCTCTTTGAAAAATGTTTCTGTTGTTGAACTTGGCAAAACAGTTATGAAAGAAACATTGAAAAAAGCAGGTCTTAAGCCCCAGCCCAGCGCAGAAATGCAGGAAATTTATCCTGACAAACTTAAAGACCAGGGACAGATTGAGCTTGAAACAAAAGGATATGATTATGATGAATCACTTAAGCCTGTAACAGTTGATGAAGTTATCATGGGCTCAGTTCTTACAGCAGGTCAGGGACAAAATCCTGCAAGACAGGCTATGATAGCTGCCGGTATGTCCAAGGAAACTCCTGCATTTACAATCAACAAGGTCTGCGGCTCAGGATTAAAGGCTATAGCTCTTGGTGCTCAGGCAATAATGACAGAAGATGCAGATGTAGTTCTTGCCGGTGGAATGGAAAGCATGAGTAATGCTCCACTTGCTTCCCTGAAAGCAAGATGGGGACACAGAATGGAGCTTACAGGAATAGGTCAATTTCATGACCTTATGGTTTATGACGGTCTTTATGAAATCTTTTATGGTTATCATATGGGTATTACAGCAGAAAATATTGTAGCAAAATATAATATCTCAAGGGAAGAGCAGGATAAACTTGCTGTATTGAGCCATAACAGAGCTTTAAATGCAATAAAAGCAGGTACTTTTAAGGAAGAAATTGCTCCTGTTGTAATCAAGGCCAGAAAAGGCGATATCATTGTAGATACAGACGAGCGTCCAATGGAAACAGATATGGAAAAAATGGCAAAAATGAGACCAGCATTTAAAAAAGACGGTTCTGTTACTGCAGGTAATGCCTCTGGAATAAATGATGGTGCCGCTTCTGTTCTTCTTATGACCAGAGAAAAAGCTGAAGAGTTCGGACTTAAACCTCTTGCAGTAATAAAAGCTTTTGCTTCAGGTGGTATGGATCCGGCTTATATGGGACTTGGGCCTGTTCCAGCTATAAGAAAATTAATGAAAAGAACAGGAATGGATCTAAACTCCATTGGAATGATAGAACTTAATGAAGCTTTTGCAGCTCAAGCTATTGGATGTATGATAGAACTTGGTATTAATGACTATGAAAAACCAAATCAGCTTGGAAGTGGTATTTCCCTTGGCCATCCAATTGGATGTACAGGTGCAAGACAGATGGTTACCCTTGTTCACGCAATGAAAAGAGACAATATTGATACTGGTCTTGTTTCCATGTGTATAGGTGGAGGAATGGGAATGGCAATGGTTGTTACCAAGTAAAAAATAATAGTAAAAATTAAGGGCTGCTCTTTTTTTAAGGGCAGCCTTTTTTATTTAAAAAAAATAGTTTTTTTGACTTAATGACTTTAATCATATAATTATGAGCAGTTAAGAATTGTTAATAAATTATTGTTTTTTCTAATGTATAGCTTTATAGTTGTAAAAATAATGGAGGGTTTTATTTGAAAGAATCAATATTAAAATATTTCCTTGTTATTTTTTTAGTTTCACTGATACTGATGGGAAAACTTTTATGGCCATTTGCATCCATTCTTTTTCTTGCAGCAGTTTTTGCAGCTTTTTTATATCCTCTCTTCAAAAAATTATCCAAAAGATTAAAACCTGCTCCGACAGCATTTATTATTTGTATTTTTGTATTGATTATAACGGTTTTTACTGTAACCATATTTGTCGGAATCTTGTCAAAAGAAGCATACAATGTATATCTTTCAGCAAAAGAAGCTGTTTTTAAAGATGAAATTTTTTCAATAATAAGCTCCGAACATCTTAAAAAACTTAATTTTTTTCTTTCAAAATTTGACCTAACAATTACAAGGGAAGATCTTATTGCTCCTTTTTCAGAAATTGGAAAGCTTCTTGGAAAAACCTTATTTGATCAGGCACGTATGGTTGCATCAAATATATTCAAATTTGCCTCAAGTTTTTTTATGATGCTTATCGCCATGTTTTTTCTTCTGATTGATGGAAAAAAGGTGATAGATTATTTTATTTATCTATCCCCACTTTCAAAGGAAGAAGACGAAACAATAATAATAAAATTCAGGGAAATGGCAGGAGCAATTCTTATTGTAAACGGTATTGCAGGTATTCTTCAGGGCTTTTCAGGAGGTGTGTATTTTAAAATAATTGGAATTTCATCTCCTTTTCTATGGGGTGTGGTAATGGGAATTCTCGCTTTTCTTCCAATACTTGGAATTGGAGTTGTAATGATTCCTGCTGCAGGTTTTCTTTTCATCAAAGGAAATGTCTTTGCGGGTACAGCCACCATTATTTTTTATACAATACTCTCCTTTGCAACAGAATACTACCTTAAACCAAAACTTGTTGGAAACAGGGTAAAAATGCATCCTCTTCTTGTTTTCCTTGCAATATTGGGAGGGCTTAATCTGTTTGGTATTCTGGGAATTATATATGGGCCTCTTGTCCTGACTTTCTTTTTTACACTCTCAGATATTTATCACAAAAAATACCAGAAAATGGTTGAATAAAACACCGATAAAAAGATATATAGACAAGATTATGCTTTATTAAGTATTTTTTAAGTAAATTCAAAAAATTTTTTAAAATAAGGTACCAATATGTCTGATGAACAAACAGGTTCTGGAATCAGTATAGAAAAGGAAATGCAGCAGTCTTATCTTGATTATGCCATGAGTGTTATAATCGGGAGAGCTCTTCCTGACGTCAGGGACGGACTAAAGCCCGTTCATAGAAGAATCCTCTATGGAATGTATGAACAAAGAAACGAATGGAACAAACCATATAAAAAATCAGCCAGAATCGTGGGTGATGTTATAGGTAAATTTCATCCACACGGCGATACAGCAGTCTATGATGCCATAGTGAGAATGGCACAAAATTTTGCAATGAGATATCCTCTTGTTGACGGCCAGGGAAACTTTGGTTCCATAGATGGAGACTCTCCTGCAGCAATGCGTTACACAGAAGTCAGAATGCAAAAAATTGCCCACCAGATTCTTGCAGACCTTGAAAAGGAAACAGTTGATTTTATTCCAAACTATGATGAATCTATTGAAGAACCCGTTGTAATGCCTTCAAGAATACCTGCTCTTCTGGTAAACGGCTCTGCAGGTATTGCAGTTGGAATGGCTACAAATATACCCCCGCATAATCTTTCTGAAGTCTGTAACGCACTGATTGCAACCATTGATAATCCTGAAATTACAATAGATGAACTAATGGAAATAATTCCGGGGCCTGATTTTCCTACCAGCGGAATAATTTATGGTATTAATGGAATCCGTGAAGCCTATCATACCGGGCGTGGAGTAATAAAAATCCGTTCCGAAATATTTGAAGAAGAAGACTCCAAAGGAAGTGTTCTTGTTGCAAATGAAATTCCATATCAGGTAAACAAGGCAAGACTCATTGAAAAAATCGCAGAACTTGCAAGAGACAAGGTAATAGAGGGCATACGCTATGTAAGGGATGAGTCTGACAAGGATGGAATAAGGGTTGCCGTAGGGCTTAAAAGAGATGCTATGGCGGAAGTTGTAAAAAATCAGCTTTATAAACATACCCAGTTTGAAACAAGTTTTGGAATAAATTTTCTTGCAGTCGTGGACAGAAAACCTGAGCAGATGAATCTTTCAGAAATTCTGGCTCATTTTATCCGCCACAGAAGAGAAGTTGTTATAAGAAGAACAAAATTTGATTTAAAAAAAGCCCAGGCAAGGGCTCATATTCTTGAAGGCCTTAAAATAGCACTTGATAATATAGATGAAGTAGTAGCTCTTATACGTGCATCAAAATCTCCTGAAGAAGCTAAAACAGGTCTTATGGAAAAATTCAGCCTGTCACAGATTCAGGCTCAGGCAATTCTTGATATGAGGCTCCAGAGACTTACAGCTCTTGAAAGAGACAAAATAGAAGAAGAATACAACGCTCTTTTAAAAGATATTGCATGGTATAAAAGAATTCTTTCTGAAGAATCGCTTGTTTATAAAATCATCAAGGATGAAATAAATAAGATAAAAGAAGAATTTGGTGATGAAAGAAAAACAAGAATTGTTACATCTACAAAAGATATCAATATTGAAGATCTTATAGCAAAAGAAGAGATGGTCGTTACAATAACAAGAACAGGCTATATAAAAAGAACGCCTCTTTCAACATATCAGAGTCAGAAAAGGGGTGGAAAAGGCAAACTCGCAATGTCTGTTCGGGACGAAGATTTTATTTCCCACCTTTTTGTTGCTTCAACACACGATATGTTTCTATTTTTTACTAATTTCGGTAAAGTCTATTGGTCAAAGGTTTATGAACTGCCGGAGGCTTCAAGGTCAGGCAAGGGCAAAGCACTGGTGAATTTTCTGGAATTGCAGGAAAAAGAAGAGCTTGCCACTATTTTAAATGTATCTTCTTTTAAAGAAGATCATTATCTTATTATGGCTACCAAAAAAGGTTTTGTAAAGAAAACAGATATTATGGCATATTCAAGGCCAAGAAACGGCGGAATAATTGCAATAGATCTGTCCGAAGATGACGAATTAATTGCAGTAAGAATTACCAACGGAAAAAAAGATGTTTTTCTTGGTTCTGCAAGCGGCAAGGTTATAAGATTCAGTGAAAATGACGTAAGGGCAACAGGAAGAGTTTCAAAAGGTGTTATAGGAATCAGAATGGCCAAGTCAGATTCAATAGTCGGAGCCGGGGTTTCTGAAAGAAAAGATGGAACTCTTTTTGCTGCCACAGAATTTGGATACGGCAAAAAAACTTTATTTGAAGCATATCCTCTTAGAAAAAGAGGAGGCAAAGGTGTTATAAATATAAAAACATCTGCAAGAAACGGCAGCGTTGTTGACATGCTGCTCCTTGATGAAAATGATGATATAATGCTCATTTCAGATAAAGGCAAGCTTATAAGAATGGAGTCTTCAAGTATTTCTGTTGTTGGAAGAAATACTCTGGGAGTAAGACTTATAACTCTGTCTGAAGGAGAAAAACTTATTAGTGCCGCCCGAATCATTGAACAGGGAAATAAAGAAACTGAAGACTCTGAAAATTCAAATGAGCAGATTAAAGATGAAGAGTAATTATAATGAAAGAAAAAATTAAAAATGCCCAAATATCTGTTATAGGTGCAGGAAGCTGGGGAACATCCCTTGCAAATCTGCTTGCTACAAAGGGCTTTCAGGTAAAATTATGGTGTTATGAAAGTGAAGTATACAATGCCATTTTAAATAAAAAAGAAAACAATATTTATCTGCCGGGAATAAGGCTTTCACCCAATATAAAGCCTTTAATGGACATGGAAGAAACTGTGAGAAAAAGTAATTTTATTCTTTTTGTAGTCCCTTCTCATTTTATGAGAGAAACTGCTGAAAAGGTAAATTCCTTTGCAGAAAAAGGAAGTGTTTTTGTTTCTGCATCAAAAGGCATAGAAAATGACACATTCAAAACCATGACCCAGATAATAAATGAAAAAATAGACTATGCAAACCCCGACACAACTGGAGTTATTTCAGGCCCCAGCTTTGCAAAGGAGCTTGGCGAACTAAAACCCACTGTAGTAACTGTTGCATCTTCAAATCTTGAAACAGCAGCTTATCTTCAAAATATCTTTGCAGCTTCATTTTTCAGGGTATATACAAGCCAGGATGTTCTTGGTGTGGAAATCGGAGGAGCTGTAAAAAATGTAATAGCCATTGCAGCAGGAGTAGTTGACGGAATGAAGCTTGGGCTTAATGCAAGGGCTGCCATTATCACAAGGGGGCTGGTTGAAATAAGAAGACTGGGCCTTGCAATTGGTGCAAATCCTCATACATTTTCAGGACTTTCAGGAGTTGGAGATTTAATTCTTACCTGTACAGGCAATCTCAGCAGAAACCATACAGTTGGATTTAAACTTGGCGAAGGTAAAAAACTTGATAATATTCTCAAAGAAATGAGAATGGTTGCAGAAGGTATAAAATCCACCAAATCTGTATTTTATCTGGCTAAAAAACTTGAAATCGAACTCCCTATATGTGAAGAAATCTACAAGGTTATTTATGAAGGAGAAAAGCCTGAAAGATGTGTTCACAGACTCATGACAAGAAAACTCAAACATGAAATAGACTTTAATATCCAAGCTTAACAACAGGTTTTTAAGGCTTAAAGTATAAAAATATTTTATTTCAATACGTTATTATGACTGAAAAAAACCTTATAGAAAAAAATACAAAGGGACATAGAGAAAGACTAAGGCAAAAATTTTTTAAAGCAGGAATTTCTGCCTTTCATGACTATGAAATTATTGAAATTCTTCTTACCTTTGGAACACCAAGAAAAGACTGCAAAAAAATTGCAAAGGAGCTTATTTCAAAATTTAAGACAATCCAGGGTGTCTTACAGGCTGATATAAAAGAATTACAATCAGTTAAAGGAGTTGGAGAAGTAAATGTTTTTGCACTTGCATTTATAAAATCTGCAGCTGAAATTTTTTTAAGAAAAAAAATATTAAATAAAAAAGTTTTTTCATGCTCAGAAGATGTTTTTAATTATCTTTTTTATTCCATTGGAAATAAAGATATTGAATTTTTTAAAGTTCTCTTTCTTGATCAGGGAAACAGGCTTCTTGGAGTAGAAGATATTCATCAGGGAAGTATTTCATCAACTGCTGTTTACCCAAGGGAAATTATAAAATCTGCCATTGCAAACAAGGCTGCATCTCTTATTTTTGCGCATAACCATCCATCAGGACTTACAAAACCTTCAAATGCTGACATTGCAATAACCAGAAGACTTGTACACGCCTGTCTTTATATTGATATAAATGTTCATGAACATATAATAATAGGTGAAAACAATTATTACAGCTTTGCAGACAATGGATTTATAAAAGATTTCACAAAAGAATTTGAAAACTTTGAAAGAAAATATTTATGACAGAAAAAAAGCCCAGTTGTTTTGGAGACATACAAAAAGTATTCCCTTTAAATACAGAAGGTTTAAGAGAATCTCCAGAAGAATGTATAAAAGATTGCGGATTTAATAAAGAATGTATTTTAAAAGCAGTTGAAGAAGATAAGGAGCTTGGCAGACAAAATGAGATTTTAGATGCCGCCTATGAATCAGGAAATATTGGTTTTTTTGCCAGGTGGGCAAAAAAGAAGACTCTTTATGAAAAAAAAAGAAATTTAAAAAATAAACAGCAGGATTTTGAGCGATGAAATTTATTGAAGATTTAGATATTACAGGTAAAAAAGTATTTTTAAGGGTAGATTTTAATGTGCCTATGAAAAATGGAGAAGTTGCAGACGATACAAGAATTCGTGCAGCCCTTGAGTCCATAAATTACATTGTTAAAAAAAATGGAATTGTTGTTGTGGCTTCACACCTTGGACGCCCAGAATATTTCGGTGATAAAAATTTTTCAATGGCTCCCGTTGGCAGACGGCTTTCTCAACTGCTTGGAAAAGATGTAATTATAACTGATGATTGTATTGGAGATAAAGTAACTGAAATAATAGAAAAGGCTTCTCCAGGAGATGCTATTTTACTTGAAAATCTGAGATTTTATCCTGAAGAGAAAAAAAATGACCCTGAATTTGCAAAAAAACTTGCGAATTTATGCGATATCTACATAAATAATGCCTTTGCTGTAAGCCACAGGGAAAATGCCTCTGTTTCAAGCATAGTCAAGTTTTCAAATGAAGCTGCTGCAGGGCACCTGCTTAAATCAGAACTGGATACTTATAACAGGGCAGTAAATAATAATCCTGAAAGGCCCCTTGGAGCGGTTATAGGGGGTGCAAAGGTTTCGAGCAAACTAGATGCATTAAAAAATATTCTCGACAAGGTTGATATTGTAATTATAGGCGGAGCAATGGCAAATACTTTTTTTGCCGCCAAAGGAATTGATATTCAAAAATCATTATTTGAAAAAAATATGATTTCTTCCTGCCTGGATATTATAAAAAAAGCAGAGAAAAATAATGTAGATCTCTATCTTCCTGTAGATGCTGTTGCTGCCGATGAAATAAAAGAAGGCTCAAAATCATGTTCCTGCAAAATTGACCAAATTCCCTCAAATTACAAGATTCTGGATATAGGTAATGAAACCTGTAAAATTTTTGCAAAAGCAATTAATACCTGTAAAACCATAGTCTGGAATGGGCCCATGGGAGTTTTTGAACTCCCTGATTTTTCAAAAGGTACAAAAGCAGTTGGAGAGTCAATAGCATCATCTTCTGGATTTACAATTGCTGGCGGCGGAGATACAGACTCTGCTGTCCATAAATTTGGACTTGAGAAAAAAATCAATTATATCTCCACCGGAGGCGGTGCTTTTCTTACCCTGATGGAAGGGAAATCACTGCCGGCTGTAGAAGCATTGAAAAAAAAATAAGATGAAAAAAAAGCAGGTCTTTAAAGCAGCTCTTTTTTTAATTTTTGTTATAGCCGGTATTCTTGTTTTTATATTCAAGGATTCCATTGGCTTTACTTCAATGCTTATGGACAGGGAACTTTTAAAACAAAAGGTGGAATCCTTTGGTTTTACGGCTCCTGTTGTATATATGATGCTTCAGATTGCTCAAGTGATTATAGCTCCTGTACCAGGAGAAGTCACAGGCTTTGTGGGCGGATACATTTTCGGTGCATTAAAAGGTTTTATATTTTCAACAATTGCACTTGCAATAGGCTCTATGCTCAATTTCTCAATAGCAAGGTTTATTGGAAGGGGCGCTGTAAAAAGTTTTATACCTGACAATCAATGGAAAAAATTTAACAGATTATTTGAAGAAGAAGGTTCGCTTTTTATTTTTGCTCTTTTTATCTTCCCAGGATTCCCAAAAGATTACTTCTGCCTCTTCCTTGGAGTTACCAATATGAATTTATGGACTTTTATTCTTATTTCTTCTTTAGGCAGAATCCCGGGTACTTTATTGTTAAGTTTTCAGGGAGAACTCCTTTATCAGGGAGATTATATCTTAACTATTGTACTGACGGCAATAACAGCAATTATATCTTTTCTGCTGATTGTTTTCAGAAAAAAAATTTACTTTTTCTGGAAAAACAGGAAATAAATCTTCTTAAAAATATTTACACTTTCTTTTTTATTGAATAAGAATAAAAAGTTTAATTTTCTGAAAGATAAAAAACCGGAGATTATTTATGAGATTTAGCAAACTGATTTTATCTTTAATATTACTTGTACCTGCTGTAGTGTCAGGTGAAGAAACAAAAAAATTAATAGAAAAAATAGAAGCAAGATATAATAAAAAGACTTTTCAGGCAGACTTTTTTCAGGAATCAACCCTGAAAGCTCTTGATATAAAGCAGACAGCAGGCGGTTTTGTTATTTTTTCACATCCCGGCAAAATGTACTGGCAATATAATTTCCCTGAGAAAAAAGAAATAATCACAAATTCAGAAAAAGTATGGCTGATATCCAGTAAACACAATCAGGTGACCATAATGGATGCCGGGGATTACTTCAAAGCCGGAAGCGGCGGTTCATTTCTTTCAAATATAGACTCAATAAAAAAAGACTATAATGTTAAAGCACAAAAAAGTGATGATAAAACAAGGGGAATCTTAACCCTTATTCCCAAAAATAAAAAAGATCAAATATCAAAAATAATCATATCTTTTATGAAAAAAAATGGACAGATCCTGCGTGTAACTACAATAAACAAGGCAAATGACTCTACTGTTTTCATTTTTAAAAACGAACAATTTTTAAAAAATCTGGACGGAAAAATTTTTAATTATACCCTTCCTGAAAACCCAATTAATTCAGAGATTGTAAAATAGGTAAAATAATGAAAGAAAAAATAAAGAAGCTTGCCAGGGAAAAAAATGCAATTATTCTTGCACATAATTATGAACCCGCTGAAATTCAGGATATTGCAGATCTTTGTGGAGATTCTCTGGAGCTTAGTATCAAGGCTTCGGAAACAAATGCAGATATAATTGTTTTCTGCGGTGTTCACTTCATGGCTGAAACAGCCAAAATCTTGTCTTTCCATAAAAAAGTTCTTCTGCCCAACCCAGAATCAGGCTGCCCAATGGCCGATATGGTAAAACCGGAAGACCTTCTTAAAAAAAAGGCAGAATTAAATAACATACCTGTAATAACATATGTAAATTCAAGTGCTGCTGTAAAAGCCATATCGGATATCTGCTGTACATCTGCAAATGTAGTTGAGATTGTAAATAATATTGAATCCGATGAAGTTCTTATGACCCCTGATAAAAATCTGGCAAGATTTGCAGCATCCCATACAAACAAAAAAATACATTTATGGGAAGGTTACTGTCCTTTTCATAACAGTATGACAAAAAAAGATGCTATAGATGCCAAAGAAAAAAACAAAAATGCAGTTTTAATTGCACATCCTGAATGTCCTCCAGAAGTCCTTGAAGTGGCAGATGAAATTGCAAGCACTTCCGGTATGATTAAAATAGCAAAAAAATCAAGATTCAAAGAATTTATAATTGCAACAGAAGCAGGACATATTTATCCATTGCAAAAAGCATGTCCTGATAAAATTTTTCATTTGGCTTCCGAAAAAATATATTGTGAGGATATGAAAAAAATAAGCCTTGAGCAAATTCTTTACTCTCTTGAATCTGGATATGGCGAAATTTTTGTACCTGAAGATATACGAAATAACGCACTTAAAAGTGTGGAAAAAATGCTTGGGAAAAAATAAAAATCAGACCTACTTGTTTTTATGCCAATCTAAATCTGTTGAGAGCATCTAAACATTAAAAAGACAAAAAAAGATCTTTTATTACAATATTTTTTTCAACAGAAAAAATATCGGAGACACTAAAAATTTCTCCTGTATCTTCAAAATCTCCATCAGAATTTAAATCAAACCCGGCCATAATAAAATATTTTCCCTCTTTTATATTCTTAAAGGAAAAAGAATATTTACCGCTATTTATTTTTACACAGAAGTCTTCTGAAACAATATTATTTTCGAAATCCTTAAGAAAAACAGTCAATTTACCCCAAGGGGTATAATCTCCAATAGATGAGAGAGCTTTTTTCGCATTTATAAGTCCAAAGCCATAATATTCATCAAATCCGGCCTCTCCTTTATCAATGGTTAAGCTGTTATTGGCGATAAGATTAAAAATACTTTGTCCATCAAGATCATTTTTTACTGATTTCATAAGAGCAAAAATTCCTGAAACATGGGGCGCTGCAATTGAAGTTCCTCCCATGTAGCTATAGTCATCCTTTTCAGGACCGTAAAGGCTTACAACTGATGAGTTTATAATGTCTTCACTTCCTCCGGGTGCTGAAAGAGTTATAAAATCACCATAATTGGAATATGATTCTATAGAACCTGACTCTCCAACAGAAGAAACTGCAACAACTTTGTCATATGCAGCCGGATAATTTTTTATATTTTCACCATCATTTCCTGAAGAAGCCACCAGAATAACGCCCTGAGCAAAGGCTTCATCAACAGCATCTTTTTCAGTATAAGAAAAATCAAATCCTCCAAAACTCATATTTATAATATCAGCCTTTTTAGCTGGTATTTCACCGGACACATTGGCAAGTCCGGCTGCAAATCTTATACCTGCTGCAATATCTACGGATTCTATACCGCTATATCCTGCTACTCTTACAGGCATAATAAAACAGGAGGGAGCAACTCCTGCAATTCCAATATAATTATCCATTTCTGCTCCTATAATTCCTGCAACATGAATACCATGAAAGGAAAAGATTTCATCTTCTGGATTTTTATCATCATCAATAAAATCATATCCATCAACCAGTCTTGATTGGGGCAAATCTTCATGTGCAATAATTCCCGAATCAAGAACAGCAACAATAACATCATTCCCCCTTGAGATATTCCATCCATAAGGAACATCTATAAGGTGGAGATTCCAAAGATAATTTTCATTATTATAATAATAGTCGTCAGGATTATAAAACAGCTTTCTGATATAATTTGGCTCGGCATATTCAACCATCTCATTTTCATTAAGCCTGGATATAATTTCAATGGTCTTTTTCTTCAGACTGTCCCTGTCATATGACAGAAGATTTTTACCAGTAACCTTATAAACACTGAAATCAGTATATTTTTTTTTAAGTACAATATCACCTGATTTAAAATCTGAGCCTTTTTTTCTGAAAATATTTTTTTTAAGCTTGACTATTACTTCTCCGGGAACAAAATCTGATTTTTCAGATAAAATTTTTCTACTGGATTCAATTATATTTAAAAGGTAAGTTCCTCTGCCCTTTTCTGCTTTAATCTTTATATAATAACGCCCACTGTCTTTTGCAATTTGAGAAAACTGACTCATAAAATAAGGGGTTCTGCCTATATATGCATTGATACCGGCATCTGCTGTAAATTTTATATCAATTTTCTGATCTGAATTAAATAAATACCAGTCTGTTTGATCAGAGATTGAATTGACATATCCACCAGTATTTGAAGGAGATATGATATACTGGGCATTATCATATCCATTGTTTGTTCCCCGGGAAACCCCTTTTGGATCAAAATCAAAAAAACAATTGTCTTCCAACAAAACAATTCCTGAAATATTTACCAGTTTTTTTTCATTGCTCTTAGACCCTGAATCACTTCCTCCAGAACAGGAAGATATAAGAAAAAATAAAATTATCAGAAAAAATTTTTTCATAATCTACTCAAAATATGAATCCGGAATATCTGCGTTGGTATAAACATTCTGGACATCATCACAATCTTCAAGTCCATCAATTAATTTAACCATTTTTTCAGCATCTCTTCCCTCAAGAGCTGTTTCATTTTCAGGAAGCATTGTAATTTCTGAAACTTCCATTGCTATCTCTGCTTCTTCAATGGCTTTTTTTACATTTTCAAAATCAGATGGCAAACATATGACTTCAAATGAATCATCCTGTTCTTTTATATCTTCGGCTCCTGCTTCAAGAGCTATATCCATAATGGTTTCTTCGTCGGCAGAATCTTTTGAAACAACAATATATCCTTTTTTATCAAACATCCATGCAACACAGCCATTTTCACCAAGATTACCGTCATGCTTTGAAAAAATATGCCTTATTTCAGCAACAGCCCTGTTCTTGTTATCTGTAAGGGATTCCACAAAAACAGCAGCACCTCCCGGACCATAGCCTTCATACTGGATTTCCTCATAACTTACACCTTCAAGCTCTCCAGTACCTTTTTTAATACCTCTTTCTATATTATCCTTTGGCATGTTTGCATTTTTAGCAGCATCTACAGCAGCTCTCAATCTTGGATTGGATTCTGTATCACCGCCGCCAATTTTTGCAGCAACTGTAATTTCCTTGATAAGTTTGGTAAAAATTTTCCCTCTTTTGGCATCTTCACGACCTTTTTTATGCTTTATATTTGCCCACTTACTATGTCCAGCCATATCTTTGAATCCTCCTGAATTTTTAAAAATTCATATATTACCTTAAGTTTAAGACGAAAATTTATTTATCCCTAATAAGAAGTATAGTAAAGTCTTTATTTAACAGACTAAAATATTTATTTCTATTTCTTACCCATACCAATTATATATATTTCCCTTGAATTTTTTCTGCATGATTCAGGCTTAAAAATTTTTCTTTTTTCAAAAAAAGACAAAATTGTTTGTGCAAAGCTGTCAAAATCACCGCCCTGAAATATCTTTGTAATAAAAATACCTCCTTTTTTCAAAGTTTTAAAAGAAATATCAAGGGAAGCCTCTGCAAGAGCACAAGACCTTGCACAGTCAGTATGCCTGCATCCTGTAGTTTTAGGAGCCATATCACTCATTACAACATCAAATAAACCCATTGAGCAAAGATTTTCAACTATTTCAGAATCAAAAATATCTCCTTTTAACACAACAATATTTTTTTCGTTAATTATTTTTGAAGTATTTAAATCCACTCCTGCAACAAAACCTTTTTCACCTGTTTTTTCAGATGCATATTTAAGCCATGAACCGGGTGAGCAGCCAAGATCCAGAATAAAAAAACCTTTTTTAAAAATTTTAAATTTTTTATCTATTTCCTTAAGCTTATAAACAGATCTTGCAGGATAATTTTCTTTTCTGGCAAGTTTTGTATAATAATCATCATCCCATTTATTTGTATTTTTCTTTTTTAATTTTGCTTTAATTTTCAATAGAAAAGCCCTTATTTAACCTCAAAAATCAATCCCATTGCAGTGCCAAGATCAGGAGCTGTCATTATTTTAATATCTTTAATTTTTGAATCTGAAATACTGCTTTCAGGAAGAACAAATCTTTTAAAACCAAGTTTTTTTGCCTCAAGAACCCTTTTTTCAAGACTGTTTATACCACGCAATTCGCCTGTAAGTCCAACCTCCCCCAAAACTATCATATCTTCAGGAACTGGAACATCAAAAAAGCTTGATGCAACAGCCGATGCAACAGCAAGGTCAGAAGCAGGTTCAGAAACTCTAACTCCTCCAGCGGCATTTACAAAAACATCATGATCTGAAAAATGAATGCCCACTTTTTTTTCCATAACAGCAATTATAAGAGCCAGTCTGTTAGGATCAACACCAACAACAGTTCTCCTTGGAGGCCCTCCAAAGTTGGAGCCTGATACAAGCCCTTGTATTTCAATCAAAATAGGACGGCTCCCCTCCATTGTAGCTGTTACAGAAGAGCCTGCAACATTCAAAGGTCTTTCTGAGAGAAAAACACCCGAGGGGTTTTCAATACCGAAAAGCCCCTTTTCCTTCATCTCGAACAGACCTATTTCATTGGTGGAGCCAAACCTGTTTTTTACAGCTCTCAATATTCTATATATCTGGCTTGAATCTCCTTCAAAATATAAAACAGTATCCACCATGTGTTCAAGAACTCTTGGGCCTGCAATAATTCCTTCCTTTGTAACATGACCCACAAGAAAAGTGGAAACCCCTTCTTTTTTTGAAAAATCCATAAACCTTACAGCAGCTTCTCTTACCTGTGACAGGCTCCCAGGTGCCGAGCCTACATCCTCTGAAAAAATTGTCTGAACAGAATCTATTATAAGGACATCAGGACTTATTTCAGAAGCAGCCTCAAGAACAGTTTCAAGACCTGTTTCAGGCAGAACAAAAATATCTCCTGCGGTATCAAGGCGTGTACTTCTCAATTTTATCTGGCTTGCAGACTCTTCCCCTGACACATATAAAATCCTCCTGCCAAGTCCGCTTAATTTTGATGCAGCCTGAAGCATTAAGGTTGATTTCCCAATACCGGGATCACCACCTATGAGAATAAGGCTTCCCGGTACGATACCCCCGCCTAGAACCCTGTCAAACTCTTCTATTTTTGTAGCAATCCTTTGTTCATTATTATATTTAACATCTGATAAAAGAGAGGGTTCAACCTTTTTAATCTTCCTGCCACTACCTGATAAAACTTTGAATTCCTCTTTCTCAAAGGTATCCCATTGAAGGCACTCAGGACATTTACCAAGCCATTTTAATGAAGAATAACCGCAGGCTGAACAGACAAATCTGGTTTTAATCTTTTTTGACAATTTATGCTCTTTGCTTATTGTTAATAATTCTGCTCTTTAAATATCAGCTAAATCAAAAAGCTTCAAGACCATGAAAAAATAATCAGGGTTCTTTTTATTAAAAAGACAGCCCCCTGAAAAATGATTGAAGATTGGATTTAAATAAAAAATATGATATTTTAAATTTTCTTTAATTTAAATAAAAAGAACCTTGCAGATTGATTAAAATTGACTGTCACATTCATACAATATTTTGTAAACATGCTGAAAAAAGCATTCATTCATATATAGAACATGCCATTAAAAATGGGCTTAAAAAAATTTTGTTTCTTGAACACCTTACACTTTCAGAGAAAAATTTTAAAAATTCAATGACTATAAATGAAGTTCCATTATATTTTTATGCAGTAAAAAATGCCTCTGAAAAATATAAAAACATAATTGACATAAAATGTGGAATTGAAGCCGATTTCCATGAAGACTTTTTTAATGAAACACAAAAAATATGTGAAAAATTTGATTTTGATATGATAGGCGGTTCAGTTCATTTTATAAAAAATTTCAATATTGCCAGCAGAAAAACAAGAAAAGACTATGCGGATATTCCCCAATATGAGCTTGTACTGGAATATTTCAGGACTGTAAAAAAAATGGTTGAATATGGTTTTATAGATACTGTCTGCCATTTTGACCTGATATTTAAATTCGGTATCAGTGAAAATTTATATATTGACGAAAAGATCAACTCCTGCATAAACTCCATTATTGATATTATTGCTGAAAAAAAGATCTCCATGGAAATAAATACTTCGGGATTTACACATCCTGTAAAAAGGCAATATCCTTCATTTGATATAATAAAAAAATGCAAAGAAAAAAAAATTGGGTTTACCATAGGTTCAGATGCCCATTCTCCTGAACAGACAGGAAGATATTTTAAGGGTATTAAGAAAATCCTCGGGCTTTTAAATGAAAAAAACCTGGTAGAATATAAAAAAAGAGAAAAATATGAAATACTCATTTAAGATATTAATAATTATGTTAATACTTTGCAATTCACCGGCATTTGCTGATCATTCGTATTTTAAGTCAGTAAAAAAAAAGCTTAAAAAGGATGGTTTTAAAAAAAGCTATATTGAAAAAATTTATAAACCCCAAAATATAACCTTTCAATTTGGCGGCACAAGTCTTTTTTTCAAAACCAGTGAATATAAACTTGATTATTCAAAATTTTTATCAGACAAATTTATTTCAAAAGGTAAGGAATATATAAAAAAACATAAAAAAACCTTTGACTTTACTACAAAAAAATATGGAGTTCCCCCTGAAATAATCACATCTATACTTACAATAGAAACAAGGCTTGGAGATTATACAGGCAAAATTCCGGTTCTTGCATCTTTAAGCTCTCTGTCTGCAATGGAAAAAAATCATGTAAAAAAAATGGTTAAAAAATCTATTTTATCAAGAAAAAACAGGTATTCTTCCAAAAAATTCAAAAAAAGAGCAGATTCCAAATCAAAGTGGGCTTATAGGGAGCTTAAAAAATTTATTGACTATTCCCGAAAATTCAATCTGACTCCTTCAGAAATAAAAGGCTCATATGCAGGTGCAATGGGGATTCCCCAATTTATGCCGTCAAATATAATTCCATATGGAGCAGACGGAAATAATGATAATAAAATTGACCTTCAAAACCATGAAGATGCCATTGCAAGTGTTGCAAACTACCTTAAAAAACATGGATGGGAAAAAAATCATAAAAAAAACAAGGATATAAAAACAATTCTGACATATAACAAAAGTAAACCATACGCAAAAACAGTTCTTAAGCTTGCAAAAATGATTGGAGAAAAAAGATAAATGGATTTTAAAACTATAATGATATGGGTTTTTATTGGATTTTTTTTTCTTGTTATGACAAATCTGGCATTTATTCATTGTATAAAAAGAGATTTTAATTCCAAAAATGAAAAAGTACTATGGTGCTCTGTCTCACTTATTCCTTTCCTTGGATTTATTATTTACTTTATTTTTGGTGCAAGAAAAGGGCAAAAAAAATAATCAATCTTTAAGTTCAAAAATATCCATTAATTTTGTTATAAGCTGATTTTCCTCTGAAGATACTTCCAAATCAGAACTGGCAATTTTTTTTGCCATACCAATGGCTTCAATCCTCTCTTCTCTTGTTTTAATTAAAAAGGGAAGGCTTTCAATCGCTCCTTCAGAATCATAATTTAATATGCCAGACTGTTCCTGTATAAGCGCCCTTATTTTTTCAGGGTCAAGATTCTGCAATCTTGTATTGGAAGTGCATATATTAATAATCGTTTCAATTTCTTTTTCATGGAATACATTATCAACGGCTGCAACAGCCATCATTATCCTGATTGCAGCTTCAGGAAATCCTCCCTTAAATTGTTCATTTTTTTCCATTAATCTATCAAAATTATTTTCAGTTATTTTTTTGTCCATATCATCTCTCCCTTTAAAAAAAAATCTTAAAAAAGGATTTCCATATATCTGCCTGAAGATATTTTCCTGAAAAATATCTCTCCATTCCCTTTGAAAATCCATATATTCTCCAGCCAGATCTGTCAATTTCTCTTCAAATAAAACATAAGGATTTTCACGTGAGGCCTTAAATCTGTTTTTTAAAAAAATATTTCCTGATATTTTAAAAAAAACCATATATGGATTCATATCTGAAAATATATACCTGAAAACCCTCTGGGGGTTATGCATCTTTATAAAAGAAGAATTTTGCTTATTTATGAAACTTCTTACAAAAGGTCTCAAAAACTGTTCATAAAAACTCTTGTTCCATGCTGAAACGGCAACCGCCGGATAGAAATCAAGTTCATCATCTGTTGAATCTGCCATAGACAATATATCATCAAAATTTCTTGATTCAAATCTGATAGCATGTTCACTTCTGATATCTCCGGGTTTATCTTTTTCAATTACCATTTCATATAGACCAGGAGCAAGATACCCTAACTTATCAACACTTTGAATGATACCTTTGTGCTCTTTAACAGCAATTTTATCAGAAATAAAAATACCCATATGCCTTATATTGTCATGCACCATATATACAATAGTCTGATTCTGATTTTTTATTTCATCAACAGACTCCCATACTTTTGTAATCCAGTTAAGAGCCTGCTGAGGAGGAGTGATATTATCGGCTCCAGAGGCAAAAACAACAACCGGATCTCTTAAATCCTTCAAATCTATTTTTTTACCGCCCTCAAATCCAAGTTCTCCTTTTTCAAGGCTGTTTTCTATAAAAAGTTTATCAGCAATAAAGATAATTTCCTCTTCAGTCATCATGTAATAACTGCTCCACCAACGTTCAAATTTCAAATAGCTTTTATGATTCCTGTCTATATTGATAAAAAGTTTGTATGGCTTCCTTAAAAAAGTATTACATGGATCAACCGCCTCATATCCCGAAACCAGATAGGCTCCGTCAAACAGTCCGTTCCCCAGATCACTAAGTAAGGAAACCAGCCAGCTGCCACCCATTATGGCAGTCCTGTATCTCATGACATGTTTTCCCTGCTTTCCAGCCCAGTATGAAATTGGAGCACCATTTAAAATCATAGGCCCTGCAAGATCAGGTTCTTCTGCATTTAACAGTGCAAGAGCCCACCCGGCCTGTGAATTTCCTATTACAGCTGGTTTTGGAGCATCTGGATGAAGTTTTTTAACTTCTTCAATAAATTTTATTTCAGCATTTTTGACATCTTCAAGAGTCTGGTCTTTTTCAGGCTCAGGGAAAAAAATGATATAATATACAGGAAGCCCGCTTTGAATAGCAATTCCTATCTCAGAATTTTTTTTTGAACCTGCTATTCCTGGCGCATTCCCTGATCTTGGATCAATTATTATTACAGGCCTTTTACCACCCTCTTCAGATGAAGCAAGTCCAATCACCCCATTTTCGTTTTTTCTTTGCTCTCTTTTCTTGTTAACATATAGTTTACTGGAAGCTCTTTTTGAAACTTTCCTTCTTTCCACAATTTTTGTAAGAGCATAATTTACAGGTTTGTCAAAAGTACGACCATCCATAATCACTTCATATTTAAAAGAAAGAACAGGAGGCTGGCCATTTTCAAAATCTTTGAAAAACTCATTGCCGTGTTGACGCCAAAGATCAACAAACATGACTGTTCGCTGCAGCCTGTCAGAAGCATATTCAAAAAAAGGATTCATTGCGGCAATATATTCAAACTGCTTTTTAAAAGAATAATTATGTTCTGATTCTATTGGACTCATATCCTTTCCCCGCTCCATTTAAGTCTGGTCTTTAATACATCATAATATGTCTCACCAGACATTGTTACAAGATGAACAGGGTATGATTTTTCTATAATTATAATATCATCCCTGTAGACATCAGCCTCTTTTTGACCGTCAACACTAAGCTTGAGAGGAAATACAGATTTGGAGGATAATGTAACGGTAATTATATTCTTATCATGTATTATAAGCGGTCTGTTAGTTAAAGTAAACGGGCAAATAGGAACAAGCAGCATTGCTTCCATAAGAGGGTGGACAACAGGCCCTCCTGCTGCTAGAGAATAGGCTGTGGAACCTGTGGGTGTTGAAATAATCAATCCATCTCCTGCATATGTGGTAAGATGATATGAATCAATTTTTATATCAATCCTTGCAAGCCCTGAAGGCCCTGACTTTCCTATAACAGCCTCGTTTAAAGCCATTTGTGAAAATACTGTTTCATTTTTTCTTAGAAGACTGACATTAAATCTCATTCTTTTTTCAATGGAGCAATCCCCTTTCAAAACCCTTTCAACTGCCTGATAAAGCTGTTTTTCCTCGGTTTCAGCAAGAAAGCCCACATCTCCAAATTTTATACCCATAAGAGGAATATTTTTTCTTCCTGTCCACCTTGCAGCTGAAAGAAAAGTTCCATCCCCGCCAAGGACAAAAATAATATCGGTATCATCAGGAGGAGAAATGGGTACTGGAGGGTTGTCAAAATCCTTTTTACGTCTCTGGATTACTTCAAAACCTTTTTGTTCAAGCCATTTTAAGAATTTTTTTCCTGCCTGTTTTACAAGCTCATCAGTTTCTTTTACAACTAAACCAGCCTTCATAAATATTTTCCATTTTAATCTGTTTTTACATGAAAAATCAAGAGAATTGCTTTTTAGAATTGTTTTTTTAAAAACATTATACAGCCAGTGAAACTGTCAACAAACCTGATTGTGTTACAAAAGATACAACTGGTCGAGAGATTCAAACAAGTTATCCTTTGCAACTTCAAAATCAGCCAGTTTTGAATTAGCGGCTTCAATATTATTATTATTGTAATATGCAACTGCTTCCCTTACAAGCTCATGAACATTTTTATGGTGTACAGCAATGCCTTTGAAAATCTGGGAATCTGTAAAATCACCCCTGGCAGAAGCGTACCATTTACCAAAGGAACAGTTATTATGATCTGGAACCTGCTCAGGCAAAAGTTTTTTACGTCCTTTCAGAACTGCTTCAAGTTCGCTTTTCCATTTTAAATGTGCTATTTTTGCAGTTCCAATATCAAAAGGAGGCTCTCCTGTGCGGATATGAGAGATTATACTTTTAATTGTTTCAGAAAGCTGCTTAAGCTCACGGCTGTAGGACTCAACTTCCAGGCATTGATTGGCTATATCATCAGAAGTGGATCTTGTTTCATTTACATTTTCAGCTATTTTTTCTGCAACCCCGAATGCCTGGGATAAATTAAGGGTTATATCATTAACACTACCTGATATTACCGAAATATTTCCAGATATTTCTGTAGTTGAAGATACCTGCTGATCTATACCTCCCGCAATAGTTGAAACCAGTTTATTTACAGAATCAATGGTTTTTGTAATATGGTTAATCACATCAACAGTAATCATTGTTGATTTTTGAATACCTGCTATCTGCTCCCGGATATTCTGGGTTGAGTCACTGGTCTGTTGTGCCAGTGCTTTAATCTCATTAGCCACAACAGCAAAACCTTTTCCTGCCTCCCCAGCTCGTGCGGCCTCAATTGTAGCGTTTAAAGCAAGAAGATTTGTCTGCTCGGAAATATCATTGATTATATCGGTAACACGAGTAATTTCCTGAGAAGTTTTTCCCAGTTCATTTATAGACTCAGATGCTTTACGGGACTCTGCTACAGCTTCAGATGTAATTTTTTCAGCCTTACCAGCATCTGCAGATATTTCACTTATAGTAGAGGTCATTTTTTCAGTAGCATCTGCCACCAAGGAAATATTTATATTTGACTGTTCCATGGTATCAACTACTGAACGTATACTTTTATTCATTTCTTCAATAGAGACAGCGGCTCCATCTGCAATAGAATAAAGGTTTTCCGAGCCTCCAGTCAGCTTAACAGCTGAATCATCCATTACTTTTGATAATATTCCAAGACTTGAAATATTTGACTGAATAACTCTGAAAAGGCTTGCCCACCGGGATGCAGCTTTTTCAAAAAAATCTTCTTTTGCAGAAGAGTCTTTAAAAACTGATTCCTTTTCAAAATGACCCTGCTCCATTTGTTCAATTTTCTCAATATAATATTGCAGATTGCGTTTATATTTAATTGTCAAAAAAAAATATAAGCCTGTTACAAAGCCAAAAAATATTATAAAAGAAAAAAAATGAATCATAAACTGCCTCCTCCTATTAAAAAAACAAGAATAAAAAAAGGGGCCAGTAATCAGCCCCTTTTTATTGTAAACTTATTTATACACTTTTTTTATTCATTGCTATTTTTATGCAGACTGCAGCTCCTCCCCAGGTAACTCCAATGCCGAAAAACATCATCAAAATCGCTGAAAAATCCATATTATCACTCCTTATTTATTATTATCTCTTGTTATAGAATGAATTATTACACCTGCTATAAAAGCACCCATAATAACTGCCCAGCCATACATTACAAGAGCTTTTACAGGATAACCTTCATAGGGTTTTTCAAGATCACCAACAAGGTTTCTTATACCCATATATCCAAGAACAACAGGAGTAATTGCCATCAGACAAAAACTCCACCATTTTCCAACAGCAAAATCTGAAACTGAATTTATATATTCTCGTAAAGACTCAAGATTAAAAATCCATGCAACAAAAAGAACCTCTACAATACCGGCAAAGACTATTCCGAAATTATTAATAAAATGATCTGTTATATCAAGCACATATAACCCGCCATTGGTCATAAAAATAATACTTACAAGAAAACCGATTACAGCATAAGCTGTTACCGCTGTTTTCCTTGTTATGGAGAAATTATCTATTATAGCAGAACAACAGGCTTCTGATATTGAAATCATAGAGGAAAGGCCTGCAAAGACTATTGATATAAAAAAAAGAGGCCCAAAAAACCAGGGAGCAGGCAAAAAATTTATAGCTTTTGGAATGGTTACAAATGCAAGCCCAACTCCAGCACCGGCAACATCCTGAACACCAACACCCTGCTTGGCAGCCATATGTCCAAGAACACCAAAAACCATGATACCTGCAATCATACTGAACCCGCAATTTATAAAAGCAGTCATCATACCATTGTTATTTATGTCTGAACCCTCTTCAAGATAACTTGAATATGTTATCATGATAGCAAAACAAATACTCAATGTGAAAAAGATCTGTCCATAGGCATCAACCCATACTTTAGGATGTAAAACCTTGCTGAAATCAGGTTTGAAAAGATAATTTATTCCATCCAGTGCGCCTTCAAGGGTAACAGCTCTTGCCATTATAAGAATGATAAGAATAAACAAAACAGGCATAAAAATCTTGTTTGCAAACTCAATTCCTTTTTTAACCCCGCTGAAAAGCACCAGCCATGTTATAAGCCATATAAGAGAAGTTCCTATAAAAACAGGCCATACAATTCCACCAAGATTCAAGGCAGAATCTGAAAGTTTTAAAAAATTCCCAAAGAAAAAAGACTTGGTATCTGTTCCCCATGATTGTGTAAAGGAAAATTTTGTGTAGTTTACTGCCCAGCCTATAACAACAACATAATAGACTGAAATAACAAAAGCAACAATAACCTGCCACCATCCAATCCATTCCCATTTTTTTGCCAGTGAAGAAAATGTTTTTGGTGCAGCTCCCTTATATTTGGAACCCAGGCCGAATTCCATTATGATAATTGGAATTCCTGCTGTTATAAGTGCAAAAAAGTAAGGTATCAAAAAAGCACCGCCGCCATTGTCATATACCATATATGGAAAACGCCATATATTTCCCAGTCCAATAGCAGAACCGACAGCGGCAAGAATAAATCCGGTTCTTGTTCCCCAATTCTCTCTCTGAGCCATAAATAAGTCTCCTTCCTTCTCTTGATTTTAATTAATTTTATTTAATATATATTTGCTCAATCGTTAACAAAAGAATACAGACATTTCAATCACTAATTAACATAAATAAAAAAATAGTAAGTGTTCCGTTTAAATTGTAACGGCTGCTTTTTTCTCAGTTTTTTAACTAAATAGTTATAAAAAATAAAGATTGATCACCCAAAAATCATACTGTTTAAATGGGGTTAATTCATTTTCCAAATCTTAAAAAATTATAAATTTCTGCCTTGAAAGGAATAATTTTTTCCTCCATTATTTTTTTGTAAATTTCAGGAGAAGGCATTTCTCCAAGAACAGCTACAATACCCGCAAGCTCTGGAGAGCCAAGAAAAACACCTGTATCCGTTCCCATTCTGTTTGGGAAATTTCTTGTTGATGTTGAAAATACAACCGTTCCGGTATTTACCCTTGCCTGATTTCCCATACAAAGGGAACACCCAGGAATTTCAATTCTTGCACCTGCTTTCCCGTAAATGCTGTAAAGACCTTCATCCATAAGCCTTTTTTTATCCATCATGGTTGGAGGACAAATCCACAATCTTGATTTTGCTGTTTCTCCATCAACAATTTTTGCAAGAGCCCTGAAATGACTTATATTTGTCATACATGAGCCGACAAAAACCTCGTCAATTTTTGTTCCTGATAATTCAGACAAAAGTTTTACATCATCAGGATCATTTGGGCATGCAATAACAGGCTCATCAATCTCATCAAGATCAATTTCAAGCTCTGCATAAAAATCAGCATTTTCATCTCTTTCAAGAAGACTTCCCTTTTCAATCCATTCAGCCATTTTATCAGCTCTTTTTAAAAGTGTTTCTTTAGATTCATAACCTGAATCTGCAATTTTTCTTAAAAAAGAAATATTGGATTTTAAAAAGTCAGCAACACTCTCCCTTGAAATTTTTATTGTTGAAGCTGCTGCCGATCTTTCAGCAGATGCATCTGTAAGTTCATAGGCTTCATCAACACAAAGATTTTCAGTTCCTTCCATTTCAAGAATACGCCCTGAAAATACATTTATCTTTCCTTCTTTCTCAACAGTAAGCAGGCCTTTTTTTATTGCATAAAAAGGTATTGCATTAACCATATCCCTTATTGTTATATACTCTTTTCTCTTGCCCTTAAATTTGACAAGAACCGATTCAGGAACATCAAGGGGCATTTTTCCCATGGCTGCCGCAAAGGCAACAAGACCGGAACCTGCTGGAAAACTTATTCCAAAGGGAAATCTTGTATGGGAATCTCCTCCTGTGCCTACAGTATCGGGTAGAATCATACGGTTAAGCCATGAATGAATAATCCCGTCTCCAGGATTCAGTGCAACACCGTTTCTTTCCTTCATAAATTCTGAAAGGGAAGAATGCATCTCAACATCAGAAAGTCTTGGATATGCTGCTGTATGACAAAAAGACTGCATAACAAGACCTGCTGAAAATTTCATACAGGAAAGCTCCATTAATTCATCTCTTGTCATTGGGCCTGTTGTATCCTGAGAACCTACTGTTGCGGTTTCAGGTTCACAATATTCTCCCGGCCGAACTCCCTTTTTACCACAGGCTTTCCCTATAATTTTTTGTGCAAGTGTAAATCCGGTATTTTTTTCTTCCGGTTTTTCAGGTTTTCTAAAGATATCTCCTGTTTTAACATTTAAAAATTCAGCAGCCTTTTTTGTCAGAATCTTTCCTGTTATCAAGGGAATCCTTCCCCCTGCCCGCAATGAATCAAAAAGGACCTTATTTGTAATTTCAAATACTGAAACTACTTTTCCTGTATCTCCGTTTAAAATTTTTCCCTCATAAGGTTTAACAATAATATAGTCTCCGTTTTTGATTGACTTAACATCTGCCTCAACAGGAAAAGCACCGGAATCTTCCATTGTATTATAAAAAATTGGGGCAATTTTGCCGCCTATAACAACACCTCCCTTTTTTTTATTGGGAACAAAGGAAATATTTTCACCAATATGCCAGATAAGTGAATTACCTGCTGATTTCCTTGAAGAGCCGGTTCCTACGATATCCCCGACAAAAGCAAGTGGACGCCCAAAGGATTTAAGTTTTAAAATTTTTTCAAGGGGTTTTTCTATTCTTGACTGAAGCATTGATTTCGCATGAAGCGGGATATCAGGTCTGCTCCATGCCTCCGATGCAGGAGAAAAATCATCGGTATTAATTTCACCCTCAACCTTGAATGCTGTAAGATGGAGTTCTGGCTCAACCTCAGGCAGTTCTTCAAACCATTTTGCATCAGCCCATGATTTTATAACATCAAAGGCATGGGAATTTTTTGAAGAAAGCCTGGCAATCCTGTCAAAGCTGTCATAAACAAGAAGTGTTTGTGAAAGAGCCTTTGAAGCTTCCAAAGCTCTTTTTTCATTTTCAAGAAGTGTTATAAGATAATCAAGAGCATAACCGCCCTTCATTGTTCCAAGTAAAAAAACTGCCCTGTCAGGGCTTATCACAGGAGATAATAATTTTTCCTGTGCAATCTTAAATAAAATTTCAGACTTTACTCTGGCAGCAGGATCAACCCCCGGAGAAACCCTCTCCTCCATCAGAAATTTTATATAATCACCATTTTCTTCAGGCTCAATAAGGAATTTTTCCAAAGCCAGAACCTGAGCAGGAGTAAGAGGTTTTGGTGGAATGTTATTTTTTTTTCTCTCTTCCAGATGTGTATTATAATCTTCAAGCATTAAATATCCTTTCAAAAATAATTGAACAAAAATCTTTTTCGATATATAAACTTTATTTAATATATAAACCATGGTCAGGTAAAATAACTTGACAAAAAACATTATCCTTTATAAGCAATTTCTATGTTTTTTCAACAAAATTTGAAATTATGATGTTGGCAAGCAGAAAACTTCAAAAAAATAATTTATAAAATTACTAAAACAAGGAGTTAAATATGTCAAAACTAGTTGCACCACATGGAGGAAAGGGCTTGATCAACAAGCTTCTTGAAGGAGCAGAAAAAGAAGCTGAATTGAAAAAAGCCGAAGGTCTTAAAAAAATTGTCATGTCTTCAAGAGAAGAAGGCGACCTTATAATGATTGGAACAGGCGGTTTCAGTCCTCTTGAAGGTTTTATGACAAAAGCTGACTGGCAGGGAGTTTGTGAAAATTTTCTTCTTGCTGACGGTACTTTCTGGCCTGTACCTGTTACTCTTTCAGCAGACAAAGCTGATGCTGATGAAATCAAGGACGGTGACGAAATTGCACTTGTTTCTGAATCAGGCGAAATAATGGGAACAATGAAGGTTACTGAAAAATTTGAAATGACAGCAGAAAACAAAAAATGGGAATGTGAAAAAGTTTTCATGGGTTCAGGCACACCTAATGCTGAAGAGTTCTGGAAGATTGCAGAAGAAGATCATCCAGGAGTTCAGCAGGTTATGGGACAAAAAGACGTTAACCTTGCCGGCCCGATAAAACTTATATCAGAAGGTGAATTCCCAACAAAATATAAGGGTATTTACCTTAGACCTGCCGAAGCAAGAGCAATTTTTGATGAAAGAGGATGGGCTACAGTTGCTGCTATCCAGCTTAGAAACCCAATGCATCGTTCCCATGAATACCTTGCAAAAATAGGGGTTGAAGTTTGTGATGGAACATTTATCCATTCTCTTATTGGTAATCTTAAGCCAGGTGATATTCCTGCAGAAGTTCGCGTAGAATGTATTGATACTCTTGTTCAGCACCACTTTGTGCCTGAAAATGTTGTTCAGGGCGGCTATCCTCTTGACATGAGATATGCAGGACCCCGTGAAGCTCTTCTTCATGCAACATTCCGCCAGAACTATGGTGTAAACAAAATGCTTATAGGCCGTGACCATGCCGGAGTTGGTGATTTCTACGGTCTGTTTGAAGCACAGGAAATTTTTGAAAAAATACCTTATCCAGAAGAAGAAGGAAAAGCTCTCAAGTGTGAGCCTCTTAAAATTGACTGGACTTTTTATTGTGAAAAATGTGATGGTATGGCTTCCCTTAGAACCTGCCCACATGACAAGCAGTACAGAGTTATCCTTTCAGGTACAATGCTTAGAAAAGGACTTTCAGAAGGTACAGAAATTCCAGATCATTTTGGACGTGAAGAAGTTCTTGTTATACTTCGTAAATACTATGAAGGACTTACAGAAAAAGTTGAAATCAAGACTCATGGAGCTGCAAGCGGCGCTGACATGAAGTAGTAAGTTATTTAAAAGATATAAAATCAAAGGAGGCTTTATTTATGAAGCCTCCTTTTTTTTATTTCCATTCATGAAAATCTTCCATCTCTCCAAAACTCTCATAAAGGGCAATACCTACAGAAGTGGATAAATTAAGGGAACGTATTTTCTTTTTTACAGGGATATAATAAATCTGATTATAAAATCTTTTAGTCAAATCCTCTGGAAGCCCTTTTGTTTCAGAGCCAAAAACAAGAAATAATCTTTCTTTCCTCGGCATATACTTGTAGTTTTTCTGTCCTGATTTTGAAAAAAAAACAAGCTCATCTTTTTCAGGTGAAAAAAAATCATAAAAATATGTAAAATTATCCCAGATTTTCAAATTTACATATTTCCAGTAATCAAGCCCCGCTCTTTTCAAATGTTTGTCATCAAGTGAAAAGCCAAGTGGTTTTACAAGGTGAAGCATTGAATCTGTACCAATGCAGGTACGTCCTATATTACCGGTATTCCAATGAACATCAGGAGCTATGAGAACGATATGCCTTTCCATAATTAAAATCCTTTGATATAAATTTTAATCAAATAAATAGTAACTATTCAGCTAAAAAACCAGGAAAAAAGCCAGCGTCATGAAAAAACTGGCGATGTTTTAATTTAAACTGAACAGTTACAATAAATAAAGGTTCAAAAATGATCATAGACTGCCATACTCATATATTTCCAGAAAAAATAAAAAATAACAGGGAAAAGTATTTTAATGGAGAAGACCAGTTTTCTCTTTTATATAAAAATCCAAAATCAAAAATTGCCACTGCCGAAGAGCTTATAGAGTCCATGAATAAAAATTATATAGATAAAAGCATAGTTTTTGGATTTCCGTGGAATAATAAAAAAAATGCTGTTGAAAATAATGATTATATAATTGAAAAGGTTAAAATTTTTAAAGAAAGGCTTATTCCTTTTGCATGTTTTAATCCATGTTCAGATTATAGTTTAAATGAAGCAGAAAGATGTATTAAAAATGGATTTAAAGGCTTTGGTGAGCTTTCATTCTATAAATCAGATTTTGATACAAAAACAACTAAAATACTTGAACCTTTTATGGACATGGCTTATAAATTTAATCTTCCTGTAATGCTTCATACAAATGAACCAACAGGACATAATTATAATGGAAAAGCTCCAATTACCATTGGAAATCTTGGTAATCTTTTAAACCATTTTAACAAAAATAAAATCATTCTTTCACATCTTGGAGGGGGATTATTATTTTACCTGCTTTTAAAAAAGCCGCCGGAAATGAAAAATATTTTGTTTGATACAGCGGCAATTCCTTTTATATATAAAAAAAATATTTATAAAATTCTCCAGGAAATGGGTCTTGAAGAAAAAATAATTTTGGGAACAGATTTTCCGCTTATCTCTCCAGAAAGATATTTTAATGAAATAAATGAAAATAAATTATCAGATAAATTCCTGAAAAAAATATATTCAGAAAATATTTTATTATTTACAGGGCTGTAAAAAAATAAAAACTTTTGACAAAAAACAGAAAATCCAGTGTAACCATAAAATCAAAAAACTAATATTTAAGGGATTATAAATGGAAATAAAGATAGGAACAAGGAAAAGCAGGCTTGCCATGTGGCAGGCAGAATATATAAAAAATATTCTTGAACAAAAAAATATAAAAGCAAAACTTTTTCCCATAATGACCAAAGGTGATAAAATTCTTGATAAATCAATCGCAAAAATAGGAAGTAAAGGGGTTTTTACAGAAGAACTTGAAGAAAAGCTAAGGAGCGGAGAAATAGATATTGCTGTGCACAGTGCAAAGGATCTTCAATCATCACTTGATGAAGATTTTGAAATAATAGCTTTTACAGCCAGGGAGGAACAAGGGGATGTTCTTGTTTCCAGAAAAAATTTAAATCCTGAAAATAAAAATATTTCTTTTACAGCAGGAACCTCATCTGTAAGAAGAAAAGCTCTTTTAAAACATTTTTTCCCCCATATAAAGATTGTTGATATGAGGGGTAATTTACAGACAAGAATATCAAAAATGGACAATGGAGACTGCGATGCTCTTGTTCTCGCCAAGGCCGGAGTATTAAGAATGGGTTATGAAAACATGATAGTGCATGAATTTGACCAGGAAAATTTTATTCCTCCTGTAGGCCAGGGCTCTATTGCAGTTGAAATTTTCAGCAAACTTGACCTTACAAAAAAAGAAGTTCTTAAAAAACATCTGAATCACGAATATACAGAAAAAATAATTACAGCAGAAAGAATGTTTCTTAAAATTCTGGAAGGAGGCTGCAGTATTCCAGCCTTTTGCAATGGAAAAATTATTGATGATAAAATAATTTTAAAAGGCGGCCTTATTTCAACTGACGGAAAAAAAATGATTTTAAACCAATGCGAATCAACAATTGAACATCCTGAAACTGCTGGGAAAATACTTGCTGAATATATTATTTCACATGGAGGAAGACAGATTTTAGACTCTTTAAAAAAAAATAGTGAATAATTATAATATTTACATATATTTATTGTTGATCTTTTCAAGCCATTTTAAAACATGCTTTTCTTTTTTTGTGGACATAATTTTAAAGCCGGTTTTTTCAAAAAAGACATCTTCCCTTACAACCAGAATGTCTCCTATTTTAAAATTTTCACCTGAAAATCTGTAAGCAGGCAAAGGATCAACAACCCACCCCTTAAATTCAAGCCATGAATGAAAAACAGAATTTTTTTTATGTATTCCCCTTACCCAGTTCCAGTACTTTGAAAGTCCGTGTTTTCTGAGCTCCAAAAAAAGGACAATAGCCATGGACTGGCTGTCAGCTTCATAATCAAGACTGCGAACCTTAATTTCTTCAAATTTGGAAAAAGTAACCTCAAGCTTTCCTTCACCTGACATTTTCTCAAGTATTTCTGCTGCTTCAGGAGTTTCATTTTTTGAAATAACTTTAAAATTTATCATTTACCACCCGCTATTTTCTGCACAGAATCTTTTTTAACAATTGAATTTATAATAAATGCCTTACAGAAAAATCAAGATAAGAATTTATGGGCTGTGGTAGGCACGTCCGGGCTTGAACCGGAGACTTCTACCGTGTCGGGGTAGCACTCTACCAACTGAGCTACGTGCCTCCAAATCATAGAAATTTTTTATATTCTTCAAAAGACATTCCTGTCAAGAAAAATATCCATATTATACTTTTTAAATTAAAGCTCTGGTAAATATAAAATAAATAATAATAAAACAACTTACTGTAAAAATAATAAAAAAAATGATAAATATTTATCTGATAAACCTAAAAAGGGAATATCCCGATGTTATCATTAAATGAATGTTTAAAAGATTTTGAGGAAGAATTAAAAAAGGGAAAAATACAAAAAGCATATAAAGGAATTTTTGATTTTCTGATAAAGATTAAAAACAGCTTGCTTGAGACCAATCCTGATTATTATTCACCTGGAAGAATATATCATGGTTACCTGGATATAAGCTATTTCCCTGTAGCAACAGACCTTTTAAACAAACATCAACTCAGAACAGCAGTGGTTTTTGACTACGAACTCTTCCAACTGGAAGTATGGTTTTCGGGACGTAACAGATTCATTTTAAAAAATTACTGGGAATTATTCAAAAAAAAAGAATGGGAAAAATATCCCTTGCTGGAGGGGGTTGATAAATCCTATTCAATAATGAAACATATATTAAGAACAAAAATTGATTTGGAACGCCAGGAGGAAATTTTACAAATAAGATTTATGATACAATCGCTTATAAAAGATGTAGAAGAATTATTAAAGAAGGAAGGGCATAGATAATCTGCCGCACTTCATTCAGACTCAAAATAGTGGGCAAAGTCTCTTCACACTACCATTTAATGTCTTTGAAAATGTTCCAGAAACAGACCAGGGTTCTGGTAAAAAAATGTTGGATTCCCGAGTAACTGATACGCAGGGTTGCATGGCTCCAGCCAAATTCATTCTTGCAACACAACCAGTATTGACGCAACTGTTCTTCAGTGATAGAATCAAGAGGTATATTGTAGAAGCGTTGCAG
>PDWI01001376.1_pt1 | contig 38837 bp, 30 predicted proteins | sample 1430891 | NCBI WGS metagenome assembly PDWI01 (sample SAMN01162508, study PRJNA174530) | Oral metagenome, whole genome shotgun sequencing project. | biome: Marine environment; feature: Marine mammal; material: Swab sample of the gingival sulcus; isolation source: swab sample of gingival sulcus... | reverse complement strand
TCAAAAAAAATAACACAATCCCATGTTAAACAAACTTGTTCTTTTGAATATGTTTATTCATGCAAATATTGGACTAAAAAATAAATATAAATGGTATAACAGGATTCCTTAAACGATTTCATAAATTGATATTCAGTGATATACAGAAAAATATACTTTTTTTTCGTTTTTTATTTGATGTTTTCAAAAATTAATACTTTATTTGCATCGTTAATGAATGAGCGTTCACTCAAAAAAAAAGAGACAAGTGCAATCATGGCAAGAAATGTTGATGAAAATAAACTAATAAGCATTGAGAATGCTGCCAAAGAATTGGTTATTGCTAACGGCTACGGCGGAGCATCGATATCTGCCATAGCGAAAAAAGCAGGTGTTGCAGTAGGGTATTTGTATCGTTTCTATAATTCAAAACAAGAATTTGTCGAAAAATTGCTCTTTTCAAGGTTTGAAGTCTTGATAAATAATATTCATGATTCGTACAAAAACGAAAGTTCGATCAAAGATTGTATTTTGTATATTTTAAATTCAATTATAGAAATTGCAGAAACAAAACCCATTGATATTCAGTTTTTATACGTATTGATCAATAGTTACAATTTTAAGGCATCGAAAGAACAGGTTGATAAAATTTTCCAACTGACAAATAAATTGATAGAAAAAGGGAAAAAAGACAATGAAATAAAACCGAAAATCAGAACAGAAGAGTTTTTCAATATTTTGGTAACTTACCCTATTGTATTTTTCAATCAAAGGTTTAAAGGCAATTTGGGGAAAACAGGTTGGGACAAGTCCGATTTGGAAAGGCTCAAAGAGTTTTGTCAGGAAACTTTGCTAAAATGAGAATTGAGAGTTGAGAATTGAAAATTTCACACAGTTACAATCAGATGATTACAAACGCACAATAAATTGTTTTTTAAGATAGAAGCAAAAAGGAAAAAAATATAAGCATATGAAGAAAATACTAATTATCTGCGGATTATCGTTTTTGTTCTTTTTTTCAAAAGGGCAAGATGTAGTTCAGAAAGAATTGGTAGAGCTTACTTTTGAAGAGGCTTTAGCAATTAGCATAGAAAACAACTTGGGAATCCAAGAGAAGAAAAAGGGCGCAGCCATGAAAAGGCAGGAAGAAAAAGCAGCCAAAGGTCTTTACATGCCCAATATTTCGCTGAGTGCTGCTTATGTTAGCACAGATGACGACCTGACAATAGATTTGGGGAAAATCCGTGATGCCATTCTTCCCGTGTACACGACAATGGAAAAATACGGGAAATTTTCAGACGTTCCCAACCCTGATCCTCAAACAAATCCGATTATGCCCATATTGCCCGAAGACATCTCGACACAAGCCGTAAGATCGCAAATAAAAGCAGGACGCGAGCTTCTTGAAGCACAAAGTTGGGAGGAAATGCTAAAAAAACAAAATTTCAGCTTTGTGAAACTCAATGCGCAATATCCCTTGTATGCCGGCGGAAAAATAAGAAATGCCAACAAAGCGGCAAAAATCCAAACCGAAGAAGCCCAAAACGAAATCGAGATCAAAAAATCGGAAATAATCATTGAGCTTGCCGAACGTTACTACGGCTTGTCGTTGGCATTTGCAGCATTAGAAGTAAGGAAAGAGGTGTACGATAACATGAAAACACACCTGAACAATGCCCAAAAAATGAAAGAAGAGGGAATGATTGCCAATGCCGAATACCTTCATGCAAAAGTTTATTTTTCAGAGGCTGATCGCGAACTGAAAAAGGCAGAACGAATGGTAGCCATTGCAAACAGTGCGGTGCTTAATACCTTCTCTTTGACCGACGATAAAAACGTAAAACCTCGTTCCGAACTGTTCGTGCCGGCAGGTATTGAGCCTGTTGAGTTTTACCTGAAATCAATAAAAAATGAAAATCAACTGCTGAAAAAAGTAAATTACAAAAAGAATTTGGCAGAAATAAAACACAAAGTAGATCAAGGAAATATTCTGCCAACAGTTGCGCTGTCCGGACATTATTATGTTGCAGAAAAAGATTTGACCATGTTGGAGCCGCGTTACCAAGTTGCGCTGGGTGTTTCCATTCCGCTATTCGAAGGCGGGAAAAAATACAGAAAGCTGCAAGCCTCAAAAATTCAAGTACAACAGGTAAATGACATTTACTCAAAGGTTGAATTAGATTTAAAAACAGCGGTCATTAAGTTTTATCAGGAAATGAATATGTATTTTGAAGAGATAAAGAATCTGGAAACTTCAAGGCAATTTGCAGAAGAGTATTACCGAATACGCGAAAAAGCCTTCAACGAAGGAATGGCAACCGCTGCCGAAGTTTCCGACGCAAACCTTGCATTGGCAAAAGTGAAAATAGACCGATTGCAAGCAATGTTTCATTTTGACGTTTCGCTGGCTAAAACGCTTTACTATGCAGGACGTATGAATGATTTTATAAGTTTCACAAAAAAGTAAAATAAATAAACAATTAATCATAATAACAAAATACCATGAATATAAAAAGAGTTTTTGGAGTAGGATTAGTAATTGTAATGCTGATAGCATTCTCTGTTTATACAATAATATTAATCAGCAAGCCCGAAAGCATACAAATTCAGGGCGAAATTGATGCAAGAGAAATAAAAGTAGGTTCGAAAATTCCGGGACGCATCGACAGCCTTCCGATACACAAAGGCGACAAAGTAACGCAAAAAAGCTTGTTGTACACCATAAGCAGTCCGGAAATAGAAGCCAAACTAAAACAAGCAGGCGCAGCCTATGACGCTGCCAACGCACAAAAACAAAAAGCAACCAGAGGAGCACGAAGCGAAGATATTCAAGCTGCATACAACACATGGCAAAAAGCGAAAGCAGCAGCAGAATTTGCAAAAAAAACATTCAACAGAATACAAAACCTGTATAAAGACGGCGTAGTTCCGGCACAGAAAAAAGACGAGGTGGAAACCAAAATGATTGCCGCTATCGAAACCGAAAAAGCAGCAAAAGCAATATACGAAAAAGCCAAAAAAGGAGCAAGAAACGAAGATATTGCCGCTGCAAATGCCTTAGTAAAACAAGCAGACGGCGTGAGGGCGGAAGTAAATTCGTACATGAACGAAACAAACATCTACGCGCCGATAAACGGAGAAATAGCCAACATAATTGCAGAACAAGGCGAAATTGTTCCGGCAGGATATCCTGTTGTTACCATTGTTGATTTAAACGACGTTTGGGCGGTTTTTCATCTGAAAGAAGATTTGCTGGCAAACATTAAACAAGGCAGTGAATTTTATGCTTCGTTCCCCGCTCTGGGAAACAAAAAGGTAAAACTCAGCGTGAAATACATCACGGCATTGGGCAACTTTGCAACATGGTCGGCAACAAAAACATCAGGCGATTTCGACATGAAAACATTTGAGATTCACGCCGTCCCGATTGAAAAAGTCGAAGGATTGAGACCCGGAATGAGCGCGCTGGTCGATATGGAAGAGATTAAAAAAGAAGATGTCAAATAGTATATTTTGTTCTGAACTTGAGAAAACAAATGAATTATGATAAATAATTTGTATCTGGTATTAAAAAGAGAACTTTATCGGATATCCAAAAGTCCAACCCTGATTTTCATTTCATTGATTGGTCCGATAATAGGATTTCTGCTGGTCTATTGGTTGTTTTCTGCCGGAGTAATTCGCGACATACCTATTGTTATTGTCGATCAAGACAATACGGCATCATCGCGAAAAATCGGCAGGCTTTGTGGCACTGCGCAAACTGTCAAAATCACAGGAAAACTCAATGATCTCAACGAAGCTCATTCGCTGATGAATACCGGACATACCGAAGCCATTATATACATTCCTGCCGAAACCGAAAAAAAACTATTGACAGGAAATTCGGCGGAAATAAAAATATTTATCAATAACACCAATCTGGCAAAAGGAGGAAGCATAAATTTAGGTTTGTATAAAACACTTGCCACAATATCGGCAGGAATAAAAATACAAATCTACCAAAAAAAAGGAAAAACCTATCAACAGGCATTTGAAAACGTCTTGCCGGTAAATTTAAAATCGCATGTGCTGTTCAATCCTTTTGGAAATTATTCCTATTTTCTTGCTCTCGGTTTGTTTCCACTGATGATAACCATTTTTACCCTTCTGGGAACGCTCTATGTCGTTGGCATAGAACTGAAAACCGGAACAGCGGGCGAACTCATGCAAACAGCAGGGAATAACGTTGTTACAGCAAGCATCGGGAAACTCCTCCCCTACACCTTTATGTTTTTCGTAAATGTTATGATAATGAACTTCATTATTTTCCGTTGGCTCGGAACGCCTTTAAAAGGCAGCATACTGTGGTTGGTCGGTTCGGAAATAATAATGATAGTTGCTTATCAGGCAATTGCCTTGTTCCTTTTGGCTTTGACGGCAAACTTACGCCTTTCGCTTTCGCTCGGAAGTGCTTACACAATGATGGGATTTTCGTTTTCAGGACTGACTTTCCCCATAATGGGAATGCCGTGGTTTATTAAACTGATGAGCAATATTTTCCCTTATGTATTTTGGCTGAATGCTTTCATCGGACAAACTCTGAAAGGCGAACCAACTTTTATCGCACTGAAAAAAATCATTATCCTGTTTATTTTTATAGGCATAGGAATTATATCTTTGCCATTGCTGAAGAAAAAATTATCACACGAAGAAAATTGGGGGAAAGACTAAAATGATACAGAAACTACAACAAACCCAACGACTGATATATCTGTTTTTTAAAAACGAACTCTTACGTATTCTCACAGATTCCGGTGTTATGCTCGTGGTTATAGGCTCATTGGCTTATGCCTTGATTTATGCTTTTGTATATGGAAACGATGTTTTGAGAGAAATACCGATTGCTATTGTCGATTTGGACAACAGCCAAAGCAGCAGAAAAGCCTCGCTCATGATAGACGAAACTTCGGGAATCGACATACGATACAAAACCGGAAATTTCGAGGAAGCAAAAAGCTTGTTCTGGAACGAGCAAATTCATGGAATCATACTTATTCCGAATAATTTTGAGAAAGATATATACAATCAAAAACAAACGAACATATCTGTCTATTCCGACGGAAGTTATTTTTTAATGTATAAACAAACCCTGACCTCAGCCCTGCAAGCCATCGAAACCTTGAACGGAGAAATTGAGAAGAAAAGGCTCATCTCCTCCGGACTGCCCCAAAGGCAGGCAGAAAACAGACTCAATCCGATAAATACAAAAATAACAGAACTTTACAATCCCGGCGGAGGATACAGCCTTTATGTAATGCCCGCACTTATCATTGTCATTATACAACAAACCCTTATGGTAGCCATAGGAATACTCGGCGCAACAAGAAAAGAAAAAGGAGAACTGAACTTCGGAAAAAACATCATTCATCGGGAAAATGTACTTTATTCGCTGGTTTTCGGAAAATCATTGGCTTATTTGCTCGTATATTCAATCATTTGTATCTTTTCCCTATTTTGGTTTCACAACTGGTTTGGCTATCCCGATAAAAGTAACTTTTTAGAAGTAAGTATGCTTGTACTTCCGTTTCTTCTTTCCTCCATATTTTTAGGGCAAACACTCTCGAACCTGTTTCAGCGTCGCGAACACGCAATAATATTTATGGTATTTCTTTCGCCCATAATCTTGTTCCTCAGCGGAATATCATGGCCTAAAGACTTGATTCCTGAACCTCTTTTCTTGCTCGGACATGTTTTCCCCTCAACAAAAATGCTTCCCGCCTACTTGCGCCTGCGCACTATGGGTGTCGGATTAGTAAACATAAAACCGGAATTGCTCTTTCTTGTCATTCAAGCAATCATCTACTATTTCATCTGCGTTTTGAGTTTTAAACTGGGACTGCACCGACGCAAAAAAGCCAATTGCTGCTGACTATCACACTGTGTTTGCGATACGGTGTAGTGATTTTGTTTCTCAGATTAAAAACAGCTCGGAAGACAGAAGGAAAAAACGAATAAACGATGATAGTTAATAGTCGAAAATCGGAAGACTTCCAACTTCCCTCTTCCAACTTAAAGCATAAACAGGTGAAAATCAAAATAAAAGAATATAGCTTAAAGCAATGGAGCATTCGCATTGCAGGCATGTTGGTGCTTTTTTTTCTCGTATGGAATCGCGATGTCGTAATTTATGCTTTTCAGCAAGCAAAAGGACAATTGGAAATTATCCGAAATGCAAAACCCATTTCCGAAATCCTCGAAAATCCTGAAATTGAGCCAGAAATAAAAGAAAAGCTGCGCTTGATTGCCGAAATACGCCAATTTGCCATTGATTCGCTTGGCTTGAACGATTCGGACAATTACACCAGCTTCTACGACCAGAAAAACAAACCCTTGCTTTGGTTGCTCAAAGCCTGCCCTCCGTTTGAGCTTACGCCTTACAAATGGAAATTCCCAATCGTAGGAACATTTTCATACAAAGGTTTTTTCAGGGAAAAAGAAGCGCTGAAAGAACAAGAAAAACTCCAAAAGCTCAACTACGATACGCGCATCGCGAACATAGGTGCTTGGTCAACTTTGGGCTTTCTGCCCGACCCGATTTTGTCCGGCATGCTAAAACGAAGCGAAGGAAACCTTGCAGAACTAATCATTCATGAATTGACCCATGCAACGATTTTCGTCAAAAGCCAAATGACGTACAACGAAAATCTCGCCTCTTTCGTAGGCGAAGAAGGCGCAAAGCTGTTTTTACAACACAAATACGGAAAAGAATCTGCTGAATTTTTCGATTATATAAATCAGGAATACGATTACGCGCTTTTCTATCAACATATTTTTCATGGAGTTGAGCAATTGAGAGAATTATACGCAGGTTTTGAGAAACAACAAAGCGTTCTGGAAAAAAAACAGCTCAAACAAAAAAAAATAAACGAGATTATCACCGCTTTAGATACCATTGATTTTAAAAAGAAAGGACGTTTTGACAAGCTGATAGCAAAACGAGAGAGTTTGAATAATGCGTGGTTTATAGGTTTTCTTATCTATCGAGATAAATTATCAGCTTTCAGAAAGGAGTTTGAAGAAAAATGCAATAAAAGCATGAAAAAATTTATTCAACTTCACAAAAACAAGCATGGTTTTTAACATCTACGCATAATTCTTAACTCTTAATTCAACAAAGTGTTAAGATACAATGATTATTGTAATACTCCAATCCCTTGACGTATCAATTCCGGTTCGTCGCCGGTGCAATCCACAATTGTCGAGGGAACATTTTTTCCATAACCGCCGTCGATTACAAGATCAACCACATCTCTGTATTTTTCATAAATCAATTCAGGATCTGTGGTGTATTCGATTACCTCATCGTCGTCGTGGACAGATGTGTTTAGTATCGGACGACCCAGTTCTTTCACAATTGTCCTGATGATCGTATTGTCCGGAACGCGAATCCCTACCGTTTTTTTCTTGCCTTTAAAAATTTTGGGCATATTGCTGCTTGCCGGTAAAACAAAGGTAAATGCTCCCGGAAGGTTTTTGCGAATCAACTTAAACTTAGATGTTTCGTTCAATTTTACATAATCAGACACATGGCTTAAATCATAAAAAATGAAAGAAAAATTTGCTTTTGAAAGTTGTATTTCTTTCATCTTTGCGATTTTTTCGGCAGCTCTTGCACTATTTATATCGCACCCGATGCCGTAAATTGTATCTGTCGGATATATAATGACTCCTCCGCGTTCTAACACATCGACAACTTTGGCTATTTGCCGCAAGTCCGGATTGTTCGGATAGATTTTAACTAACATAATCAACAAAATTTTTTCATCTGCAACAACCATAAATATCGTTGTCAATGCAACGATAATTAAAGCCGCCAAAAGTAAAAAATATATTAAGTTTTGCAAAAAAACACGGCATTTCTTGCTTTCCGATAAAAATAAAATACATTTGACATTGATTTTCGCACACCTTTTTTTCACATTACAGGAAGCAAACAATGGCATTGTTTGTGTTTGTCGGAAGTCGTTTCATTCAATAATCATTAAGTAATGTTGTATGAAGATATTTAATTTATCTTTGCTTTTCATCTTGTTTTCTTGTCCTTATCTTGCAGCGCAAGAGGCTGTTGAGGTTTCAGATAAAAAAAAATTATACCTTGATGTTGAAAATCTGAGTTTTTTTCGGAACAACGAATATTTCAACGATATTGTTGAAGGATATACACTTATCGGCTATTGGCTTCGACCGGCTTTGTATTTCCGGTCGTCTTCAGATTTTTCGGTTTATGCAGGCGTTCATCTGCAAAAATATGCGGGAATTGATGACTTTTCCGAGATTTTGCCCGTGTTTTATGTCGAATATGCCATTTCAAAGCATATAAAAACGCGCTTGGGAACGCTCGAAAATAAAGAACTGCACGCTTTGATTGCACCAATCTATCAGCCCGAAAGGAAGTTTACCGAATCTGTTGAAAATGGTCTTCAATTTCTTTTCGATTTTTCAAGATTGAATGCGCACGTGTGGCTAAATTGGGAAACATTTATCTTTCACGGCGATTCTGCACAAGAGGAACTCTCGTCGGGCGTTTCTGCCCGTTGGCTTTTGAGCAAAGCCGAAAAAAAGTTTCGCGTTTCATTGCCTGTTCAGTTTTTAGCTTATCACAAAGGAGGACAAATAAATGCAGGAAATGAGCCTTTGCAGACCTTGTTGAATTTTTCCGGAGGGCTTTCCATGCAATATCGTTTTGACGAAAAAAAACAATTTGAAGCCGATTTTCATTTCGTGAAGTACAAAGATAATTCGCCCACACCCACAACAGTTTCGCAGGCGGGAAAGGGTGTTTTTATTGAAACCCGCTTGCAAACAAAGCGTCTTTTGTTGGAAATAAATTATTGGCGCGGAAACGATTATTTCTCGAAACACGGCGAAGCGATTTTCAGCTCTGTTTCGACCCACAAAACAAATTACTACGAAAAAGAAAGAAGTTTGCTCATTCCGACAGTAAAATATACGAAAAAAATAGGAAAATCTTGCCGCTTTACAACTTTCGCAAGCTTGTGCTACGACTTGAACAATAAAAATGCAGACTATTCCTTCGGGCTTCAAATTTCTTGGGATCAGCGTTTTTTGCTATGGAAATAGTCGCGTTTTTTTTAATTATATCAAAATCAGGACGCAAACAGGACGCAAACTTGTTTATGTGCTTTTTTAGATGAAAAAATGCTTATTTTTAATCTATAATAAAAAAAATCAATTACTTTTGTTTGTTAAATTTTTGTAAATAAGAATTAGTCTAAATTTTCAATCAAACTTTTAGAATTATGAAGAAAACAATTACTATTATGTTGGCTTTTCTCTTTGCCATTTCGTTTGCATTTGGGCAAAAAGTAGAGAAAACAGGAAAAACAGACAAAGAAGAAAAGAAATTTGGTGTTGAAATACACGGATTTGTGCGCTACGAAGCCTTTTTCGACACGAGAAAAGTGCTTGAATCACGAGACGGCGATATAAGATTTTGGCCCTTGCAGCCGGTTTACGACGCTAAAGGCAAGGATATTTACGATCGTACTTACCTAAACATGCTCGGCATACAAACAAGGCTGAATGCCAAAATTACAGGACCTGATGCTTTGGGTGCTAAAACCTCAGCTTTCATTGAGGGCGATTTTATTGGTCGCTCACAATCAGATATCAGCCAGTTGCGCTTGCGTCATGCTTTTATAAAACTCAACTGGGAGAAATTTGAGTTATTGCTCGGCGAAACATGGCATCCGATGTTTGTTCCGGAATGTTTTCCGGGAGTTTTGGCAATGGGCGCAGGAACTCCGTTTCATGCTTTAAACCGTTCGGCGCAAATTCGCGGAACCGTCAAATTAGGACGCTCTGTTAAAGTTATCGGCGCATTATTAGGACACAGAGATTTTGCCAGCGTTGGTCCTGCCGGAGAAAATGTTTTACGCAATTCAGGCTTGCCCGATGCACAACTGCAAGTGAAAATAGGTTGCCCAAAATCATTGTTCTTGGGAGCAACAGTAGGATATAAAACCATCACTCCACGCCTGATTACCGACAAAGGTTTCAAAACCGAAAAGTCGATTTCCAGCTTTAATGCAAGTGCTTTTTTAAGAATAACAACAAAACCTGTAAGCTTTAAGCTTGAAGCTATCACAGGACAAAACTTGACCCACCTTAAAATGTTGGGCGGCTATGCAAAACGCGCATACGCATTTGATATTGACGACTATGAATACACAAACTTGAACGCAACCTCAATCTGGGCAGACATTCATACCAATAATCCAAAATTTGAAATCGGAGTGTTCGGAGGATACACATACATGAACGGTGCAGACGACGAAGTGGATAACAGCGTGGTTTATGCTCGCGGCGGAAATATCGACAATCTGCTTAGAATTGCACCGCGCATAGTACTCAAATCAGGGAAATTGCACGTCGGCGTAGAGGCTTCTTTTGACGAAGCTGCATACGCTACCAAATTCGATGCAGAACGCACACCCAAAGCCTCAAAATCATATGATAGCCAAAGATATTTATTGTCTGTAAAATACGCATTTTAATACTCTACACAACATTTTTTATAATTGTGTTGATATTTGCGCGCTTAAAATTAAGTTAGAGGCAAAGCCCACGACGACCCTGTCAGGGTTTGAAACCCTGACAGGGTCGTCGTGGGCGAAAAAACGACAAAAACCCTTAACAAGGAAGCATGCCCCCTTGCCGATTTTGCATGTGTAGTTTTTAGGCTTATTGTTTTCAAAATTCTGCACTTGAAACTTAAATCTCCCCTTTACGCACCGCAGCTGAAAAATAATTTGTTTTTTCGTGATAGAAAATTAACTTTGCGCAATTTTACTTGCTAATTATAATTTTTTTTAACAGAAGAAGATAACGAATATGAAATTTCCGGAATATAAAAACTTAAACTTACCTCAAATAAATCAAGATATTTTAGAAAAATGGGAAAAAGACAAAACTTTTGAGAAAAGTTTAACCACAAGAGACGGATACCCGAATTTTGTTTTTTACGAAGGTCCGCCTTCGGCAAACGGAAAACCCGGAATACACCACATTATTGCCCGAACAATCAAAGACATATTTTGTCGCTATAAAACGCTGAAAGGATACAAAGTAAACCGCAAAGCAGGCTGGGACACACACGGTTTGCCTGTTGAGCTTGGCGTAGAAAAAGCATTGGGCATTACAAAAGAAGATATTGGCAAAAGCATAAGCGTTGTCGAATACAATAAAAAATGCCGCGAAGATGTGATGCAATATACCGATATGTGGGAAGAAATAACCCGCAAAATTGGTTATTGGGTCGATATGGATAATCCGTATATTACTTATGACAATAAATACATTGAAACACTTTGGTATTTGTTGAAAGAATTGTACAAAAAAGACCTTTTATACAAAGGATATACAATTCAGCCGTTCTCTCCGGCAGCCGGCACAGGACTAAGCTCGCACGAGCTGAACCAACCCGGATGCTATAAAGATGTAAAAGACACAACAGCCGTTGCTCAATTTAAAGTAGTCAGAAACGAAAAATCCGAATTCCTGTTTGACAAGACAGACACCGACGTTTTTATTCTCGCTTGGACAACCACGCCATGGACATTGCTTTCAAATACAGCTTTAGCAATGGGCAAAAATATTGATTATCTCAAGATAAAAACATTTAATCCGTATTTAGGAACACCCATTACCGTAATTGTTGCAGAAGCCTTAATGGAAAATTTGTTTCCGAAGAAAAATGCAGAATTAAAACTTGAAGACTACAAAGAAGGCGACAAAAAAATTCCTTACGAAGTTCAGGAAAAATACAAAGGACAGGAATTTGACGGAGTTCGTTATGAGCAATTGTTGCCTTATCAGCAGCCGAAAAACGGAGACGCTTTCCGTGTTATCATGGGCGATTTTGTTTCTACGGAAGAAGGAACAGGAATAGTACACATAGCGCCAAGTTTTGGAGCCGACGACTTTAAAGTGGCAAAAGAAAACGGCATCGGCTCATTGACGTTGGTCGATAGGCAAGGAAAATTTATTGACGGCTGCGGCGAATTTAGCGGAAAATATGTAAAAAATGCCTACGATGCAAATCTGACGGAAAAAGACAATCCGGTAGATGTGGACATTGTCATCAAACTGAAAATTGAAAACAAAGCCTTTAAGGTTGAAAAATACGAACACTCTTATCCGCATTGTTGGCGCACGGACAAACCTATTTTATATTATCCGCTCGATTCGTGGTTTATCAAATCAACAGCATATAAAGAACAAATGTTGGCACTGAACCAAACCATCACGTGGAAACCCAAATCAACAGGAGAAGGTCGTTTCGGACAATGGCTGGAAAATCTGGTCGATTGGAATCTTTCGCGTTCGAGATATTGGGGAACACCATTGCCTATTTGGATGTCGGCAGATAAGAAAGAACAAATCTGTATCGGCTCGATTGCCGAGCTTAAAACAGAGATACAAAAATCAGTAGAAGCAGGATTTATGAAAGAAAATCCGCTTGCCGATTTTGTTCCGGGCGACTTCTCGAAAGAAAATTACGCTAAATTTGACCTTCATCGCCCTTATGTCGATGATATTGTGTTGGTTTCAGAAACCGGACAAAAAATGATGCGAGAACCTGACCTGATTGACGTTTGGTTTGATTCCGGCGCAATGCCGTATGCTCAGATTCACTATCCTTTTGAAAACAAAGAGAACTTCTATAAAGTATTTCCTGCAGAATTCATTGCAGAAGGCGTAGATCAAACACGCGGTTGGTTTTTCACCTTGCACGCCATTGCAAGCATGCTGTTCGACTCTGTTGCGTACAAAGCGGTAATTTCAAACGGCTTGGTCTTAGACGGAAATGGCGAAAAAATGTCAAAATCAAAAGGAAATATCGTCGATCCGTTTGAGATAGTTGAAAAATATGGCGCAGATGCCTTGCGTTGGTATTTGATTACAAATGCACAACCATGGGACGGCTTGAAGTTTAAAGTCGAAGGAGTAGAAGAGGTAAAACGTAAATTCTTCGGAACACTTTATAACACCTACTCTTTCTTTGCTTTATACGCCAATGTCGATGGATTTTCGTTCAAAGAAGAGGAAATACCGCTTGAAAAACGTCCGGAAATCGACCGTTGGATTGTTTCTTTATTAAACTCGCTGATAAAAGAAGTAGAAAACGCATTAGAAGATTACGAACCCACACGGGCAGCAAGAGCAATTCAGAATTTTGTCATAGACCATTTGAGCAATTGGTATGTGCGCTTGAACAGAAAACGATTCTGGGGCGGCGAATATTCAGACAATAAAATTGCGGCTTATCAGACCCTTTACACCTGTCTCGAAACCGTTACGAAATTAGCCTCGCCCATAGCTCCGTTTTTTATGGATTTGTTGTACACAAACCTGACAAAAACAAGCGGACGAAGCAAGAGCGAATCAGTACATTTGGAACACTTTACTGCATTTGAACCATTGCTGATAGACAAAGACCTCGAAGAAAGAATGGATATTGCCCAACGCATTTCGTCGATGGTGCTCGGCTTGCGCCGAAAAGTGAACCTGAAAGTTCGCCAACCGCTAAACAAAATAATGATCCCTATTTTGGACAAAAATCTTAAAGCACAAATCGAAGCCGTAAAATCAATTATTCTTACCGAAATAAATGTCAAAGACATAGAATATATCTCTACAAGCGGAGTGCTTGTCAAGAAAATAAAAGCAAACTTCAAAGCATTAGGTCCAAAATTCGGCAAACAAATGAAACGTGTTGCCGGCGCAATAAGCAAAATGACGCAAGAAGAAATTTCTCAATTTGAAAAAAATGAGAAATATGAAATTCCACTCAATGGCGATGTTGTAGAAATATCGCTGAACGAAGTAGAAATATCAACAGAAGATATTCCGGGCTGGTTGGTTGCAAACGATAAAAAACTAACCGTTGCTCTCGACATAACTCTTACCCAAGAACTACGCGAGGAAGGAATTGCAAGAGAATTTATAAACAGAATCCAAAACCATAGAAAAGACTCAGGTCTTGATGTTACGGATAAAATATTGTTGCAAATACAGAAACACGACAGCATAAACCAAGCAATTGAAAATCACAGCGATTACATAAAAGCGCAAACGCTTGCAACTGCTATCGAACTAATTGAGACAATGAACGAAGAAAAAAATGGCGCAAAATTTGTCGAAATAGACAAAATACAAACGTATATGAAAATTACAAAAGTAGAGTAAATCTTTGATGCAAAAACATCTATGAAAAAATGTTAAACTTTAATATATTGAAAAATGAGCGAGAAGAAGAGATATACAGACGAGGAACTGGAAGAATTTAAGGAAATAATCAATAAAAAGTTGGAAAAAGCAAGGCGTGATTACGAATTGTTAAGAAATACGATTACGCATCAAGATAATAACGACACGGAAGACACTGCCCCAACGTTCAAAGTGCTGGAAGAAGGTGCTTCCGTTTTGTCGAAAGAAGAAGCCGGACGATTGGCACAAAGACAAATACAATTTATCCAACATTTGGAGGCAGCCTTAATCAGAATCAGAAATAAAACATACGGCATTTGCCGAGAAACCAACAAATTAATCTCGAAAGAAAGATTAAGAGCCGTTCCTCATGCCACTTTGTCGATTGATGCAAAAAAATCAAGAAAATCAAATCAAAAATAAGTGATTGCTCTTGATCTGTATAGAAATCCTTTCCTTGCGTTTTTCATAGGGAAGGATTTTTTTTATAATGCAGCGCACAATTGCAACAGCTTTTTATGAGCGATGAGTGATGGGTGATGAGTGATGAGCAATTCAATAAATTTGCTAAATCTCAAAGATTTCGTAAATTTCCCTCCGGAAAATAATACCTAATGACAAATGAATAAATTTCGGAATGCAGTAATAATAATCGCAATAATTTTGTTTTTAGATCAAGTTCTAAAAATATGGATAAAAACCAATATGTTTTTAGGAGACGAAATCAAAGTATTCGGAGATTGGTTTCTTATACATTTTACCGAAAACAACGGCATGGCATTTGGCTTAGAATTTGGAGGCGTTGCAGGCAAGATTGTTTTGAGTGTTTTTCGCATTTTTCTCATATCAATCATCGGCAGGTATATTTATATTTTGAGTAAACACAATGCCCCTTTCGGACTTGTGTTAAGTTTTGCCTTTGTATTTGCCGGAGCTTTAGGAAATATAATCGACAGTGCTTTTTACGGCATTATTTTTAACGACAGTACATTTAAGGTCGCAGAATTTTTGCCCGAATCGGGCGGATACGAAGGATTTTTAAGAGGAAAAGTCGTAGATATGTTCTATTTCCCTATTTTTAAAGGCAATTTTCCCGAATGGTTTCCTTTCTGGGCTTCGGACGAATTTATCTTTTTCAGACCCGTATTTAATATTGCCGACACCTCAATATCAATAGGAGTATTGTCTATCATTATATTTCACCGAACATATCTTCAAGATAAATTAATATACAAGAAGCAAACTGTCAAATAATTTTATAAATTTGTAAAAAAAAACAAGCTAAAAAGCAACAAATTATACTGCGACGGAAAACTCTTGTTTGAAAAAAACATTTTAAAAGGCATTATTTTTGCTTAATAAAGTATCAGTTCAAGTGTGCAGAACACTTTGTTTGCGCAATTCTAAAAATATTGAACAAAAATATCGTGATTTTGGATATAATTCATTAATTTTAACCTTTGATAGCACTTTTAAAGTATAAAGCATTGTTGCAAACATTTGTAATCCTCAAAAAGGAAATAATATGTGGCGATTAGTTCGTAACATTAATATAAAAACAAAACTGCTTATCGGTTTTCTGATAATTTTCCTGATATTATTATCTGTCGGGATACAGGATTATTTTATATTAATCAGGTATCAAGAAAAAAAGGATTTACTGATAAGCAATATACAATCTATTGAAACAGTAAAAGATGCAAGATTCCGAATAAGCCAAACAATGCTGTACGCATTGAAAATTTTAAACTCAAATGATATTTCTACGCTTGAGCAAAATTGGCAAGAACACGGCAATATCCGCGTAGAAGTAAATGCCTCCTTGAATAAGCTGAAAGATTTTTCACGCAAAATAGGAGACGATCGCTTCAAATCAAATAAGAAAAAAATTGAAAATGCCGGTATTGAAATCGCCGAAGATTATAACAAAAATATTATTACAACAATAACACAATTAAAAAATCTTCGAGAAGATATTTTAGAAAAGCCGGTAAAGAAGACAAAACAAAAAGAAGACTCCGACGAAGGCGGAATAGTATATCAGAACGAAGAAACAGACAACAAAGCCAATAAGCAGGAAAATAACGAAGAGGCTTTGAAAAATCTTGATGAAGATGTTTTGAAAACAGATAAAAATGAAAGCGATAATCTTGAACCGGACAACGATGACGACGACATTGATGATGAATACGACGACCTTGACGACGATGAAGAATATGATGATGATGAAGATGAAGAAGACGATGAAGAAGAAGAAAACGACGATGATGAAAATGACAAAACAAAAGAGACTACAAATGCAGAAATAATTTACCAATCTCAAGATACCGATTCCCCCGAAGCACCAACAGATAGTATAGATTTTCGGCAGAAAAAGCTTAACGATGCAAATAATTATATACATTCGACAGGAGTTCAAATAATTAAAAATCTGTATTTTATTGAACATGAAATAGAAAAAATAATCAAAGCACTCGAAGGCGACGCAACAGAAATTGTAGATTCGTCGCGAACACATACGATCACTATCGTATTATCCGGAATGATTCTGTCGATAATCATCGCACTCTTAATAGGAAATAATATTGCCAACCCAATCGAGAAACTTAGGGTTTTCATATACAAAATGGGCGAAGGAGAACTTCCGGAACAAATGCTTGTAGAATCAAAAGACGAAATTGGGAATATGACCAAAGGACTGAACCATTTGGTTGCGAGCCTGAGAAAAACAGCCGAGTTTTCTTTTGAAATTGGTCGAGGAAATTTTTCCAGCAAATTCGAACCCCAAAGCTCAAAAGATGTGCTTGGCAACTCGTTGATAGATATGAGGAAAAGTTTACAAGAAGCCAAAGAAGAAGAACAAAAAAGAAAAATAGAAGACCAACAAAGAACATGGGCAACCGAAGGTCTTGCACTATTTGGCGAAATTTTACGCCAACATACCGGAAATATGGAAATGTTGGCACAAGCCATCGTGAAAAATATCGTAAAATATTTGAATGCAAACCAAAGCGGGCTATTTGTATTTAACGATAAAGACGAAAAAGCCCCCTATCTGAACCTGATTGCCACCTATGCTTACAGCAGGCAACGATATATGCAGAAAAGAATAAAACTGGGCGAAGGATTAGTCGGAATGTGTGCGCTTGAGAAATATACAATTTACATGACAGATGTTCCCAACGAATACATTGAAATAGAATCCGGATTAGGAAACGCAAATCCTAATTGTATCTTGATTGTCCCCTTGAAAATGGAAAATAACATTCTCGGGGTGTTGGAAATGGCTTCGTTTAACGAATTTTTACCCCATGAAATAGAATTAGTTGAGCGGATAACCGAAAGTATTGCCACTACATTATCGTCCATAAAAATCAGTGCACAAACAGCAGATCTGCTGGAACAATCGCAAAAACAAGCCGTAGAAATGCACGAACAAGAAGAGAAAATGCGCGAAAATATTGATATGATGAAAGAAAAACAAGAAGAGGCAATCATGCAGAGAAAAGAAATGAGGAAAGAACTTCAAAAGAATGTACAAGAAAAAAAATCATTGCTTGCCGAACTTGAGCAAAAAAAGAAAGACATTGTACAATTGAAAAAAGAACTAAACGCATCGGGCATCAAACGGGAATAAACAAAATTGGCAACGAATTTGTATGCTTGTTTTTATAAAAAAAAGAAATACTGTTGAATATTTAAAACTTATTTTTAATTTTACAACTATGTTTTTGAAACAATAAAAGAAACAAATAACATGAATAAAAAAGAACGATTTCCACTGGCATCAATCCTAATAATGCTCCTTTTTGTTTTAGGATGTGCGAATGAATCACAAAAAAACAAAACAGAAAAGGACGTATTGGATTTTCCGCAAGAGACAAAAACAGACCAATTGGGCGAAACATTTTATCAAATACCTTCCCCCGAAGAACTTTTTGCCTTTGTGCAAGAAGGAGATTTAACCTACAAACAGTCATTGCTCAATGATATTGAAAATGCAAGCAAATATACAGATGTCAGGGCGAAAGAATTAAATTTTGGCATCTACATTGCCGATTTAGCATATGCTGCCGCATTCTCAAGGTATCAGGAGTCAATAAAAAACATTGAATCCGTCAGAAAACTGAGCGAAGAAATTGGTATCTCTGCTGTTTTTGACGAGGCTTTAAGCAACAGGATACAAAATATTTTTGAAAATTCAGACTCACTCTTAAATGTAACAAACAGTTCGTACTATAAGATTGTTTCATACCTTGAAGAAAACGAACGCGGAAGAACTCTGGCACTGATCTCGGCAGGAGGTTGGCTTGAAAGCCTTTATATCTTTACAAACTTGGTAAATAATTATTCACCAAAAAATCCTACAATTCAGCGAATTGCAGATCAAAAATTAACTTTTGAAAATCTTATTTCGTATTTAAAGAAACATCAGGAAGATAATTACGTAAAAACAACTATTGAGGACTTGGCTCAAATACAAAAAGCCTTTAACGCTTTGGAAGTAGTAAAAGTGAAAAAATCAGATGTCAAAAGTAGCAATAGCCATGCTATAATCGTCGGCGGAAGCAAACGAATCAGTATAACCGAAGAACAATTTAACAATTTGAAAAAAGCAATTTCAGATGCAAGAAATAAAATAACTGCAAATTAATAATAATTTCCAAAAAAAATATGATAACTATGAAAGTACAGACTAAAAATACATTATTTTTATTAATACTGTTTTTTGCCATTCCTTTTTGGAGTATGAGCCAAAATTGCTCAAATTTTATTGGTTATACAAACTCTGTTTATCCATGGAAATACAATAGCCAATCAAAAAGCGCAACCTGTCAAACAGGACGCACGTACAAATTTATTGTAACCTTCAATAAAGGACGAGAATATAAAATTTCGTTTTACGCATCGTCAATCTTTGACAATAGAATGAACTTTAAAATCACGGACGAAAGTTCGGGAGAAGTTTTTGTTGACAAACCCGGCGAAACCGAATTGGACAGCAAAAAAGGTTCGGTTTTGATGGCACCAATGGATATGGATACCGGCGAACAGCTTGATTATCCTTCTTTCTCATTTATCCCTCTGAATACGCTTCGTTTGCAAATTGAAATAGATATTGAAAAATTTCTTGATGACGAAGGTGCAGAAGATAAACGCAGAGGTTGTATTGGCGTGTTGATCTACGAAAAAAAACTTGAAGGAAACGAAGGCTTTGAATAAAAATTTATCTTATCAACACTTCCTTAAATACAGATTCAAATAATAATGTATTAAAAAGCCCTAAAAAAAACACATTTTTTAGGGCTTTTGAGGTAAAAAAAGGGACTCTCCCCTACTCCTCTCCAAGTTTGATTGATAATTTTAGTCTTGTTTCAATTGAAAATAGTAAGAGATAATAGAAAATATGACTATAAAAAGGGCAAATAAAGAACTTTTTCCATTTGTTTTACATAACCAATCAAACCTCTGCCTACTCCACTTTCCAAACTCTTCCTTATCGTTCCTCCAACGTAAAGCATCGTATTTCGATTTGAAATTAGAATCTACAAGTTTGGGGAAATGATACACAATCTGCATGAAAAACTCTCGCCAAATCAGGCGCATTCAGAAAATTGTAGGCTGTGCATTCGGTCTATTAATAATAATCATATTTAATAACATAACTCATTGCCGAACTACACATCGAAAGTCCTTCAGATTCGAGATAAATCAAATTATCATTACTATCATAATGACATCTAATTTCTCTTATTTTTTGATTATTATTTAGGCTGAAAATTTCAGTTTTTACCCTTAGCCCGTTTTGGTAACTGTGTAAACTAAATTGAGTAGGCTTGTTATCTGTTCCTGAATAATGAGTTTCTTTGACCAATTTCCCTTGATTATCATATTCAAATTCAATATACGTCACAAGTGTACTGTGCCAGATTTTAGAACCAAAATATCCATCTTCATATTTATTTTCACGTATCAAACGTTTATTTTCATAAAAATAAACGATAGAATCAACTCGATTTTGAATCTGAGGATATTCTATCACTTCTTTTTGCTTCTTTTTGTCATTATTGTATGAATATGTGTGAGTTCTCAGATTTAAAAATCCTGTATTAGAGTTACGGTTGGAATGATTATAAATAATTTTCTCAAGTAAGCCTTCACTATTATATACATAGTCAGAGTATGACAACAGCCCAACGATAGTTCCATTTTCAAACATAGGAGTTCCGTTTTTGTACATGGGGTGCGATTCTTTACTTACCCTCCCCTGTTTGTCATATTCATATTGAACAATAATCAAACCTGTTTCTTTTGAATCTATCGATTTTACAGACGAAATGTGTTTTAATTTACTGCCTTTTGCATACAAAATTTTGTTATCGTCGATTTCAGACTTTTCACAACTTGAAAATATCGCCATTCCCGTGAGGCAAATTACTACAGCAATCACGCTCCTCATATTTAATCTATTTTTATACATAGTTTCAAAAATTTTATATTATATTGTTTGACACTTTATTCAATATTCCAAGGTTCAACAAATATTTTTCTTTTCTTCGTCAGTCTCCTTTGTGCTTGCAAATACAAACAGCCCTTTATTATAATAGACACAAAAAAAGCCTCAAAGGTTGCGTCGGGTGGGAAATTTTTTTTGTTTTTTTTGCTTCGTCAAGCAAATCTAATGTTTTTTTATGTAAAAAAACATACAAAAAGACGATATTTTACACCGAAAAAAACTTTTTCAACAGCTTGTATCATACTGAAAATCAAACATCCTACTCCTCTTCACCAAAAGAAAATTTCAGTACGCAATTTCTTCATTTTCTGTTTTATAACATTTTCGGATTAAAAGACTCTAAAAGTTTTATTATTGAACTTATTTAAAGAAATTATACTTTTGAAAAAAATTTCACAAAGGAATAAGCAAAAAACACACATGACTGATTTATTACCGGACACACACGCAAGCATGATTAAAAAGTATCGCCCATCGCCTATCACTCATCACCCATCACTCATGAAACATAAAGGCATGAAACCGCTTCTTTTACTTCTACATATTGTGATTGCGAGCCATGTTTTTTCCCAAAAGGCAGAGTTGAAAGGAATAATCACAGATGCAAGCAACAACGCCCCCATTCCTTTTGCCAATATTCTGGTTGTTGGCACGCAAACAGGAACAAGCAGCGACGAAAACGGAAATTTTGACATCTTGGATCTGGAGCCGGGCTTTGTGCAGCTTCAAGTTTCATTTATTGGATATAAAACCAAAATTAGTGCTGATGTTTTTGTCAGCAAATCCAACATTCCGTATATAAAAATTGCATTAGAGCCTGTTGAAGAGGTTTTGAAGGAAATTGTCATAATTGCAGATCCTTTTGAGAAAAAATTAGAAGCACCCATTTCAATGCAAAACATCGGGGTGAAAGAAATAGAGAGCAATCCGGGCAGCAACAGAGACATTTCTCGTGTCATTCAATCGTTTCCGGGCGTTGGCTCAACTCCCGCCTACCGAAACGATGTGATCATTCGCGGAGGAGGTCCGAGCGAAAATCGCTTTTTCCTCGATGATGTTGAAATTCCTGTCATAAATCATTTTTCAACACAAGGAGCTTCGGGAGGTCCGGTTGGCATCATTAATGCCGATTTCATCGAATCGGTCGATTTCTATTCCGGCTCGTTTCCTGCAAATAAATACAATGCCCTCAGTGGTATTTTTGATTTTAAACAAAAAGAAGGCAGCCGCGACAAAACAAACTTGCAAGCAGCATTGGGCGCGAGCGAAGCTGCATTTACAATAGACGGGCATTGGGGAAACAAAACCAACTACATTTTTTCTGTCCGACGTTCTTATCTGCAATTTCTTTTTGCCGCATTGGAACTGCCTTTTCTTCCGACATTTAATGACTATCAACTGAAGCTAAAAACCAATTTTGATAAAAAAAACCAATTAACCGTCATCAGTCTCGGTTCGTTGGATCATTTAGATTTGAATACAGACATTAAAAACCCGAACAGTTCGCAAGAATATATTTTAGCACAAATTCCAATCAACAATCAATGGAGCTATACTTTCGGAGCTGTTTATAAACGTTTTTTCGACAAAGGGTTTTCTACTTTTGTCCTAAGCCGAAACATGCTGAACAATGTTTTCTATAAATATCCTGATAATAACGAAAATATGAATAAAATTCAGGACTATGAGTCGAGCGAAACGGAAAACAAATTCAGATACGAACTTACATTTCGAAACAAAGGCATAAAATATAATGTTGGCGTACATGCGGAGTATGCGAAATATTACAATGCAACAGAACAAGAACTTTTCTTGAACAATCAGTTGCAATACATTGATTATGAATCATCATTAGACATGTTTAAGTTCGGATTTTTCGGACAGGCGACAAAACGATTTTTGGGCAAGCGATTTCTTGTTTCGGCAGGTTTCAGGCTCGACGGCAATGATTACAATGCAAGAACATCAAACCCTTTCAATCAATTTTCGCCACGAATATCGTTTTCGTTTTTGCTGAACAACAAAATTACACTGAACACCGGAAGCGGAAGGTATTTTCAACAAGCAGCCTACACAACTCTGGGATACAGAAACCGGAATGGTGATTTGGTAAATTACTCAAACACAAAATATATCGGAGCCAATCATTACAATCTTGGCTTAGAATACAAATTTTCTAAATCGGCAATCTTTTCTGTCGAAGGATTCTACAAGAAATATTTCAACTATCCGATAGATTTGAACACCGGCGCAAGTTTGGCAAATCAAGGGGCAGATTACAGCGTTTCCGGAGCTGTTCCCGTTGCTTTCAAAGGAAAGGGGAAAGCCGCAGGTTTTGAAATTCTGAACCGAATAAACCATCGAACATTTACACTTTTGGCATCTTACACCTTTGTCGAGAGTCGTTTTTCGGACATAAACGACAAAATGGTGGCTTCGTCGTGGGACAGCAAGCATATTTTTACTCTTACGGGTTCAAAATCGCTGAAAAACAATTGGCGTGTTGGTTTCAAATGGCGATATGTTGGCGGTTTGCCTTATACTCCTTACGATCTGAACACTTCGGCTCTTGTTCAGGCATGGAACTCTGTCGGGCGACCGCTGTTGGATTATTCCCGACTAAACACCGAAAGGTTTGACGCTTTTCATCAACTTGACATCAGGATAGATAAAAATATTTTCTTTAATCGTTGGACGCTCATGTTGTATCTCGACATTCAAAATGTGTATAATTTCAAAAACAAAGGTCGTGATTATATCATTCGGGGAAAAAACTCGGACAATTCATTTATTTTACTGAATAACAACACGGAATACAAACTACAAGCAATAGCGAACAAATCCGGCACAATTTTACCGACGGTTGGTATTATGGTTAAATTTTGATAGCGTAAAAAAAACAAAGCCGTCGGGAAAAAATCGGACGGCTTTGTTTGGGCTTCTAAAAGCCGGAATTGACACTTAGGGTCAAGCCTGTGTTGTGTGTGTAAATGCCGGCTTTCAGACGGTTGCTTGTTTGAGGGGAAAAATAACTCTAAACGTCAAATTTTATACCTTGTGCCAAAGGCAATTTTTCGCTGTAATTGATCGTATTTGTTTGTCGCCTCATGTATATTTTCCAAGCGTCAGAGCCTGATTCTCTTCCTCCGCCGGTGTCTTTTTCGCCGCCGAATGCGCCGCCTATCTCTGCACCCGAAGTTCCAATGTTTACATTAGCAATACCGCAATCTGAACCTGCTTCCGACAAAAACTTCTCAGCCTCAAGCAAATTAAGCGTAAATATGGCAGAGGACAATCCTTGCGGAACATCGTTGTTGATTTGTATTGCTTCGTCAATATCTTTGTATTTCAGCAAGTACAATATTGGAGCAAAAGTTTCTTCTTGTACTATTTTGTAATGATTTTCGGCTTCGACCAAAGCAGGAACAACGTAGTTTCCTTCTAAAACGTTGCCTCCGAAAAGAATGTTTGCGCCCTCTTTTTTCGCTGATTCTAAAGCATTAGAGAATAAAGCTACTGCGTCTTTGTTTACAAGAGGTCCTACAAGTGTGCTTTCTTCAAACGGACTGCCAATTTTTTCGGCTACACTTTTGTAAGCAACTTCTAATTGGGCTTTTACCTTATCGTAAATGCTTTCGTGGATAATTACTCGGCGGGTTGAGGTGCATCTTTGTCCGCACGTACCTACCGCGCCAAACAATACCGACTTGATAGCCATTTCAATATTGGCGTGTTGCGAAATAATAACCGCATTGTTTCCGCCAAGTTCCAAGATTCCTTTAGCAAGTCGTTTGCCTAAAATACTTGAAATTTTCTTACCAACAGCTGTTGATCCTGTTACAGAGAATAACGGGATTCTTCTGTCGGCTGCAAAGTTATCGCCCAATACCGACGATTTGGCAACAATCATGTTAAATACACCTTCCGGCACATTGTTTTCTTTCAATACGCCTTGTATGATGTTTTGTACGGCAATGGCGGTCAATGGTGTTTTTGAACTTGGTTTCCAAACTACTACATCGCCGGCAACGGCTGCCAACATCGAGTTCCATGCCCACACTGCCACCGGAAAGTTGAAAGACGTAATAAGTCCGACAATACCAAGCGGTTGATACTGATCGTACATTCTATGTTCAGGTCTTTCCGAGTGCATGGTGAAGCCGTTTAGTAAACGCGACTGTCCTAAGGCAAAATCGCAAATATCTATCATCTCCTGAACTTCGCCCAAGCCTTCTTGATAGATTTTTCCCATTTCTAAGGTTACTAAATAACCTAAATCTTCTTTGCGCTCTCTGAGTACATTGCCAATTTGTCTTACTACTTCGCCTCTTTGTGGTGCAGGAACTTTACGCCATTCAAGAAATGCACTTTGTGCTTTTTTCATTACATACTCATAGTCTTCAAGTGATGCGTTTTCGACTTTCGCAATCAAAGAATCATCTGACGGCGATACTGATTCGGTAACATTTCCGCCGGCTTTCAACCACTCTTGACCGGTGCATACTCCGGAATTTACTTCCTTAATCCCAAGACGTTTTAATACTTCTTCTTTATTCATATCTTCTTTTTATTTTAGAAATAATAAATTTTTATCTGTTTATTTACTCTATTCGACATTTTTTGCAAATTTATTTGCATTTGTATTACTCTTGTTATATGCGCATTATGCTTTTGGCGTAAGCAATTTCTTTCGTTTGCCGGTTTTTCCCTCGACCCTGTCAGGGTTTCAAACCCTGACAGGGTCGAGGGAAAATGATTTTAGCTTTACACCAAAAACTTTACTCCCAATCCAATAATCGTTGTTCGCCTTCGAGCTTTCTGATTGTTGTGCCGTCGTAGGTTATTTCCAAAACTCCTTTGTAATTTCCTGCGTCGTCGCGCACTGCAAAATATTGAATATACACAAATTTGTCTCTGAAATTTATCCAGAAGCTTGCTTCGTTGCGTTCGCCTTTTTTGAAAGCATCAACTATTTTCTCTACAATATGCACACTTTTGGGCGGGTGGCAATATTTCACTTGTCTGCCAATAATTCCCGGACTTCGCGGAAAAACTCGGTCTTCGCCTTTGTTATAGTATCGTACCTCATCAAATTCATCGACATACGTAACATCAAACGGCAAATGCTTAAACAGCAAGTTGATTTGCTCCGGCGTTATACTTCCAACCTCAAGGTTGATACCTCCAATGGCTGACGATTTAAGGGCTGAACCTGCATTAAACGGAACAGCCGATACAGTATCCGAAGTGTGCTTTTCAACGCCTGTTTTTGCTTCGCTCGGATGTGTCCAATTCGGATTCCACATAGGAGGTTCGGCAATTAAGCAATAGCCTATTTCGTTTTCGCCGAGTCTGATTTCTACCCATTCTTCTTGCGTAAGCAAATCCAAAGACGTTGCCCACAAAATCTTTTCTTCCTTAAACATCATATCCTCAATTGCCGTAAACAGCATTTCTTGCGTAGCAAACAGTGCTTCATAATTCTTTTCGACTCTCAGATTGTCGTAGTATTTTATCAAACTGCGCACATCGTCGTGCAATGCCCACATTACCGTTGACGGTTTGTCGAATCCTTTTTGTTCGAGATAAGGAAACAGCTGATTTTCTTTGCGTAAATAGTGAATGTGTATTTGCCTGATTTTTGCATAAGCATCGTCCCACCATTCGGCATCTACATTGTTAATATCGGTTTCTGCATCTTTTTTGCGCAACTCATCTACCAAACTTTTTATCGCCTTGTTTTCCCTGATAAAAGTATCAATAGGGTGTCCTTCGTCTAAATCTTTTATGCTTACTTTTTCCAAAGATGATTTGAAGATATTGATTAAATCTTCAACTTTATCTTTCATTTCAGTGTCGCTAATACCGTGATTGGCAAGTTTTTGTTCTGCCAAAGCAAATTCGCTTGCTGTAATCTTTCCCTCTAATTTTTCGTTAAAATATTCCTTTAATTGCGACACATCTTTTCCTGCAAAGAAATCTTTTATGATTTCCATAATAGCATCAATACGGTTTTGAGAAACCGACAAATGCGCTTCCATTTTTGCAGGCTTTTGCCAATAAACGGGAGGTTTTGGTATCATCCAACCGATTTCATCTTCGCCTTCGCGTATTTCGCGCCAATCTGTTTCGCTAAGCAGCTTCATTGATTTTGTCAAGAGTATTTTTTCCTCTTTTACGGTCATTTCGTAAGCCTCACGTGCTACACTTGACAGCCATTCTCGCGCAAGTTCTTCGTTGTTGTCATTAACGGCTTGTGAAAACAATTTTGCTTGCCTGCGAATTTCATCATGCAAACTCCACATAATGGTACTTGGGTGGCTAAATCCTCGTTTCTCAAGGTATGGAAACAGCTGATTTTCCTTACGCAAATAGTGAATGTCGATAGCCAAAAACTGCTTTGCCAAAAGTGCCCAATCCGATTTCAGATTGGTAAAGCTGTCTGCCGCTTGCAGTAATTCTTCGGCTCTCTTTTTCAGAGCAATTATTTGCTTGTTTTCTTCCAAAAACGTGTGAATAGGGTGTCCTTTCGGAAAGGATTTTAAATCCTGCTTGGGAATTTTTGTTTCTATAATCTCAAATACTTTACGTTCGATATTTATATGCTGACTTGCATCTGCAAATACTCCCTCATCGTCAAGCTCTTGAGCTACTTTACTGACTTCTTCTGATGTAATCTCAGGAATATAGTCTAAAAAAACCTGCGTTAATTTATCGGCTTTCTCATTGTCGGCTTTTGCAAGTGCCGTCATTATTTCTTTTAACAATTCTTTTTTCTCTCTCATATGTTTTGTTTTAATTTTTTCTTCTGAACTTGCGACCTGCTAATACTTCAGTCTGCTTCAATCCAAGCAAAAGACTTCCATCTTCCGGAAAAAAACAATGCACAAACTTCTGTTAGATTTATTCTCTAACATGCAGTTTGTGCACTGCTGCTCACGTAAGGCACACACACAATATAAAAAAGCTATTCTTCTTTAGCATGTTTATATTGCCCGATTCTACAATTGTCCAATTATTTCATTAAATAGTTCACTTGGGCGCATTGCTTTTTCAGCCAAAGCCTCATCGGGTTTGTAATATCCACCAATATCAACTTTTTGTCCCTGAACATCAAGCAATTTCTGAACAATTTTTTCTTCATTTTCCGACAACTGCTTGTAAAGTTTTGAAAAACGATTTTTTAATTCGTCATCTTGTGTTTGTGCTGCTAAAAATTCAGCCCAATACATAGTCAAATAGAAATGACTTCCTCTATTATCCAGCTCTCCGCATATCCGCGAAGGACTTTTTTTGTTTTCAAGCAGTTTTTCGGTTGCTTGGTCAAGAGTTTTTGCCAATATTTTTGCTGTTTCGTTCTTATCTTCTCGCGCCAAATGTTTCAATGATTCTGAAAGTGCCAAAAATTCGCCCAAAGAGTCCCAACGGAGGTGTCCTTCTGAATTAAATTGTTGAACATGCTTTGGTGCAGAACCGCCCGCACCGGTTTCAAAAAGTCCGCCGCCGTTTATCAATGGCACAATGGACAACATTTTTGCACTTGTTCCCAACTCAAGAATTGGAAATAAATCGGTCAGATAATCACGAAGTACGTTTCCTGTTACAGCGATGACATTTTCCCCTTTTTGGATTTTCTCAAGCGAAAAGCGTATTGCATCAACAGGAGTCATTATATGTATTTCAAGACCGCTTGTGTCGATTCCTTCCAAATTCGCTTTCACTTTTTTAATTATTTCAACATCGTGCGCCCTGTTTTTGTCAAGCCAGAAAATTGCAGGGAAACCGGTAATAGCGGCGCGTCTTACGGCGAGCCTTACCCAATCGGCAATTGCAAAATCCTTGCATTGGCACATTCGAAAGATGTCGCCGTCTTCAACAGCTTGCTGAAGCAATACTTTTCCCGATTGATCAACAACGCGGACTGTTCCTTTGGCAGTACACTGAAATGTCTTGTCATGAGAACCGTATTCTTCTGCTTTTGAAGCCATTAAGCCGATATTCTGAACCGTTCCCATTGTTGTGGGATCAAAAGCTCCGTGTTTTTTGCAAAAATCAATAGATTCCTGATAAATTCCGGCATATGTTCTGTCGGGAATAATTGCTTTTGTGTCGTATAGTTCGCCGTCTTTTCCCCACATTTTTCCCGAATTACGTATCATGGCAGGCATGGAAGCATCTATGATAACATCACTGGGAACATGTAGGTTGGTGATGCCTTTGTCGGAATTTACCATTGCCAATTCGCACTGTTCGTCAAGTGCTTTGCGAATGTCTGCTTTGATGGCTTCTTTTTCTGATTCCGGCAAAACTTCAATTTTTTTGCATAATTCGCCAAGCCCGTTGTTCGGATTGATTCCTAAATTGTTGATGGTTTCTTCGTATTTTTCAAAAATATCTTTAAAAAATACAGAAACAAACTCGCCGAAAATCACAGGATCCGACACTTTCATCATGGTTGCTTTCAAGTGAACGGAAAACAAAACGTTTTTCTGTTTCGCATCGACAATCTGCTCTGCTATAAATTTTCTTAATGCAATTTTGCTCATCAACGAAGCATCGATTACTTCACCTTTTTGTACGGATATGCCTTTTTTCTTGATTGTAACATTGCCGTTTTCGTCAACAAACTCAATGTTCACGTCGCCGTCGAAAGTGAGTGTTGCCGATTTTTCGCTTGCATAGAAATCGCCGGATTCCATGGCAGCAACATGCGTTTTTGAGTCTGCTGTCCATGCTCCCATTTTATGCGGATTTTTCTTTGCGAAATTTTTAACCGCTTCGGGTGCGCGTCTGTCGGAGTTTCCTTCGCGCAATACAGGGTTTACGGCGCTGCCTTTCACTTTATCGTATCGCTCTTTGATTATTCTTTCTGAATCATCTTTCGGCTTTTCCGGATAATCCGGAAGTTTAAAACCTTTTGATTGCAATTCTTTAATTGCTGCAACCAACTGAGGAATAGATGCACTGATGTTGGGCAATTTTATGACGTTTGCTTGTGGTTGTTTTACCAATTCGCCCAACTCTTTCAAGGCATCGGGTACTTTTTGCTCGTCTGACAGAAAATCAGGAAAATTTGCTAAAATTCTACCTGTAAGCGAAATGTCTTTTTGTTCGATAACAATATCTGATGTCGAAACAAATGCCTTGACGATTGGCAATAAAGAATAAGTTGCTAAAGCCGGAGCTTCATCTACTTTGGTATAAATAATTTTAGATTGGGTTGTTTTCATCTCTTTGTATTTTTAAAATTTACTATTTTTAAATACCTTACACAACATTTTTTATAATTAGATAAAATCTTTCTCTTTTAGAAAAAAAGGCTTATTTCCGACAAATCTCTAATCAATTGAAAATAAACCTTATGTTGAAATTTTATAGCACAAAGCTACAAAGAATATTTGAATCCGACAAAATAAACACATTAAAAAAATATCATGTAGAATGATTTCGTTCTTAAATTCTTTTTAATTGCTTTCGGCTGTTATAGGCTTTGTTTTTTTGCCTATTGATACCTAAGACAATAAGTGTAGAGCTTTTTATATTCTAAGTTTTAATGCTTAATTTTAATGTGCTTTGAAACATAATTAACAACAAGCATACAATACACAATTTCACATAAACCACTTATTTCTAATGGAATAATAAAATAAAATTGTAAACGAAAAATAAAATACATTAAAAATGTTGGTTTTACGTCCTTTTAAAAAACAATAATTACATTTACTTTTGTAAATTACTTTCTGAAAAGCTACCTTTTCAAAAAAAATCAGTACGAAACGTTATTTTATTAATTCAAAAAAAACTGCAAATGAAGAAACAATTACTATTCTTAGTATTTGTGTTGTGCGTTGTTCAATTTTCTTCGCAAGCACAAAAGACATCAAATCTTGCTCCTGTAAGTGATGATTTTAAGGAGTATTTAAAACTAAAAAAAAGAGGTGAATATCCACAAAGCGGATATATTCCTTCGCCAAGTAAGCCTAATTTCGACTATTTCATGAAGAATTTCGATAAAAAAAAGATTAGAGGTTCACTTCCGAAAAGCTACGACTTGAGAGACTACGACCTGATAACTCGGGTAAAAGAACAGGGAGATTTCGGAACGTGTTGGACTTTTTCAAACTTAGGAGCGGTCGAATCTTATTGGAAAAAAATTGGTTTGTCTGAATACGATTTATCGGAAAAACATTTGGCAACCTGCAATGGTTTTCTTTGGCACTTTTCCGAAGACGGAGGAAACTCGGATATTGCAACAGCTTATCTAACAAGACGACAAGGTCCTGTTTTGGAAAGAGACGATCCGTATTATACGCTAAACAAGTATTCAAAATGTGCTGAAGATAAAACACCTGTAGCCTATGTAGATCAAAAAAGATCTTTGCCTTCGGATCATGATGTCATCAAACAATACATCATGAACTACGGCGCTATTGCCACGACAATTCGCATGGGCGGACTCGAAACCGGCAACGAATACTACAACCCGATTGATTACACTTTTTATAACAACGGAACATTACCTATTGACCATGGCGTATTGGTCATCGGCTGGGACGACAACAAAAAAGTAACCGGCGGCACAAGAACACCCCACGGGAAACACCGCGGAGCATGGATTGTAAAAAACAGCTGGGGACAAAAATGGGGAGATCACGGATTTTTTTATGTTTCTTATAAAGATACTAAATTCTTATCAAGCAATGTCATTTATCCTTCAAGAGGGGAATACAAAGCTGACGAAAAAATTTATTTATACGACGAACTTGGTATGATCAACTCGTATAAAGGGGAAAACAATATTGCGTATGGACTGGCAAAATTTGAAACTCCGGCATCGGAATTTATTACCAAAGTCGGAACATTTATTATTGCATCAGGAGCTAAAATTGATATTGAAATTTATAAAAACTTCGATCCGGAAAGCGGCGAACTTTCCGAGAAAATATCGGCAGTTTATGACCAAGTATGCGATTTGCCGGGATATTACTCTTTTGACATTCCGGCTCCGGTAAACGGAGTATTCTATGTGAAAGTAAAATACTACACTCCCGGTTACAATTATCCTCTTCCTGTTGAAACAAAATATGAAGGATATGCAGAGCCTACTCTCGAAAAAGGCGTGAACTGGTACAGCACAGATGGTCTTACTTGGGAAGCAACCGGCGAAGGAACAGAATATGAAATTGATTTATGCATCAGAGCTTATACGCAGCCTTATGAGCAACCTGTTGCATTCTTTACAGCAAACAAAAAACAAGCATGTGTTGAAAGCGAAATCACATTTACGGAAAATTCTTACGGAGATATTTTGGAATATATCTGGGATTTTGGCAAAGATGCTACACCGCAAACAATCACAACAAACGAAGCAAACAAGGAACAAAAAGTCAGCTATTCGACAGCCGGAGAAAAAATAATAAAACTTACGGTCAAAGGCTCAGGAACTTCTTCTGTATTAGAAAAAAAATTAAACATTGTTGACGGAAATCTGAACCTTTTATCCATTGTAACAAAAAATCCGGTAATTCTTGGTAAAACCGCCTACTTGCTTGCTCTTGGCGATGCAGACTCATTCGTCTGGAGTCCGAAAGAACATCTTGATACCGTGGGAGGAAATAAAGTATTGTTTACGCCTCCGGCAGAAGGAAAGTATTCATATACGGTTACCGGCACGCAAGGAAGTTGTACAGGAGAAGCTAAAATCTCGTTCCCTGTATATAATGCGCCGGAAAACGATGACGCAGCAAATGCTATTGAATTGGATTATACAAAAAATGGTCCTTTCACAAACAAATATGCAACTGTTGAAGACAACGAACCTTATGCTGATACAACTTTAGCAATAGCACTTGAACACGGTTCTGATGAACCTTGCAACAGCCAATATACTTGGTGCCACGAAGGCGGATTGCATAATAGTGTTTGGTTTAAAGTGAAAGCAAAAGAATCGGGTGTTTTGTCTATCGACAGCTACGGCATGGACAACCAAATAGCCGTTTACGACGCTGAAACACCTGACGATTTGTTTGTTCCGGGAAAATTTACAATGTTGGCTGCAAACGACGATTATCATGACGAAGCAGAAAATTATTCGGCTGCAATTCTGCCTCTTAATGGTCTGACACCCGGAAAATATTATTGGATTCAGGTTGACGGCAGCGCAGGTGGTACCGAAGGCGAATTTGAACTTTTCCTCTATCACGGAGCTTTGAGTGTCCCCGATGTTGATTTAGAAAATCGTATCACACTTTATCCAAACCCAACAAAAGGAACGCTAAACATAAAACTTTATCCGAATCTTGCTAAAAAAATGGAAATCAGAATCTCTGATATGCAAGGACGAACAGTTTATGTCGAAGAGTTGGATAATGTCTCGTCAGGAATCGTAAAAACAATCGATCTGAAAACAAAAGCAAAAGGAATATACAATGTTCAATTTGTTTTTGACAAACAAGTGGTCAATAAAAAAATAGTGATCGAATAATCTACTCCTCCCCTGCTTGAAATAAAGCAATACACTATCCTGAAAAAAGAGTACAGAGCTTACACACTTTTCAGGATAGTGCCTATGATTTAACAGCGAATTAAGTAAAAGGAGATAAAAAACGCTGCGAACTTTACACGCTAATTCTTCCTGCATTTGATTAAATACAGAAAATACAATATATTTGCCGCTCGAATAAGTTTTATATTTATTATTTGATCTGTAAACATATTGAAATTTAATAACTTATTCGTTTTCCCTTAAAGGATTGTTACATTAAATTTTAGAGGGTTTTACGCAAAAAAAATAACATCATTATATCAAAAAAACGGAGGTTTTATTATGCAGGAATTTTTCTCGACCGAATTTTACGGAAATACAGTTCAACAATGGCTTTTTGCGCTTTTGATAATTGTTGCGGCAGCCATAATCGCCAAAACGATCTATTGGCTTATCAATAAATTTGTAAAAAGAGCCACAAAAAAATCGAAAACAAAACTCGACGACATTATCATTGACATGCTCGAAGAACCCGTTATTTTTGCAGTTATCATTGGCGGATTGTGGTTTTCAATAAAGAGCTTAATATTGCCGGAAAATATACTTCAATGGGCCGGCAATGTGTTTCATATCCTGATTGCTTTAAATATTGCATGGCTTGTCAGCAGGCTGGTCGATTCGCTGATTCAGGAATACCTTACTCCTTTGGTCAAAAAAACGGACGGCGACCTTGACGACCAACTCTTGCCCATAATTCGCAAAAGCATAAAAGGAATTATTTGGGCTATTGGTATTATCGTGGGCTTGAACAACGCCGTATACGACATTGCCGCACTTCTTGCCGGACTTGGAATCGGAGGTTTGGCATTTGCATTGGCAGCTCAAGACTCTGTGTCAAACCTGTTTGGCGGATTTATGATATTTGTCGATAAGCCTTTCATTATAAAAGATCGCGTCAAGGTAAGCGGAATCGACGGTGTGGTGGAAGAAGTAGGAATCCGAAGCACAAGAATAAGAACCCTTGCCGGAAGAATTGTTGTAATCCCCAACTCAGCATTCATTAAAAATAATATTGAAAACATATCTTCAGAACCGAATCGGAAAATTGTTTTAAATCTGGGGCTAACCTATGATATGAATGAAGAAAAAATTACACAAGCAATTAAAATTTTGAAAAAAATTACAGCAGCTCATTCAAGTCTTGAAGAAAAAACGCTTTGCAGTTTCAATGGTTTTGGCGATTTTTCGCTGAATATTCTTTTGATCTATTACATAAAAAAAGGCGAGGATATTCTGGAAACGCAAACAGAAATAAATCTGGAAATATTGAAACAATTTAATCAAGCCGGACTTGAGTTTGCTTTTCCCACACAAACCATTTTTACCCAAGCGCAACAAAACTAAAGACTATCTGCGCAAAAACGGCAACAGTCATAAAAAAAGACCTTTTCGGAATTTCCGAGAAAGGTCTTTTTTTTGAGGGATTTCAATTTGCAATTGATTCAGATAGTTTGTATAAAAAAAGGTTAGTAAGTTAGTAACTACGATGCTTTAATTGCCTCCGCAGGGCAAACCATTTCGCATGCTCCGCAATCGGTGCATAATTCCGCATCAATTTTGTAAATATCACCTTCCTGTATTGCATCAACAGGACATTCGCTAAGGCATGTTCCACATGCTGTGCATTTTTCATCTATTGTATAAGCCATTTTTTTGGGTTTTTGAGGGTTAATAAAAATTATTATATTCAATACTTTGCCTTGCAAACTGCGTTGCATTCTTTATTATGAATATAAAAATAAGGAAAAAAATCAGGCAATACAATAACACAGCGTAATTTACGCTTAGTCTAAATAAACATTACACCATAAGTTATTAATTTTCAGATAAAGATACGATAGTCTTGTTACGAAAAAAATCCCTATTTAAGGGGATTTTCCTCAAACGCATATCCCTAATAACAGGGATTCTCTTATGTGTGTTTCCCAAAAAAAGAGTAAAAGCAATAAAAAAACACAATGCAAGAGCTTTATAAAATCTATACAGTGAAAGTGGTTTCACCTGTTTATGTTTGAAGTTTTAAGTTAGGAGTTAGAAGTTTTTTTTCCTGTTTTAGACTATTATTGCATTGGATTTTTAATTCACAACTCATAACTCCTAACTCTTAACTAATAATTCTCAACTCTCAATTAAACGAAGTATTGCTTCCGTCTTAATCGTATTCAAGTTGCACCAAATATCCGCTGTGTTTTCTGATGTTCAAAACCGAATTGTCGTCGAAAATAAGGTATTGTCCTTTTATTCCTGTCAGCCGTCCTTGTATGATTTTCATTTTATCAAAACTCTTGCTCTTCACTTTTTCGGGATATTGAACAACAGGATATTGAATTTTCGTTATTTCGTTGTTGTCATAGACAAATTGCTTGAGTTCGTCGGGAAGCAAACGTGCTGCTTTTTGTTTTTGTTCGAGCAGCTCTGCCGAATAATCGACTTGATTTTTCAGCATTCGTTGCCAGCTTGTTTTGTCGGCAAAATATTTTTTTAGATACACTTCTATCAATCCGGCAGTATTTCTGTTCGGGGTTTTCGCCAGAATAATGGCTTCAACAGCACCTTGATCTATCCATCGTGTTGGAATTTGCGTATGTCGCGTAACACCGACTTTTACGCCGCTCGAACGTGCAAGATAAACAAAATGAGGTGTCAAGCAATGCTCTTCCGACCATTTCATATCGCGCGATATTCCGTTTTGGGCTTGGCATTTTTCAGGGTGCAGTATGCAAGGACTTGTGTGCGGGTGATGCAACAAACATTTATAACAATGACCTTGAAAAAAGGATTTTTTTGTTATGCTTCCGCAAGTTATACATTTTATTTCATCTAAATATGTAAATTTTAAAGCCTTGCCAATGAATTGGTTTACGTTTATTCTGTTTTCGTCCAGCAATAAAGTATAGTTTACATTGTCGGATAATGCTGTTTCCATCTTTAGGAGGTGTCCGCTTTGTTTCATAAGTTTATTTTTTATGAGTGATAAGTGATTAGCGAATTGTAGAAACTCAATATATTACGTCTCTATTTTGTTTGATAGTTTTGCCCCGAAGATACAAAAATAAACCATTTCTATGACGAAACACGATGATAGCCGGAAGAAGTTAAAAAGTAAAAAGCAGTGTTTCGTAAAATCGCTTGAGAAAATTTTAAGTTTTAACTTTTAATTTTGTAACTTTAATGCCCAAAACGTATAAAATAATAACTCGCTGTTTTTTTAACAATATATAAATTACAAACAGATGAAATTAATGTTGCTTTCTGTTATTTTCGTGCTTGTTGTCGTATTGTTGTTTTTTCTTGTATTTTTAAAGCTGAAAACAAAAACGAAACACAACGAACAACTCAAATGCCTTATCCGTGAAAAAGAAAAGCAGGAAAAAGCATTCGTAACGCAATTGAACGAAAAAGATAAGCTGATTTCGGAAATGAATGCCAATGAACACTTGCTTGAAAAAACAATAAGCAAGCTCAAGACAACAAACCATGCCTTAAATAGCGAATTAGAAAATCTGAACACACAAATAAATCAGCAAATTGAACAAAAAACCCAACATCTATTGGAAGAGAAAGAAAAAGCCGAGAAAGCCGACAGGTTGAAAACGATTTTTCTTGGAAATATGTCGCACGAAATCAGAACGCCGATGAACGGAATCATCGGTTTTGCCAACTTGCTTTCGCTTCCTTCCCTTAAAGATGCGCAACGCAAAATATATGTTAATCACATAAATAACAGTTGCAAAAGCTTGCTGCATCTTATTGATGATATAATTGATATTTCAAAACTTGAAGCAGGCGAAGTAAAGCTGCATATACAGCAATACAGCATAAATGAAGCCATCGTTGATTTGTATAACCTGTACGAAGCCGAACGCAAACACCAAAATAAGGTAAATATAGAATTAATATATTCGATTCCTCAGAAGAATCTGATTATAGAAACCGACCCGCAAAGATTCAGGCAAGCATTGTCTAATCTGATTGACAACGCTCTGAAATTTACCCAAAAAGGAACAATAAAATTCGGATATAAAACCAAAGACAACTTCATTGAGTTTTTTGTTGAAGATACAGGCATTGGTATTTCGGCAGAAAAACAAAATGTTATCTTCGACACGTTCTCGAAACTGCAAACAGCCGAAAGTAAACTTTATCGCGGCACAGGACTTGGACTTGCAATTACCAAACGAGTTATCAACATAATGGGCGGCGAAATCGGCTTGAAATCAGCACCCGGAAAAGGCTCTTTATTCTATTTTACGCTGCCTTATCAAAAGTCGTTGAAAATAATTTCAGAAAATAAGATAAAAATTAAAAAATACAACTGGCAAAATAAAACAATATTGGTAACCGAAGACGAAGAAACAAATTTCAGATTTATCGAAGCAGTATTGTCGCGTTCTGCCTGCAACTTGATTTGGGCAAAAAACGGAAAAGAAGCTGTTGATATTCTTTCCCGTAAACACGAAATCGACGTGGTTTTGATGGATTTAAAAATGCCTGTAATGGACGGAATTCAAGCAACTATGGAAATTAGAAAGTTTAATCAGGAAATTCCTATCATCGCACAAACGGCTTTTACCATGTTAGACGAGAAAGAAAAATGCCTGAACGCAGGCTGCAATGCTTATCTGACCAAACCATTGGATATTAATCTGCTGATGGATAAAATAGAACACTACTTTTAACACAAACAAGCAATGTTGTGCAATATAAACAATGATGGTGCTATTTTTATGTAAAATTTAAAGTCTATATTTATGAATACAGCCTTAATTATTTCAGAATTACTTCGAGTTATTCCGGTTAAAAAAGGAAAGAATAATCTGATTTTTATGTTTAATAGCCTGAAAATTAAGTTATATTTTTTTATGTAAACATAATTATTTTGCAGAGTTAAGTGGAACAACATGGAATTAAAAATAATTTTAGATACAGTAAATTCATTGAAATCAGAGATTGATGCTTTTAGACCATTAAGTCCTGAACTTGAAAAACGAATTATGCAAAAGTTTCGGTTAGATTGAACAATATTGAGGGCAACCGATTAACTTACGGAGAAACAAAAACGTTTTTACTTCATGGAATTACAGCAAAAGGAAAAACATTAAAAGACCATCTTGATATAAAAGGACATAATGAAGCTTTGCTTATGCTTGATGAAATAGTAAAAGAGGAACGGAGCATAAGTGAAAATTTCATTCGAGAACTTCACGTTGTCATTTTGCATGAAAGAATCCGGCACAAACAATAGCCGGTAAACGGACAAGCCGAAAAATAGACGTAGGAAAATATAAATCGCAACCAAATCATGTTTTAACAAAAACAGGAGAGATGCACTATTTTGCAAGTCCCGAGGAAACACCGGCAAAGATGAATGATTTAATTATGTGGTACAGAAGCATTAAGAATGATAAATCACTTCATTCTTTGATAGTCGCATCAGTTTTTCACTATCGATTTATTAGTATTCACCCTTTTGATGACGGCAATGGCAGATTAGCAAGGATTTTAATGAATTTAATCTTAATG